>Ga0206946_1086_pt1 | contig 30487 bp, 33 predicted proteins | sample Alteio_BWOrgHeat_2_FD_152965 | JGI IMG/M metagenome (GOLD analysis project Ga0206946, IMG submission 152965) | Enriched cells from forest soil in Barre Woods Harvard Forest LTER site, Petersham, Massachusetts, United States -... | ecosystem: Environmental > Terrestrial > Soil > Temperate forest > O... | reverse complement strand
GCATCGGTATACAACGCAACGCAGATGATTTTTATATCGGTTCGATTGAAATTCTTACCGTTCTGCTGATTGCGGTCATCCTTCTTCCGCTGATTCCGAATTACGCGATCTTTGGCGGGCTCACGGTGGCGTTTCTCCTGATGCTTCTGCCCGTGACCCAGGGTGCAGTGGACCTGATGAACAATACGGTGACCTCGCTTTTTAAAGCACACGCCCTGCCGAAGCTCGACTTCAGCGACGGGATTCCTGCGGAGTACACAACTCTGGTGGTTGTCCCGACCTTGCTGATCAACGAAAAGCAGACCCGTGAGCTGGTGCAGGAACTGGAGGTCCGCCTTCTTGCCAATCCCGATCCGAATCTGCATTTTGCCTTGCTTACGGATCTGCCTGATTCCATCACGCGCCCGCGCGAGAAGGACACCGACCCGCTTGTCGATCTTACGATTCAGCTGATCAACGATTTGAATGCCCGCTACACTTCGGCGAAGAACGGAACATTTCTCTTGCTGCATCGCCACCGCATTTTTAATGCACGGCAGGGCGTATGGATGGGGTGGGAGCGCAAGCGGGGAAAACTGCTTGACCTGAACAAGTTGCTGATCGGTGTCTTCGACGCGTTTCCGGTAAAAGCTGGAAACCTTAATGTATTGAAGCGCGTGCGGTACATCATTACCCTGGATTCGGATACACAACTCCCTCGCGGAACCGCAAACGCGATGATCGGTACGATGGTGCATCCGCTGAATCGCGCAATCATCGATCCGGTTCGTCGCATCGTGACCGAAGGCTACGGGATCTTGCAGCCCCGCGTCGGCGTCAGCGTGCATTCGGCTTCGCGTTCGCGGCTGGCTTCGATCTACTCCGGGCAGACCGGCTTCGATATCTACACGCGCGCGATTTCCGATACCTATCAGGACCTTTACGGCGAAGGCATCTTTACCGGTAAGGGAATCTATGAAGTCACGACACTTCATTCCGTTCTTGACAGGCGTTTTCCGAGAAATTCTCTACTGAGCCATGACTTGATTGAAGGCGCCTATGCACGCGCCGGACTAGCCACCGATATTGAAGTGATCGACGATTACCCGTCGCACTACTCGGCTTATACGCGTAGGAAACATCGCTGGGTCCGCGGCGACTGGCAGGTTGTGCAGTGGCTCTTCTCGCGTGTGCCGGATGAATCCGGCCGCTATGTGCGGAATCCGATTTCTACCATCTCGCGCTGGAAGATCTTCGACAACATGCGCCGTTCACTGGTTGAGCCGATGACGATGATCCTGCTGGTTGCAGGATGGCTTGGATTGCCGGGGGGGCCGCTCTACTGGACGATGGCGACCCTGCTGCTGATGTTTCTGCCGACATTCGTGCAGCTCATCTTCAGCGTGGGCCGCGCACTTGCGAGCGAGCAGCAAGGGGCGGTGCGCGAAGCCCTTGTCGGATTTCTGCAGGCCGCCTTCATCGCACTGCTGAATCTGATCTTCCTGCCGCACCAGACGATGCTTGCGTTCGATGCGATCATTCGTTCGCTTGTGCGCCGATTTATCACCGGGCATCGCCTGCTTGAGTGGGAGACGGCTGCCGAAGCGGAGAACACATCGGCGAAGACGACGCCAGTTGACCGCTATCTGGCAATTACACCCGTCTTCGCGCTCATTCTCGCGATTATCGTTCTGGCTGTTTCTCCCAGATCTCTTCTGGTCGCCATTCCTGTGCTGATGTTCTGGGGATTTTCCGGGGGAATCACGCTCTGGCTCAATCACGCTCCGCGCGAACAGCGACAGCAGCTCTCCGCGAACGAAGACGCCTTTCTACGGCAGCATGCGCTGCGCATCTGGCGCTACTTTTATGAATTCGGCGGCAAGTCGCATCAATATCTCATCCCCGACAACGTGGAAGAGGAGGGACTGATTGAAGCCGCCCGCGTATCGCCAACCAACCTCGGCCTGCTGTTGAATGCGCGGCAGGCTGCATGCGAGTTCGGCTTCCTTACAGTTCCGGAATTTGTCACACTTACAAATGCGAGCTTTGCAACGATGGCGCGGCTGGAGAAGTCTCATGGACATCTCTACAACTGGTACAACACGCATACGCTGGAGCCGTTGAAGCCGATCACGGTTTCTTCCGTGGACAGCGGCAATCTGGCGGCATCTCTTTACACGTTGCGTATGGGAGCCTTGTTTCTGCGGCGGGAGCCGATTGTCTCGCAGCGGCTGCTTGACGGCCTACATACACATTGGCAACTGTTGAAGTTACATATTCCGGAACTGGCGAAAAAGGGCGCGGCTGCGCCTCCTGATAAAGACGCCGGGGCCGATACATGGATTGCGTGGGTGCTGAGCCATGAAAATACCGCGTGGCCCGCGCCTGATGATGTTCAGGGCGAAGCAGCGTGGTGGGCAGCGGAGTTGAAACAGCGCATTACCGCTCTTGGGGGCATACTTCACGATTACATGCCCTGGCTGCTGCCTGAGTTTGCGCCTCTGCGCATGATCGCTCAAATCGGTCTGCGTGAGGAGACGATGTTTCCTTCGCTTGAAACGGCAGCTGAGTTTGCGGGGCAACTGGATTCCCGCCTGTCGCGCGCATGGGCCACAGGCGACAACGAGGCCAATGTTTTTCTGGGAGAAAAGCTGCGCTCGCTCCTGCCGGCTGCAAAAGAACAATTGAGCCGGCTGGCGCTGGACCTGCGCTCCATTTCCGATGAAGCCTACCGCCTGGCGGAGGAGATGGACTTCGCTTTTCTTCTGCAAAAGGGCCGCATGCTTTTGTCCATCGGCTATGAACTGGAGACAAAGAAAGTCCATCCTGCCTGTTATGACCTGCTGGCATCGGAGGCGCGCATTGCAGCCTTTGTAGCGATTGCGAAAGGCGACATCCCACAGCAAGTCTGGTTCAAGCTCGGGCGCACACATACGATGGCATACGGGCGCTCTCTACTGATTTCATGGACGGGCACGATGTTCGAATACCTCATGCCCTCGCTGTGGATGCAGAGTTATCCGGACACGCTGGTTTCGCGCACGCTGGCGGCGACGGTCGAAATACAACGCGCCTTTGGACGGGAACGCCGCATTCCCTGGGGCATCTCGGAATCGGGCTATGCCGAGAAAACCGAGGATGGGCATTATCACTATCAGGCATTCGGCATTCCGCAGATTGCCCTCAAATGGGACGCAATAGCGGGGCCGGTGATTTCGCCCTATTCGACGTTGCTGGCATTAGGCATCGATTCACGCGAGGCATTGCGCAACCTGCGCCGCATGGCAGGCAATGGATGGGTTGGCGCGTATGGCTTCTATGAGGCGATAGATTATTCACGGTCTACGCGCGAGCCGAGACTGGTGCGCGAGTGGATGGCGCATCACCAGGGCATGTCACTGCTTGCGATCCTGAATCTGCTGGATGAAGACAAGGCGAAACAATGGTTCCACGCCAATCCGCAGCTACAGGCAACCGAATTGCTGTTGCACGAGAAGCCGATGAGCGAAGCCGCACTGAAAGCTGAGTATAAGCAGTACGCACCCCGCAGGGTAAAGACGGCACCCTTGAGGAAGGCCAGCTAAAGTGGTGTTTATTTAGGTCGAGAAGGCCAACGTTGCTTTAAAAAGCGGAACCTTAGCCCAGGAGCTCTCTCACGCCTTTGACCATGGCTTCAGGGTTAAAGTCACTGCGGATAATTTCATCCGGGCAGTCGCTTTCTTTGGAAACCCGGTAGTTGCAGATGAAGGCGATCTTTTGAGACGGGACTTTTCCCCTGATGTCTTCACAGAGCTTTTCAGCCTGGGGTATGCGGCCATCACCTTCTACATCGACCAGGACGAGATCGAACCTGGATTGCCCGAACAATTGTTCAGCTTCCGTCAAAGACAGCGTCGAAACAATTTCGTAATCGTGAAGGCGGAGAATACTGTCACGCAATTCGCGGATGACTTCGCGCGCGCAGACATGCAAAATTGTCGGGGTATGGGGATTCACGTCGCGTGGCATAGCGGACTACTCATTTTCTCACACTACAAGTCGTTTCGAGTCTCCTCTACTTGATCGAATCTGAGTGGGCAGACAGCTCGCCGTGGATGCCACTGGTTGGCACCAGCATGTCTTCCTTGCGCATGACGAGGTTGGTGGCATTCAGAGTCGCGAGTTCGAAGCCGTGTCCGTGCGTGATGGCGTCCGTGGGGCAGGCCTCGACGCAGTAGCCGCAGAAGATGCAGCGGTTGTAGTCGATGTTGTAGACCTTGGCGTAGCGCTCGGAGCTGGAGATGCGGTTCTCGGCAGTGTTTTCCGCTGCTTCAATGTAGATGCAGTTCGATGGGCAGGCTGCCGCGCACAGGTAGCAAGCTACACACTTTTCCAGACCATTCTCATCGCGCTGCAGGACGTGCGCGCCGCGGTAGCGCTCCTGTAGTACCGCACCACGATTTGGACCGGGACCGTCAGGGTAGTTTTCCACCTCCGTCGGTTGGAACATCTCCCTGAAGGTGATGCTCATGCCCTTGCTGATGGCGGCGATGTTGCGCACGATAGACATGGGACTAGTATACGAGACTTCGCGCCCGGCGACACTCCCAAGCTGCTTTGTATGATGGACTCGACTTTTAAGGAGATACTTTATGAGTGTCCGAAATGTTCCTATTTATCTGGTTTTATTAGCTGCATATTCGCTGTTGCACGCCCAGACTGGTTCGTCCGTCTTAAAGTTGGAAAACGGTGGTCAGCAGGTCACCGTTCTGGCGGATGCCTTGAAATCAATGGCGCATAAGACAGTCACGGTCCATAATCCGCATACAAATGCAGATGAAACATATTCTGGTGTGCCGCTGATTGAATTGTTGAAGCAGGTTGGCGCTCCGACAGGGCGTGACGTGCATGGGAAAGCGCTCTCGGAATATGTTGTAGCTACTGGCTCGGATGGATATAAGGCCGTTCTGGCGCTGGCGGAAGTAGAGCCGGATTTCCATCCCGGCGATGTGCTGGTGGCCGACACGATGGACGGCAAGCCGATGGACGCGAAGACAGGACCTTTCCGCCCCAGAATGAGCGGGCTTGAGTCAGGCGAGTATTCGGCGAACAGGCTCAAAGTGCGGGGAAACGCATAGGGCTGTTCGGCTGGATGTTCCGAGAGCGACTGCGCGTGTAACAGCTTTGAGCCGAAAGCCCCTGGCAAAACAGAAAGAACCAGCGCTACGTACACCAGCCGGAAAAGTTTGGGCATATCTTCGCGAGAAGTTTTCCACGTAGAGCCACTACCGATACCATAGACGATTTTCAGTCACCGACTGTAAGCAACGACTCTTGACGCTTCCAATCTTTGTCAAGACATCAAAAACTGAAGACTGGGCCGATCTGGTAGCCCCAGCTGCCTCGGTTTACGAAGTCTTCGTGTGAAAGCCATGTGAAGTAAGGCGGCTTACCGATGCCGGGAGCCTGCGAACACTCGGTGCCCTGGATGAGCCAGCGGAGCGGGTCGGGGACACCGATTCCCGATGCGTCATAGCAGGCGTGGCGGTAACGCACGATGGTTTGTTCAATAGCGGTGCGAATAGCGAAGTTGCGGGTGAGTTTGTAATCTCCTGCGAGTGCAAAGTTCCAGCCAAAATGGGTAATGGAACCGGTCAGAGGATTGGGATTGTTCTCGTCCGGGCTGGTGAGATAGGCGTCATTGAAGTGCAACAAACCGGGCCGCACGGAAAGATTCAGCGCGTAATTAGGAGTATTGACTCCGCCACGAAAGCCGAAGTAGGCGGTGACGAGGTCGCCTCCAGCGCGGTCAGAGGGACGCGGACTGGCCCCGGGGTAGCGGCTTACAGCCGCATCGGCATAGAGCCAGCGCCAGAGATGTGCGGAGATTTGTACACCACCGCCTGAGACGACGCGTTTGCAATACGTGCAGTCGGCAGTGGTTACCGTTGTAGAGTAGCCACGGAAGAATGGTGCGATCTGCAGGTGCGGCCAGGGTCTTTCGTCAGTTCGATCGTAATCGCCCGTGGTAGTTTCGAGCTTCGTGAAGTGGATGCCGGAGCCGAAGGCCTCTATCGGATGGTTGTAGTCGCGATACCAGGGATTATGGGCGCGCAGCAGGTTGGCAAAGGTGCGGCTGGGATTGAGCGCTCCACGGATGATTTTGGGATAAATGGCGTCGGGCGCGGCATGTTCGGCGATGCGGTCGCTGATATCCTTGTCGATAAAATCTTCCGCAAAGACCCAGAGCATGCCAACCGTCGGCGTTACGATGAAGTCGACCCATCCGGTATTGTTCGTGTACTTGCGGTTCGGCGGGTATGGTGTGATGTCGCAATGCATGAAGCACTTTACATCGTAGGTAAAGCCGCCTTCGTTACCCAGGCCCGCTTCACCAAGCGGAGAAATCTCCGAATGCGTACTGTAGACCGTTGCCCAGAGAAATGCTTTCCCGCGTGAGTTCCAATAACCGGGTTCATTCCAGCGCAGACGCGACTGCGTTGGTGAATTCTGGATTTCGAGATAAGCACTCACCGCTCCCTGCATGGGGTGGCCGACGTAATTGACAAGGAAGTCGTCCCCATCATTCCAGCGGCCCATGTTGAACTGCTTCACCGAGGCAATGTAGTCGTGCCAGAAGGGTTTATTGACAGTGAGCGCGCGCAAATTATCATCGCTGACAAGACGGAAGGTGTTTTCAATCACGTTAAATTCGAAGGATTGGGCCAGCAGTCCCTTCCAGTGATACCCCGGTTCTTCCTCCTCGGTGGGCTCGACGGTGAATTCGCCAACCTTCCGGTGTAAGTGAATGCCATCCAGCCTCCAGGTATGTCCAAAGGTCGTATTCGACGGTACCCGAAAGAGGGTGCCGTCCTGAGCCAATGCTGGATGCAGAGCCAGACTCGACCCCAGACCAAGAACAACCAACGTGAAGACGCTTTTGCGCATGAAGCATTTCAAAGCCGGTCTCCGCAAAAGAGAATGTCTTTACACTTAGTTGCAGGTTCTGAGGTTTCGCTACAAAACAATACAGATTTAGTACATTTTTGATGCGCTTTGAAGCCGCTTCTGTCGCTTTATCTTAATCATCTAATTTCAGTTTTTTCCAGATCGCGTCGATGCGGGACTTGGTGGTCGCGTCCATTTCGATGAGCGGGGGCCACGGGCGGGTGAAGCCCTCGGCTGCCCATTTGCGCGTGGCGTCTATGCCCATCTTGCTGCCATAGTTGGGCATCCGGGAGGCATGGTCAAGCGAGTCCACCGGGCCGAGCGTGAACTGGGTGTCGCGCTCCGGGTCAATGTTATTGGCAACGCGCAGGGTGACTTCGGTGAGATTCTGCACGTCGCAGTCCTCGTCGACGACGATTATGCACTTGGTAAACATGGCCTGCCCCATTGCCCAGATGCCGTTCATGATCTTGCGGGCCTGTCCGGCGTAACTCTTGCGGATCGAGACGATCATGAGGTTGTGGAAGACGGCTTCGACGGGCAGGTTGACGTCGACGATCTCGGGTAACGTCAGGCGCATGAGCGGCAGAAAGATGCGCTCGACCGCTTTGCCCATCCAGGCGTCTTCCATCGGCGGTTTGCCCACGATGGTCGATGCGTAGACCGGGTTCTTTCGGTGGGTGATGCAGGTGATGTGGAAGACGGGGTAGTCCTCTTCCATGGTGTAGAAGCCGGTGTGATCGCCGAAGGGGCCCTCGCTGCGCAGCTCGTCGAGTTTAACGTAGCCCTCGAGAATGATTTCAGCGTGCGCAGGCACTTCGAGATCCACCGTCTCGCACTTCACCAGTTCGACCGGCTTCTGACGCAGGAAGCCGGCAATCATGAACTCTTCTACTTCGGGCGGCGCGGGAACGATCGCGGCGAAGGTCGTCGCCGGATCGGTGCCGATGGCCACGGCGACTTCGAGGCGGCCATCTTTTTCGTTCGTCAGGGTAATATTCCCGGCTTTTATGTTTGCAGTTCCTCCGGCGGTTTCGGCCATGGCGCTGACGTGGGCTGCGGCGGTGGTGCCGGCGGCGGCGCGCAGCCGTTCGCGGAGATGCTCGGCGGCGTTCTTCTGGCGCTGCCAGTGCATGCCGGTTGTCTGGCCATCGTAAACCTGCATGCGGTACATGCCTACGTTGCGCTTCCCTGTTTTGGGGTCGCGGGTGACGACGCAGGGCAACGTGATGAAACGGCCGCCATCGAGCGGCCAGCACTGTAGCACGGGAAAGTCGAGGACGCTGAAGTTCTCGCGCAGAATCACTTCTTTACACGAGGCGTCTTTGGCGACGATCGTTTTCGGGAAGAAATTGCCAATTTCGGCCAGCATGGGCAGCATTTTCAGCTTGTCCATGAAGCCTCCGGGCAATTTGAGATCGAGCAGCGCCCGGATACGTCCCGCCACGTCATCGAGCGAATCGACTCCGAGCGCCAGTTTCATACGGCGCTCGCTGCCGAACTGATTCATCAGGGCCTGGGCACCGGGATAGCCTTTAATGTTCTCAAACAGAAGAGCCGGGCCGCCCTTAACTCCGCTTTTAGAAACGGATTTTGAGGCGCGATCCGTGATTTCGGCGATTTCGAGGACAGGATCGACTCCCTCCCGGATGCGTTTGAGCTCTCCGGCGCTGTCTAGCGTCCTGATCCAGTCCCGCAGATCGTCGTAGGCCAAGTATTGTCTCCTTTGCAACCCTCCATGGTACTTGATGGAAGGTACATGTTTGTCCGGTCAACTTAATCTGGCCTCCGAGCACGACTATCCCGCTTGCATTGTGTCCCTATATCAAGCGGGCTATACTGTTTCGGTTTCGCCGGTATCGGTGATTCTCTTCCGATTCTGGAGCTAGCCTAGTCGACACTTCTGTTTTTTCATTAACGGAGGCTGTGCATGCAACGCAAAACGAGCATTGCCGCAGTATTTCTGTTCAGTGGATTTCTTCTTTATCAGGGTTTTGCACCGAGTCTTCAGGCACAGATGGCTTCGATTGCCCTTTCCGGACTCGCTTCTGGCTCAACCTGCCAACCCGCAGGTAGAGTTTCTATCCATGTATGACCCGACAGTTGTCTTCTTAGGATGAGGTAAGATATGCCCGATATTATTGCCGAATTCAAGTTGCGCTTGAGAGGAGGCGACTCGATGTCCCTTCGCAGGGTTCTGGTAATCGCGGTCCTAGTCTCGGTAGGGTGCTTCTGGTCGAGTGGCGCAGCTTATGCGCAGTCTCTTACTCAAGATCAGTTGAAGCAGCTGGTGGCTCCGTTTGCATTGTTTCCGGATGCGCTGGTGGCGCAGATCTGCGCGGCTTCGACGGATCCGCAGCAGATACTCGATGTAGACGATTGGATGAGGCAGAACAGCAATCTGCAGGGACAGGCGTTGACGAATGCGGCACAACAGCATGGGTTCGATCCGGCGTTTGTTTCGCTGGTGAACTTTCCTACCGTCGTGGATATGATGGCTGCGAATGTGAATGACTATGCCGCGCTGGGAGATGTGTTCAGGGTCGATCAGCAGTCGGTGATGCAGGCGATTCAGACACTGCGCCAGGATGCGTTTGCCCGGGGCGCGCTCGACAGCAATGAGTACCAGACGGTATCGGTGCAGCAACAGGGCAATGTTCAGGTAGTGGTGGTGCAGCCGACGAATCCGCAGGTGGTGTTCGTTCCGCAGTATCAACCGGCGCAGGTATGGTCGAGTGGGCCGAGCAGCGGCGATGTGATCATGGCGTCGATGTTGAGCTTTGGAGCGGGCATTGCGCTGGGATCGTGGATTAACGGCCCGCAGCCGTGGGGATGGAATAGCTGGGGCTGGGGTTGGGGCGGACGCGGGATGGTTGTTCATAATAACGTGTGGGTCGTGAACAATCGGTGGCGCAGCCCCAGGAATACCTGGCGCCGCGCGCCCCCCAGATGGAATCGTCCGATCTATGCGAGACCTCCTTCGAACTGGAATCAGCGGCCAGGATGGCGTCCCCCACCTTCGGGATGGAGGCCAAATGGGCCGAACAATCGTCCCGGTGGAGGCAATCGACCGCCAACCAGACCTCCTAATACTGGCGTGAATCGTCCGCCATTGAATACAAACAGGCCCGGCGGCCCGGGAGGCACTAGACCAGGGAATGCAGGCGGCAACCGTCCTGGTGGAAACCCCGGCGGCAATGCAGGAAATCGTCCGGGTGGGAATACCGGAGGGAACAGGCCTGGCGGGAACCCTGGTGGCAATGCAGGAAATCGTCCGGGTGGGAATGCAGGCGGCAACCGTCCTGGTGGAACCCCTGGGGGCAATGCTGGGAATCGTCCGGGAGGCAATCCGCCCGGGAATACTGGTGGGAACAGGCCTGGAGGCAATGCTGGTGGGACTCGACCTCCGGGAAATGCAGGGGCGGGCCGTCCTCCGGCCAATAATTCGCGGCCTGCGCGCAATCCTTATGCGGGATTTCCGCAGCAGGGAGGGGGAGGCGGTAACAGACCGCAAGGACAGCGGCCTCAGCAACAGCCTCAGCAGCGGCCTCAGCAACAGCCTCAGCAGCGACCTCAACAGCCTCAGTCGAGACCACAGACTACGGGTGCACGACCGGGTGGGCTTGGCGGGAACAACAATGCCGGAGCAACGCGAGCGGCGAGCAATCGCGGCAGAGCCAGTTCCGGTGGTGGTGGCGGACGTCAGGGAGGTCGAAACCAATGAAACTTCGCAATCGTGAGTGGGTGTGTGGATCAATCGTTGCGGCGCTGCTGGTCTTTGGCCCGATTGCTCTGCGGGCGCAGGCTACGGGAGTGAAGACGTTTCCTACATATCGGGAGGCGGCGAAGGCATTTGTGGAAGCGGTAAAGGCGAATGACAATGCTGCGCTAAAGGAGATTCTGGGGCCGACTGAGGTGGATATGCTGTCCTCGGGGGATGCGACACAGGATGAGAATGATCGGCAGTCGTTTCTGAAGCACTATGCACAGGCCCATGCGTTTGCTCGGGAGACGGCGGATAAGGTTACGTTGACGGTGGGATCGGCGGCATGGCCGTTGCCGTTTCCGATTGTGCGGGAGAATGGTGCGTGGCACTTCGATGCCGAGGCGGGTGCGCGGGAGCTGATGTACCGGCGGATTGGGAACAATGAGCTGGATGCAATCAGGGTGGTCCTTGCATTGCGTGCTGCGCAGAAGGAATACGCCGCCGCGGAGCATGATGGCAATCCTGTCGGGACGTATGCACAGCGGTTTCGAAGTACGCCGGGGAAGCAGGACGGTCTTTATTGGGAGACCAGTGATGATGAGCAGACGAGTCCTGCCGGGAGCCTGATGGCCGAGGCGGAGAGTGAGGGTGGCGGGCAGGCTGGAAAGCGGACGCCGTTTCATGGGTACTATTACCGGATTTTGAAGGCTCAGGGACCACATGCTCCGGGTGGCGCGAAGGACTATGTGAAGGACGGCCAGATGACAGGTGGGTTTGCGATTGTCGCCTATCCAGCGGAGTACAAGGCCAGCGGGGTAATGACGTTTATGGTCGGGCCGCGCGCGACGGTATATCAGAAAGACCTGGGCAACGACACGACAGAAACGGTGCGGGCTATGACGGCGTTTGATCCGGATAGCTCGTGGAAGGTGGTGCACTAGAAACTGTTTCTTGGATTAGCTCTTTCGAATCGTATCCAGCGTAAATGAGGGACAATATCACGAAGGCGACGGGGTGAACGCCACCCGTTGCCTTGCGCGCTTCAGCTGCATCTGCAACACTGACTTCTGTCCACCATTTATGGTTCGTCATTACCTCGTCAAAGGCCGAGTGCAGGGAGTCGGTTTTCGCTGGTACGTGCACCGCGAAGCCGGTACATTGAACCTGCGCGGCTGGGTGCGGAATACGGAAGACGGCCATGTGGAGGTTGTCGCCGCAGGTGAAGCGGAGGAGCTTGCTTCCCTGCGTCTGGCGCTCGATCGCGGGTCGCGCGGCAGCCGCGTCGATCAGGTCATCGAACATATGCTCGATGACTCGGAAGACAAGGACCTTGGACCATTTCAGATTGAAGGAGCCTGGTAACCCCAGCTATGAGTCATTCTCTCGATTGCGAGCCGTTGAAGACGCTCGTCCGCACCATACCCGACTTCCCCAAGCCGGGCATCCTCTTTTACGACATCACGACGCTGCTGAAAGACCGGATTGGCTTCGCGCAGATGATTGATGCCCTGGCCGCGCATTACATCGGCAAAGATGTCGACCTCGTCCTCGGCATCGAGGCTCGCGGCTTCATCTTCGGCCCGGCGCTCGCTTATCGTCTCAATGCGGGATTTGTACCGGTACGCAAGCCGCGCAAGCTGCCTGCGCCGGTGGCACGCGTGACTTACGACCTGGAATATGGCTCCGATTCGCTCGAAATTCATCTCGATGCGATTGAGCCCGGTCAGAATGTCGTCCTAGTCGACGATCTGCTGGCAACCGGCGGAACGATGGAGGCAACGGTGAAGTTGGTTCAGCAGCTCGGAGGACACATTGCAGGACTGGCCTTCGCGGTCGAACTCGACTTTCTGAAGGGCCGTGACAAGTTCAAAGAGTTCGATATCTTCAGCCTGTTGCATTACAGCGAATAACTAGATGGATAGATACAACAATCCAGTAGAAGCTAATCTCGTTATCGAAGTGAATTTCCAGGTCCGGTAGTCTTCATGCTGATTTAGCACCACGCACAAAATGCATGATGACTGAAATCACCGCGAGAATCAGCAGGATGTGAATGAAAAATCCGGCTACGTGAAATACCACAAAGCCGCCGATCCAAGCTAAAGCCAAAACCAATGCGAGTATTAGAAACATAAGCGCTTTCCTTTATTCCTCTCATTCCTGTCTGCGTAGATGATTTCCGCCCCATCCCAGTTGGCTGTCTCGGGCACGCATACGTGCTGCGGCCCGAGACTCCATCCTTTGTAACTTTGACGCTGCACAATCATGCGGCTTCAGCCTTGATATTCACTTTCTTTGCCACTTTCGAAAGCTTTTGATCGGCAGCCTTTTCTTCTTCCAGCGTTTTTTCCAGCAACCTCGCAATTTCACTCTCACCCACTAACTCTGCGTAAGTGCGAGCAGAACCATAGGCTGCAATCTCATAGTGCTCCACGCGCTGCGCCGCAGAGATCAGCCCCGCATCCAGAACGTCGGACTCACCGCTCTCTTTGATGCGCTCATCGCCTTCCTTGAGCAAGCCCTTCATTCCTTCACAGGTCTTGCCTTTAGGATTCTCTTTCAGGTGCTTGAAGATGCTCTCCAGACGCTTCACGTGGCCCTCAGTCTCTTGCAGATGGCTTTCAAAAGCCTGTGTTAACTCCGGGCTAGTTGAGGCTTTCGCCATCTTGGGAAGGGCTTTCGTAATTTGTGTTTCCGCAGAATAAAGGTCCTGCAGTTCGTCCAGCAGGAGCTCTTTCATTGTTTCCAGTTTCATGACAAACCTCGGTGTTGAACATATTGACGAACATCTATGGGATGCAACAAAACCAACCTGCGAAGAAAGCATGAGGCCTTACTATTGCAAATCCGCAACTGCGAGCGCGATGCATAAAACACACAAGGGTTGCCCGGGCGGTAACGGAACGCTACTATAGCGCCTGATGCGCTGTTTCCTTCCGGCTTTGCTGCTCGTGATCGTCGCTTTCACTCAAGAGCACGCGCTCGCTCAGGTGATGCAGAACATGAATTACGAACAGGAACTACAACATGCCAAATCGCTCCTGGCGGGAGAAACAGCCACCGATATATCGCACCACATCCACTACGACTTGAAGCTCTATGATCGCGATAATCACCAGAGCACAGCCACCTATGACATCTATCGCGATCCCGCGATGAACCAGCACGTCGAGATCAAGGCCCGCGACTATGCGCTTATGCAGATCGCCAACCTGCGCGATAAAAAAGAATGGCTTCACTACACTGGCGACAAGCCGCCCTACGCGCAGATGTTCAACCGCACCATTATGTATGACGAGTGGCTGCCGATCGGCACACATACGGTGCCCGGCAGCATCCGTATCTATGAAGGCAAGAAACTGCTGGTGGAAGCTACGGGAACGGTGGAAACGGTCAACAAGTTTCCGGAACACTTCATGGAAATGCCGGAAACACCTTCTCAGGCAGATCCAACTACCGCGCACAAGGCCGTTCGTTACCAACCTATAGATGCTTCAGGAGCCTCTTATGGCAATACCGAAATCCGCGTATCGGCAGATGAGAAAGGCCAGGTCACAAAAGCAGACGTGATCGATTCTGACGACAAACGCCTGGAGGGTGTGGCCCGTAAGTTCGCACGCAACATCGTCTTTCAACCACAAGTGGAGAATGGCCAGCCAGTACCGTTCACCAGCGTCATTTACGTGGAATATTATCCGCGTTCTGCCGACGAGTAGCTGCCCTTCCGGCGCTGCTTACTTTCGCACCCGGGGACCAGCGACGCGTACATTCTCCGGCGCATCGAATTTCGCGAAGTTCTCTTCGAACTTTGCTGCCAGCAACCGGGCCTGTGCGTCGTATGCCCGATTGTCCGACCACGCGTTGCGTGGATTGAGAAGCTCGCCGGGAACATCCGGGCATGCAGTGGGAATCGAGAGATCGAAGGCCTCCTCTGTCACGTACTCAGCCTTCGCCAATCGTCCATCGAGCGCGGCATGCACAATGGCACGCGTGTGCTTCAGGCTCATGCGCTTACCGGTGCCGAATGCGCCGCCGGTCCAGCCCGTGTTCACCAGCCAACACTGTGCATCGTGTTCCTTCAAGCGCCGTCCCAGCATCTCGGCGTAGACTCGCGGCGCAAGCGGAAGGAACGGCGATCCGAAGCATGCCGAAAACTCCGGCACAGGCTCGCTGCCTAACCCGGCTTCGGTGCCGGCAAGCTTGGCGGTGTAGCCGGAGAGGAAGTGGTACATAGCCTGCTCCGGCGTGAGCTTCGCAATGGGTGGGAGTACACCGAAAGCATCAGCGGCCAGAAAGAGTACGTTCTTCGGATGGCCACCGACACCCGGAATCACCGCATTCTCAATGAACTCGATGGGATAGGCTGCGCGCGTATTCTCCGTGTAGCGAATGTCGAAGTAATCCGGCACACCCGTGACCGGATTAAGCACTACATTTTCGAGCACTGATCCGAAGCGGATCGCGTGGTAAATCTGAGGTTCTTTTTCTTCCGAGAGATCCACGCACTTGGCGTAGCAGCCCCCTTCAAAATTGAAGACTCCTGTCGGACTCCAGCCATGCTCATCATCACCGATCAAACGCCGCAGCGGGTCCGCCGAGAGCGTCGTTTTGCCTGTTCCCGAGAGCCCGAAGAAGAGCGCCGTTTCACCGTTTGCTCCGATGTTTGCCGAGCAATGCATGGGAAAAACATCGCGCACAGGCAATAGATAATTCATCACGCCGAAGATCGACTTTTTCATCTCGCCGGCGTACTTCGTGCCGCCGATGAGAATGATCCTCCGCGTAAAATCGGCCAGAACAAAGGTTCCAGACTTCGTGCCGTCGCGCTGCGGAACGGCCTCAAACTCAGGCGCAGCAATGACGGTGAAGTCCGCCGCGTGCCGGCTCAGTTCCGCAAGCTGTGGTCGTACAAAGAGCTGCTTCACAAAGAGCGCATGCCATGCGTATTCTGCGACCACGGTAATCGGCAGGCGATAGGTCGAGTCGGCCCCGGCGTAGAGATCCATCACGTATAAATCGCGCTCAGCCATGTGCTTCAGCACGCGATCGAGCAGCGCCTGGAATTTCGCTGGATCAAACGGTTGATTCACCTTACCCCAGTCGACGCGGCTGCGCGTCTCCTCATCCTCGACCGTGAACTTGTCTCTTGGCGAACGCCCGGTGCGCGAACCAGTCAATGCTGTGAGTGCGCCATTGGCAGCCAGGCTCGCTTCGCCGCGAGCGATGGCGGCCTCGACCAGTTGAGGTGTGGACAAGTTACGGTGAACGTGGGGGCCTTCGGTGAGAGTTCGCAGCTCGGTTGCCATAGTGGCAGCAGCCATAATTACGCTCCTTGGGCAAACCGTTTATTGTGCCATTCGCGCCTATCAGATGGCAAAAGTATTAGAAGCAGTTTTATGGCTTGCCGTGCAATATGCCGGAGAGGAGCGTGTCCGCCAGGGTATCGGCAAGTGCATTGACCGGAGTCACGGGATAGGCGTGGCAGACGATCTTCAGACTCACCAGACCATGCACGGCCACCCACACCATCTCCGCCAGCGCAAAGGCTCCTGCTTCTTTCCGGCGAAGCTCAGCCATTGTATTCACCATCAGCGCAAATGTCTTTTGACCCGGGCCGCCGGCGCCTTCGATCGGGCCGTCGCGCAATAGCACATCGCTGAATTTGGGGTCGGACATCAGCGCCAGCCGGTACATCTCCGGCTGGTTGAGAGCGAAGGCGACATATTTTCGAATGAATGCGCGAAACCGTTTGTGGGGATCTTTGATCTTCGCAATCGGGGAGATCGCATCGTGCATCGCCTGATACACCTCCAGGCACAGGGCGCGGGCGATTGCGTCGCGATTCTCAAAATAGAGATACAGTGTGCCCGGAGCATACTCCACAGCTTCGGCCACGCGCCGGATGGTCAATGCGTCGAACCCCTCGGCGACCACGATTTCGCGCGACACATCCAAAATCCGTTTCCGCAGATTCTCCCTTTCGCGTTGGCGCCTTTCAGAGACCCCCATAATTTCCTTGACTCCTTTTTTATTATCGAACATCATTTTAATTATGAACTATGTTCATTTTGAGAATATTGTTCATTATTCAGGAGATCCATATGGAAACTATCGCTCTTATTGGAGCTTCGGGCAGTCTGGGAAAATCCATCGCTCATGCTCTGAACGTGAACAACAAGCCGTACCGCGTGATCGGCAGGTCGGAATCCTCACTACGCGCAACCTTTGGCAATGATCCGCATGCGGCCATCGTTACCTGGAATCCCGATGCGCCCGATTCCATTCGTCAGGCGCTTGCCGGCATCGACACGGCCATCTACTTGGTTGGCGTCAATTACTGGCAATTCGAGCTGCACCCGCAGCTTATGAGAAAGACGCTCGATGGCGCTATCGCCGCAGGCGTGAAGAAGCTTCTGCTGATCGCCACCGTCTATCCGTACGGCAAGCCGCAGACGGAACGTGTGAATGAAGACCACCCGCGCGAGCCGCACACCTTTAAGGGCCGCATGCGTAAGGAGCAGGAGGATCTTGTGCTGGCAGCGCACGCCAGCGGAAAAATTCAGACTGCCATCCTGCGGCTGCCCGACTTCTACGGTCCCGGCGTGGACAAAAGCTTTCTTTGGAGTGCGTTTCAGGCTGCGAAGACCGGCAAACGCGCGCAACTCGTCGGTCCGATCGACACACCGCACGAATTCGTTTATTTGCCTGATGCGGGCACTACCGTCGAGCGCCTCATATCCACAGCGGGAGCATGGGGCAGCGCGTGGAATCTGGGCGGAGCAGGTGTAACCTCGGTTCACACAATGGTTGACGAAATTTTTGCCCAGGCCGGCCGAAAGCCGAAATATATGGTCGCCGGCAAGACGATGCTCCGCATCTTCGGGCTGTTCAATCCAATGATGCGCGAGCTGGTCGAAATGCATTATCTGCAAACCTCGCCAGTGGTTCTGGACGACACACGGCTGAGATATCTTTTGGGTACATTGCCTAAAATGCCCTATAAAGAGGGCATTCGGGAGACGCTTGCATCAATCTAAATATTCCGTTCTCCCCAGAAATGCGATAATAGGCTCGGTAGTCTAACCGCTGCTCAGACTTTCTGTCGATCTTCCTCCGCGTATCGAGTAGATCAGTGAAACAGGCGCAGGAACTCTCCAGACGGGAACGAACACAATCCAAGGAGCCATTATGACTGGGGACCTGCAACTTACATGCAGCGACTGTGGACAGGAATTTACCTTTACGGCCGACGATCAGGCCTTTTTCCGCGAACGCGGCTATTCCGCGCCGAAGCGCTGCAAAGCGTGCCGTCAAGCAAAGAAGAATGAACAGCAAGGCGGTGGTGGTGGTGGATACGGCGGCGGCGGTGGCTATCGGTCAAACGCATCGCAGGGAACAGCAGTCGTCTGCGCCGGATGCGGTCAGCAAACGACCGTTCCTTTCGAGCCCCGTGGCGATCGTCCGGTCTTCTGCAAGACCTGCTATCAGGCGCAGTCCGGAGGACGCGACTCAAGACGCCCGCGCAGCGGCGGGGGCGGCGGACGCGGACGCTACTGACAGTAGCCTGATCCTAAAAATTTAAGCGAAAGACTTTCATGCATGGGCCATCAGGCCGGTGACAGCGCCGGAGGATGGCTCATTCTTGTTCAGGGATGAGTTCGCAATTTGTAACTGTCATGATGCCTTTTTGCGTCGGGTCATACAGACTTTTCATGCGACGGGAATTCTATCTTGACCTACCGATCGTAACGCCACGCTTGCTTTTGCCGTTGGCTCGGCAAAAGTCGGCTCACTTTAACTCATTATGAGACCGGCTGAGCGTCGTCGGTAGCAGGCAATGTCGGCAGATTGCTGGTGTGGCCAGCCTCACGCAGCACCACGTCGAGGTGCTCCAACACTTCGTCCACGCTCATCGTGTACATCTCGCGGCCATTGTCATAACCGGACTCGATCGCCTGCTTCAGGTAATGTCCTGCAATCTGCGCAGCAAGCTGGTCTGTGATGACATTCCCTGTCCGCCGCTTCTGCTCCACCCAGGCTTGACACGGCATCGCAATCCATACGGGACGCTTGTTCACTTCATAGCGGATATCCACGGCATCGGCATGACGTGTAGCGATAGCAACGATATTTGCCTTCCACTGGCAGTGGAGATCGTCGCCGGTCCAGCGGTCAATCACATGAAAATCTTCGTACATGGCTCCTTCCAGCGTATACGGCACTGCCTGCCGTATCAAGCGCCGGGTGGGAATCTGCCAAGAAATATAAAGATGCAACCGGGAAACCAAGCTTTTCCCACATCTCTTTTCCCGTATCCTGCGTCCAATATGTGTCTCGCAAGGTGAGAGAGTTTTACGAAGTGAAGGAGTTCAAGTAAAGTGACCCAGTCTCCCCAAAACATACGGCACCTCGAGGAAAAACTCCTCCAGCACCAAGCCCTGCTGGAGCGCTCCATGCTGACCGCCGTGGAACAAGGACGCCAGACCGTAGCTGACGAAACCCAGGATGTCGCAGATCAGGCGGTGTCTTCTTATCAGAAGGAGCTGCTTTTTACTCAGGGAACCAATGGGCACGCGCAGCTTTCGCTCATCCGCCTTGCGCTGGAACGTGTGAACGAAGGAACGTACGGCGATTGTCTGCATTGCGGAAACGCTGTCGGAGCCAAACGCCTGGATGCGCTGCCATGGACTCCCTACTGCATCGATTGCCAGGAAAAAATCGAAAACGGTGAGATCCAAGACCCTGTCCGCGCTGCGTAAAAGGGCAGTACATCAGCGTAATCTTCGGTAGCGGCTCAAACCTGACACTACATTTGCGCCTGGAGGCTATAGATGCAATCCTTCAGGCGTATCGCCTTTCCGCCTAAAGCAATTCCCTCCCGAACACACTCTCGCAAAAATGAGGACTCTGCGGAGTCGCGATGCGCCATCATCCGGATGGCGGGTTACATGCGCACCTTTTTATTTCATTCGACAGCATCGGTAACGCCTCTTTAACAATATCCTGCTAGCGTCATTCGCTGGTGGCCTGCGATGGTTCTACATTGCTTTCGTGACAGTGCCGCCTGAATCAGGAGAATACACATCCAAATGACCGCAATCTCTTTCAGTAAAGGGAGTGCCCGACGCATGCATACAATGAGCGGCGCACTGCTTTCCCTGGGTTTTCTAGCTGCGGGTATGACATCCTATGCCCAGAATTCTCATAACGATCGCAAATTCTGGCCCGGAAATCTGGTTGTCAGCCGCAGCGTATATGACAACAACCCCAACAATGTGAAGACTGGCATGATTCTGCCGCCGAACTGCGCCGCTACGACAGGCGGCTGCTCAGCAGCAACCGGCGCGCCATTCAACGGTTCTTACCCGCTGGTTTGGAATAACGTTATTTTCGACGCCAGCTTCGGCATTACGTCAAAAATTTATCTTGACCAGATCACACCAGCCGGCTGGCTTATCGATTCGCTCGAAGTTCCCAACAACTCACAGCACGGCATCTCGAGCAAGAGCGATCAGCTCGTCACCAGCTTCAGCTCCAAGTCTGAAATTGCGCTTAATCTTTCGACCGACGGCCGCTATCTCACCTTTATGGGCTATGTATCGCCGATCGATGCAATCGACGTCTCGAACTCCAACACACCGGGCGCTATCGACCTGACCGATCCTGTCGGCGAAAATGCCTTCCGCGCCGTAGCTCGCGTCGATGAGTTCGGGCACTTCCGTTTCACGGAAACGAATGCGTACAGCGGCAACAACGGACGCGCCGCGATCCTCAACAATACGGATGGCGAAGATTTTTATTACACCAGCGGCAACGCCGGAAACGGCAGCAACCCGCAGCCTGCGGGCGTCGTTCTGGGTGCCGGCACGCAGATCATCGATCCTTCGCATCAGCCCGAAGCTGAGCAGGATCCCGGCACGCCGACCCCGGTTGGCAGCTTTTCCGTAACGGAGCTGGGAGCCAAAGCCGACAAGATTGGCAAAGACGACAACTACCGCGGCCTCACCATCTTCAACAACGTTCTCTATTACACCAAGGGTAGCGGCAGCAATGGTGTGAATACCGTCTACTTTCTCGACACAACAGGCAAGGCCTGCCCCAAGGGAGTCGGGCTACCATCGAGCTCCGCCACTTTGCCGACAACGCCTTTGAGCTTTGACCCGTCCAACGTTGCGACAAATGGCCTGCCTGACAATATGTGCATTCTGGCTGGCTTCCCCTCGACTCCGAACAAGAGTGCGACGGTTATTACCGCCTTTCCCTTTGGCATCTGGTTCGCCGATGCCAATACTCTTTACGTGGCTGACGAGGGCGATGGCGACACCAGCGGGACCGATCTCTACACCCATGCGGCGGCGCAAACGACGGCAGGCTTGCAAAAGTGGGTCTTTAACGGCAGCACGTGGACTTTAGCCTACACGCTGCAAAATGGGCTCGATCTCGGCAAACCCTACCAGATACACGGTTACCCCACGGGTAATAATCCTGGCACGAACCTTCCCTGGGCTCCCGCGACCGATGGGCTGCGCAATATTACCGGACGAGTGAACCAGGATGGCACGGTGACCATCTGGGCCATCACATCAACTGTCAGCGGTAATGGCGACGTCGGGGCCGATCCAAACAGGCTGGTTGCTGTCACCGACCGGTTGAAGAACACGACCGCTAAAGTAGCAGCGAGCGAACGATTCTTTACGCTGCGTCAAGCCGGCTTTGCAGAAACATTGCGGGGCGTGTCCTTTACGCCGGGCACGGATGTAGCACACCGGAATTGGTAACCCGGGATTCGTAGACGGTCCGCGAACGGAATCTGGGGCGATGGCCGGTATGGCCTTTGCTCCAGATTCTGAGAATTTCTTATACCGCGTGCTATTTCCTCGGAAAACGTGCGCTCGACTCGATCCGGTGAGGTGCGAATGCAGCTCCCGAGTCGTTTGACCCCTCTATTCGGCACTGTTAAACTTTAAGTATCTAAGCAGACAGCCATATTTCCCTGCCTGCCAGTTTCCCCTTCCCTAAAGGATTTCGAAGGAATTTCGTGGATACACAGACACGTCACGCTCTAAAGCAGGACAGCTTCGTTCAGGCAACGGCTTCCAGCATCTCGTGGGTAGATGCCCATCGCGCCGCCATCATCAAGGCCTCCATTGCCATCGTTGTGGTAATCGGCCTTATTCTCGCCGGCGTCATTTTCTACAACAACCGTTCCGAGCGCGCTCAAATCCTCTTCGGGCAGGCCATGGATATCTACAACTCCCCGCTGACCCAGCCGGGGCAGCCTGCTGAGCCGGGTCTGAAGACCTATGCCACTGCTGCCGACCGCGCGAAGGCTGCGCAGCCGCTCTTTGCGGAGCTGGCGAACAATTACAGCTGGTCCAAGGCCGGCGCAAACGCCCGCTATCTGGCCGGAATGACCGCCCTCGACATGGGCCAGACTGCGACGGGCGAAACCGAACTGAAGAAGGCAGCCGACTCGCGTGACAGCAGCGTCGCCGCTCTGGCCAAGTTTGCTCTAGCGGGCCTCTACCATCAGACAGGCCGCGACCCTCAAGCCATTGAGCTTTATCAACAGCTCATCGCCAAGCCCGCGGTCAGTGTGCCGGCAAACATGGCTAAGCTGCAGCTCGCCAGCCTGTATGAAACCACCAAGCCGGGAGAGGCAAAGCGGATCTACGCGGAAATCAAGGATCAGGATAAGACTACGGCCGCCGGGCAGATCGCTACGCAGAGACTCCAGGGCGCCACGGCCACGCCTCAGCCGCCTCAGTAAGCTTTCTCGTCAAAAGAAGCCCGAGGGCCTGCATGGAGCAGGCCCTTATTTATAGCTGTGAATATGCCGATACGGCCGGTTCCTCTTCGGCCCGATTTCCTTTCCAGGGCCGTCCGATCAGGTAGGTAATTCCCACCCCCCAGCTACGCTCCTCGCCCATCTCCCATCGATAGTCTTCTCCTCCCAGACCATCCGTCAGCTCGCGCAAGTCATTGAGCGAATACGCCCGCAGGCAGGAAAGCAGCCCATCTACCACCAAGGTGAACGGGACGACCGGCAACAGATAGGTCCAGACCAGCCGCGACCAGCGGAAGGGACGAATTCCGGGAGTCACATACCAGGTCAGAAGCGGCACCGCGCATGTTGCCAGCATGGTGCGCATATCTCGCCTGGGAGTCTCGAAGACGGCGATTCCCTGATGCCGTGCAACCGCGTCGGCCAGCATGGCGCGCGCATCCTTTGGCCCGAAGTGATGAAATGACGTAAAAATTGTACGGAAGCCGCTCAACTGTGCCGGAACTTGCGTGGCATCAACGGAATCTAAGTAGAAGTGCACGCCGGCTACTGCGCTGGCTCGCTTAAATGCCTCATGGTTTGGATACTTATCTGTCAGTGAGATATGAATCGGCAAGCCTTCCCCACTGAGAAATTCCTGTTGCAAGCGCAGCCACGGACCGCCTCCGCCCGAGCATAAATCCACAATCCGTGAGGTTCCCGCATCCTTCATTGCTGCGCGCAGGTGTGGCACGATGACGCGGTAGCAGTGGATGCGATTCCAGATCGCTCCCAGCGCATCCGTCATCAGATCTCGCAGGAAGCGAGGATACAAGCGATGATCGTGCAGTTCAAACCATTCTCTGCGTTGCATCGATTCCAGATGCAAGCTTAGCAGAGGCCGCCACAAACTTCCTGCGGATGCTTCCACGTTTTTTCATGAGCGCAAAGGTTTTGTGCTCCGTCCATCAGAAGAGAGATGAGTTCTTTTGAAGCACAAGTAGCCGACTGGTTTTACACTCAACCTGTCTTGAAGACCCAGGAAGACGTGAGCGATATCATCACCGCGCTCGTCGCCGAATATTCGACGACCCTTTATCGTGTTGCCTATTCGGTTACACGAAACGCTGCCGAAGCAGAAGATATCGTGCAGGAGACATTTCTTCGCGTCGTCAAGCACCAGAACAAGCTCGGTGAAATACGAGATACACGCGTATGGCTCGTCCGCATCGCCTGGAATCTGGCACTCGACCGCAAACGCCGCAGCAAGGCACGACCGGAAACGGAAGACGTCGCCGATCTGGTGCGCACGCTGGCGGCAACCGGGCGGCGCGCCGACGACGAGGTGATCTCGTGGCAGGAGCACGCACGCGTGCTTGCGTTGATTGACCAGCTTCCGGCGAAGGAACGTCAGGCACTGCTGCTCTCGGCCTTCGAAGAACTTTCCACCCCGGAAATTGCGCGTATCTGCTCGACGACGGAATCCTCCATCCGCTCCCGCATTTTTCGCGCGCGCCGCGAACTTGGCGCGTTGCTCGCAAAGCAGAGGAGTAGCTAATGAGCGAACACTCGAATTCGGCAAACAGCTTCGAGAAGCAAATGGATGCAACCCTGCGCCTCTTTGCGCAGGCGCAACCGCCTGCCGGCCTCGAACAGCGCATTCATGCGCGCCTTCACCAGCAGTCTGCGCATGCACAGAGAAGCATAGCTGCCAGATGGGGCAGTTTCCTCTTCGGTCAGCGGATCATCTTTGCATCCGCAGCAGCCTCTCTGGGCTGTGTCCTCATCGTCATGAGCAGCGTGCAACACTCTCATCAACGCGTACTTCCAGCATCCGGAGTGCATCTACCTGCTCCTGGCAGCGGGATCGGCGCAGCTTCGAGCACGCACATTGCGCCCGAGCCCATCATGGCTCCTGAGCATGCGCGTTCGCGCTCTGAACGGAAGGCCACAGGCGGCCGGGCCACGGTTTCCCGCAATACACACAAGCCAAAGGGTGTGGCCGTGCCGGAATCGACCGAACCGGAAAAGCCCTAGGTGGTATCGGACAAGCAGGTAGCAGCGAATGTATGGATTCGCATGAAAGCTTGTCATTGCGACCAGAGTGCAGAGCTAAGCGCCTATAGGGAACGGGCTAGTTCACAGAAGAGCTAGTCGACATTGCCGCAAACAGCATGTGGAGAAGCGCCAGCACGGCTGCGCCAATGAACGCCGCTCCAAAACTATTCACATAGAACCCCGGAACAACCCCGCTTGCCAGCCTGAGAATGAACGCATTGATGACCAGGAAAAACAGTCCCAGAGTAAGAATTGCGAGCGGCAACGTGATCAGTTTCAGCAGCAAACCGAGTGTGACGTTGAGCAAGCCTATTACAATCACAGCGATAAGAGCCGACGGAAAATTCGCTACCCTAAAGCCCGGGACAAGCCAGGCGACAATCAGCAGAGCCAGTGCGTTCAGAAACCATCTCAGTAAGAAATACAACATGTAGCCATTACCTCTCTCGAGGCCTCTCTTTTTTGAGTGCCGAACGTCCCTCTATGAGAACGAACCAGACCGTACCAGCGTACCTTGAGATATGGAAAAAGGATAGAGTGGCGCTCATGAAGCTTTCTTTTCTGTTGCTGGTCTTTGCCTGCACGATGACGGTTGCCCTTGCGCAGACGACACAGCCGCCATTGCCGGATGTGCCCACGCTCATGAAACAGGTAGAAGACCATCAGCACAAACTTGACCAGGTGCGCGAGAACTACACCTACCACGAAGTGGTGGTCACGCATGAGCTGGACAAGAACGGCAATATCAAGAAAAACGAGAGCGAAGAAAACGACATCTTCTTCGTAAACGGCCACCAAATTCAACGCCAGATCAAGAAGAATGGCAAAGAGCTAAGCGCGAGCGAGCAAAAGAAAGAGCAGGAGCACGTTGAAAAAGATGTAGACAAGGCGACCAAGACGCCGCCAGGCCAGTCTCTGGATAAAAACGAGGTAAGTGTCAGCCGTCTGCTTCAGATCATGAAAGTATCAAACCCACGCCGCGAGCAGATGGATAACCGTAACGTAATCGCGTTCGACTTTGTCGGCGATCCACATGCCAAGACCCACGGCATGGCAGAGGATGCCTCAAAGAAGCTCTCCGGCACGATCTGGGTTGATGAGAACGACCGCGAGGTACGCCGCATGATCGCCCGCTTCGACGATAACTTTCATCTCGGCTTCGGATTGTTTTCTGTCGGCAAAGGCAGCACTTTCACCTTCGACCAGAAGCTTGTCAATAACGAACTGTGGCTGCCGATCGATGCACAAGCCCACATTGTCGCGCATGCCATCGGAGTGATTGGTTTTCGCGCAGACATTGCAGTGACCGACAACGACTACCAGAAGTTCCACGCCGATGCAGTGCAGCAGCCCGGCGCGACCGTAGTGCATCCGCCTTCGCAGTAACCAATTTACAGGCAGAGAAAAGACCGCCCGAAGGAGGCGGTCTTTTTGTAACAAGGTCAGGCACGTATTACTGCTGAGGTTGAGCCTGTGGCTGAGATCCGCCCTGCATCCTTTGCTGCATCCGTTCCTGCATCTTCTGCTGCATGGCTTCGTACTTCTGTTTCTGCTGATCATTCAACACGGCTTCAATCTTACTGGTCGTATCGTCGCGCAGGCTTTTCGCCTTCGTCATTTTGTCCGCGCGCGAAAGCGACTGATCCTGATGAAGCTGCATCATCTGCTGCTGCTGATTTTCAAGCAGCGGCTTGATCTGGGTCTGCTGTTCGGAAGTAAGATTCAAAGTCTTCGTCAGATGAGCTAGTTGACTTTCAGGGTCCATCCTTTGATGCATTGGCCCTTGCATCGGCGGCGGAGTTGCTGATTGGTCCTGCGCGAATGCCGTCATTCCAAGCCCGAGCAGGCCAGTAAGCGCGATCGTACAGAGTGTTTTCTTCATAGTATGTAATTCCTCCAACACTTCCTCAGACACCATCCGGCGTGCTGGGTTGCGTCCATCGCATCATCCGGATGAGCGCTTCCACTGCGATAGACGCAGGAAGTGGAGAGAAAGGCCACCTGTCGCACAATTTTTATATACGCAAGGTAGTCGTCCGGTCTCTACTTTCCTGCTGCGCGAGGGACTGTCAGTGGCGGCATTACAACCGGGCTAGAGCGCAATCCACAGGCCAGTAATCCCTCCGTATGTTCCTGAGGATGCGGCACATACGCATACGCAAAGACGGCACGATATTCGCGCTCTCCGGGGTAATTGCAGATGGCGCAACTAGGACGGTACGCAATTGTCGGATGGTCGCGAACGGCCTCGGTCCATTCATGCGATCCATGCGCCGGAACGGTCATGTATACGGCATGCTGCGGCAACTCTTTCGGCTGATAGGCAAAGACCTCGCCTTTTTCGTTGTAGGCATCGACAAAGCTCCCGCCCGATCCGCTGGAGGCGCGCCATAGCCACTTCTCGCCGACATGCGCGTACCAGTGTGCGCTCGAAGGTACAGGCTCGGCGAGTCGAATGTCCTTATTTGTATCGTTCTTGATTACAAATAAAAATCCCGGTCCTTTACCCGGTTCAGCCTCGGCCAGATAGCTTGCGCTCAGGCCGATGTGCGAGCACAGCGGCACAGATTGCCCGGGGTGGTGGGTCACTGCGCTTCCAGTTGATACGGCCATTGCCGTAAGTGCAGCGAAGATCGCTTTGTATTTGTTCATCAGAGTTAGACTACCGTGCTCACAGTGTTTTGGCTGCGAGTTGCAAAGTAGTGATCAAAGCCTGCGCACGATAGACACTGATGGAGTTATTGGCGAGTGCCTGAATGGTTCGGGAGAGTGCGTATTGCAGTTCCTGGCGGTTCGTGATCTCGGGAAGCGGACCGAGGAGGCTGGTCTGCCGCACGGCATAAGGCCGCGGGGCTCGCCGCTTGCGATTGGGGACGTGATGGTGGCAGAGTGTCTTGCCTCGCAGAGCGATGGCGCGGCACTTCTTTCCACCGGGCAAGACGTGTTGGCACTCGGAAACCATGGCTACTTCTCCTTGGATTAGCTTTGGAGGGCTTACCTACCCCTGGGGATGTTGGGATCTGATTGAAAATACACGCTTATCGAAAGATGCCGTTAACTATCAGCAGAACTGAGGGTTACTCGCAAATATTTGATTCCATGGACTCTATTTCCGAAAAATAAAAAAGCCTGCCGGATTTTTCCGGCAGGCTTGCTTGGTCTATTTCTATTTTATCGTAATCATGCATTATTCCCTGCCAAACAGAGCGAGGTATTTAGCCTTTGCAATGAGCAGGTTAGGATTTATTTTTGCGGCGAAGGGCTTGACATGCTGTTTCATGCTACTCTCCGTCTGCAGAAACATGTGGCGTGTTCTTTCTCTTGCGTTCCTGGGACTGACCAGTTTGCCGATGCTGGCTTCTGATCTTACGTTGACCACCAGTTTTGAGTCGACAGGTCCCACGGGCCATGTCATGCAACACAGTTCTACGCTGATGATTCACGATCAGCGCAGCCGCGCTCCTGGACAGAATTATGTTGGAAACGGGCAGGGCAAGACCTATGGTCCGCGATTCGCCATAATTGGGCAGTGCGATCTGAAGCAGAACATTACCGTCGATCTCGACCATCAGATGTATTCCGTTTACTCCCTGCCTAAAGGACCTACACGCGCAGAATACGAAGCCGCTGTCGCCAAAACAAAAGAACAACCCGAGACGCTGACGATTACGATAGAAGTCGTTGACACGAGTGAAACGAAACTCATCTTCGGCCGCGTTGCGCATCATTACAAGATTCATAGCAAACGGGAGCCAAGTGCTGGAGCCAACGCCGAAAAGCGTGAAGAGTTCACCGATGGCTGGTACATCGAGATTCCGGAGTATCAGCAACTGCGGGGGTGCAATCCTTTTGCAGAATTCGAAGGGCCTAAAACGCAGTCTGTTGATCTTACGTCTTCCGGTTCGCAGCCGATCAACTATCAAATCATTCTCAAATCGAGCGGTCCTGCGATGACCGGCAGCTATCGCGCAGATACTGTCACGACAACTCACGCATGGGTGAAGAATACTGACGGCAGCGTCCATGAGTACACAGACACCCGCAAACAAAGGATTACCGCGCTCAGTACCGATCGGCTCGATCCAGCTCTCTTCGATGCGCCACCCGGCTATGCCCGCGTTTCCGAGGTGAAGATCAATCCGACGATTCGTGGACGTACTGGGCAGAGATAGTGTGGCCAGGTTCTGGGGATTCATTTTGCTTCTCAGATGCGGGTTAGGATGATTCTAATGTTTCAAGAAAACTCGGGAAGGGAGTTCTAAGTCATGAGGAGGTTTCAGGATCTTGTTTTGATCTGCCTCCTTGGCGGGGCTGGCTCTCAAGCTCAGGACACGGCAGCCGGGAAGGCCAGTGCAGCACCTAAATTGGAGTTCTCGAATCCAAGAGCCGTAGAGGATTTGGACGTGGCACCGATGATCGTCGGAAGGCTCGACTGCGGTGACGACGGAAGTATCTACACCTTGATTAATGGTTACGCGCTGAATCGTGATAGGTTGGCTCTGCTGGCGATTCACGTCGATGGGATCGTGACCAGCTTCCCGTGGCGCTCAGCTCCCGGGTTTGCCGATATCTCGATGCCGAAATCCATTTTCGTGGGTAACGGACGTGTATACGTACTGGTCAATGCTGAAAGCAAGTCCGCGAAGCAGGCACACGGGTCGAGTTACCCGTTGGTACTGGCATTTGATAAGGAGGGCTCCCTCGTCGCTACTGTGGTGTTGGAACACGACCTGAACCCGCTTGTCCTGGGTGTTTTTCCATCTGGAAACATCCTGCTGGTCTCCGAGGATCGGCTGAACCACGGCATGGCCCTTAACCTCGTCGGTGCGGATGGGACTCCGATCAGGGAACTGCGGCTGAATGCCAGCGATTTCGTGATGAGGGCAGCCCAAATGCCCGCAGCGGTCCGTGGGACAAGTAACTATTCCCCACCTCTCCTGATTTCCATGTCAAAGTTCTTTCCTTCAGGTGATCATCTGCTGCTGGTCCCGCTTGAAACCTCCGGCCTGCCCATTGTCGAACTCAGCGAGCGTGAAGTACTTCATTCCGTGATTCCTCACCTGCCGGACAACATGGTGCTCGAGGCTTTTCTTCCCTCAAACGACGCATTGAGTTGGAAAGTGCGTCTGGCAACTATTCTTGAAAACGATAAGGAAATGATGGATTCGCAAGGGAAGGTTCTTGGCGTAGCTACTCGACCGTCCGCGCGAATTGCGGAGCTTTCACGCACCGACGGCAGGCTGCTCCAAGAGATAGACATCGGCGGTGACGGGATACAACCTGCCTGCGAAACCAATGGTACATTTCGGTTCCTGACTTCGGGTGCCGGCCAAGGGCACCTTCAAGTGGTAACAGCCCAGGTACGGTAAAGCGCTCACTTCAATCTATTGCCGAGCGGGAAGAAACAGCAGATCCCTTCGGCAAGCTCAGGGCAGGCTCTTCGGGTGCGCGCTTCGCTCAGGATGACAACTCTGGAAAGAGACCTGGACAAATTAGAAATGGTGGCCAAATACAAAAAGCCCGCTCCGAAGAGCGGGCTTTCTTTAAGACTAATGCCGGCGATCACCTAATCTCCCACACAATTTCTCGTGCAGTACCATCGGCCCAGCGAGGCTTAACTTCCGTGTTCGGGATGGGAACGGGTGTGACCCTCGCAGTATGGTCACCGGCAAACTGAGGCGTTTTCAAAGCATTCATGCCTTGAGCCGAGCCTAAGCGTTACTTGCAAGGTCTCGACGCCTTAAAAACTTGGGCGGCGCTTGGCGGGCTTTTTCTCCCGCAGCCAGGTAGCGTCTAAAAACGGGCTGTTTCTCCCGGACGCGAAAACGGCAAACTGGCGCCATTATCCAACCTAATATCTCACAACGAAATCGATCGGGAATATTTCCCTTGAATCGTATTACTTTGACCAAGCGTATTTACAAGGCTTGTTGAGAATCTTCTGCGGCATTACTGCACAGAATTAATTCTATGGACAAGCCGAACGGGCGATTAGTACTGGTAAGCTACACGCATTACTGCGCTTCCACATCCAGCCTATCAACCAGGTGGTC
>Ga0206946_1085_pt1 | contig 30576 bp, 19 predicted proteins | sample Alteio_BWOrgHeat_2_FD_152965 | JGI IMG/M metagenome (GOLD analysis project Ga0206946, IMG submission 152965) | Enriched cells from forest soil in Barre Woods Harvard Forest LTER site, Petersham, Massachusetts, United States -... | ecosystem: Environmental > Terrestrial > Soil > Temperate forest > O... | reverse complement strand
CCAGGGGCGCATTCCAGTTGATGCAGATTTCGTTGAGCGAGTAGGCGCGCTCGTCGTCGACCCACATGCGCATTGGCGACTGCCTGGGCAGCGCGTTCGCGATGGCATCTCCTCCGCGTGCGTTGGGGCCGCCGGAGAGCAGTCCGGGCCACGGAGCAGCGATCTTATCTGCGCTACTGGGCCGATGGTGGGGATGCTGGAAGGGTCTCGCGCCCTGATGCGTTACCCACGAGACTCCGTGACAGTTGCGCCCCAGCATGTAATGCAGATTATTCAACGCTACGTTCCGCATGGTCTTATCGTGATGGAAGTGGTCGGCGATCAAGAGCAGCAAGGACTGATTGCCGGCGACGCCATTCGATCCCCAGACGTAGTCGGCAAGGGCCAGGGTGTTGCCATAGCCGCACTCGTGACTGCGGGCGCTCAGGGTCGCCGCAGCTTTGGCGGTTGCGGTGCGAATTCGCTCCTTCACCTCGGAGTTACCTTTCTTCGGCGTAAGCGCATAGGCCCAGTAGGCCATCGATATAACGTTGCCCCAGTCGGGTTCGCGCAGGGTCAGGGTTTGATCCTGCGGCGGCATTTTGGCGAGAAAGGCGTGCTCGAACCCGGACTCTCTCGTGGTCCGCCACAACTCGGCCGACGCCCACATGAGTTCATCGTGGCAATGCTTGTCTCCATACTCACCTGTCGCGATGCCACTGGGATTGGTGAAGGGCACATCGGGATGACTGTTTGCCCACGTCCATGCCTTTCGGGCCGCAGAGAGACATCGTTGGGCAAACGCAGCGTCGTATGGGCTGTAACAGCGCGCCGCAATGGCCATGACGGCGGCAAAGTCTGCGGTGGCGCAGGTGCTCTTGTAGGGTTCGGAACCTGTTCCGACGACATAGCTGGTGAGCGTGTCGTCCTGCGGCATGATGAACGCGCAGAAGTGTTCGCTGGTCTGCTTGTGCCAGAGACCGCCGTCGGTGTCCTGCAACGTGAGCATCCACTCGAGATTCCAGCGCACCTCGGCAAGGTAATCGGGGGTCTTTCTGCCGCTTTCGGGGATATCGAGCGAGAGCGAATGGAGAGCGGGAGTGTAGAGCTCCCAGGCCCACAGCAGTGTTCCGGTGCTTAGACCGGAGTTGACGATGTAGCGTCCGTAGTCGCCTGCGTCGTGCCAGCCGCCGTGGTTGGCTAGCGAACCGCTTTTGCCGGATGTGGCGTGGAATGCGCCCGCGGCATGGCAGGCTGGATGTTGGTAGCCGCCGCCCAGGTCGACTGCGCAACCGCAGCGCTGTCCGTAGTAGCCGCGCATGGTTAACTTCAGGGCGCTCGCGTAGGCATGCAGCGCGATGGAAAAAGGATCGCTTACAAGGCCAGCCGCTTCGATCCGATACGTCCCGGAACTGTGGAGATTGGAGAAGTCGGCGATCCTGATCCGGTCGCCGGAGGCGGCATCGGTCGTCGCCGGCGGGAGGCTGCCCCTGAAGACGACACGGTTGCTCTCGGTGGAACGGATTTGAAAAGGAACATTGCTGCCATCAGTGCATCGAACGGTTGCCTGCTTTGGACTCGAGGGCAGATAGCCGAGCTGGTTGATGAAGAGTGCGCTTTGCGTGTTCTCTGGAGAGCTTTGTGCTAATTGGCCTATCGCCTGAATACCCGGATGCAGCGCCACCCCGGCGCGGCCCATGAGTCGTAACAACTGCCTGCGGTCCATGTCGGAATCATACTGTGCCAGGACAAGGGCGCGGGTCGCTAGGTTGTTCCGGCGGTGTAGGTGACGCTCAGGGTGAAGTTGATCGGGGCGGGTGAGCTGGTGGTGACTCCTATGCCGTACCAGCCTGTCTGCGTGGGTCGATTGCCAGGGACGGGTGTTGTGTGATCGAGAAGCGTGGACTGGATATTGGTTTGCTGCGAGAAGGTTACGGGCGTGTTTTTCTGCACGTAGATTCGGCGATGGATTGCCATCCGCCGAAGGTCGCGGGTGGGATGTCCAGGTCGGGTGCTCCGAAGAAGACCTGAGTGGTGCGTCGTGGCTGGTGGGTGATGGGCTTGTCCGCGTTGGCATGGGAGAAGCAGAGGTAGCTTTGACCGCCAGCGTACGCGTTCGACGGGATGGTGAAGGTTGCGTTGCCCCGGCCGTCGGTCCAGATGTCAGGGTGGTGGCCGGTGTAGTCGTGGAGTTGTACGTTGGCGCCGAAGCTGGTGGCGCAGGTGATCTGGCGGCGGTTGTAGGTGTCGAAGTTGAGGGCGGTGAGGAGGCCGGGGCTGGTGCCGACTTCGCCGCCGTTGCCGTCGCGCTCGATGACGATGACGGAGTTGTCGACCCAGCGGGTGGTTTGGTTGCCATAGGCGAAGGTCCGGTTGATGTAGATGAGGTTATCGATGAGCGGCTTGAGACCATAGGCGCCGGGCCAGGTGGCGTCGGAGAAGTAGTCTTTGCCATAGATGAGGACTTGCCTGCAGCTGATGGTGTGGAGGTAGGCGTAGCCCAGGAGTTTTGAGGTGATGACCTGCTGGCCGGGGCTGGTGTCGGTGTCGGGGTTGTCGACGAAGCCATAGGCCAGGCCAGGGTTCCATTGGGAGTAGCCGGCTCCGTCGAGGGCGCGTGCGTAGAGGTTGTTGCAGGCGGTCTGGATGGCGAAGTGGATGTTGAAGTCCTCGACACCGCTGCGGCTGCTGATGGGCGGGGAGGTGGCCCACCAGTTGAGATTGGCGGGGTTGCCGTCGAAGTATTCGGAGTAGAAGGGCTTGTTGGCCATGGCGCCCTGGGCCATGAAGCGGGAGACAAAGGGGGCCCAGAGGCCTTTGGTGTCGTCGATGCGCGCGCCGTCTGCGCCGGTGGTGCGGAAGAGCCAGTCTCCGTAGTCGAGGGCGTCGTTGATGGTGTGGTTGGCGGGGTTGGAGTGCTGGTAAACCTTCTCGTCGCCGAATGCGAAGTCGTCGGAAGGGACGGGAACGGCGTCCTCGGGCTGGGTGCCTTTGCCTGTCGCCGTTTTGCGGAAGCAGCCAGGGTGCATGGCGCCACGGCCGTTGAGGGTTTTGCCGTCGGCGCCGAGGTAGGTGTAGGTGGCGTTATTGCCGCCGATAAGTTGATGGAGGACGAGATCGAGATCCACGGCCAGGCCGTAGTGGTGCGCGGTTGCGACGAGCCGGCGCAGGGATTCTGCTGTGCCGTAGCGGGTGGGGATGCTGCCTTGCTGATTTTTGGTGCCGAGATCGCGTGGGTCGTAGACGCCGTAGCCGTCGCAGCCTGCGCCGTCTCCGCCCTGGGCCTTGCTCGCGGGAGGGAGTTGGATGCGGTCGAAGCCGACGCTGGCGAGATTTGCGACTTCGCCGGTGAGCATGTCCCAGAGCCAGGGCGAGCCGGCGTCGGTGCTGGGCGCTGGAACAGTGATGCGCTGGCCGGGTGCGCTGGCGAATCGTCCCCAGCCGATCAGGCTTATGCTCATCGCTGGCCTCCTTACTCAAGGTGCCTGGGGCCGGGTGCTGCGGAGAAACTTAATACTGATCTGTACTGATGGCACCGATTTTAAAGACCGATAAAAGCAACGACGAAAAGAATTTCCTTAATCCTGTTTTATCGGTGAGATCGGTGTTAAGGACTTTCGGTTTTCAGGCTACGGGTTCGGGATCGACGGAACGAAGCCAGGACTCCATGACGTCGTGGCCTACAAGGCCTGCCTGTTGTTTGACGAGGCGGCCGTTGTTGAAGACAGCGAAGTTGGGGATGCCACGGACGTTGTAACGGGCTGAGAGTGGGTGGTTCTGCTCGGTGTCTACTTTGAGGACGATGGCGTGGCCAGCCATGTCGGCGGCGGTGCGGGCGACTTCGGGGGCGGCCATGCGGCAGGGACCGCACCAGTCGGCCCAGAAATCGACCAGAACAGGGACGGTTGCGGTCTGTGTGATCTCGTCGAAGAGTTCGGTGTCGACCTGGATGGGCTCGTTGATGGGAGGGAGAGGGTTTTTGCACTCGCCGCAACGGCCGGTGTCAGCCAGATGTTTTGCAGCGACGCGGTTTTTGCGGCCACAGTGTTTGCAGGTGCGGATCACGGGCATGGGTGGGCTCCGGTCTTCCCGACTACTTTAGCACTGTGACGACCACAGGCAGGACGACGACCGCGGATCTCACAGATGATCACGGAGAAGGCGTAACGGTGATCAAAGGGACAAAGGCTGATAAGAGCAAGGCCCCGACCGGAGTTTTTGATTTTGATCGGTGTCTTTGTGTGGTGGATCAGGAGCGGCGGCGGTAGCGGATGGAGAACTCGTAGCCGGAGTTCGGAGGGAAGAGCCTGGCGACGAGGCGGAGGCGTTCGGCGAGGGGTTGGGGGGCGAGGAGGGGGTACTCGCGCTCGCGCAGCTCGGAGTAGTCGAAGTCGACGGAGAGGGAGAGCTGATAGATGGCGAGGGCGTCGGAGAAGGCGGCCTCGAGGAAGCTGCTTTTGGCTTTCTCGTCGACCTGAGGGGACTTGCCGGCGGAGGCGCCGCCGTTGAGGGCGAGGTTGCGGCTCTCCCAGGCGTCCTGACTGGTCTCGCCACGGACATCGGCAAGGACCTGATTCCAGACGAGCTGATCGAAGGCTGCGGGAACTCCGGCGATGTCGACGAAGGCGTGGCCCACGTTGATAAAGAACTCAAAGGCCAGGGCGAAGCGGTCGCCGAGGAGTCGGGTGGAGATGAAGACGCCCTCGGTGTCGGTGAGGGTGACGTTGCGATGGCAGATGGCTTGATCGCCGAGCTCGGGAGTGTAGGCGGGGGCGATGAGGGTGGTGTCGCTGGTGCGGCTCTCGCTGATGGCGAGCGGGACAAAGTAGTAGGTTTTGCGGGAAAGCGCAGCGGCGATAGCTGTGGGGACGGCCTGGACCATGCGTTGCAGGTCGTGGTCGTCAAGGCTGGTCTCGCCGAATGCTGCGTAGTTGACGCCGTTAGGTGCTTTGCGCACAGCAGCTTCGTGGGCAACCTGGGTTGCGAGGACAAGTCCGTTTTGAACGCCTTCAGCCATAAAGCAGTATTCTACTGGTATGACGGATGTGACGCAGAGCGGAGTGCCGACGACTCCTCGTACGTTTGGAGATGGATACCTATTTGGGGTGCCGCTGGGTGACTTGGGATGGTTCGCCAGCCTGTTGATGGGGACGGCTGCCGGGTTTGCGGCGTTCTTTGCCGCGACGTTCTGCGGGATCATCGGGATCCTGGCTTTCAACCTTGCGACGCATCATGCGGTGGATCTGACTATCAGCTACAAGTGGATCGGGCTGCCTGTGGGGTTGGTGGTGCTTGTGGTGTCGCTGGGGTATCTCGGGATGCTATGGGTGCGGCGGCTGACGCGGTCGAATTAGTTCTGCCAGCGCAGCTATTCCTCGTCGCGACGAAACCATTGTGCGCTGCCTCCCGTCCATAGTTCATTCTGCTATTCTTTTCGCTCCGCACCAATTTACTTTCCGGGAGGACCATCACGTATGTCATTCGTTCGCACTTTTGCGCGTTGGAGCTGCTGTACGGCTGCCATCGCAGGTCTCGTTGTACCGTCCGTTGCCGCTGACAAGAAGAAGGATCCGGTGGCGGCTGTTGCCGAGACACCTTCGTACTATGGCGCTCAACCAGCGCAGGAGAATATCGACCTGGCGATGTATCAAAAGATTCGCGACGAGGGTTTCAAGCACTCGCACGTGATGCAGTTTGCCGGAGCGCTGACCGACGGGATCGGCCCGAGACTGACGGGCTCGCCGAACATGGCGAAGGCGAACGAATGGACCAAGGACACGCTGACGAAGATCGGCCTTGAGAATGCGCACCTGGAGGATTGGGGTGAGTTCGGCATGGGCTGGCAGCAGATCAATACCTGGATCCGTATGGTGACTCCGGATACGGCTCCGCTGATGGCGCAGGCGGCACCGTGGTCTCCGGCTACGAGCGGGCCGGTTTCGGGCGAGGCGGTGTACCTGGATGTTCAGGATGCCAAAGACCTCGATAAGTACAAGGGCAAGCTGAAGGGCAAGATCGTTCTGTTTGGCGCGATGCGTCCGACGCCTGACCTGACGGAGCCGCTGTTCCATCGGTATACGACCGAGGAGCTGGCGGAGATGGAGACATATCCGACGGGTACCGGGCGTGCGGGTGCTCCCAACGTTCAGCAGTTGCTGGCTGATCGGGCGCGGTTGCAGCAGGTGCGTACGGCGGCGCTGAAGATGCTGACCGAAGAGGGAGTGGCTGCGATCATTACGCCTTCGCGTGATGGAGGCAAAGGCGGCGGAACGGGGATCATCTTCGACGACAACGGCGCGAACCTCGTGCGTAGCGCTCAGGTGAAGGAGACGGCGGTTACGATTCCGAACGCTGTGATGATGATCGAGCACTACAACCGGCTCGGCCGGCTGTTGCAGAACAACGTGCCGGTAACGCTAGAGGTGAACATCGAGACGAAGTTCACGGGCGACCACGAGCATGGCTTCGATACGGTTGCCGAAATTCCTGGCACCGATCCGAAGCTGAAGGACCAGGTGGTGATGGTCGGCGGACATCTGGATAGCTGGATCTCCGGCACGGGCGCGACCGACAATGGCGCGGGTTCCGTGGTGGCGATGGAGGCTGTGCGCATCCTGAAGGCGCTGGGCGTGAAGCCGAAGCGGACGATCCGGATTGCGTTGTGGTCAGGCGAGGAACAGGGCCTGTATGGTTCGCAGGGTTATGTGAAGCAGCACTTCGGCACGTTTGCGGAGCCGGAGCACCCTGAGCCGGCCAGCGTTCCGGGCTTCATGCGCCAGCGCGGCAAACTGACGACGACCAGGGAGTGGGAGACGCTGGACGGGTACTTCAACCTGGACAACGGCACGGGTATGGTTCGCGGCGTATATACGCAGGAGAACACGGCCATCGCTCCGATCTTCCGGCAGTGGATTGCTCCGCTGAAGGATCTGGGCGTGACGACGATCTCGCTCCGCAACACGGGCGGGACGGATCACCTGTCGTACGACGCGGTTGGCCTGCCGGGCTTCCAGTTCATCCAGGATCCGATGGACTACGAGACACGGACGCACCACTCGAACATGGACACGTACGACCGGCTACATCCTCTGGATCTTGAGCAGGCCGCGGTGGTAGAGGCGATCTTCCTCTACAACACGAGCGAGCGCGAGGCGATGTTGCCACGCAAGCCGTTCCCGCATCCTGAGAAGGAGAAGGAGATGACGGCTCCGATCCCGGGAATCTATCCTGGGGCGGTTGCCAAGCCGCAGAGCAAGTAGCTAAACCTGGTACCAGCCCCCCTCCCCGGGGTTTGAATACCAAAGTATTCTTATTTCAGGGCTTACCGGTGCAATGCTTGGTCAAAGTATTCATTCCAGATAGTTTATCGGCAAAGTATTGCAAATAAACGGCTTATATTAGTATTTTCGCTCAGAAATAGAAAGGCCCTGGAATGGTTTCCGGGGCCTTTCATTTGCTCGCTATATCCATTGTATCGATTCGGGTGGAATTGATCGGCACGTGATTCGTCAGGATTGGCGCGGGGATTCGCGTATTTGGGCTTGACAGGATCCTGTGGAAAATTTGTGGCGGTCAGTCGGATGAAGGCCCAGGCTAGGCCAACAGCTAGGTTTTGAACGAACGCCGCTCACCGGGTGCCAGCGTGTACCACTTTGGGGGAACTTACCGAAGATTTCCATAGTCTCCCGTGGTTTACCGTAGATCGCCGTGGTCGCCTGTGGCATCATATGGACAGTACCTTGCAGATTCGTTCTGCTAAACCCCAGCCTGGGCTACAAAATGGTTAGAGCGGGCCACCTTGAGTGGCCCCCTCGTATTTAAGGCCAAAGTACCGGCGTTAGCTCCCGCTCTGTAAAGCGATCTCTGGCGAAGATGGTAACGACACGCCGCTTCAACCCTGCATGCCCGCAGATGAGGACGCGATGGTGAGCATGGGGCGCAATTCCGAAGTTCTTTATATAGGCGTCACCGGGATTTGCACGCCCCATGACCTGCCAGTTAGGCACTATCTTGTCGGGTCTTTCGATGATCGATTGGGCCCAGGTCAACTCCTGCGCACGCCGAATATCCAAGCGTCCAGGATGCAGAACAATACGCTCAGACTGAATCTGCTCGATGGTCATTCGGGCGTTTCGCGGTTCCTTGCCGTACTTGTCCTTGAGCTTGATGAGGTGAACGAAATCAGTATCTGCGAAGCTGACCCGACAACCGCGCGGGTCAACAAATGATCTATCGCACAGGTTCTGGGTGTACCAGGTGAAGAGATCCAGCAGCGTGGTAAGGGCCAGCATGGCCGGTGTCTCTAGTTGTACTGTGATCGGAGGGGTAGGAGTAATCGCTTCGGTCAACGTTGGGCGTCTGCTTTGTGAGATATTGCTCGATCATAATGGGTGACGACGCTCTCCCCATCCTCCTCTTCGTCGTCATCGTCACTGATGTCAGCGCCGCCGTCATCCCCATCTCCATCGCCGACTTTCGTGATTGGATTGATTGCACAATTGAGTGAGATCAGGTGTTTGCTTGCTACGACCAGAAACCTCTACTCCGCCGTTCGTGCCGCCGGGGTTCTTATTCGAACCGTGGCTCATGGTGGGTAAGCTGGCTGAATTTTGTTCGGGACGAAACGATATCGTTACAACTTATTCATAAAAGACGACTACTCCTTGGGATGGCCCGATGCGGCCTGATACCAAAGGAGATGTCATGCAGAAACTTGTTGCGAGTTCTTTAGCCACCCTGCTGGTGGCTGGACAGATTGCGGGGCCGGCTGTCGCGAATGCACAAGCCAACTCCAGGGCTACTGCCACGCCGATCAAGCATCTTGTGGTGATCTTTCAGGAGAACGTCTCCTTCGATCACTATTTTGGTACTTATCCTGTTGCGCTCAATCCTCCGGGCGAGCCGAAGTTCAAGGCCGCTGCAGGGACGCCTGCCGTGAATGGTTATACGGATGCGTTGCTCTTCAATAATCCGAACTTTTTGAATAAGACGTTGAATGGAGCCGGCGCATCGAATCCGTTCCGGCTGGACCGGTCAGAGGCGGCGACGGCGGACCAGGATCACGACTATACGCCGGAACAGCAGGCTTTCCATGGCGGGTTGATGGACGGGTTCCCGAAGTACACAGGAACGCCGGGGCCTCCGCCGAGCGGGCAGACGACCAATAGTCTGGTGATGGGCTACTACGACGGCAATACGGTGACGGCGTACTGGAACTATGCGCAGCAGTATGCGATGAGCGACAACTCGTATGACACGAACTTCGGGCCTTCGACGCCGGGCGCGATCAACCTGATCTCGGGACAGACGGGCGGTATTGTCGATGCGGTCAGCGCGGGCGATTCGGTTATTCCGGATGGCAGTGGCGGGCAGACGCTGATCAGCGATGCGGACCCGATCGGCGACGTGTGCTCCGGCACAGGGACGGTGCAGTTTGGCGGCCAGAACATTGGCGACCTGCTGAATGCGAAGGGCGTGACGTGGGGCTTCTTCTCGGGCGGGTTCGACTTGACGGTTACGAATTCCAATGGATCGACGGGCTGCAGCCGTTCGACGACCTCGGCGGTCACGCTGACGAAGAAGGCCGACTACATTCCTCATCATCAGCCGTTCCAGTACTACGCTTCGACGGCGAACCCGAAGCACACACGGCCGTCGTCGGTGAAGATGATCGGTTTCAGTGATGCGGCGAACCACCAGTACGATATCAACGACTTCTATGCAGCAGTCGCCGCGAACAACCTTCCGTCGGTGAGCTACCTGAAGGCTCCTGGTTATCAGGATGGCCATGCTGGCTATTCGGATCCACTGGATGAGCAGACGTTCGTCGTGCACGTGATCAACATGCTGCAGCAGTCGAAGGACTGGGACAAGACGGCGGTTGTGATTGCGTATGACGACTCGGACGGTTGGTATGACCACCAGATGGGCCCGATTGTGAACCAGTCGACGACGGCTGCGGATGCGTTGGTTGCGACGGGTTCGTGCGGTGATGGTTCGACGGCGCTGTCGTCGATTACTTCACTGCATGCGCAGGGACGCTGCGGGTATGGTCCCCGGCTGCCGCTGCTGGTGATCTCGCCGTTTGCGAAGCAGAACTTTGTTGACCACACGGTGACCGACCAGAGCTCGATCCTTCGGTTCGTCGAGGACAACTGGATTGACGGACAGCGGATTGATGGGTCGTTTGATAGCCGTGCGGGAGTTCTGACGAATATGTTCGACTTCAAGAATCCGCAGAGCGTGACCTTCTTACTGAACGAAAATACAGGCCGTCCGGTTAACTAGTAGTTGCATAGAAGATAGAGTTTGACTGGGACGAAGGGTGCGGGAGAGAGGTTGACTCCGCGCCCTCGTTCCTTTGTTTATGTGCAGTGAGAGAGGCGAACGGGTTGATTTCTCGAAGAAGGTTTTTGCGGCGGGCTGGAGTTTTGGCGACGGGGTTGTCGATTGAGAAGGCTGCGGTAGCGAGCGGGATGGCGCCTCCGTCGACGGCGCTCGATCCGAATAAGCTGACGCCCTATGTGGATGCGCTGCCAATTCCAGCGGTGGTGAAGAGCAGCGAATTGCGGCCTGATCCGGATGATGCCAGGAAAGAGCTTCCGTTCTATCGGGTTGCGATGCAGGAGATTCATCAGAAGGTACATCGCGATCTTCCGGCGACGCGGATGTGGGGGTTCAATGGCTCGTCGCCGGGACCGGTGTTTGAGACACGAAGCGGGCAAGGGTTGGTGGTGGAGTGGGCGAATGAGCTTCCGGTGAAGCATTTTCTGCCGATCGACCATACGCTGCATGGTGCAGAGGGGGATAAGCCTGAGGTGCGCTGCGTGATTCATGTGCATGGAGGCCGGACACCGGCTGCGAGCGATGGGTATCCGGAAGACTGGGTGGTGCCAGGGAAATCGCTGGTGTATCACTATCCGAATAAGCAGGATGGTGCGTTGCTGTTCTATCACGACCATACGATGGGGATTAATCGGCTGAACATCTATGCGGGACTGCAAGGGTTGTTTGTGGTTCGCGATGAGACGGAAGACAAGCTGAATCTGCCGAAAGGAAAGTATGAGGTTCCACTGCTTCTGTGCGACCGATTTCTGCGGGCGGATGGGCAGCTGGAGTATCCGGTGTCGGGGAATCCGAAGTCGCCGTGGGTGCCGGAGGTGTACAGCAATGTGATGCTGGCCAACGGGAAGCTCTCACCGTACATGGACGTGGAGCCGCGGAAGTACCGTTTTCGCGTGATGAATGGATCGAATGCACGGTTTTTTCGGCTGTCGTTTGGCAATTTGCTGGAGATGCATCTGATCGGGAGTGATCAGGGGTTGCTGGGTGCTCCGGTGAAGATGAAGCGGGTGCTGGTGGCTCCGGCAGAGAGGGCGGATATCGTGTTCGACTTCAGCGCGCATGCAGGAGAGAAGATTGTGTTGAAGAGCGATAGCTTCGACATCATGCAGTTTCGCGTGGCGTCGTCGGGGACGGCGGATAACAGCTCTTTGCCGCCGGTGCTGAGGACGGTAGAGCGGATTCCAGAGAGCAGGGTGGTGAAAACGCGGCGACTGACTCTGGACGAGACGATGGACAAGGTGCAGCAGTCGATGGGGATGATGCTGAACAATACTCCGTGGCATATGCCGGTGACTGAGAAGCCAGTGATCGACACGACGGAGATATGGGAGCTGGTGAACCTGACGGAGGATTCGCATCCGATCCATCTGCACCTGGTGAAGTTTCAGCTGCTGGATCGGCGGAACTTTGATGTGTTTCAGTTTCAGGATACGGGAGAGCTGCGTTATAGCGGGCCCGTAATACCTGCTGCTCCCGAAGAAGCGGGGTGGAAGGATACGGTGCGATGCGATAAGGGGCAGGTGACGCGGATTATTGTGCCGTTTGAAGGCTATACCGGGCGGTATGTGTGGCACTGCCACCTTCTGGAGCACGAAGACAATGAGATGATGCGACCGTTTGAGGTAGTGGCGGCGGGGTAGATTTGGTTTGGCTGCTTACTGCGGGAGGGCGAAGGCGACGTAGACACCGCCGATGGGACCTCTTGGGTTCATGGTGCTGCCACCTGTTGCGATGACGACATACTGGCGACCATTGACCTCGTAGGTGGCTGGGGTGGCGTTGGCGGCGAAGGGAAGAGTGGCCTCCCACAGCAGCTTGCCAGTGGTTTTGTCGAAGGCGCGGAATTTTTTGTCGAAGTTCGTGGCTCCGATGAAAAGCAAGCCTCCGGCGGTGACGACTGGGCCGCCGTAGTTTTCGCTGCCGGTATCGGGCATGCCTTTTGCGACCAGCTCCGGGTACTGGCCCAAGGCGACGCGCCATAGATATTTGCCGGTCTTCAAGTCGAGTGCGCTCAGCGTTCCCCATGGAGTCGCGACGGCGGGGTAGCCATCGGGGTCCAGAAATCTTCGGTAGCCGGTCATCGAATATTGCGTTGCGGATGAGTCCGCTTCGCTGGTGGTCTTTGTTTCTGCGCTAAGTGGGCGGAGAAAACGCATCAGGTTGTCGAGATCTTGTTGCGAGAGTTTGGTTATGGGCGGCATGCGTCCTTTGCCGTTGTGAATCAGCGCAAGAATCTGAGCGTCGGTGTATCGGTCTCCTACTCCGATCAAGGCTGGAAATGAAGGTGCAATGCCTTCGCGCTTGTCTCCGTGGCAGATGGCGCAGTTTGTCTCGTAGACGTGCGCTCCCGGCATGAGTGCAGCGTTATTTTCAGGCGCCGCAGATGCTTTGGTTGAGGAGGCGGCCTGTTCTTCGCTGGCGTTGGTGCTATTGCGAGCGAGGTCTTTTTCTGTCCGGAGATATTCGAGCAGGGAGGTGAGCTTCGCGCCTTGGAGGTTGGGCGAGGCCGGCATGCGTCCCTTGCCATCGTGGATAACGGTTGTGATCTGCTCGGTTGTGAGCTCGTGTGTGATGTTCAGCAGCGAGGGAAACTCCGTTGTGCCGGCACGATGGTCGCCGTGGCAGATGCTGCATTGACTGAGGTAGGTCGCGCGTCCGGGTGAATCTCCGCTGTGAACGGCGAGCGCGCCGATTGAGGCATAGTTGTTCGCGTTGATGTAGAGGATGTGGGTCGTCGGATCGATTGCGGGGCCGCCCCACTCTCCGCCGCCTTCGAAGCTGGGCGAGACGAGCGTGTCTTTGCCGACGCTGAGTGGAACGAACTGGCCGTCGTTGCGCATCTCACGGAAGCGCTTGATCGCCCACTCGTGCGCTTCGGGCGTTCGGGTTGTGAGGGTGTCTTCGGTGATGTTTTGGCGCGCGAATGGCTCGGGCTTGAGAGGATGAGGCTGATGCGTTGCGGCTACCTCTCCGGGTGTTGTGCTTGCCGGGTACGAGCGATCCTCGATAGGGAAGAGTGGATCGCCGGTGATGCGGTTGAAGAGGTAGAGGTCACCCTGCTTTGTGGTTTGGGCAATTGCGGGGATTTCTTTTCCGTTGCGGCGTATGGAGACGAGGATGGGAGCGGCTGGAAAATCTCTGTCCCAGATGTCGTGATGCACGTCCTGGAAGTGCCAGAGCCGCTTTCCGGTGGCGGCGTCTAAGGCGATCAGCGAATCGGCGAAGAGGTCGTCGCCGGTTCTCGTTGCGCCGTAAAAATCGGGTGCTGCGGAGCCGGTGGGGACGAAGACAATGCCGCGTTGCTGATCAACGGCCATGCCGGCCCAGTTGTTGGCTGCGCCGCTGGTCTTCCATGCGTCTTTGGGCCAGGTGTCGTTGCCGAACTCGCCGGGATGGGGAATGGTGTGAAAGGACCAGCGGAGAGCGCCGGTGCGGACATCGTAGGCGCGGATGTCGCCGGGTGGTGCGGGGAGGGTTTCGGGATTGCGTCCGCCGACGATCAGGAGATCTTTATAGAGGACTCCAGGGCTGGTGAGTGCGACGGATTGAAGTGCGGGGTCGCGGCCGAGGTCTTCGCGAAGGTCGATTCTTCCGTCTTTGCCGAAGGTGGAGATGACTTTGCCGGTCGCTGGATCGAGGGCGTAGACAAAGTTCATCACACCAGCCAGGAGCCGCTTCTCTTTGCCGTCGCTCCAATATGTCAGTCCGCGGTCGGGGCCTGTTCCATCGATTCCAGAGTTGAACTTCCAGAGGAGTTTTCCGCTCGCGCCATCAAGGGCGATGATCTCCTGTCTTGGAGTTATGCCGTAGAGAACACCATCGATGATGAGTGGCGTTGTCTCAAGTCCGCCGGATTCGCCTGTGTCAAACCTCCATGCGACTTCGAGCCTGGCAACGTTAGAACGGTTGATCTGCTTGAGATTCGAATAGTGCGAGTTGCCGGAGGTTCCGCCGATCATGGGCCAGTTGGCGGGAGTGCGTTCCGAATCCTGTCCCATTACGGAGACGGGAGGAGCAAAAGCACATAGCCCGACCGAGACTGCAAATACGAGACGCTTCATCCGCAAATATCCTGGTAAGCCGCTAACGGAACGTTGCTGCACACGACGAGTTTATTTGGATTGCTGGTTTGCGTGCAGGGTCGAACTGTCAACGATTCGTCAGTAGATAGTTGCCGCCACTGGATTTCACTATGCGGAAGTTCTTGTCCAGAAGTTCTTCGAGGTGGGGCATGTCGGAGCCGTAAACGAGCAGATAGGTTCGCTGAGCGCCAGACCACAGCGTCTTGAGCCCGGCGTCATCGATGAAGACTTTTGCGGCGTTGGGAGCGTAGGAGCCGTATTCGAGATTGTTACTCCTGCCGTTCCACAGGAGCGCGGTCTTGTTGGTGTAGAAGAAGACGGAGGAGAAGGCGTAGTAGGCGTCGCCTTCAATTAAGATTCCGGGCTCCGAGTGGGTGAGCGCGTCGGCCAGCGGTTTTGAGCTGAGGTAGGGATCGAAGGTGATCAGTGCCTGGCGGGCGGCTTGTATGAAGACGACCATCATTACAGCAAGGACTGCGACGGTTGTTGCGGTTTTGCGTGTGCGAATCAGCCCGACTACTCCTACCAGCAGGCCAAACCCTGCGAGAGCGAGCGGGAGGCGAAGATAGGCAAAGGCCCGCAGTGTGAGGTCGCTCATGTGTCCGAGCGAGAGCGTGTACATGTCGGGATTCTGAGTGAGGGCGGACGATATGTCGCCCGGGGTCGGGTACTTCGCGTTGCTTATGAGAAGAAAGATGATCGCGGCAAGGCAGAGGCTAAGGATGGAGGCGAGCGCGATGCGTGCGGCGCGAGGATAGAGTGCCCGCGTGGCGAGGTCGCTGGCCAGCAGAATCGCAAGCGCGGGATAGATGGGTAGCGAGTAGTACTCCTGCGTCGTCGACAGGCTGAAGAACACCAGAACAAAGGTGACCCATATGAGGGCCATCAAGCGAACCTTTCCCGCGCGGCTGATGGGGCGGTAGCTTTGTCGGAAGGCGGTGATCAGGGTTGCGCTCCAGGGGAAGAGCCATACGAAGTGCAACAGCCAGAACCAGAGGCGCGGGACGGTGTCGTAGTCGCGCGGATACCGCATGTTCAGAAAGCGGAAGAGGTGCTCGTTGAGGAAGTAGAACCAGAAGAAGCCGTGGTATTCGCCTGGGCTGCTGTGCATCGTCCAGTCAAAGTGAGGCGGATTGCGAAGCGTCGCAAGGATGTGCCATGGCGCGGCAATTAAAAAGAGCGGCAGGAAGCCCGATAGCGGACGGATACGGCTCCAGATTGTCTTTAGCGAGGCCTCGCGGGTGATAGCGAGATAGATGGTGCCGATTGCGATGGGAAAGACAGCGGCTATTAATCCCTTGAGCAGAAGGCCGCAGGCGAGGCTCGTGTAAAGCAGGAAGAACCAGAGCGTGGGTCTTGGTTCGGACTCGTCCATCAGGCGCAACAATGACCACAGCGTGACGGTGATGGTCAGGGTGAGCGCGGCGTCGGGAATCAGAATCCTGGTGAAGAGAAACATGCCGATGCATGTCGCGAGAATGGTTCCTGCGTAGATGCCGGCGAGTCTCCCGAAGGCCCACATGGCGAACCGTGCCGTGACCCAGCAAAGAGCAATGTTGATGAGCGCGAGCGGAAGGCGGGCCGCCCAGTCATGGACGCCGAAGATGCGGAACGACGACGCCATAACCCAGTAGATGAGGGGCGACTTTTCAATATAGGCTACGCCGTTGAGACGTGCAGTCACCCAGTCGCCGCTTTCGAGCATGTTGCGGGCGATCTGTGCCTGAACCGCATCGACGTCGTCCATGAGGTGTGGCGGGCTAATGACCAGCGGCAGAAAGATAGCGCAGGAGACCAGAAGAACGAGAATGTCTACACGGAGATGGTGGAGAAATCCTCGAGGGCCTGAATGTCCTGTCCGCATTGGATCTTCCATTGTTTGATCCAGAGAAACAGCATCAACATGCCCCATAGGTGATACCCATAATTTGCCTTTCTTTCCATGTGCAGCTTGATCAGGGAATCAAGATGCGGCCAGTACACGAGTCCCGACTCTTCTACAGTCTTTCTGTTTAGCGTGTCCAATAGCAGTGGCTTCAGATGGCCGCGCAGCCAGTCGTGAACGGGGATATCGAGTCCCTGCTTCTTCTTTGCAAGAATGCTGTGCGGCAGCTTGTCCTTCATCAGCTTACGCAAGAGGAGCTTCAAGGTGCGACCTTGAATGCAATAGTTGGCTGGAAGTGTGGCGGCGAATTCGACGATGCGATGGTCCAGAAATGCGGGACGAACCTCGAGTGAGTGCGCCATACTCATCCTGTCGACCTTGACGAGGAGATTGTCCGGAAGATAATACGCCTGATCGAAGGCCATGAAGCGCCTCAGGTCGCCGCGGGCCGGTATGGTCGCAAGCAGCTTGAGCGTATGAGCGCTGTTGTGCGAGACCATCAGCTGACTTCGCTGCTCCTGCGAGAAGGTACCGTTCCAGAAGATGTGGGAGCTTCGCTCGTCCATGAGCGTCCCGTGGAGAAAGCGTTGCAATTTGTAATCAAGACCAATCTTTTTATTGGAAGCTCGCAGGCGATTGGCGGAGCGCAACGACAGCCGTCTGATGCTTCGCGGAACCATGCGGGCGCGCCGGGCATATTTGTCGGCGAGATAGGTGATGTAGCCTCCGAAGAGCTCGTCGGCGCCTTCGCCACTGAGGGCCACCGTGACGTGCTTGGCGGACATCCGGGACAGATGCCAGACGGGAACTGCGCCGGCGTCGGCGTTTGGCTCGTCGGAATAGTAGGCTTGCTCCGTGATCGAGTCGGGCGTAACGGTCGAAGGGCCGAGGTCCAGTTCATGGTGCTCGGTCGAGTAGCGGGTAGCCATCTCGCGGAGGTAGAGGGACTCGTCGAACTCGCGGCCATTGAAGGTGATGGAAAAGGTCTGGAGAGGCGTGGTGGCGTGCTGGCTAGCGTAATGGAGAACAGTGGAAGAATCGAGGCCGCCACTGAGCCATATTCCGACGGGAACGTCAGCGGCGAGGTGCTCCTTCACCGATGCAGTCAGAAGATGATCCAGGCGCTCGGTGGCTTCCCGCAGAGAAGAGGGCTTCGCGGCATCGGCAAGGTCGGCCTGCCAGTAGCGGTGCGAGGAGATCTCTCCATCATGCCAGGTGAGAAAACATCCGGGCATCAGTTTGACGACACCTGCTGCGAGAGTGTGTGGTCCGGCTACGTAGTTCAGGCCCAAATAGGTGTCGAGAGCGTGCAAGTCGATGGTGCGGTTGATCTCGGGATGGCAGAAGATGGCCTTGAGCTCAGAGCCGAAGTAAAGATCGCGGCCGCGGCGAGCGTAGTAGAGGGGTTTGATCCCCATGCGGTCGCGGGCTAGTACGAGGCGCTGCCGGGACTCGCACCAGACGGCGAAGGCGAACATGCCGCGGAGCTTTTCGATACAAGCGGTATCCCACTGGATGAAGGCTCGCAGGACGACTTCCGTATCGCAGGAGGTCTTGAAGTGGTGGCCATGGGCTATCAGTTCTTTGCGCAGTTCGGCGTGGTTGTATATCTCGCCGTTGAAGACGAGGGTATAGTCGTTGTCATTTGAACTTATGGGCTGGGCCCCGGCAACGGTATCGATCACTCTAAGGCGAGTGGCTCCAAGGGAGACGGTTGGGCTTTGCCAGACACCTTGCTCGTCTGGGCCACGATGAACGATCGAGGCCACTGCCTGATGAATGCGTTCCGGCAGAAAGTCCTTCTCGGCATGGGTGTAACCCGCAATTCCGCACATTTTTAGCAACCTTCTCGTAAATTCAACAAATAGGCCCGAAACTTTTCTAGAACTTTTGGGTCTAACGACGGCTCTGGAGTGTAAGTAGAGAAGATATCCCGATCGAGACCAAATGGGGAGATTTTTTTCGAAAGAGTTAATGGCGGGCGGAACTTTTCCGCCGGGTGACCTTCGCCGGGAGGCTCCTATTTCAGGCAGTACCGTCGTTTAGCTGGCTGATACAAGGCCGATGGACCCGGAATCTTAGAGCCACGCACTGAGAAGACGGCCGGACGAACCTTTGGCTTTGAGGTTGTCCGTGCGGCTGGCAAAGTAGCGGGCGTTGATCTCGGGGGTGCCGAGATCTTCGATCTGGCGGAAGGTGGCGCCGTTGGAAGACAGCTCGGCGGCGATCTCGGGAGGGGTGAAGAAGAGCTGGAAGGGCTCGCCGGCCAACTGGACGCGCGCGGCGAGGGAGTCGTGGGCCAGCTGCTCGAAGAAGGGCAGGGCGGAACGGGGTTGGCCGTAGTCAAAGACCAGGCCTGTGCCTGTGGGCTGCGCGGCGATGAAGCTGAGGGTGGAGCGGAAGGCGGCGAGGGTGAGGTAGGGAACGACTCCCAGCCAGGCGAAGAAGGTGGGAATGGCAGGATTGAAGCCTGCGGCCTGGAGCTGCTCGGGGAGTGGGTGATGCTCGAAGTCTACGGGGGCGTAGGTGAGGCAAGAGGGAGCCGGGATCCTGCTGGTCTCGAGGAGTTCGCGCTTCCATTCCTGCGTGGCGGGATGGTCGACCTCGAAGATGTGGAGGCTCGGGTGGGGGTTGCGGTGGGCGAAGGTGTCCAGGCCGGCTCCGAGGAGGACATACTGGGTGACTCCGCGCGCTACGGCCTGGGCCAAAAGGTCTTCGGCATAACGGCTGCGCGCGACCAGGAAGGCGCGAAGGGCCACAGAGAAGGGCTTGTGGAGTTTGGTGGCGGTCTTGTGGACCTCAGGGAGATAGTCGGGGCCCAGGATGGGGACGGCGATGGGATCGTCGAGGACGAGTGGCTGCGCGTCGTAGAGCTGGTGCGCGGCGCGGCGCATGGCTACGCGAAGAGCGGTGCGGGATGGGCTCGCATGTTGCATTCTTACTTAGTCTACGGTTCAGCCTTCGCCGAACTCTTCACGCCGCACCCGGATCTCGACTGCGCTGAGCACAGCTTCATCATCGCCCTCGCGGTTCGCCCGGCGATGGAACCCCCACCGGACGTCCACCACTCGATATCCTTCGGTATCTTTTCCGTCGCGCAGGAACTGTATAGCCTCTCCTATCACCGGTACTCTCTGGAACGGGACCCACTCAAGCTCCCTCCCAGTCTCATCCTCAACCAGTTGTATGGATGCGGGATCCCAGGCCGAACTCGAGCTAAGGCGTGGCCGGCTCTCGTCCCTGACGGGCGAGTTACTGATCGACTTCCGAACCTCTGCCAACCCCGGAGCACCCATCATGCGCAGGATCTCTGCGCCCATGGACCGCTCTTCGCGCATGATTCCCAGCAGTAGATGTTCGGTGCCAATGTGTCTGTGGCCCATTCGCTCCGCCTCTTCCGCCGCATACGCCAGCACACGTTTGCATTCGTTCGAGAGTGGCAGATCAACCGAAGTTGGCACTTTCTCCCGAATGGTCGTATGACCTTCAATGTGCTTCCTTATCGACTCTTCGGATGCATGAGGCTGCAAAAAGCGGCTCGACAGAGTCTTGTCCTCACGCAGTAGCCCCAGTAACAAGTGCTCCGTTTCGATATAAGGCGATCCGAACGCACTGGCCTCGTACCGTGCGAAGAAGATGACCCGCCGCGCCTTTTCAGTGTACCGCTCGAACATGCCGCCGCCCCTTCGTAACAGCGATCAGCATACCCGACTCAGAACTCCAGGCAAGGGAAAGAAGATGCGAATATTCGAGTGGATGCCAGCGAATTCGAGTTCCTCGGCTAAAGAATGGTGCGTGCGGAGTAAGAACGAACGATGGATAAGGACAAAGCGCAGAACGATCGGAGAAGAACAGATTTGATGTACGCAGATGCCCTGGTTTATTCGTTCGTCTCCGCGAAATCCGTGGTCGCGTCTGCCGGTTCCTTCGCGGGTTGCCCATTCATCCAGTTCAGAGCCTGGATGAGGTATTGCTTCATCTCTTTGCGCGGGACGATGGCGTCGAGGAAGCCGTGTTCGAGGAGGAACTCGGAGCGCTGGAAGCCCTCGGGGAGCTTCTGACGAATGGTCTGCTCGATGACGCGGGGGCCGGCGAAGCCGATAAGGGCTTCGGGTTCGGCTATGTTGAGGTCGCCGAGCATCGCGAAGCTGGCCGTAACGCCGCCGGTCGTCGGGTCGGTCATGACGGAGATGTAGGGAATCTTTTCGTCGTCGAGGCGGGCCAGGCCATTGGAGATTTTTGCCAGCTGCATCAGCGAGGCGATGCCCTCCATCATGCGCGCGCCACCGGAGGCCGAGATGATGACGAGAGGATGCCGTGTGGCGAGCGAGCGGTCTACAGCGCGGGCGATGGTTTCGCCGACGACGGAGCCCATGCTGCCGCCGATGAAGCTGTATTCCATGACGCTGAGGACAATGTTGTGCGGGCCAAGCTGTCCGATGGCGTTGATGATGGCGTCGTTGAGGCCGGTCTTCTTCTGGGCATCGGCGAGGCGCTTTTTGTAGGGCTTGAGGTCGGTGAAGTTGAGCGGATCGGTAGAGCGGAGTTCAAGATCGACGAGTTCGTAACCCGGCTCGAGAAGATTTTCGATGCGTTCGCGCGCGCCGATGCGGAAGTGGTGGCCACACTTGGGGCAAACCTGCTGGTTGGCCTCGAGTTCGGCCTTGAAGATGACTTGCCGGCAGCCCGGGCATCGGACCCAAAGGCCTTCGGTGCGGACCGTCTTCTCGGCGTCGTTGACGATCTCATTGTCTTCGCGTTTGAACCAGCTCATGCTTGGATGCCTTCCGGAAATGTGCCTCGACCATTGTACTGAAATGAGTTTGGGAGGTGTGGAACCTGCCGGCGGCGGCTGTATGTGTATGGCAGCGTTTGAGATGTTGGCAAAAGCGCAGCCTGACAGCCCGTGACGGAAGATCGGCATCTAAATCGACATGATTGCCACGGTAAAAGTCGATGAAACTCCTGCTGAACTGTACGTGAAAAAATTCCGTTCGCTCTGTGATATGCATAGCGTGCGTTTTGGATCGGCGGACAGCTTTAGCGCATTCATGCAGCGGCTTGTGGAAGACCGAAAATTCGCGATGGATTTTTGGGCGCTCGCAGGCCAATTCAGTAGCCGTGAGGGTGGCCAGCTCTCTGACCAGCAGATGCTGGAAGTCATTATTCATGAGATTTCCGGATCTTCCGCGGCTGCTGTCGACGACAGTTTGAAGCCGCAGATCAGTGATCTTACAAGGCTGTTTGCGGGCGAGGACATTCAGAGCCCGATAGTGCAGGACGATGTGGTGGAGAAGGGGCCAGCCGTTCCATCTGCGGCCGTAATCCCACCACCCTTTCAACCGACTCCCTCGACTCCACAGATTGATCCCTTGGAATCTGCCAGAAAAACTGTTGAACCCGCTCCGGCGGCTTCAGCGATACCAGTCTCCAAACCGGTGCCGGTCTCTGACAAGAGGATCGAGGATCGAATTCCGGAGGCGATGGTGGATCGCGGTTTGCAGCCTGAGCCCGGCGCACTCACGCAGCATCAGCTGGACGAGGCTTTGCTGCGGCTGGAATTAAATAGCCTTGAGCTGAAATTGCATCTCGACAATATCGATAGCCGCATGAGCCGTATGGAGCCTCATCTGGAAGAGCTCGCTCAGAAAGTCTCAGTCGCACGCGAGAGGATGCCGGGGCAGCAGATTCGGGAACCGGTACGAGAGCAGCCCCGTGAGACGATGCGGCCGTTTCAGGAGTCTGTAGGCCGAGCCGTCGAAAAATCGAGGCTAGTGCTTGAGCCGCAGCCTGTACCGGTAAGAAGTACAGTGGACGATGACGATCCTTCGATTGCGATCCCCCTTGAAGACTACTCGCAACGCAGATTCAGCCGAAGCGCTGGTCTTTTTGCGGCGTTGCTTTTGGTAGGGGCGGGCGTCTTTTTCTTCCTCCATCGACAGTATGGTGCATCGATGTGGCAGGATTTCGAGCCCTCTCTTAGAGAAAAGTATGATGCTGCGCGGCAAGAACTACGTGATGTGATGAAGGGACACACATCGAATGGATCGGATTCGGCATCATCGAGCTCGGATGTGGCTGCTGCCAATGCAGGTCAGGCACAACCTGCTCCAATCGTGAGTCAATCTGCCCCAATCGCGAATCCGCCTGAGCCGAGCCCAATTCCGTCCTCGGAACCTGTTACTGAGCCGCAGGCTGCCAGTTTAAAGAGCGGGGCTCACACGAATCATAAGAGTCGAGTCACTGCTCCGACGGAAAGAGAGCTGGCCTCAAGCGACAGTGCTTTTTTTAGCAGCGATTCAGAGGGTCCGGTATCGGTTGCTCCTGCAGTCATGGAAGAGAACCTCGTGATGTCCCGCGTACCGGCGTATCCGGACGTCGCCAGGGCCGATCATATCGAAGGCCCCGTCGTCATGCAGGCGATCATTTCGAAGAACGGTACAGTCGGCCATCTGCACGTTATCCAGGGCGATCCCTTGTTGCGGAGCGCAGCGTCCGAGGCTGTATCGAAGTGGCGCTACAGACCGTATACCGTCAACGGAAAGCCAGTCGAAGTCGCGACGACGGTTACCGTTGATTTCAAGCTAAATCGATAACGCGGCCCTTTGGGACACGCATTGGACACGAAGCATCATCCATTAAAAGATAGTCATGAGTGGTGCTTCGTGTCCCTGGTGTAAGGGTCCTCGCTCTAACTCAAAGTGAGTTCCAGTGTTGTAACGCTGGCCGCCGGAAAAGTATGCAGCAGGCGGCCGGCCGTAGGCGAGCCTACCGTCGCAGGCGCTGGCTTCACAGCATCAGGATGTGCGAAGTCATTGTGGTCATGCACGTCTTTGCTCACGAGCACTGTGCCCTTCGCTGACGCAATCGTGGCTCCACGCACAGCCACTTCGGTCGTGAGAGGCTTGTCGAGGTGCGGGTTTACGACGCTCAACGTCAGTACCTTCCCGTTGCCGGTCGTCGCGATGGAGGCTGAGCCGCTGAGACCTGCCAGCTTCTTAACAGCTTCAAGCGAGCCGCGATAACTGTTGCCACCGACAGGAATGGGCTCGTTCGCCAGTGGATTGGCGATGTCCGGTGCAGTAAATACTGCGCGAATAGCCTGGGCTTCGCGGTGAGGCAGGTACATCTGAAAGACGTGGAAGGTCGGGGTGACGGTGAACTTATCGCCCTGCGCAAGCATCAACGAATGGATACAGTTGATCGACTGTGCAACGTTGGCCACTGCCACCTTGTCCGCGTGGCGCTGGAAGATGTCGAGTGTAATACCGGTCAACAAAGCATCGCGCATGGTGGACTGCTGCGAGAGGTTGTACTCAGGCGCGAGCTCGGTGCCTTTGCCGTACCATGCGCCCCACTCATCGACGACGAGCTTCACACGGTGCTCATTGTCGGTGTTTGCCATGGCTCCCCAGTGATCGGTCACAACGCGCTCCATGATGCTGCCACGCGTGAGCAGATCGTAGAAGTCGGCGTCATTGAACTGCAGCGCGTCGCCCGCGGCAAACTTACTGGGGCTGCCGGAGGTGTAATAGTGCACGGAAAGGCCCCAGAGATGGCGACGCTCAGGATTGGCATGGAGAGCTTTGAAGAGCCGTGTCGTCCAGTCGACGTCATCGCCGTTGGGTCCGACGGCTATGAAGCGTAGGGGCTCCCGGCTATAGCTCGGGGTCCAGGCAGTGAAGCGGCGGTACTCAGCGGCATACTCCTCGGGGGTAAGATTGCCGCCACAGCCCCAGCTCTCGTTGCCCACGCCCCAGATATCAACGTTGAATGGCGTGATATCGCCGTTAGCAGCGCGCTCGGCTGCGAAGGCGTTGGGGACGGCGGGGGCCGCGGAGTTCGAAGGTACGTTGCCGGCGGGAGCGTTGCAATACTCGATCTGTTGGTAGAAATCGCGCGCGGGCAGAGTGCGCAGATTAGCAGCGAGATACGGTTTGCAGCCGATGGCCCGGCACGTACGCATGAACTCATGTAGGCCATACTGATTTGTGTCCTGCTGGTTCCAGAAAGCCGTGCGTGCGGGACGTTTCGATGCCGGTCCGATGCCGTCGCGCCAGTCGTAACTGTCGGCGAAACAGCCGCCCGGCCACCGCAACAGCGGTGCCTGCACGGCGCGCATCGCATCGATAAAGGCAGTGCGAACGCCGCGCTGGTTGGGAATCTTTGAGTTCTCGCCCACCCAAACGCCGTCATAGATAACGCCGCCCAGATGCTCGATAAAGTGTGAATAGATCTCAGGAGAGATCGTGGCGAGGGGTTCGCCAGGCATGATCTCGATATGCGCGTCAGCCTGCGTAGCCTGGGCAAGAATGTTCGAACCGCGCAGCGCAATGGCAGAAGCGGCAAGCGTGGAGGCTTTCAAGAAGGAGCGTCGCGAGGAGGTAGGCGAAGGTTTCAATGTCATGAGAAAACGTTCTCCGATGGAAACAAAACAATATAGGGCAACGTGAAAGGGCGCAAGAGGTCACAATCAATATCAAACCAACAGAGATGGCCAGCCACGGCCAAATCCCTCATAACTGCACAGCTAATCCGGATTAGATCGGAAGTGAATGTCAGTAGCTTCGACACTCGCCCCGTTCAGCTTAAAGTGCGCGATAACTTCGCCCAGACCGCCGCAGCCGTGACATTTCGCGTCGCGCTTCTGGACCCAAGATTTCAATTCGCTGCGATCCAGATAGAGCGCCCAACAGCTCGAAGTGAAGGTTGCATCGCGAGGAATCCGTTTTCTTATAGCAGTAGTGAACGATGAAAAATCGAGCGGCTGCGGTCCGTCCGGGCTGAACCACCAATATGCTTCGTAACAACCACCGCCATTACCCCCGTCAGAATCCCTCGTTGCGAGAACAGTCTCTGTTCCAACATGGACGATTCGAGAAGGTTCCAGCTTGGAATGATCCGGAATACTAGGAGCTGCATAAGACTGCAGATGGTAGATCTCACGATAGGAGTCCGTCCCCGTCTTTACCAGGATGGATTTCCACATTTGAGGAATTTTATCGGTCACGTTGTCCCTGGAAGTGAAGGTATAGAGAAGTTCAACAATATGGAAACCGCTTAGCGTGCCGACAGAGCGCACGGAAACCTTCGCGCTGAAGTCGCGTGCACATTCAGCCGTGCCTTGTGGTGTTTCGGAGTCGTCGCAGAGAGAGTTCTCAAAACCCCGTAAGAAGGGGCGGCGCGTGAAATAAGAGAGCGGATGGGGAGAGGGATGATCCGGTGTGTCAAAGCTGGCATCACCAGTGATCACGCGCTCCCACTGTGCCTGTGCCACAATCGCGGACGACAGATATAAAAACAAGCAGAAAATATAGTGAAGCAAGCTCTTCAATGGAGACGCACCCTTCAATCGGATATCTTCTACGAGCCGATTGTAGAACTAGAATTCAATCCCGCGCTGGGCAAGAATGCCTTTTTCATATGCATGCTTCACCTCGCGCATCTCGGTGACGGTATCGGCCAGCTCGACCAGAGTGGGATGAGCGTTGCGCCCTGTAAGAATGACGTGAACCATCTCCGGCTTGGCGCGCAGAACCTCGGCAACCTTCTCCGCATCAAGCATCTTGTACCCAATCGCGTAATTGATCTCGTCGAGCACCACCAGGTCCCAGTCGCCGGAAAGAATCGCAGCCGCTGCCTCATCCCATGCCTGCTCCACCATGCGGATATCCTCAGGATCAGTCTCAGCCCCGCCCACCTTCACAAAGCCCCGGCCCATCTGCTTGATGACGAAGTCCTGACCCAAGGCCTCACTCAGAGACTTTGCGGCGTCGAGCTCCCCATAGTGCCATGACCCCTTGAGAAACTGAAGAATTAACACACGCATCCCATTGCCTGCTGCACGAAAGGCTGTTCCAAGAGCAGCAGTCGTTTTGCCCTTACCCGGGCCGGTATTAATGAGAATCAGTCCGCGTCGCGAGGTCTCAGTCATACCAGACAGGAGAACACAGGTTCGGTCAGGATTGCTCTAGTGGCCGGAGTGATATGGATGTCCTGCGATGATGGTCAGAGCTCGATAGACCTGTTCCGCCAGGACCACGCGAGCAAGCTGATGCGGTAGCGTGATGCGGCCCAGAGAAAAAAGCACGTTCGCGCGCTGCTGGGTCGAGGCGGACCAGCCATCCGCCGGGCCGACCGCGAGAACAAGACGTTGAGTCCCGCGATCGCGCAACTGTCCAAGCTGCTGAGCCAAATCTTCGGAAGAGAGTAATTGGCCTCGACTGTCGAGCAGAATGAGATGAACCGGAGTGCGGCCAGATTGACGGTCAAGCCATTCAAGCATTGCTGCCTCGGACTCAAAAAGCTGCGAGTCGCAGGGAACGTAGCGAGTGGATCGCTCGACATAATCCGTGATCAGGCGGTCGGTAGGATCCGACTTCGTTCGTGTGCGACGCGGCAAGATGGAAGTAAGGGTGATTTTCATTTGCAGACTGAAGTTCTTGCACCTGCGTTACTTCCGGTCACCCTATTTCATAGATGCCCAAATAGCGTTATTCCAAAAACCATATTTTTATGGACTGTCCGGCGATATCTATATAGATCGGCAGAGTTTTTGAGCCTCGGTTTTGGCACGCAACTTGCTTACACCGTATTTGGTGTTAGGGTCTTCTCCCCGTTTGGACCCGCCGAAAGTTAAACAACCGAACAGCTGTTTTTAGAGTAAGGAGTACTTTATGCGCTTTAAGGCATTTGCGGCAACATTTTTGATTCTTCTGGTTATGATCGGCGCGGGAATCGCGCAAACGAGCAAAGGCATCATCGCGGGCGTAGTTCGCGACCCATCCGGAGCCGTTATTCCGGGTGCGACGGTCACTGTCCTGAATCAGGAGACGGGTGAGACCCGAACCGTGACGTCTGAAAGCTCGGGATCTTTCCGTGTGGATGCCATCTCGCCGGGCAGTTATACGGTTCGCGTCCAAGTTACCGGGTTTCAGCAGTTCTCCGCAAAAAATGTTACGGTCACGGCCTCGGTTGTAACGTCATACGACCCGGTTCTGCAGGTCGGCAACGTCAGCGAAACGGTCGAGGTTCAGGCGACTACCGCCCAGTTGAGTACTGAGAACGGCTCGCTGGTGGGTACGATATCCACGGATGAGCTGAGATACTTGCCGATCTTTTCTTTGAACCCGATCGAGCTGGCTACCACGCTGCCCGGAGTTCAGATGGTCAGCAACTCGGCCATGTCTAACGGACAAGACATTCAGGTCAGCGGTGCACGCCCCCGTGCAAACAACTTTCTGATCAATAGCCAGGAAATTAATGATCTTTCCATCGGCGGTCAGGCTGTGCAGCCGGAAATTCCGTCCATGTACCAGGACACGGTTGTGTATACACACAATCCTCCTGCGGAGTATGGCCGTGCATCGGGCGGAGTGGTAAATCTTATCAGTCGTTCAGGCACCAATCAGTTTCACGGACAGGTATGGGAGCTCTACAGTGGTTCCGGCCTCAATGCAATCCAGGGAATAAACCGCGGCACGGACACAACCAAGACCCGCTTCAATCAGCATCAATATGGCTTTACGGTTGGTGGTCCTGTTTGGAAAAGTAAGCTCTTCGTGTTCGGTGGCGCTCAATGGTCGCGTTTTTACGGTAGGGAGCAGGCCCCATTTATCAGCTATCCCGATGCAGGTGGCATCGCTCTTCTTCAGCAGATCGCAGGCGGCGGCGGAGTTACGGCCACCAACGCCCAGCTTCTTCTGGGCTATCTGGATAACGGTGCCTATCTCAGCACCTATGCTATGCAGCCTACTGGTACCGCCAGATCCCTCGGTGCAGCATGCCCGGCTTCGAATCCTGGCTGCGCGCTTACGGTAGCCAATTTTCAACGCCCGGCGCCACCGCAGGAGAATCCAGACACGCAATGGACCTATCGCATCGATTTCAATCCTCGTGCGAACGACAACTTCTTTGGGTTTTACCTGCATGACCGCAGTTCACTAACGCCAGACCTCTTCGCTAACCCGTTCGCTCAGCCTGGTTTCGATACCTTCCAGGGTGGGCCCTCCGAGCTTGGACAGATAGGGTGGACTCACATCTTCACCGCAAACCTGCTGAACGAATTCCGCGTTGCGGAGACTCGAATCAACTTCCTGTTTGCTCCCACTCCTGAGACGATCGCGAACCCACTCTTTAATGCTCCTACCCTTTCCTTTGGCGACGGCTCGATACAGGATGTCGGGTTCAATTCAAACTTCCCGCAGGGTCGTATCCAGGAGACCTACCAATTCCAGGACACCGTCTCCTGGACCCGCGGACGCCACACCATCCGCGTTGGCGGTGACATCGGGCGTCAGCTCGCAGACGTCCTCGTGCCTCAGAACAACAAAGGCACTCTGACCTTTGCCTCAGGTGGCAGCGGCCTCACTTCCCCTGGGAACTTCCTTCTCAATCAACTTGGGCCCTCGGGTACTGCCGTTCGTTCCTTTGGCCCCACCCGCTTCGATCCGCACTTGTGGCGCATCGGTACCTTCTTCCAGGACGATTTCAAGGTCCGTCCTGACCTCGTCCTGAACCTCGGAATACGCTATGACTACACAACTCCGATCTCGAACGCGCTTCCATTTCCGGGGATCGATCCGTCGAACCTAAATGGGCCAATCGCGACACGCGTCCCCATCAAGGCCGACAGAAACAACGTTGCTCCTCGCATAGGCTTCTCCTACTCTCCGCGTGACAATCGCCTTCTTGGCGACGGTAAGACCGTCATCCGCGGAGCGTTCGGCGTCTTCTATGACTCGGACTTTTCGAACATCGCATACAATTCAGCTTCAGCTGCTCCAAACTCTGCTGCTGGAAATCTCACCCTGGCCACGGGCAACGGACTTCCGAATGCAACCGGTCAGTTGGCGCTGATTACCCCTCAGCTCACCCAACAATCCGCCGTGACAAGTGTCGACAAGAACCTGGTCAGTCCATACACCTATAACTACAACCTAGGTGTGGAACGGAGTTTACCGGCTAGCCTTCTTTTCACGGCAACCTATGTTGGAAGCCGGGGAGTAAAACTCTTCGCCAACCAACAGTACAACTACATCAACCCGGATACCGGTAATCGCCTCAATCCCGCTCGTGGTGTTATCAATGCGCGTGGCAACTATGCGGTCTCTTCCTACAATGGAGTCGACGTAAGCCTGGAACACCAATTTCATCGTGGCTTCCTCATTCGCGGCGCCTACACCTACAGCAAATCGCTTGATAATGGCTCAGAGGTCTTTACGACCGATGGCGAACAGACTTCATATGCTGCAGATCTTTCTCCGGGCGGACGTCGCGGGGACTGGGGTAACTCAGCATATGATCACCGCCATTGGTTTTCGCTCACCTACGTTTGGAGCCCTACCGGATTCCGCTCAGACAATACCCTCAGCAACACAATGCTGGGTATCTTCACTCGTGGATGGACCGTTTCCGGAGTCTCTCAGTTTCAATCGGGAGCCTACAGCACGGTCAACGTGGGTGGCCTCGATCTGAACGGCGACGGAAACTTCTTCAACGATCGGCCAATAGTCGGCAATCCAAGTGCTCCGTTCGCTTCAGCCGGTATCGATGGCACCTGGGTTACGGATATCAACGGCAACCCTGGTACGCCCGGCGTTTACTACGATCTGGCTGCAAACAATTCCACCGGGGCTCTGACGCCTGTTCAAGCATCCCAGGTTCGTTGGCTGGTGTATGCCGGGCCGGACTTCCTCCATCAGTCGATTGGCCGGAACAGCTTCAAGAATCCCTACCAGCAGTTTCATAACGTAGCGTTGGAGAAGGGGTTTGCCACACCGTTCCGTCATTTTGAGCAGGCCAGATTCGTCCTTCGTGCCGAAGCTCAGGATATCGCTAACCATAACAACACTGGCACTCTCAACATAAACCTGCTGAATCTGGGCACTCCGAGCTTCCAGAACGTTGTCAACGCGAGGGTCGGCAACACTCAAGGCACAGCAGACGGCCGTGTCCTGCGGCTGTGGGGTAAGTTCACGTTCTAGCCCTGCTTCTTGGTGTCAATGAAAAGGGGAAGGCCTCGGCCTTCCCCTTTTGTCGGTATAAGCAAAGCTATTTCTTTTTTGTAATGGTCTTCTTCGAGACGGCCTTTTTCAGAGCGGTCTTCGAGGCTTTTTTCGCAAGTGGACCCGTGCCGGAACGAGTGATCTTCTTTGCAGGAACTTTCTTCGCGGCAGTCTTCGAAGGCGTCTTTTTCGTAGCCTTCTTCGGAGCCTTGGAGCGGCCTGCGGCGATCCTCTCTTTCAACTCGGCGTTGAGGTCGGCGACACTGAGCGTTGTCGCTGA
>Ga0206946_1083_pt1 | contig 30972 bp, 30 predicted proteins | sample Alteio_BWOrgHeat_2_FD_152965 | JGI IMG/M metagenome (GOLD analysis project Ga0206946, IMG submission 152965) | Enriched cells from forest soil in Barre Woods Harvard Forest LTER site, Petersham, Massachusetts, United States -... | ecosystem: Environmental > Terrestrial > Soil > Temperate forest > O... | reverse complement strand
TCCATGCCATTGGCGCGGCTGATTAGGCGGCCGTCGCCTGCAAAGGCGGCGAGCTGGGTGAAGGTGTGGCTGCGGTCGCGCCAGTCGAGGTAGTTGGGGTAGGAAGTGCCGCCGTGCGTCGAGGGTTGGCCGGGGTGTGATTCTTCGGTATAGGCGGCTACGAGCTGTTCGGGATGCGGGAGCGGCAGCGGTTTCAATAATACGCCGTCGATGAGGCTGTAGATGGCGGTGGTGGTTCCGATGCCGAGGGCGAGGGTGAGAATTGCGGTGAAGGCGAAGCCCGGCGATTTGCGCAGCTGGCGCACGGCGAAGTAGAGATCGGAACGCAAAGAGACGAGCAGCATGGCCGAGGAGATTAGTTCATGCTAGCATCTACCGCAGTTCCTTCGCCTGCTCCCGCGTCAGCCAGTTCCCCAACCGATATTCGTGCTGTGACCAACGCGATTTTCTATCTGCTTCGCACCGGCTGTCAGTGGCGTCTTCTTCCGCGGGAGTTTCCCGCCTGGGGCACCGTGTACCACTATTTCCGCATCTGGAAGAACTTCAGCGGTTCATTCTCAGAGTTGTGAAAAATCATGCGCGCGTTTGGTGCGTTCAAGATTAAAACCTACTCCGGCAAATCGTGCCATATCTGCACAAGCAGGCTAACCGGAGAACTGACGCAAAACTACTACAACATAAAGGACGCTATGTTCGTCTATGACATACGGTTCGGTGGGAACGTCATTGGCTATTGGCTGAAGAAACGAAGGGCTAGGTCTCCCGGACGACCTTCTTTGGAACTTTGTCGTCTCGGAGACGAACAAAGCTTGCATGTCGCAGGATGTCCCCTCCAGTCCATTCCCGAAAGTCGATCTGTACTACGGCCAGAGGCTTCACCCAGACCATGTTCTTCATGCCCTCTGCTGTAATCCCTTGACCCCAGCGTCCTGCGGTCGGCTGCGGCAGGTTCACGAAAGGGCATTGAGGTGTCGCCAGGTCTTTGATGGCCTCATACACCTGGCGCCTGGTTTGCGGCGTGAAGCCGGCGCGGACGCGCGCGGCGAAGCGCAGCTCCTTGCCACGGTAGAAACCGACGATGAGAGCATCGAGACCGAGATGACTGGGCGTGTACCCGCCAATCACAAATTCCTGTGTCAGATTGATCCTCGTCTTCACCCATAGTCCGGTGCGCTTTCCCGGCAGATAGGTGCTGTCTGCTCGCTTGGCAACCACACCTTCGAGGTGCTGCTCTTTCACAAAGCGCATTATGTCCTCGGCTGACTTTGAGACTTCGACGATCTGTACATGGTCATTGGGCTGGACGGCCGCGCGGAGAATCTCCCGGCGATCGACGAGCGGCAGCTCCATTAACGACTTCCCACGATGCAAGAGAATGTCGAAGACGAAGTAGACGAGATGGGAGTCCGACGAGCGGCAGGCATTCCATTGGCTCAATAAATCCGATGCGAGCCATTCGTCATCATGGTAACTTGCGACCGAGGGACAACATGAAACCACTTTGCATATTGGCGGGTTTGGCAATCGACTCAGAAATCGACTTCACGATTAGAGAAATGCCTGCTGAGCCGGTGGGACTCTTTCCTGAAGAAATGCAGGCTTAGGGAACACCCCATTGGACCTCCAGAGAGGGCAGGCCGACTAGGTCTAGACGTGCATAGCAATGCTTATCCGCGACGCGCCCGCCGGGCAGTAGGCTGGCTAAACGCTGCACGCCTTCCGGGGCGAAGCCGAGCTTTTCGACGACGCGCCGACTAGCTTCATTGCCGCCAGAATGGGTGATGCCGACCCGACGCAGGCCAAGCGCACCGAAGGCATACCGCAGCAATGCATTGGTCGATTCTGTTGCGAAGCCGCGCCCCTGCGCGCTCTTTCGTACCCAGAAACCCGTGTCACACTGGCGGGCCTTCCAGTCGATGTCATGGAATCCGCACCAAATCACTGGCTGCCCGCTGGCGATCTCGATCCCTACGAAGTTCAATTCTTCGCGAAGAATGAACTTGGCCATAACCATCCGGGTGCGAATTTCCTGTTGTTCGATCGTATTGTCGTCCAGTTTCTCCGCCCACTGCATCCACTGATGCAAATCGTCCCATGTTTCTGAGACAGCTGCTACAGTGGCAGCGCCGTCGCCAGGTTGCTTGGGGCGGAGCAGCAAGCGCGGGGTGCGGATGGGCATCGGTACGTCCATCAATAACGGATTTTGTACGGTCCCAATGCTCGTCCTTTGCAATGGACTTAATATTGCACATTATCCAAATTGTCTTCTGCACCCATTGGTGTCATCTGAAGCACCATCACACCTAACTCCTTCGGAGTATGGAGAATTCATCAAAATAGGTGTAGACACAAACACTACCCGATGGCATTCTTGTGTCTCAGCCCACCTCCCCACAATTCAAGTATGTGTAAGGAGACGAAGATGAACGGTCTTGAAACTGTGGCTTTGTTAGAGCCACTCAAGTATGACGAACGAGCTGACCAAATCCACATGGGTACTGGGTCTTGTACCCTATGCGATTGCCCTCGCTTCATCCCAAACAGCAGCGGTCAACTCTGCGCCAATCAAAACTCACAAGGAGGCACATGCACCCACTGGAATACCGAACATCGGTAGCTATTTGGTCTACATACGACTATCGCCACCTTCCGGCGGCCTCTGACAAGAAAATGTGCTCTTTTCGTCTATTTCAGGATCCAAACTTTACTACGCAGATCTAAGTCGCAGCCCGGGAACGGTAAGAGTTTAATCCTCTCATCGATTTTTGATGGAACACTTTCCCCCATATTAGTTAAAGCTTGCTGAGGTTAACGTTGAACGATATAGAGAAGCTCGCAACCATATTGGAGAAACGTGATTCACGAGATCATCTTTGGTCGTGCGCCATCTCCTAAAGAGGTAATGTCATTCAATCGATCCCAAAGAATTTCCATCAGCCTCGATGAAAGATAGAGAAATGAATACAAAAATACGAAGAATTGGTATGTTTGCAGTCTGCCTGCTGGTGTCGGCCCTATTCCTACAAGCCCAAACAACACCAAAAGTTCCGTCAACTAAGGACTCATTAGAGGCCAAAACTGACTGGCCGATGCCGAGCGACGGAACATGCAATGCATACGTCCACGGAGGCTATAACCAAGCTCCTATCGCGAATACCTCGATTTCCTGTCCCGTGGGCAAGGTAGCAAATTGTATGGACGCCGCGCAGGGTACGGCCCAACAGATGCACACGTCATGCGATCAGGCGAATGGCGCAATGCCCACAGCCGGACCCGAAGGGGGATCGTGTGGAGCGATCAAGCGCGACCAATACAGCACGTGGTGGGCCCAGTGTTCTGTAAAGTGTGCACAAGCTTGGGTGCCTACCTGCACCGACGCCTATGCCAATCAACAGGGGGGGCCATGGTGTAATTGCCGCCAGGGAAAGGGTCGAGAGAAAGGTCCTGTTGACTCAGTTCCTAACGCGCGCAGACCGAAGTGAATTAGCGCTGGAGGACACCAAGCTACATACTACAAAGACATTTTAAGTCTCCGTGTGTAGGAGAAACACGAATCAGTTCAAATACAGCCCGATACTCTCCATCTGGCTAGAACGAAAGAGTGGCCAAATGCTAAAAGGCTCGACTCCACATTCACGTTTCAAGTCTCTCTCACTCGCAAAATCCAGTAATGTGCCGTTGCTTGGACGAACGCGACTGATGGCTCATCTTCAGCAGTTGGCTGTGCCGCTCGCGCCAACTACGAATTATCCAAAGTTATCCGCGTTTTTCTCCAGCCAATTATGGCCTTGGATCTGGAACTACCTCAAGGGGATGTTCAGAGGTCGCTATAAACCTTATCCAACGTATGCTTCTGATGGCAGAGACGGAGTTTACACACTGCGCACGAGCAACAACTGTGATCCGATAAAGATCGCCATCGCTGGTGATTGGGGGACCGGAACATTTGAGGCTTTCGAAGTAGCTGCTAAGATGAGCGATTCGGATCCCGACTACACGATTCATTTAGGGGACGTCTACTACGTTGGAGACGGCCGGGAGGTTCAGGAAAACTTTCTTGGCGAAAACGCGGATCAGTTTACGCCTGTCAAATTTCCAAAAGGGGCAGTGGGAACTTTCGCCCTGTTGGGTAATCATGAAATGTATGGTGGGGGACAGCCATACTTTACAGAGATGATAGGCAGCTCCGGCTATTGTGATACCGGTGCAGGTGAAAAGCAAAAGGCAAGTTTTTTCTGTCTTGAGACACCATACTGGCGGATCATAGGCCTCGATACCGGATATAACTCCGTCGGCACACCCATTCTAGGATCAATCCCGTTCATAAAGAAGATTCCCTGGTTTGGAGCAAATTGCGAACTTCGACCTGAATTGCTCTCGTGGCTCAGCACCAACGTCAAACCACAGCAAAATGAAAAAGCGACGTTATTACTCTCACACCACCAGTACTATAGCGTCTACGAACAGGCGTATGGACGTCCCGCTGAGCAGCTCAAAGATTTATTTGCTGGTCAGAAGGTTGTCTGGCTATGGGGACACGAGCATCGACTGTCGATCTATGATGAGTATTCTCCCGATCAAAATGTCATATGCTACGGCCGCTGTTTGGGGAATGGAGGAATGCCAGTGGAACTCGAAGTGACAGGCAAGGCCCCTCCTTTATTGTTTCAGGATCCCAGAGGCTTGCCCAATGGTGAAATTGGCAGTAACCAGTATGCGGTCGGAGACGGTACATATGCAGGCTGGAACGGGTTTCTAAACCTAACATTGAATTTAAGAACAATGACAATCGACTATTTCGACCTTAATAATATTAAGCTCTTCTCAGAATCATTTGATGGCAACGCGGACGGCAGCCTAACATATACGCTCCTATCGCACCCGGTACTACAAGAGCCCGCCAAGTAAAACTTGTCAATTGATGGGCAGGGTAGATATTAATTGGAAACGTGTCGCCTGGTATCGAAGGCAGATAAGTGTGGAAGGCGAAATTCATCCTTTGAACAATTTACTGGTTACTTTTGTAAAAGCATGTATGATTCTCCTGACCTGCGGGGCCCCCCAAACAAGACTCTCTTCAAATGGAGAACTCAATGCCTTTGCCTACCTCATCTGTCTCTGTCCTTTATCAATCCTTGGCCAATGCCGTTGACACGGCGGCGGGGACCATTCTTCTCGATCTCAACGAAGGCAGCTTCCTGATATCACTGCTGGGGAACCAGTTTCTCTGGATCATTCCACCTAGCTGTGAAGCCGAGGTTCAGTTCAGTTATGGCGGCGGCGTTTTGATCAGCGCATCAATCGTGTTTACTCCGCCCATCCATGTTGACGTTCGCGGCGACCTGGGCGGCGCTCTCATTTCCACTCTCACTTATGACCGTTTCGGAAATGTTACTGCAGCGGGAATGGTTTCAACCAAACCAAGCCCAGTGCCCATAGACATCGCACGACAACTGAAGACAGCACTTGCCTTTGATCGACGCTCCACTGGCTTGTTTATGGGCATTCCATTCTCCAACTTAAACTCAGCTCAGACGGTCGACGGTACCTACTCGCCTATAGCAGGACCGGCGTCCATTGTCTCCCGAGTCCGCTTTACGCCCGACGCAGCTTTGCCTGCACTGGCTGTTAGGTTCAAGGATCACTCACTCATCATATTTTCAGACTCTACGACCGGCAACGGAAATTTCACCAACAAGATAACCGTCAATGCAGGGTCCGGCTTCCAGTTCGATGAACTTGATTACTTCGTCGACGAGCGATCACTCTCTGGTACCCTTTCGGCATTCACTGGGATACTAGGTGGCGGGCTGTTTTCGACCTCCAACATGTTACTTCAACTTCAGCCTGGTGCGAATATTAGCGCTGGACATATAGATTTCGCGAAAACGGCGGCAGGCGATATAACCGTGAACGCGTCATTCGGGACACTTGCCGCAGCGTTGACCGCAGGGTCACGGATAGATCTCGACGAAAACGGCACCAATAACGGGTCGTTCCTTGCCTTCGACGATGGTAGCCAGGTCTCGCTCAGCGGATTTTCACTCAACACTAAGGACGGTGGAACGACCGTTTTAGCGGTAGGTGGCGGATCAAGTCTGACATTGGCCTTATTTCAAGGTCGCATAGATTTCGCTCCACAGTCCTTTGTCACTCTCAAGCAAGGTCGGCTGCACGGCCTGTTTAGTGGTAGCTGGAGTACTTCAGATGCTCCCCAGGTACTACTTCAAATCACACTCCTCGACTTTAGCGGCGTTGCGGGGAGTCTAGCAGTAAATGACGACACTACGTTGGGATTTAGCGATGCCGTTATAAATTCATCCAATCTGGAATTCAAAAGTGATAGGACGCCACACGTGATTGGAACGCTTTCGACGCTACGGTTTGCCATCCTGCCAAACTCGTATATTGGCATACCCGGTGGATTTCAGATTGTGACCGATGTCGGCGGAACCTTCAGTCTAGTCACTCCTCTTTCTTTTTCCGTCGCGTCATCGTTCCCTATTGGTCAATATGCTTTATCTCTCCCATTCACCAAGGTAGTGAATGCAACTGCTTCGTCGTTTTCGCTGACTGCGGGACAAGCAACATTGGGGCTTGAAACACAACAGGATGGTACGATCGTCGGGACGAATTGTAGTTTGCAGGGGACGGCGGTCGTAGTTGCAGCAGGTCTCAGTGTGTCACCAAGCATTCACATAAATGGTATCGGATTTACGAAACCACCGGCCGGCGACTTCACTCTCAACGGAACGTTCCAAGCCACTGTGCCTTCGGGTCTGAGTCTGTCGATCACTACACCGTGGGTCAAAGGGATACCAGATCACGACGATTTTAGAGCGTTTCCTATAACTTTAGTAGGAACGGTAACGCAACCGATTGTCATACCCCCAACTGCCCTTAGCACTGTCAATAGTTCGTTATCACTCGCTCCTGTTTCGATCAAACCCGCATTTAACGTGAATATCCCAGGCGGCAATGGAGAACATGGCAATTCTGATGATCCTGCCTCAGCAGATTTCGGTGGACCCGAGCAGGACCAGCACCGGCAGGAAGCGGTAACCGATGTTTATCCGTGCAGAGTTCATTTGTATCTGGTTCCCGGAGACTACTCCTTCCATTCGGAAGTGGACCTTGCCATCACGGATGGAAAGCTGGATGTTAACATCAGTCAGTTTCAGAGCGATTCTGATGTCGGCTTCGATAGAGACGGATGTAACCTGGGCGTGTTTGGCCTGATCGTCGGAGCTCTTACTGGCGGCCTGATCGCGGGACCCTTTGGTAGTGTAATCGGCGGTGTAGTGGGCTTGGCAGAAGGCGATTCTCTCAATGACCGTATCAACCAAATGATCGCGGCCGGTATTGCGAACTACCTCCTAAACCTTCGGTATTCCTGGCACGCGCAGTTGTGAACAGAGGAACCTCACCGGAAATCACACCGGGAAGTCGACAAGCGGGTGGTGGCTAAAGGTGGCCACACACAGCCCACCAACGTGCGGAAATCCGTCTGTCGGCAGAAGATCAATGACAGTAACAGATTACTTATTGTGCCAGGAAATATCGGCGCTTGCTTTGACTGAATAGCCTTGCGCATCCGAAACAACCGCGGTGGGGATCACGGAGACTGCGAATTGTTTAGAGAAATTAACAGGGGCTCCTATTTTGATCTCTCCCTGACCTTGGAAGACATTTGGAGCGTCTCCGTGAGCAAGCGAGCTTTGTGGCAAATTGATTGGGGCCACGACACCCACATCCCCTACATGTTCCAGACTAAAGCTGATCGTTACTTCCATCGAGGGTGGTGAGAGCTGTCCCAGATCATAATGTAGCCAACTGGCCGAATCTCCTGACAGTTTTGCTATTGCGGAAATTGATGCACCTTTGATTGCAGTCGCCAAAGCCGATGTTCCGAAACCGCCTCCAATGGGGCAGTCGCATGTAGGCCAAGGATGCAGAATGCTGCATGGACCTGCGGGCCCCTTCATGTGGGCGGCCACTTGGCCTCTCACATTTGCTTGAAAGGATGTCTGTAGAAGCACTGAACCATCCGGCTGATATGTGGCCGAAACAACGGGTACCGTAATGTCCCCACTAGCGTCGTGCAATTCGGCGTAATAGCCGCAGCCCAGGCCGCCGCCATTGCTGTTGATAAGTTGTCCCTCTTGCAGGGTCTCATGGTAGTGCACAGTTTTATTAGCCTGAGAGTTATATTGATTTCCCACCAATGCGAGGATGTTGCCCGACGTCCAGATACGGAGATTTGAAGTAACCAAAAGGGGGGCAACTTGAGGATTAAGAGTAAGTTGAAGATCCGCGATCTGCGTTTGTTTCGCCTTAATCTGTTCGTCGAGTGATTGAGCCACTGATAACGATGAAAAGCAAAGAAGCAAGAAGCATAATAAGTGTGATTTCATCGGGATGATACTCCTCGCTCGGCATTCGGGGTGGCGACTAAATATATGTGAATTCCATCCCGAAGGAGCAGCACTTTGCTGACAAACAATGCGATACTCGCCTTATATGCAGGCACAGTCATAATTCCATCAATTTGACCACTAGGTGTCTTCAGAATTAGGGGAACGTCTTGTTGTGCTCCGGCAATTGAGAAGGCCTGCTGTAGTGGCACGCTAAGATCGGGAAGAGCCTGCGCATACTGGGCCAACTTTAGCTGGATTAAGTCCTTCACAAACCATCTCAGACGGAATTGAAAAAACGTCCATCGCGCTTCGGGTACTACTTTCCGAACGTCAATTCTAAAGTGAATTTTGTCACCTGCGATAGAAGGCTCCAATACAGCGTAGACCTGCAATCGTAGTGAGGCATGTATGGAGGCTTTTTGGGCAGAGGCGTCTATATTCAGTCCCGGAAAACCGTCTCCAAATTGGAGACGTACCGAGTGTACTGTTAGCACAGCTCCCTTGATGCCTGGCAAATCCGCTGAATAGTTGTCAGCACTTTTCAGGATGGCATTCAAACTATCCTGAGAAATAAACACGCTCATACTGCTCTGGGTTTCGGGATTAGGAGTCGCGGTTAGCGCTTGATTTGTCTCGCTCATGTATTGATACTCTGAGGTCAACAATGCAAGCTGCTGTTGCTTTATTGCTTTCCGTGTACTACAGCCTGACAAACTAATCGCAAGGGCAACAAACGCTGTGCATACCCCGATACGGTAGAGCGTGCCTAACCGATCCATAGATGTCTTTCAAAAGGAGTGTTTGAGATGGCCCGGGAGAGGGACGAAAAGAGAACAACGAGATTGTTAGCACAAAAATGTGGTTTGTCAATATAAATTTATTGCGTCGAGAGATCCTTGTGCTATATCCTCACCATCTCACAAGGGCGCGAGGAGGTACGATGGCGAAGTCAGGTTTACATGCTATGTTGGCCGTTCTTCAAGCAGTCGCATTTGTGTGCTCGGCAACCGCATCACCCCTAATGACCTCGATAACAGAGGAAGCAGTGAAAGCGGAAAAAATACTGAGAGAACGCCCCGGCACTATCAGCCCAGCCGACCTCGATCGTTTGTTATCGCCTGACTACGTAGGCGAGGATTATTTGGGCGTCCGCAGCACAAAGGGTGACGTAACTCGCTCCTACTCGAGTGTGCACACTCGGCTCGCGATGGTTCAGCGCAGCGCGAATCTACCTGGTCCATCTATCCCATCGGCTATTCTTCGTATCCAAGAGACTAAGATCGCGGACGGCACAATAATAGTTATTGGTAGCTATACGGTTCAGTCGGACACTCATCCCACTTTCGCATTTAGGGACACTTTTCGTCGTGAGCACGGAACATTGAAGCTTCTAACTTCCAAAGAGTCCATTCCTGTGTAAAGCGTCGATCTACCTACATTAAAGCTGGCGGCCACGTCGTCGGGGCGTTCGTTCTGCGAAATCAATTTCACCGCCTGCGCAACCTGCTGCCGGGATAGTTTCGGCTTCCGGCCAAACTTCGCGTCTCTCGCTCTGGCCGCAGCGCCCGTGCGGGTCCGACCGGAGATCAGGCTGCGCTCCAACTCGGCGAGTACGCCTATCATCTGCCACATGGCCGCCAATTGGCCGACTTGAGGCAGGTGATCATAGGCCCTACTATACAGACGAGTTAGCGGCCCGAAACCGTATTCAGCCGGGATGATCGTCGTGGGCGCGATGAACCTGTATGCGCGAGCGCATCAAGCGTGCCGAGGGTCAGAGACTATGATCCGTACGACAAGCAGCGGATCTGCTAACCGCCGCCTTTCTTGTCCTCCTCTGGCAGAGGATGCTGTCCTGAGTTGGAGAAGCGCGTTCGCTGGTACCAAGGCTATCGCTCCGGATCTTGGCGGGTGGATGAAACCTATGTTAGGGTCGGCGGCGAGTGGAAGTATCTGTTTCGCGCCGTCGACAAGCAAGGACGGCTGATCGACTTCATGCTGCTGGACCGGCGGAACACGCGCGCCGCCTATCGGTTTCTGGGCAAGGCGCTGCACACGATGGCCCATTGGCCTCCGCACTCGATCACCACTGATAAGCTCGGCTCTTACCCAAAGGCAATCCGTCGGCTGCATCGTGAAGGCAAGCTTTCCAAACATACACGCCATCGAACATCCAAGTACCTCAACAACATCATTGAAGCCGATCATGGTGGTCTCAAACGGGTGATCCGTCCCATGCGAGGCTTCCAGACAATGAGAACGGCCTATGCCACCATCAAAGGATTCGAGATCATGCGCATGATTCGGCGCCGCCATTGTTTCCTGTGCAAACCTAAAGTCGAGGGCGAAATCCAGTTCGTCAACAAGCTCTTCGATATCGCTGCCTGATCAGTCTGCGCGCATGCAAAGAACTGCGTTCCGCTCAAGTTAATGCAACAGAGCCATACAATGACCGTACGGAGGTTTGGTTGAACGAGCTAGAGGGTAAGACTGAACTGATTGGCTCTTGGACTAGGGCCAATGGTCGAATGATCGACGACGCCGTTTCGCGCATCATCGAAGACCTTATCGACAATCAGCTTCAGAAAATAGCCGCCACTTGTACCGAATCGTTGCCATACCCCTACAAGACCCTCTCGACACCGCCTGTAGAGTGTTTACGTCTAACTCTGCATCTGATGCCTTGAATGTGGCGTCAGTGAAGACTCTCGAGCGTAGGCTTTACCCATGACAGGACGAATCGAGCAACGATCGGGAACTGAGAGGCTAGAACTGCAATTAAAGGAATGACGCCTACGCTGAGAAAACGTAGGGCAGCTTCAAAATAGTTGGTTTTCCCTGTAGCACTGCGTTCAAGTTTGCTTAGAACACGATTGCTGTCCATCTGCACAAACAAGAGCGCGGAGAATACCAGGCTAACCGCCAAGATGATCGTTAGCACGCTCGAAACAGTTTGTTGGCCTTCGAAAGGATAGGATTTTACCCCAATCAACAGGAAAACGAATCCGTATAGGATGAACCATAGCAACCAGCGCACCTGCGAATTCACATATTTGATCAGCGCGACATACCGAAGGGCCATATAGTCAATCACAAACGCATTATTTTGTTCGCATTGTTGTTGAAGCCAACAGGGGTCATCACCGATAGAGGGCGAAATACAAGCGTCGAAGCAGAAGTTAAGTACGGTGTGATTATGCAGATTGGGTTCTTGCGTAAACGGAGAATTGTACGCGAGGTTCTGGACGTACAATTCCGCCGTGCTCAGATAGGGTGCGATTGCTGTTCTCGTTTGTGAGGAACAAAAGGTGGCAATCCGTCTCAATGAAATTAAGGTTAAATTCTGGAGCTCGCTTGACTGACGTTTTTCAAAGGAACGCCAAAGCTTCACCTGCATTGTTTCTTCCGGGACACGTTCAAAACCTGGTGCAACAGGACTTGCGGCAAGGATCGCCAACAATGATTTCAGCAGAGACCAGATCTTCCAAACCCGGAATAGACTTACCATGATCGATGCTGAGAGTAATCCGATGCCACCGAAAACAAGCCATCCGCGAAGCCATGAATAGTCGACTCCTCTTAGTGCGGGCCAGATCCGCAGCACAAGGAGTACAGCAAAACTTGCAAGCAGAATGGTCAAATCCTTACTGTTGGCCCTCACCATGGATTCCGCTGAGCAGAGAAGCTCTCGTTGTGCTTGGCCTATTCCTTTGAGCCATGGAACACTACATTCTGGAAGTTCGGAAGACAGAAAGAGCGGATCGACCTTCATCGCCTTTATCGTTCGCGTACCCCCCAGTCCCATCACCGCGAAGAGGTACCACACCGCAATGATGGCGGAGATTACTAGGATAGGTGATAGTCCATCCATCACATAGATCGCGCGGTATGAAGTTCGCGATACGTCCTCACCTGGTTCGAATAAAAAACAAGCTACGATGAACATGGTTACCACCGGATAAATGGCAGCAACGATCAATTCAACGAGACCAAGCGTGGCGCTGGCCTTCAGTTTTTCGTTTGAGTGGATGATGGCGCTCGTTCTCGTCGCCCGTACCATCAGCAACACACTTATGCTGAGCATCGCGACAAACAGCGAAAATTCTGAGGCGAGCAATCCACCACCTGCGATCAATCTCAAAGCTTCTGAAGCAGTGGCGGGGAAATGTGAGTGGTGCCAGCCAATTAGCTGTTGGCCAAGCACGAGAGATGGAAGCCCGAAGAGAAAAAGTAACATCACCAATTGGTTGTTAGCAATAAAGAGAAAATAATCCTGCAGCAGATCCTCGTTGCGCCGACTTCCCCGGAGACGCATCCGCCGAAACAATGTACCGGTTTCCTCAATCGTTGCTACTGGGCGATGAGGAAGGTATAGCTTCCGGTGTGTCCACAGGTGGGCGACGGTTAGTCCAACCAATCCGGCCAGGAATATGTACCAAATCCACGGAATATTCGCACGGCGTTCCAATAAAAAATCGCGCAATTGTGGTGGCATTGTAATTCGCCTAGTAGCCCAGAAACTGTCATATCCCAGGAGGAATACTCCTGGCGCTTTTCCCAAGTAGTCAATAAGCGTAGATCCCGGTGTTGGTGAAGAATTCAGAAGATTGTCATTGATAAGCAAATGCAGGCCTATAAATGTTGCCTCGGCGGCACTGTTTGGAAATCCTGCGGTGTCTGTGTCTGTCCGGCTGCCAGTATTGGGATTTTCTTCATGGAGCCAAAGAGTGTCTGTCAAAGGGAATGAGGTGGCCGAAATAGTACCACGCAGCGTATCAAAATTTGCTTCCCGGAGCATTAAGGAGTCTTGATCGTATGTCGCGAGACGAATGTCAGGTGCGTTATGGCGGATATACTGCAGCAGATAAACCTCGTCGAGTGGATTTGAAGCGGTTACGATGATTACGCGATAGTGACGATGTCGCATGGTTGTAATGATGTTGCTAAGCGCTTGATCTATATCCGGGGCGGCTTGGTCGGTGGCGAAGGCGACTGGACTATCGAGTTCGTTTGAGGTTTGTTCATGCAGGCTGAACGGAATGATCTGTGTGTTGACCATTTCTCCGGATATATCAGCGGGTGTAATAGCAATCGACGTAGGCTCCCAGGTGTTTCGCAGGGCCGAAAGGTCGCGGGGATATGTCAACGTCGGAATGTGGAGACGTGGCAATGATGCGGCATATTTGGTGCCTTGCGAAGAGGTGAGACAAGGACTCTTGAGGTCACTGGTCTCACTTCCGGGTGTATACGAGGTCTCGTCCTCGCTCAGGTATGCAATGTCCTCGGGTCGATAGCCGAGTGTGCTCAGATATGAGAGCAATGTCGTTTCTGTGCAATCATCCAGCGGAGCGATCGGAACGAAGGTACCAAGGTTGCCTAACTCTTTTTGAAAACTGCTCCTTTGCGTATCGACAGTGGTAGTCGGGCTCAGGATTCTTGCATGGATGCAAAGGCGTTCACTTCTAAGATCATGGATATCTTGTATCGCTCGATAGAGAGGACTAAACGAGGCAGAAAAATTAGGCCCTAGTACGTCGACCGGGAGGTTTGATTGACACGGGATGCGGCTGCCCACACTTGGTGAGGGTTTTGAATCAGCGCATTGTGCGCCGTCGGTCGCACGGCAGGTGAGTTCGACGATATATCGCGCCGCCTTGGTGAATGCAATTTTATTAATTCCTGCTGTCGGAGTCTCACCAACGAGAAAAACAAGGAGACGGGGAGAATAATTGGTAGAGGCAGCGCTGTCGCCATTGCCGGAAAACTTGCTGAATTGTCGGAAAATGAGAAAGCCGGGCTGCTCCCTGAGCAGTTGCTTTAATGTCTCCGAGGAGTCCGCCCTGTGTTGGTTTTGTTGTGCTTGCAACAAGCCACTCCAGGGAAACCAATATCTCTCAAAGCCGTACCCGTTCGCCTCTGCTGCACGTTCGATTGCAACAATGTTTCTATCAAATTGAAGCGCCAGATGCGATCCCAACGGATCAGGGATGGTGGCAATGATATACCGGAGGTCCAAATGTCCCGAGAGATTGCCCGACGGAAGGCACGAGGCGATATCTCCTCGGTAATGGTAGTGCGGTACGAACTTTTGTTGGATTTTTCCTTTTGTGACGGTTTCCTCTGTGATTTCTTCAGGAACTCTTTCCGCATCCTTAATCAGAGGCGGATGAATCTCTATTCCCGCTTCTTGTTTCGCAGAGTGCGTCGGTTTCGTTTCGAGATCTTCTGGGTCTATGGTGGAGAACGCTTGGCACAAAGCGTACCAAGGTCCCTGTTCGTTTTTTGATAGAGAATAGGCAATGGATGATGGTGTGTTATCGGCATCCTGAGTGTGTGCGGCATGGTTATGCGAACCGGAAGCACCAGTCGTTGTCGGGTTGATGCCCTGTCCGTTCCACGGACCCAAGAAAAAGGCGAGGAGGGCTGCAGCACCGAAGCCTCCAGCTGCGGGAAGAGGCGATTTTTCCATTTGAGTACCTCCCACACGCGGTAAATAAGCGTGAAATTTCGCGTGGAAAAGGCCCGAGACAACCTGCTGCCCAAGGTATCAGTAGGCAATACTTGCTTATTTCCCCCCTATAAAGGAGGGGGTCCCTGAGGATTCGATAGAGCAAACCCCCATACTGCATATCGCAACACAGGGGGCTTCCCGGTCCCAGAGAACCGGAAGCATCAAGTCAACATTAGCGGGGGAAGGTTTGAAAAAACGGTACTTCGGTCATAAGGCCAGTGATCTAACATATACCGAGGCCTTCTTCGATACATACTAAACCTTGGTGGCAACGCGGGACGCTTCGTTACATAAAAAATAACCTCTATCGCCTAAAGCGAGCAAAATGACCGACATTCGAGCGATGGAAGGCGAGAGAGCGCCGCTGGGAGGAGTCAAGGCTGCGCATTCCTATATGAAGAGACTTCTGATGAATACATCAGCGCACCGCCGATTGGCAGCACTGGCCTTGACGCTTGCAGAATCCCAGGAGAGTAAAATCCGCCGGACGCACGAATGCCAGCAGGTTGCAGCCGCTTGAGAGCGGCTGCATGATACTGTTCATCGAGTTCGATGCCGAGATAGCGGCGTTTCAGAATCTTGGCTGCCAGCAAAGTTGAGCCTCAACCGCAGAACGGATCGATCAGCGGCTTCAGCACAACCACAGACTTCTGCGTCGGACGCAGCTTGTTGCTGCTCATCCCATTTATCGTTATCGATCGCTCTGAGCGGGCTCAACAGAGGTCTATGAGTAAGTTGGGGCATCTCGCGGCGCCTATTTTATTGGCACGCAGAAGCACAAACCGTTACCGTCTGGATCAGTCACGGCAAATTCACGCAGTCCCCAAGTCTGATCAACCGGCGCAGTGTGAATTGGAGACTCTGGACGCGATGTCGTGTCTAGCCCCCGTGTGCGAAAGGTCACATAACGCTCGTCAACGTTGTCCACAAACACGCGGTTGACCGAACCGAAGACACCGTCTCCCGCATGACGCGAGAGCTGTAGCTCGGCTCCGTCTCGAATTAGGTCAATGACTCCGTTGGCCATCTCGCGATCTTCATGTCCGGGCCACTTGCGCTCGAAGTCGAGAATTCTCGTGTAAAACTGTACGGATCTTTCCAAATCACCGGCCTTGATCCTTGGACCAAGGCGTGCTGGAGATCTCCCGGTTCTCGTGCATGTTGTTTTATCAGCGTGCGCGGGTTCTCCGACTATGCAGGACCGGACAGCCACTCGCGAAATAACGCGGCTGCCGTATTGCCTTCCTCCTACACACCATAGAGTCGGCATCCTGATTCCCGACTTTTCGAAGCTCAATAGCCCGGCCCACTGGTACCTCTGTCTACGCTTCACCAGACACCTCACGATGTCCCATGCAAGACTCGAGGCCAGGATGGATTCGCTGTTTCGAAGCTGCTAGTCTGTGAACTTCTTCTCAGTCTGCCTGCCGATTTCATTCCCGGCAGTACTGACTCTGCGTTGAAGTTAATCAACGAGAGGTTTCGCATCCCGAAGACCCTCCTTCATTAGGACAGTGTTAGCACTCGCGTTGGCATATGTGTAGTACATGGATAACCCCGGGCCTCGGCCGCTCAGCTCGGAACCCAGACGCCCTTCTCATGGCGCTCAGATTAGAATTACATTTCGTATGGAAGCATCTACTGCCAAAATCCAGGAAGACCAACGAGCATTTTGCCGTGAGCATCTGGCAAACTATGTGGCTTCGCCGGGATCATCAAAGCTGGGCTTCGCTCTCTCGACAAAAGGACAACTCCCGCTAAATGGTCTACGACACCCACCGCAGGCGGACACAAACGGTTGGTATCTATGGTGCGGCGAGGAATTCTCCAACGCACCCGATTTCTTTCAACCTCTTCACACCCAACACGTCTATGAAGAATTCCCGCACTTGATCGCTCTTATGGGCCTTGAGCCCGGTTATCGATTCTTGCTATCAGGCGACCACCTGGATGTCTGGTTTGACCCATCCCTGCTGAACATTTAGAACGGATCGCCGTTAGATGACGGCACCCCTCCACGCGTCCACACCCTGTCGCTACGGCGAGAAACGGACGCTTACGGTTTCTTCCGGTTATGGCTCAACGGTGCACTCGAAGCAGGAACCTGACGAATTCCAACCGCGGCTTCGTAATTTTGGACGAAGTTTTTGCGGATGCCAAGGTCGAGGTCGCTAGGTTCAGCACAGATATCGGGCGTAGATTGACGCCGAAAATGTGGGCGATTCCCCGAGACGAGGCACAAGACACTGGCACCTTTGTTTACCTCAACCCCGGCGCAGTGAAACCAAGACTAGTCAGTCTACTCGAAAAGCTCCCTGGCATAGTGCCGAAAGAAGAGGCTCCACTCTCGGGTTCCGCGTCTGCGTCGCCCGGCGGCGACCATGTCAGCGTCATCAATTGTCGCTACAACAGTTGTAGCTTTTAGCTCCGCGAGCGTTAATCCCGCTGTAGGCTTCTACAACAATGTCGAAGGCACTACCCGATCGCCGGTTTTCCACTCGAACTTAGATGTCTGGGCGCAGACAGTTCAAGCCAGTTCTGCGCCGACTTGAGGCCTCAATTTAGACGGCTTGTTTCCCAGTCGTATTTTCAGCGGCGCGTGTTGTAGCGGGTGTCCGTGGGGGTGACGGGGGCGCCGACTGCCGCTTTGGCGGTAGAGGAATTGAAGCTGTCGCTCGGGTGAGCACTGTCCACTGGTGATCCATTCTTACTCCACAACTTGCAATATCTTTGATGCGGTTTGCCTCAAGACAAAACAGCAAAGCTTATATTATCACAGGCGGCTTGACATTTTTCTCGAAGAAGGGTTAACGCCTGATATTGTTCCTCGGCCAAATCCCTCCGACATAAAGGGCGAAGCAGGGAGGCTCTATATGTCGACGAAATGGCAACTACTCCAACCAATTGTCGGGAACGGTGAAATTTCGACCCGTTTAAATCTGCGTCTGTGAGCTTCGGGTGATCAATGGGCAATACGAGCAGACATTCTTTAGCACGGGCTGGGGGCATAGGCAGATAGGGTTCTGGTTCGTCAGGATCGAAAGCGTCAAGCCCTCGTTGATAACGAAACGCCCTGCCGCCTTCGCGGAAACATGCCCCGGCAAGCCCCATTCCAAAAGGCAAGGAAAAGTCCCATGCCTCTTCCGGAAGGACGTTGTCATTCACGTAACCTTCGACCATCACCAGCCTGTGACGCTCTTGATCGTAGGTAATGAATGCCGTCTCAAATTCTTCTTGCGGGGAGAGCGCGCGGTGTTCGTGGCAAATTACTTCGTGAAGTCCACGGAATAATGTGCAAATCTTCAGGGAAGAACCCTCGCGGCATTTGTCGTTTTTTCTATTTTCGCGATGAGCGATCAGCCCAGCGCGAATAACCTCTGCCTCATAAACAAAAGGCTCGATTTTGTTCGGAAACGGCGGGTCACTTGGAACCGTCCAGTCGATAGAGAAATATGAGCCAAGTGGTGGATATTCGATTGTGAGGGTCGTGATCCCACGCGATTCCGTTGTGAGTGCATGTTGTTCGAGGGTTTGAATCTTGAGATTTGCCTCATATCGTGCATTCTGCTGGCGCCAAATCGAATTTGGTTTAGGAATGCACCACAAATTCCCGTCAGAAATCACTTCGCTGACAGGCAGTTCAGGAGTTCCAGCGAGTTGAAAGTACCTCATTACAGGATATAGTTCGTTCCCAACAGCAAGCTCGGAAAGGTCCAAACGGATCGAGAAACGTTTCACCGGAAACCAAATTAGACGAGCAAAATACTCTTTTGCGTCGTCCAGATCCGTATCGTCGATATGTTTTTGTTCCTTTCGTTCGTAAAGGTTGTAATAATCCCAGCGGGTGACAGCGTCACAGTTGAGCATGGAGACGCTCCATCCAAATGTATATGGTCCGACGTTAGAATCTGTTCTGTTCGTACCATTTAACGACTGCCCCAATCGAAAAAATCCCCGGACTATCCTCACTTGATCTATCACATCTTGAATATTCCTGGCTGCGGGTTCCTCTAGCGATTTCCATTTAATAGCTAACGCTTCACCTCGCTGATCAATTTTAGGACTGCTGACAACTCCGGCAGTGGATTCCCCTCCGAAGTAAATGTTGGAGACTTTCTTATTTTTGGTTTGAAGACCCCGCAATTCATAAACAAGCACCGATGAACCATCGCCAAAGCATCGTTTCGTTACCGAAAACTCTGTTGCCCAAACTCCGTATCGATTCTGGTTTGAAAGAAACTTTTTGCGCTTCTGAACCATCCACTTCTTGGTTTTGGCGGTGGGCTTCTGGTGGGTGACATTAGGCTGCAGCGTGACAGATAGAGGTATGCGGGTGTTTGAAATAAACTCAACATCGCAGTCAACGCCTTCACGTGTTAAGAGCCTAGGACACCTATCAATCTCAACGGTGACTAAGGCATGAGTTAGACCTCTTTGGTGTGCATGGTTTACGCTGCTTCCGCCGGCCAGCACATCATAAAACTCAGCCGAGTATACGAGTGCAGTTTCCACTGGAATTGATTCGGGAATACCAATAACGTAGTCGACAATTTCGGCAATCTGTTTGGCTTGTTCCTCCGAGTAGCAAGCGCTTAGGACTACAAGACGAACGTCGTTCTTTAAACTTGTGAACGCCTGTTGCATGGCTCGCCGCGGAATTTCGATCGGCTGGTTCTTATCATCAAGCAAAATTAGACGCGACATTGGTGTGCCATGAGCGCTGAAGTGAACCACATTCGGACGATTTCGATCAAGCACGCGCGTTACATCGGACCAGTGTGCATTTGTTGCTGGATATATGATCGCGGCCTCCTGTGGATAATGATCCAGACGCCGTTGGATCGTCTGCAATTCTTCCGCTATCCCGAGAGGTGCATTTGGCGTAGCGCTGGCGGCGATGAATTGAAGTTTGAGGCTCTGCATTGGGCTGAGGATGTCCCGTATTAATATGGCGAGCATGGTACCACGGTGATTGGAGAAATGAGAGGAGAAGAACAATGTCTAAAGAAACTTATCTAGAAATCACTTATTCCAAAGAGGCGGCCCATCGTTTAGGGAAGGCTGATTTTGATATGAGAGGCCTGCTCGAAACGGAGCTTAAGAGAAAAGACCCAAGCGTGAAAATCAACCTGGACGCAATTCCGAATGCATCAGGAGCAACGGATAAAGAAGTAGTTCTCATCATTCTTGCCGCGGGGGTTACCGCGAGCCTCGTTTTAAGCGCAATCTCGAGGATTTTAGTAGCGCAAGGGAATAAGGAACGCGCGAGCACTCCCGAAACGACGCAAGAACCTGCTCTCGATGCTAAGGGAGAGGTTATTCGGGACAACGTCGGTAATCCTGCTTACAAAGTCACGCAAAAACAATCGGCTGAAGCCGCTGAGCAAGAACGTGGGCGAGTAAAGGTTGGCGCAGATTGGCTAAAATTCGAAATTTCGACTGGCGACGCGGCTAAGGAAGCATGAAGCCATGCCCAAATTACGTATAGCTTACCTAGACATGTCTTTGTTGACTAAGACCAGCCCGAAATTGCTGGTATTATTCATCCGCCGACTGGCGGACCTTCCCAAGGATCTTGAGGAAGGCCAACCTTTCCGCTGACTGTTGACCCTTGGTATATAAAGATCAGCATCGAAACGGCGGAGGTGCGCGATGAAATTGTCTGCTCCCGAGTTGATTCTCGTCTACTTGATTTGATCGTGCTTGGCGTCGTGCTTGGCATCATTCTCTGTGAGATCTTGAAGGCTCACTTCCAGCTCTTGAAGACTGTTGAGCGAATACATCGGCAAATCGTTTGGATGATGCGTATCGACAATCGGAGCCTAGAAAAGTAGATGAAGAGGATTTGGGAAAACCCCATCGACAGTCCCTGGGAAGATCAAACAGAGGAATTTCTAAGTGTGCGCGAGGCCTATCAAGTGGCGCGTCATTTTCGTAGCCACTATGGAGTTAAGGTCAAGCACATAGCGGAGCCAATAGAAGATACTGTAAAGACAATAGTTACATGCCGGAGGGAGATGGATTCGAACTTCTCTTGGAAATCCCTTCATTGTGGATCAGCGTTTGCAGTTCTTATCGAGTTACCAGAAGGAATTCATTGGCATCGCAACCAGGTTAAACTAATACTTTATAATTTGCATGTAATTATTTCATATAAAGGGACTTACTTAACAGAATGCTTCTTATCGGACATAAAAGGCGACGACAGTCGACCTAACCACGGTCTCCAGGTCGAGGTTAACTTCTCGGCCCTGTCTCTGCCCCAGCCTCCTGGCGCAGCATTTCCGTAAAGTGCTGCAGCTCGGCGCTCAATAGCACCGGTAAGACCTCATCCAACGCCGTATTGTTCGCTATGAACCTAGTGCTGTAACAGCACTAGGTATGCAGCAGGCCTTGCCGAAGCCGCGTGGCGAAACCGCGACCTCACCGAGGGCGTCCCTAGGCGGCTGAGCTGGACGGTCCTGATCTTTCGCAGTTTAAATTCGCATCCAGCGCAAACTGGAGGCGTCAGACCGGCGGCAAGCTGACGTTCACACGAGATCCCGGCACGGGGTTCGGGTACTCCGGCGAGGGCTACCAGTATGTCGCGCGGTTCGCGGAGAAGAGGACAGGCAAGTCATTCGAGAGCCTGGCGCAGGATCTCATCTTCGATCCATCCGGCATGACGCGCACAGCCTACACGCAGCGGCCTTGGATGGAAGGCAACACAGCACAACCAACCGACAAAGATGGGAAGTGGCTAAAACCGCAGATCGCCACTCAGTTCGTTGCAGCCGACCTGGTCTATACGACTCCGACCCAATACGCGAGTTTCGTGGAGAGTTTGATGCGCGGCGCCGGAGAGACCCCGGCCATCCGAAACCTACGCGAAACTGTGCTAACGGATCGGAAGGCGGAGATGTGCGTCGGGAAACTGGCCACGGCATGTCCAGACGAAGTTGGCTTCGGCCCTGGATGGGAAGTCGTGAAGACGCACGGGAAAACATTCCTCATGCACACCGGCCTTGACGAGGGGGTGTTCACGCTTGGCTACTTCGATCCGGAGTCGCGTGCCGGTGTCATCCTCTTCACCAACAGCGCCAATGGGCCGCGGGTGATCCTGCCGATCCTGAAGTTGCTGGACGCCGATCCTGACTTCATCGCCTACCTCGAAGCGCAGGTCTAGGAAGCACGGAATCGTGTTCGGTCCAGGAGTAGGCATCGGACATGGAAACTACGTCGCAAGACAGATAAGTTCAAAGAGAAGGCAAGATTGACGTTGCGAAACAAATGGAAGCACGGAATAGTTGCTGTAGGGGCCTGGCTCTTGTGCATGTGGATGTCTGCAGCTGTGGCTATTGGGCAGAAATTTGATGCACCCGTTGAGGCCCGAGTGCCAATGTCACCCACGCCCGTCCTGGGCAGCGATGGGCGGATGCACCTGGCGTACGAGATGCATCTGACGAACTTCTACGCTTCAAATGGTCCCCTGCGCCTGAATGAACTCAGCGTCTTTCCGCAAGGTTCCTCAACCCCTCTGGCCACATACAAGGGAAAGGAGTTGGCCGAAATAGCGAAGCCTCACCCAGAGGAGACTGCGAACGGAATCACGCTTCCCGCAGGCAGCCGCACGGTATTTTTTCTCTGGATCACGTTGCCTGAAGGCATGGCCCCGCCTCCTGGCTTATGGCATCGCATGAGTTTTCAGGATGCCAAGGGCATACAACGCACACTGCAAGGTGCCGCCGTTACGCTTCCTGGGGTGCCTGCCATCATGATCGCACCGCCTCTGCGCGGCGGCCGCAACTGGCTAGTGAGTGAAGGTCCAGGCAATGCACATTCCCATCATTGGGGAAGCCTGCTGGCGCTGAATGGAGTTGTGACGATTCCGCAACGTTATGCAATCGACTTTGTCGGGCTCAATGCGCGCGGTCACGCGATCGAGATATCGCCGGAGAAGATTCGCGACTCTGCGAATGCTGACTGGTTTGGCTACGACAGCGACGTTCTGGCAGTTGCAGACGGTATTGTGCGCGATGCACGGGACGGTCAGCCAGACGGTCGACCGCTTAACCCTCACCCAGAGGGGAACGACCTGACCGCACGGGGGCTCTATGGCAACTTCGTCGTGCTCGAGATCGCGCCAGGTGTGTTCGCACATTATGCGCACTTGCGTCCCGGAAGCGTGCGCGTTCGCCTCGGCGAGCATGTACATCGAGGCGAGGTACTCGCCCATCTTGGAGACAGCGGCAATTCCGCCGCGCCGCACCTGCACTTTCACCTCAGTGACAAACCTGTCTTCGAAGAGTCCGAGGGTCTGCCTTTCCGCTTCGCTCGCTTCACAAACGAGGGCGATGCGGGAGAGCAAGTGGTGCTGTCGCCTTCCGCCTTGTGGACGCCGCATCCTGTGAAATACCAGGAAGCATTGCCGCTCGATGGCACCGTCATCGAATTCCCGTAGGAATTCTCACTATGACATCAGCAAGGATAGGTCTTAGCGCTGTATCAGGAGCGCCACACCGCGACTTGCGGACGCCGCAATACAGGCGCTTCGACTCATGTTTGCTCATCGTCGGGGCGGTGGAATCTCATCTGTTGCCAACAGGGCAACGCGCTCATCCAGACGGGTTGAACGTCAAATCGCGGCTTCAGGGAGGCAGGCAGTCGCACCTCACAGCACGGCCTGTCTCGAACGCAGTTGTCCATGCCGATGATGATCGGCTTGCGCGTCGAGGCCGGATGACGAGTGGCACTAAATCCACCCTGTTCGATGGCTTCTTGAAGCGACTCCTGGTCTTTTCATCCAAAGTTCGAATAACTAAGGCTTCCGGTTTCGCTGACGGATGCGTTGCTCAATGAAAGTCATGGGAGCTTAACTCCAATGCGCGGTCGGAAAGCGCCATGAGACGAGTAGCCTTTATATGGACGACATTGTCCCGATTCTGAAGAACGCCCTCGATCAGGAGAAATTTACTCCGAGTGACCAACAGACGATCACGGTCATAGAGGTTCGGCGTAATGATTACATTGGCGATACCTGTTTCGTCTTCCATAGAAAGAAAGATAAAGCCCTTAGCAGTGCCAGGCCTTTGCCGAGCAATCACGCAACCAGCCGTATGCACGAATTCCCCGTCTTTGTGCTTTCGTAGCTCTTCTGCCGATAAAACTCTTTGTTCGCGGAGTTCAGCCCGGTGATAAGACATTGGGTGCTTGCCGATCGTAAGCCCTGTGCCTGCATAGTCGGCAACCAGGCGCTCTTCCGTGCTCATCTGGATGAGCGGGTGCGTTTCGAACTCTTCTCGCAACCACTCACTTTGCTGGCTGAAGAGTGGTCCCTCGAGTTTCCCAACTCGCTCCACCTGCCAGAGCGCGTCGCGACGGTGCTCGATACCTTCGATCTCATTGAGTGCGCCCACACGAGCAAGCGTTTTCAACTCCTCCTCAGTGAGGAGAGGAAAGCGTCTGGCTAGATCTTCGGGAGAGCGGAATGCCCCTTCAAGGGCACGTGATTTCACAAGCGCTTCGGCGGATGCCTTTCGCAAGTGTTTGACGTAACCAAGTCCCATGCGTAATGACAGTGTCCCATCCTGCTCCTGTTCGATCGTGCATGGCCATTCTGAAGCCTGAACATTGATGGGCTTTACACGCAGACCATGACGTTGCGCATCTTTAACTAGCACTGCAGGCGAATAGAAGCCCATGGGCTGATTGTTCAGAATGGCACACGTGAATGCTGCTGGATATTTCACTTTGAAGTAGGCAGACGCATAGGCGATTAGCGCGAAACTGGCAGCGTGCGACTCAGGGAATCCGTATAGGGCGAAGGAACTGATGTTCTGCACGATCTGATCCTGCGTGCCAGCATCGATGCCTTTCGCCGTCATGCCGGCACGCAGTTTGCCTTCGAGATTCTTCATGCGCTCCCAGGAACGGCGCATGCCCACAGCTCGCCTCAGCTCCTCTGCTTCCGCGCCGGTGAAGTTGGCAACGACCATGGCCATCCTGAGCAGTTGTTCCTGGAATAGAGGCACCCCCAGCGTTCGTTTTAAGACCGATTCCAGTAGTGGGTGTGGATAGGTGATCTTTTCTCGCCCCTGTCGTCGTCGCATGTAAGGGTGCATCATCTCGCCGACAATGGGGCCAGGTCGGATGATGGCAACCTGCACCACCAGGTCATAGAACGTTCTCGGATAATTGAGCGGCAGCGACGCCATCTGCGCGCGGCTTTCCACCTGAAACATGCCGATGGTGTCAGCCTGTTGTAATACGCGGTAGACCTCCTCGTCTTCGGGCAACTGCGCGAGATCTACGGATTCACCGTAGTACCGCGGAATCAATTCGAGGCAGTCCTTGAGAACTGCCATCATGCCAAGGCCGAGCAGATCGACCTTGATGAGGCCCAGACACGCGCAATCTTCCTTATCCCACTGAATGACTGTGCGCCCCGGCATCGATGCGCGTTCGAGCGGCACAACGCGGTTCAATTGTCCCTGGCAGATGACCATCCCACCGGAATGCTGCGAGAGATTCCGCGGCAGGTCCTGAATCCGCAGCGAGAGCTCAAGGTATTTGGCGATGCGCGGATGCTGGATATCGAAGCCGGCATCCCTGAACGAATGCGCCATCGTGTCCGTCTTGCCGCGCCACTCCCACTGACCGGCAAGCTTCGATAAGCGTCCTAAGGATTCCTCATCGAAGCCAAGTGCCTTTCCCACCTCACGCGCAGCAGACTTCTGGCGATAGGTGTTGACGTTGGCCGTCATGGCGGCCCCGAGCTCGCCGTAACGTTGATAAACGTATTGAATCGCCTGCTCGCGTTTCTCACCCGAAGGCAGATCAAGATCGATGTCGGGCCATTCGCCGCGGTTTTCACTTAAGAAGCGTTCAAAGAGCAGATCCATACCGACCGGATCGACGGCCGTAATCTCGAGTGCGTAGCAGACGGCAGAGTTAGCAGCACTGCCGCGACCCTGGACCAGAATGTCGTTGCGCTTGCAGTAGTCGACGATGTTCCAAACGATGAGGAAGTAGCCGGCGAAGCCGAGCTTTGCGATGAGCGCCAATTCATGCTCGACCTGCTTTTTCGCGCGCTCGAAGAGTGAACGATTCTTCTTCTGCCCATAGCGCCGGTCAACGCCTTCTGCGACACGCTTGCGCAGAAAGCTGTCCATCGTCTCTCCATCGGGTACCGGATAGCGTGGAAACTCATACCCGAGATCGTTCAATTCGAATTTCAGACGAGATGAAAGATCTACCGTTCGCTCGACCGCTTCCGGAATGTCACGAAACAGCGCCGCCATCTCGCGCGCTGTTCGTAAGTAACGTTGACTGTTGACGGCAAGAAGACGGCCGGCCTGATCGAGCTTTACGTGATGGCGGATCGAGCTAAAGAGGTCCTGAATCTCACGGTCGTATTTCGTCGCGTACTTAACGCCATTGGTGGCAATCACTGGCAGATTCAGAGAACGTGCGATGCGGATCGCTGCCTGATTACGCCATTCTTCAGAACGCTCCTGGTGGCGCTGCAGCTCGACATAGACATTCTTGCGACCAAAGATGCGCGTGAGATTTTCAACTGTACTGTGTCCTTCTACTTCGCCGCCGCGTGCCAATGCCGCAGCCAGCGGTCCTTCATCACTACCTGTGAGGCAGACCAGACCAGATGCATACTGCTTCAGGTCGTCAAACGTCGCGGCCCCGTCATTCTTGGTGGTTTCACGCATCTTGAACTGCGTGATGAGCTGGCAAAGGTTCTGATATCCATTACGCGACTCGCATAACAACGGCAGGCGTGCCGGTTCGTCTGGATGTTGGTGCGGTAACCACGCCGGAGGCCTGAGACGAGAGCCGAAGCTCGAAACGGAGATTTCTGCCCCGACGTGCGCCCGCACGCCATTGAGTTTAGCGCTGGTATGAAAGCGAGCCGAGCCATAGACGCCATTGTGATCGAGCAGCGCCATCGCCGGCATGTCCAATGTGAGCGCACGTTCAACTAAACTCTCCGGTGACGAGGCACCCTGAAGAAAGCTGAAGGCGCTGGCTGCATGCAGCTCGACATACTGGCTAGTCATAGAGAGCCACCAGCTGCCACTGTTTCAGCATCAGGTCATGAATAAGACAACAGCAAAGCGTTGCATCCTGGGTACGTGCAATCAGATCCCATTGTTCGCATTCCCAGAGAGTCGAAGTCCACCACTCGCCAGCAGTCCGCCACGGACCATAGGCGCGTTCCACCCTATAGCGCCGTTCCTGAAACACAAACGCCTTCGGACGATCACTCTGCAATGTAACTGAAACCGCTGCCGAGGGACGTAGCTGTCGGATGGCAGAGGGTAGTGAAATGGAAGTGATGCCCGATGATTGAGTGGATGGAACGACGAATGGTTCGAGATGAAATCCCTCAGGCCTATGCGTATCATCCAGCACAGCTCGGCCAACATTTTCCTCGCCAACGATGGCGCGAATGCGTGCCAGCGTCACATCGAGACGCGACGGTTCCGGAAGCTGGGGAGAAAACAAACCGAGCTGCACCTTGCTCGTGCTGCCCGGCTCTGCCGCGAGTGTCAGCGCAAGAATTGCCGCCGGTGGTGGATGAGCTTCCAGATCGAGATGGAGCAGCTTGATCCAAAGCTGCTTATCGTTGGTTGGCAATGCCGGCCGGACGGTGCGTGAATGCGTCGCACAACCTTCCAGTGTCAGCGTAATCGTCAGGGAAGCAAGCGCCAGCATGCGCGCCGTGGCGCGAAAGATGAGCTGCTCCAGCATCACGTTCATGACAAAGAGCAGGGAATCGAGCAATTCGACTGGGGTATCCAGCTCTATATGTTCTTCAAGTGTGAAGACAGGCTCAATCGGTTGAAACAAGTGTGGCATCTCGCCCCGCGCTAACTGGCGAAGGTGTTTCCCGGCTTGTCCCATGCGCGCGATCAGTTCTTTTTCCGGCAGAGCAGCAAGCATTCCCAAAGTGTGAATCCCCCACAAGGAGAAGGTTTCCGTTTGCTTGTCAGTGAGGTCAAGGACAACGAGCGGTAGCGTGGCTAGTGCTGTCCTTTCTTCACCAGCAGGGATAACCTTCACTGCTCGTTGTGGTGACAGTCCCTTGGCAAGCGCGACCGCCGCATGAAAGTTACTGCTGACGGCAATGCAGGCTGTTACTCCGAGCGTTCTGACGCGAGTGAGAAGATTCTGTGCCAAAACTTCGGGTGGACCGAAAAGGCTTCTTGTTCCAGCGATGTCGATGACACATAAAAAAGTACCGTCCTCACTAAGATCCTCCACTCGCGGCGAGAAGCCTCCCGCGCATTCAAGTAGGATCGATTTCGTTGCAGCCTCGTCACTTTCAGAGCGAGGTAAGACAACTACTGATGGAAAAGTGTCTATCTCTACCTGCGTTATGCCATGAACAATGCCGAGAGCGCGAGCCTTTTTATTCAACGAGCAGACCTGCTCGAACGGCGGCTTGTCCGCCATCACGACACACGGCTTGGCGTGCAGATCCGGCCGCAAACGCAGCAAAGCCTGCGCGGGAAATTCTCTGGCATAGAGACAGGCATATAACTCGGCAGGCTTCGTCATCAAGCACCTGCCCAGGTAGTCCTGCTACGCCAGCCCGCTGTGTTTACGCTCTGCGGCGGTTTGCGCAATGGAAGTACGTTTGTTGGCGCTTGCGTGAAACGACGGCGCCTCACTTCGAGCGAATGCTCAATCCGGGTAAGTACTGGGACTTCGTCGCTACTTGCCCGGCCCGGCTGAAACCGTAACAGCAATTCACCACTGCTCTTCGCGCACGAGTGTTGTGTCAGAAGCACGATGCTCGCCTGTGTCTTCTCTGCAGCAGCGCGGTAACGGAACCATGTTGCCAGCGGCACACGTGAGGCGTATTCAGGCGCGATGCTGCCCATGTCCAGCACGATGGCGCTGAAGCCTCCGGCCTGTAAAAGAAGATCTGTGACACGGATCGCCTGATCCATTTTTGACAATGGTTTCGCGGATGGAGCGGGTCTTCTACTTAGCCTTGCTGATGGCTTTTGCGAGTTCGGTTCGAAAGCTTCTTTTTCTGGTCGTTCCTTGCGTTGCGGTTCTGCACATCGCGGTGCAAACATTTCGGGCCTCAGCAAATCGCTGACTGCTTCCGAGAGTCCTTTGACTTCATTCCGTGGATGCGGACCGAAGCCACCACCATGCAGACCCTTCTTGGTCGGAGGAGGAATCAGATATTTCTCTGGAAGAGTGAAAGCACGTTGTGATGGCTGTACTTGCGGTATATCTAGCACTCCGCAACGCACCCAGAGAAGACGCGACAGATCCACGCCTGAGGCTGCCGCGGATTCGGGATGCAATGCATTCGATACATCGACCCAGACGCAGACCTTTCCCGTCTTCGTCATTTGAGCAACGAATGAGATTGCTACCGACGTGCGTCCGGAGGATTCTGGGCCCACCATCTCCGTGATGGCTCCCAGCGGCAGTCCACCCTCGAGTAGAGCATCAAGTTCCCGTATCCCCGTAGCCGCAACAGGTCGTATGATTCGGGGCGCTGGGGTCAGGGCAGAAGGAATTCGATCTGCGAGTGCAGTCTCGATCTGGGCACGTAATAAGGAGGCAGAAGGCATCAGGGTTTATTCGCCTTATGTTCTCCTATTATGCCCCGACGTTGTCAATCCTCAAAGTGCATCATCTACGGTGCAAACATAAGTATCTAAATGAAAACACTGACCTTCAGATTAGGAGAAATTTTATCTTTTGCCCCCTGAAATTCCATGCTGGCATATTCGCCTTTCGTTCGCTATGATGTTTCCCATGTTTCATGGACCGCCGAGCCAATGGCATGACTTTGTGATCCGCTGCAAGCGCTGTAGCGAGAACATCGCAGCGCCTGTCGAGACCATGCCAGATAGCTGGATCATTCACACGTGTCCGCTGTGTGGAGAACGCCGACGTTATCTTCCGGCGGAGATCTTTCGGGGTAGACTCTCCTATCCATTTGAAAAGCTGGGAACGCGCCGTGGCGCTTGAGGTCGGCGGCTACACCGAACGCCCGGACTGGCCGAAGCTTGGGCCATCGCTTCTGATCGCTACCTGTCTCATCCTGGCCATACGGACGGCGAAGCGACCTCCACTCTTTGACAAAAGCACTGCGGACCCCGAGCTGGATCGCGAGATCGACTATGCCGTCCATCTTGCGCGCCGTGTCTTGTCCGCACTTCTTTCGAAGAGTGAAAGTATCTTTCCTCAAAAGCGCGAGGCCTGGTATCAGCCGAGCGGTGAGGATGTACCGAAGTGAATGGACGGTTAGCATGAATACATGAATGACCTTCCTGACGTTCCTCCGCGCTTGCTCGCCGAAGATTACTTGTATTGTGAAACTGGCAGCCTGCTTGCTTTGAACTTCCTGCGCACTGCCCACCATATTGTGGAGAAAGCACACGATTGGTCAGGCGACGGTTTGCGTGCAGCTTTGAACTCTGCCTTTGATGAGTTTCTGAACCATCGAGCAACGTGTGAGAATTGCAACGAGATATAGATGTGCGGCCGATACCAGCGACGAGCGGACAAACAACGCATCTCAGAGGCCTTCCAACTCGGTAACGTCGATGGCCTGGCATTGGAACTTGTTCCGGATTACAACGCATCGCCCGGCTCAACGCAGCCGGTCATCGTATGGGATGAGCAGTTCGGCATGCGAACGCTCTCGATGATGTTCTGGAAGTTCCTCCCGCCGTATGTTACCGATCCGAAGAAAATGAGCTTTGATACGATCCTTGCTCGTGGCGATCGACTGCTCGAAAGCAATATGTGGCGTGAATCATTTCTGAAACGTCGCTGTCTGATTCCCGTCGACTCGTTTATTGAATGGGAGCGCCCGGACCCGAAGACGAAGCTTCCGTGGATGTTTGCCATAAAGGATGATGAACTGTTTGCTCTGGCTGGCGTGTGGCGACATTGGTACTCGCCCGACGGCAAGTCACAGATGGACACCTTCGCGGTCATCACCACGGAACCCAACGAATTGCTGGTCGAGAAGACGGGCCACGACCGCATGCCCGTCATCATCAAGCGTGAGGA
>Ga0206946_1082_pt1 | contig 31155 bp, 26 predicted proteins | sample Alteio_BWOrgHeat_2_FD_152965 | JGI IMG/M metagenome (GOLD analysis project Ga0206946, IMG submission 152965) | Enriched cells from forest soil in Barre Woods Harvard Forest LTER site, Petersham, Massachusetts, United States -... | ecosystem: Environmental > Terrestrial > Soil > Temperate forest > O... | reverse complement strand
GTACCAGTGACGAATCTCTTCACTTTGTTTTTGTAATCCGGCTTTCTCTAATAAGGTCTGTACTTCTAATTCAGTAAATCCAAAAGAGTCACTGTAGCGTTTATGGAGTACGGAATACACCTGAATATTATTTAATCCTGAAAACAAACTTTCTTTTGATACTCTCAGAATCCCCGTTAACACCGCTTTGAAACAATGTGGATTGTCTTTTAAGGCCGATCCTAAAAATGCCCGAAATAATTCGACTATCTGTGGATAATAGCCGTTTAAATACCCCGATTGGATCGGCGTGTCATATTCATCAATCAGAATGATCGGCGCTACTTTGTGATAACGGTGTAGGTACTGACTTAATCCTTTTAACGAATAATGAACAACCGCAGGTGTTGCTTTCCCTTCTAATACAGCGTAATAGCGATTTTTTTCATCGGGGGCTAATACATCGTTTATTAATACATAACGGTGTTCTCTATAAAGAGCCGCTATCAATTCACAAAAACCTTGGTAGGCCGCTTCAAAGTTGGAAAACTTCAGATCTTTCAGGGTTAAAAAGATAACCGGATAATATGCACGATGGCATTGCATCTCTTTTTCTTCGTGAATCTTGAGTCCTTCAAATAATCCTTCTGTGCTTTCTCCTTCCACTTCGCTGGCAAAATAATACCGCATCATCGATAAATTTAAGGTCTTCCCAAAACGACGCGGTCGCGTGATCAGCATAACCGAGGCTGAATCGTCGAGAACTTCTTTGATTAGAAGACTTTTATCGACAAAATAATATTTACCTTGTATTACACGCCGAAAATCACTTTCACCTATCGGTATTTTTAACTTGCTCATCGTATTTCTCAAAAAAGTTTTACTGTCTAGCGTAAACAATTTTTTATCATAACAGAAGTTTCTTAGTAGCCAGATCTAAATTGTACTACCTGGTGGATAATTCATTGTGTCCATTGCTTCGCTTAGTATCTCTTTTGCCTTAGTCTGAAAAAATAAATCGCTATTTTTATTTAGAGGACTCTTCTTTACAGGACTCTTTAATAGTACAGGAATCGGACAGTTCGTATCCATTTCATCTGCTGATTGAGAAGCCTCTAAGTCTAATTGTTTGTTTTCTGGCAACGAACAAACTGTAAAACATTCTCTCAATGATTTTTCTGGATTTTCAAGACTACGTAGTGATATTAAAGTGTCATTTAGCGCTAAACACTTATTTGCTAATACCTCTTTATTCTTATCGTTCTTATCATCGCGCAGTAATCGATGATCCTTAAGATACTGTTCCATAAATGGAGTATCTATAGGACGTGCATCTGAATCTCGATTTCCTAACAATTCCGTGAATGATTTCCCTTTTTGCTCAATCTCATACTTCAGATCACGAAGAAAGCGGGCCGCTGAAAATAAAGAATCATCAATAGGGTTGGCATTACATATTAATATTATTTCAGGATAGTCACCAAATACCCAATTTACAGAACGTAACGTATTAATGCATTGAGCTAAGGACTGAATGCCCCCTTCGATACAGCATAATATTCGACAACAGTCTGAAAGCTTTATATCCGAACCAAAATGAACAAGAGGCTCCTGATAGTTATTATGCAGAACTATGAAATGATTGGTTTCTTCACTCGCTTCACAGCCATATTGTTCTATAACAGAAAAGCTTTCTTCTACTAAATTGCCTATAACGATAGGTTTATCGTGCAATTGAGTATCCTTAAGTAAATCTTCGACTAATTTATTCGCGCCGCCATCATGCGTAACACCATAAAAAATAAAACCTATGCTTTTGTTTTTAACATAATTCAATAATAAATTATAAGCAGCCTCTCCATTAGAAAAAGCAGCTGAACTGCCAATAACTTGCATACATCGTTTCATGTCAATCCCGAAACGATGTTGAATATCAGCAACAAGTTTACAATACCCCTCTTTTGTCTTACTAAATTCCTCTAAATCAGAAACAGTAATGTAAAATGCCTCAATATTTTCTTTAGCAAGTAATTCATTTCGTTCTTGTTCTTCTATTATTCCAATGGCATCATGCAAAGTTTTATAGTGTTTAGACAATGCATTCGGCATAACTACCTTCTTTATTGATTACTATTATTTTTGTTCTTCAAGTCGCAATTTTTCAGGCCGCATTAATGGAAACAAAATCACATCACGGATCGAGGCACAATCTGCGAACAACATCACTAAACGATCAATGCCGATTCCCTCACCTGCTGTCGGTGGCAGACCATATTCAAGCGCGATAATATAATCTTCATCATAAGACATCGCCTCTGCATCACCGGCTGCTAAAGCTAAAGCCTGCTGCTGAAAGCGTTGCGCCTGATCCTGTGGATCATTTAATTCAGAAAATCCATTCGCAAGCTCACGGCCCGCAATATACAATTCGAAACGTTCAGCAAGATTGGGATCACGATCACTGCGTCGCGCTAAAGGAGAAACATCGATCGGATAATCTAAAATAAAAGTGGGTTCGAGTAATTGATGCTCCACTGTTTGCTCAAATAATGCAAATTGTAACTTACCGATGGAATCACTTGGATTTAAATCAAAAGAAGAAGCAATGGCATTGAGTTGTGAAAGATCTGTTAAATCTGCAAACGACCATTGAGGATTATATTTTAACAAAGCATCTAACACACTCAAACGTGCAAATGGTTTAGAAAGATCATACGGATGACCTTGATAGATTATTTGAGGTTGGCCAAAAATCTCTTGCGCTAAATAGCACAATAATTTTTCTGTCAAATCCATTAGATCATGATAATTAGCATAAGCCCAATAAAATTCCAACATAGTGAATTCCGGATTATGCCGCGTTGATACCCCTTCATTACGAAAATTACGTCCGATCTCATATACACGTTCAATGCCACCGACCACCAAACGTTTTAAAAATAATTCAGGCGCCACACGCAAAAATAAATCTAAACTCAACGCATTGTGTCGTGTAGTAAACGGACGTGCTAAAGCGCCGCCCGCTAAGGTATGCATCATCGGCGTTTCAACTTCAATAAAATCGCGTTGATCAAGAAATTTACGCAGACTCTGAACAAGTTTCGCGCGAATTAAAAAAGTTTTACGCGTTTTTTCCGCCATGATTAAATCAAGATAACGTTGACGGTAACGCAACTGCGGATCAAGCAGACCATGAAATTTATCGGGTAAAGGGCGCAGCGATTTAGTTAACAAACAAATTTGCTGCGCGCGCACAGATAATTGTTGTTTTTTTTGTGTTTTAAAAACAATACCGTTGACACCGATGATGTCGCCAATATCCCAATGTTTAAACGCCTCGTACATAGCATCAGGCAATTCATGTTCTGAAAGATGAATTTGAATAATTCCACTGCGATCTTGTAGATCGATGAAACTTGCTTTACCCATAATACGTCGCGCGCGTATTCTACCTGCTAACTGAACATAGGGTTGTGTTTGCTCCAAAGCAACGATCGCTTGCTGTTCGTACTGTGTGTATAGTTGCTTAGCAGTTTGTGTGGGCCGAAAATCGTTAGGGTACGCATTCTGACTGATGTGACGCAATTGATCGAGCTTGAGACGACGCTGTGCGAGGCTATCGACATGTGACTCAGGAATTTGAGTTTCTTCTGACATATGCAAAACTTCTAAATAATCGGGTACAAAAGAATACATCAATGTATCTACTCTGGATAGATTCATTTAGTAGATACCAACAAAGGTGTGCTTTCATTCGAATTGTTCGGATTGTTGTTACTATTAAAAAATCTATCACGCGTCGGCTCTATCGTAATTGCTACTTCGTCTTTCTTATTATTTTCTAAAATAAATTCGCTAAAATAGCAGTTAAAAACGTCTGTAACAAATTCACGATAAGTACTCGGATTGATCTGATTGAATATGCGAGATCCTAGACAACTTCCAGTAAAAATGCTTTCGATTTTATCATATTGCCGAAGCACTGGATCAGAGATAACAATTTCATTTTTTTTATTAAAAGAAGTAGTCACTTTATCAATAATGAGTGCAGACACTAGCGTAGTAAGAACAACGCCCAAAAACGATACGCCTATTTTACCCGCAATATACCATGGATGATTATTCAAACTATGCGTTCCAGCATGATTAGCGACCTCAGTCATTGTTCCCCAAATTTCCCAAAGCATCCCCGCGTCGAAAGCTATTATTCCCGTGGATTTTAGCCATTTAACAAACGAACTCGGTTCAGAGTTTATACGATTGAGGCTGGCACATCCCCGAGACCAAAAATACACTATGCCCAAACAACACGAAAAAATAGTTAGGAGTAAAAGACAAATAATGCCATCATCCCCTTTACAATCGCCTGAACCACAACTCATATCGCCGTCACCGCAGCAATTTTGATCACTCTGATCAGGAATAATATGCCTGCCTTCATAGTTCCCAACAAAATTCCCGATTGCACCCATAAAAGAATGCTGATCATGACAATTTAGAACTGTATGAAGAAACTCACTCGTGGATGGCCCACTATGAATATTATTTGGCGAAAAATAGGCATCTTTCAATGTAGAGTTCTTGCTAAACAGTTCTCCGAACACAGCAAGCACTTGCTCTCTTTCGCAATAACGGAGATTTTCAAATACCTCTTTCACAGCCTCAGTAACTGGCGTGAAAACCGAATCTTTAGAAAGCAATTCATATCTATTTTTAATTTCTGCTAATTTATTTTCCATTACACTACTGTCTATTGCTTTATTTACTTTATTTATTTGATTTTTCATATCTTTCATTTATATACACCCTAAATAACTCACGTTATACATAAAATACATAAATAAGTTACATAGATAATAATTTATTTTTTTAATGAATAAATTTAATAATAAAATTTTTTATATTTATTTTAAAAATATAATTGACAAATAAATTGCATCGATTATTATTGCGAACACGGAGCATAATAGAATAACAACAATAATCGTTGTACAAGAATAAGAACTCAATTGAAATTAAATTACGGTTTTTTTGCCTGAGCGTTTGTGCATGAATGCTTGGGCATTTTTTATTTGAATCTGTTAATTCTACAGTCCCGCTTTTAAACTTGCTTTAAGAAATAAATCAATTCCACCGTCTAAGATTACGTGTATATTTCCAGTTTCAACGCCCGTGCGTAGATCTTTGATGCGTGCGTCGTCAAATACATAAGAACGAATTTGACTGCCCCAACCGATCGTACGTTTCGATGACTCTAAACTTTCTTGTTGAGCGCGACGTTTGCGTAGCTCCAATTCATATAATTTAGCGCGCAATTGTTTCATCGCTTGAATGCGATTGCGATGTTGCGAACGATCACTTTGACATTGCACAACAACTCCCGTGAGTATATGCGTCATGCGAATCGCAGAATCTGTTTTCTGAACATGTTGACCGCCAGCACCACTGGAGCGATAAGTATCAATACGTAGATCAGCAGGATTAATCGCAACTATAATATCATCATCAATTTCAGGTGAAACAAATACAGCCGCAAATGATGTATGGCGACGCGCATTGGCATTGAACGGCGAAAGACGCACCAACCGATGCACACCCGTTTCTGTGCGCAACCAACCATAGGCATACGCGCCTTCAAATCGAATCGTGGCACTTTTAATCCCTGCGACTTCTCCCTGCGATATTTCGATTAATTCAGTTTTAAATCCACGACGCTCGCCCCAGCGTAAATACATACGCAATAAAATATTGGCCCAATCCTGTGCATCTGTGCCGCCAGAGCCCGCTTGAATATCAAGATACGCGCAGCAACGATCCTCAGGCTGAGAAAACATTTGCTTGAATTCTAAATCAGCTAACTGTGTTTCTAAGTGAGGAAAATCGTCCTGTTCTAATGACGTTAATACTTCACTGTCCTGCTCGGCATCGGCCAAAATTAATAAATCTTGCGCCTCACACAAACGTTGTTCTAACTCGCTGATGGAGGAAATTACTTCTGAAAGCTGTCCATGTTCTTTACTTAAATCGCGAGCACGTTCTGGATTCTGCCAAAGTTCAGAATCTCGCAATTGCTCTGCTAAGCACTCGAAACGCTGTTGTTTCGTAGCATAGTCAAAGATGCCTCCGTAATTGATCTAAACGCAATGCGAACTCAATCAACTTTTTATTCAACAATTCAAACATAGATAACCTTAATATTATCTGAACCTAACAGCTGTTGCATTGCTTGTAAACATTCATCGCTGGGATTAATTTTCCATTCAGATCCTAAATTTAAACGTACAGGACCGCTGATATGCTGATACTCGATCACGACAGGTAAAACGCCAGGACAAAACAAACGTAATTGCGTGCGTAGCTGCTCAATTCTATCCAGAGTACATTCTTGTAAATAAATCAAAATCCCTCGCGCATAGTGTGCACGTGCCTGCGATAATTCCCATATTTTTTTGGCTAATAATCTCGGTTGCACACTATCACCTGATACTTCCGCTTGAATAATCAATAATTTATCAGGCGCTAATATCTCATGATACTGCCTATAAACATCGCCAAATAAAGTCATTTCTATTTGACAAACACGATCTTCTAAACGAACAACGGCCATACGCTGTGCTTTTTTCGACAAAAAAGTTTTAATTCGTACGATCCAACCGGCTGTGATCACGGTTTGGCGCGTATATTTGGCAAGCTCAGACAAAAGAATTGCATTTAATTGTTTTAGCTCAACAGCGTGATATTCTAACGGATGCCCGCTTAAATAAAATCCTAAAATCTCTCTTTCAAAATGCAACCGCTGAGTATCAGACCAAGGCATGACATGAACAGGAATAAAACGTTTATCTTCATCGCCAAATAAATCACCTTGACCGCAAAGCGCAAGGCTCGCCTGTGTTGCTTTCAAGGTAGGTTCCAATTCCGCCAACACCTGCGCACGATTCGCATTAAAACAGTCGAAACTACCTGAACGTACGAATACTTCCCAAGCACGACGACTGATCTTACTACGCTCAACACGTCGACATAGATCCCAGAGATCTTTAAAGCAACCTCCATTTTCTCGTTCAGCAAGAATCGTATCGATCACAGAGGCGCCTAACCCTTTTAACGCGCCCAAACCATAAACAATCGCAGACTCAGCATCGACGGTAAAAAAATAATGGCTCACATTAATATTCGGCGGCACAATCGGCAAACCCAGCGCGCGACATTCATGAAGAAGTTCAACTATTTTCTCCGTATGATCCATGTCCGCTGACAATACAGAGGCCATAAACGCGGCTGGAAAATTTGCCTTTAACCAAGCAGTTTGATACGCAATTAAAGCGTAAGCGACTGAATGTGATTTATTAAAACCATAATCAGCAAAATGTTCCATTAAATCAAAAATTTGATTCGCCAAACGCCCTGCGATGCCTCGTTCATCCGCGCCTTTGATAAAAATCTTGCGATGCTTTTTCATTTCTTTTGGTTTTTTCTTACCCATCGCTCTGCGTAATAAATCAGCAGCACCCAAAGTGTAACCGGCTAATACTTGCGCGATTTGCATCACCTGCTCTTGATACAAAATAATGCCATAGGTACTACGCAAAATCGGCTCCAAAGCAGGATGTATATAAGTAATCTTGGCCTTACCTTGTTTACGATCGATAAATTCATCGACCATGCCCGATTGCAAAGGACCTGGCCGAAATAAAGCAACTAACGCGACAATATCATCCATACAATCGGGTTGTAGACGACGCACAAGATCACGCATGCCACGTGATTCTAATTGAAATACCGATCGTGTTTTGCACGCTTTTAACAAGGCAAAGGTCATCGGATCATGGAGATCAATGGTATCGATCTGAATCGGCTCTTGCGTTCTAAGGCGTAATTGTTGATTAATCGTTTCTACACTGCGTCGAATGATCGTTAACGTTTTCAAACCAAGCAAATCAAATTTAACAAGACCTACCTGCTCGATATCGTCTTTATCAAATTGTGTCACGAGATTCGTCGTCTCGCCAGGCTCGCAGTACAAGGGTGTAAAAGCAATCAATTCTTTAGGCGCAATAACAACACCTCCTGCGTGTTTTCCTGCATTGCGTACCAACCCTTCCAACTTACGTGCCAGATCAAATAAATGACGCACGCCCTCTTCATTTTGATAACGTCGTTGCAATTCTTCCTGTGTTAACGCGTTATCCAACGTAATCCCCAACTCAAAGGGAATCAGCTTGGCTAATTTATCTACCATAGGATAAGGATACGCAAGCACACGCCCAACATCGCGCACGACCGCTTTAGCCGCCATAGTACCGTACGTAATGATCTGTGCAACGGATTCGCGTCCATAACGATCGATCACATAGTGAATCACACGATCACGCCCTTCCACACAAAAATCAATATCAAAATCGGGCATAGAAATACGTTCTGGATTCAAAAAACGCTCAAATAATAAATCGTACTGAAGAGGATCTACATCAGTAATTTCCAAGGCGTAAGCGACTAAAGAGCCTGCGCCCGAACCCCGTCCCGGCCCTACAGGAATATCATTGTGTTTCGCCCAACGAATAAAATCGGCCACGATCAAAAAATAACTAGCAAACCCCATCCCGTTGATCACGGACAATTCGCGTGCTAAACGTTCTGAATAAGCCATCAGATCACGATCAGAATTCGCCAAACGCGCAGTCAATCCGCGTTCCGCTTCATGCGTTAAATACAGTTCAGCCGTCATAGTATCCGGCACACTATAGCGCGGCAAATGCGATCGACCTAAACTCAACTCTACATTGCAACGTTTCGCAAGCTCCACACTATTTGTCAAAGCACTCGGCAGATCAACAAATAAAGCGGCCATCTCTTGTGGCGAACGCAAATACTGCTGCGCGCTATAACGGCGAGGACGTCTTGGATCAAGTAAAACAGTCCCCTCATGAATACATACACGCGCTTCATGCGCTTCATAATCTTGTTCTGATAAAAAACAAACCTCATTACTTGCCACGATTGGGATGCAATATTGCTGCGCGAATGCACTCACAAGCGCAATATACGTTTCTTCCTGCGGCTTACCGGTACGTTGCACTTGAAAATAAAAACGTGTTGGAAATAAAAGTAACCAATTCTGTAAATGCTGCGCTGCTAAAACCGTATTGTTCTGTAATAAAGCCTGTCCGATATTGCTCTCTTTAGGCAGCAAAGCAAACAAACCCTGCGTTTTACCCGTTAACCAAGACCAAGAGAGCGATGGTTTTCCGCTTGTTTGACCTTGCAAATAGGCCTGCGTGATCAATTTAATTAAATTTTTATAACCCATTTGATTCTGGCAAAGCAAAGTAAGACGAAATGGATGAAGCGTATCTTGGAGATTTTCTAAATAACAATCCGCACCCAGAATGGGTTTAATGCCAGCAGCAACAGCGGCCTGATAAAATTTAATCGCAGCAAATAAATTACTTTGATCGGTCACAGCAACCGCCGGCATTTTCAAAGTAACAGCGGCTTTTACTAATTCTTCAATACGAATTAAACCATCACTCAGTGAATATTCAGTGTGTACATTGAGATGAATAAAAGTACATGACACAAGAGACATCCTGTCTTAGGACTTATTAATAAACTGCTGCGATATTGTTTGTTCGGTAATGTTGATATCTGCGATAATGTTGATATCATCCACACCATAAAATGTAAATAAAGACACTATCTTAGCAATATTACTTTCTGATTTCTTGTGAGGCAAAAAACATTGTAGTTTTTCAACGTTTAGTGTGAACACCCGAGAATAGGCAGGAACAAAAGAAGTTGAATCGATTTTTTGATTTGCGAGAGATTTTGATTGTTCAGCCACCTGAGCATACGTAAATAACCAATTCCATGGATATTTATCGTCTCCTTTACACTCGTAATCATCAATGCATCTCTTATCATAACCATCTTGATCTCTATTAAAATCATTTATTAATCTTTTTGTAATTTCTTCTTTAGTTATGCCGGTACTTTTTTCAAAAGCTGGACTAAAAGTTGAGTAAGTATTCCCAATTTTAAAACAATTCATTCCACGCCCAGAACCAGCAAGATGTTTGAATTTATAATTAGAATCATTCCCAAAATAACAAAGTTCTAATAAAGTAGATGAACTATCATCATTAGTTTCACTGATAAGAAATGGATCGAGAAGCGCGAGCAGATCATCAGTTAAATCACGATCGCTAAGCTGAAAAGATTTATTACCAAATTTTTGATTGAAATATGCATTACCAAGTACAGCTCTAACGCCAAACCATAGAGCAATCTCAATAAACATATTAGAATCGATAATAGAAGGACCTTTGACAAGTGCATCAAGCGCTCCCGACGGATCAGAACCCTCATAGGAAAGGGTCATGATCCCTTTCTTTGTATCGAATGTTTGAGAAAAAGGCGAAAACAGTTGAACACCTTTCGCGTTTGCTGCTTCCAGCAAAAGATGCTGTTTCATTATCTTTTTATTTGGATGTTGTTCATTCCATACATCGAGCAGACTGTTTCCATCGAAACAACCTGAGAATTTATTTTCAAAAACCTCATCACGATTTCCCCAAAGGGTATTCGTCATTTCAATACAATCTTTTACCCCTTCGTTAAAGCCACCCGGACGAGACCGTTCGAATTTTTTTTGAAACGCTAGGAATTCTTCTGATGATGGAGCTTTCTCACGCTGGCCATCAAGAAGTTCTAACAGATCCTGTGCATTTTTTATTTCTGTTTCTTTTTCAAGATCATTTGGCATAAGGTTTAACCTCACTTGTCTTAAACATACGACACTAAATTACCGTTTCCAATAAAGGTTTAGCCTTTACTACCTGATCCAATTCCAATAATACTGTTAACAATTCACTCATCTTATTCAAGGGAAATGAATTCGCTCCGTCGCTTAAAGCGCGATTGGGCCTCGGATGTGTTTCCATAAACAAACCAGAAATACCTACGGCCACAGCAGCACGTGCTAAAACAGGAATAAACTCTCGTTGTCCACTTGAGGAAGAACCCAACGCACCCGGCAGTTGTACTGAATGTGTTGCATCAAACACAACAGGACAATCGGTTTGCCGCATCAAGGCTAAGGATCGCATATCAACAATTAAATTATTATAACCAAAAGACACACCTCGCTCACAGATCATGATTTCATTATTACCCGCTTGCCGTACTTTTTGAACGACTTGTTGCATGTCCAGCGGCGCAAGAAACTGTCCTTTTTTAATATTGATAGGCAAACCCTGCCGCGCAACACTTTGAATAAAATCAGTTTGTCGACATAAAAATGCAGGCGTTTGTAAAACGTCAACCACCTCAGCCACTTCAGCCAGAGGCGTTGATTCATGTACATCTGTGAGTACAGGCACGCCGATGGTTTTTTTAACCAAACTCAAAATACGCAATCCTTCATCTACACCTAAGCCACGAAAGCTTGTATGAGAAGAACGATTTGCTTTATCAAATGAAGATTTATAAATAAAAGAAATCGCTAATTTTTGCGTAATTTCTTTGAGTATGCCCGCGGTATCCAAAGCCAATTGCTCACTCTCGATCACACAAGGACCTGCGATCAAAAACAAAGGTTTAGTTAAACCAATTTCAAAATCAAGTAAGCGCATAACTTTAACTACTTTCTGTTTAGGGTGCGAACTGCAATGCTGTTTCATTAGGAACATTGATATCTTGGATAGCAATGTGATTATTATTTTCAAATTTAAATTGAGATGTTACCGTACCAAACATATGTGATGCATTCTTAATACGAGTAATAGTATCAAGCAACTGATTCTCATTTACATCCGACAATGAATTAAAAGGCATTACAGCGGTAACATTGTATGTTCGTGGATTTTGAATAGTAAAAAAACGTAAGGAAGGCGAATTAGGAAAAATATTTTTCAAGTCTTTATTCAACCATTTAACACAGTAAGTCTCGTCTATTTTTACAAATTCTTCTTGTTTTAATTTCTCTCGAACTAACCAATTTTCTAGTTCTGTAACGTTCAATGTGAATACACAACGAGAGTCAGGTGTAAAAGTTTCCGAATCGATTGTTTTCTCTGCGAAAGATTTTGATAATCCTGCTACATCAGGAAACGTAAGTGATGGATTTTGTGGATATTTATCTTGTCTTATACACTCATAATTAGCAATCTGCCCCAGATCATAACTATCTTGCGGTTTGTTAAAAGCATTTATTAATATTTCTTTAATTTCTTTTCTCGTTAAGCCGATGTTCTTTTTTAATGTCGGATTAAAAACTGAATAAGTATTTTTAATTCCAATACAGTTTATCCCCTCTCTAGAGCCAGCAGGATGCTTGAATTTATAATTAGGATGATTGCGAAAACTGTAAACCGCTAATATAGATGAACGATCATTAATAGCTTTATTGCTAAATGGCTCGATTAGAGTAAACAGATCAGGAGGTAACTGAAAATAGGTAATACATAAGGGTTTGTTACCAAATTCTTGATTAAAACACTCATCGCCAAGCACAGCTCTGAAACCGAAATACATGGCAATATCAATAAACATATTACAATCGATCACAGAAGGACCTTTCACGAGTGCATCAAGTGCTCCTGACGGATCAGGACCTGTATAAAAAAAGATTGGCTTTCTATCATCTGCGTTTAATTCATTAGAAAACAGCGGAAGCAGACATAGTTCATCTTCTTTTCTTGCCATTGCTAGCAAAAGATGAATTTGCGTTATTTTTTTCTCTGGAAATTGTCCATTCCATACAGTAAGCAGATCCTCTTCGTAGAAAAAACCTGAGAATTTATTTCCCAAAACCTCATCACGATTATCTAAAGGGATATTCGCTATTTTGATCAAATCCTTTATCCCTGCGATAAATCCACCCGGGCGAGGCTGTTTGAATTTTCTTTTAAACGCTTGCAATTCTTCTGACGTATTTACTTCTTCGCGGACAGAAGGTAAATATTCTAGTAAACTTTGTACATTTTTTATTTGCTTTTCAAAATCTGTCATAGTGGATTCTCATTCTATGTCTAAATACATTTTACTGAAACACCGTTGTTATAACAGGTAATATTTTTGTAGTGAAAATTCGGATTAAAAATTGGATATTTAATTGGCACTTCTAGACCTGCTCCATCCAGATTTATTCTGACATCGTTCAAGGTAACATAATCTTCATCGCCAAAAGTTAAGCCGTCAAGTATAGCCAAACCCAGTGTATCTTCAGAAACAGAGATTTTGCTACTCTGCATTGAAAAATGCGAACCTCCATCCATATAAACACCGTACACATCTCCAGAACCTTGATTAAAAGTATGTACGTTAATATCGCTATTCTCGACAGTGACATTAGCTCCTGCCGTTAAATACATTCCGTAAAGCGTGTGATCGGGCATTCCACCATCACCGGTACCATTAACAGTAATTGTACTATTTTGCACAGAAACATTTGCATGCCCCCCTATAGCAACACCTTGAACTTCTTGCGAAAGATTTCCTGAAACGGTAATACTGCTATTCGTAATATTTGCCTGTGACACATCTAAAATGTTTATACCGTAAGCACCGAAACCAGAGTCAGCTTGTATAACTTGAATGCGCGTACCATCCATGCTTACTTGTGAATTTTGCATAAGCATACCAACAGCGCCTGAGAAAACATCCGAATTTTTGATAGAGACGTGTGTCGCGCTTCTAAAAGCAAAACCAACAGGATACAAATGCGCGCTATCGCCTAATTGCACGTTCTCAATCTCAATAGTATCAGCGGCGATACTTGAAATACCTGGATATTGCATGGAGTTTGTGGGCAATAGAATAATATTTTTTAAGATATCACCACTGTTTAATACAAAACCGCCGTGAAAAACCGTACGCTGCGCATCAGTGGCCTGTAATGCATAATCACCGCTACGTGATTCGATCTGCTGATTGGCTCCTAAAGTTAACCCTATAAAAGAATCAGTCGTGCTTTGCTGAGCATTATAATTGCCGCCGTTGAAGAAAAGCAGCGCATTAGGTTGCAGCTTAGCAATACTATTGAGCGTGTTCTGATCAAACTGTTTTGGACCACAGGGATGTTCAAACGTACACTGCGCTATATTAGTAACCGGTGTAGCATCAGACACAGCATTATTAAAGAAATAGATATTTTGATATTCAATAGCCCGATTAAGCAAGGTATAAGAAGTCTGACTGGGCATCGAACCACCGCGTCCTAAACCAAAGACATGACGCTCAATCGGATCCGTCATGTGTTGTTCAAGCAATTCAAAGCTCAGCGGATCAGCGACACCTCCGAAGCGAACACCTAAACCAAGCGCCACTGTATTTCGGTAGAAATTATCATAACTATAATTCAACGTTACATTGAAATATTGATTCAACCAATAATCAAAGCCAGCAGCAATACCGCGTACTGCGCTATGTTTTTTCAGATCATTATCCTGTGCAGATTGAAAATAATACGCGCCCAACGTTGCCCGCAAAGGCAAATCATTAAATACACGATAGCCAAATTTTACATCAGCCCCTTTACCAAGCGTTGTTGATCGTCGATATATATTATTGGTAGCCATGTGATCAATAAACCGGGCGCCTGGCAAACCATATTTATCTGCAAAATCTTCATCGACACGCGCATTATACGCAATAGGAAGATAGCCATTCATATGCAGATCCCAGCGAGTATTTATAATCTCTATACCGGGGCTGGCCACCCAGGCCTGCATAGTATCATTGGTTTGTGTACGTTCACCAAAAATATAAGCGCCTAAGATCCCGGCATTGTTATAAATCCAACGATAACCGAATCCTAGCCCTGCGACCCATTGCATCGTGTCGCGTGACCATTTTCGCTGGCTACTCCCTTCTGCCTGTATGTCCGTATAAAAATTATGACTCTCATCACCGAGCAAAGGAATCATGGCATCGAGCTGTGCACCTCCTAAATAAGCACTGCTTGTGCTGACGGAAAAATCAAAACGCGAAGGTAATGCAGCCACATCATCATCCGCATAAGCATTCAGGCTTAGTAAAAGAGAAGACACAGCAAGAACAGACAAAGTAAAACGTAAACGATAAAGAATCATCACAAGCGCACCTTTTGTTTTATTTGAATTTCAGGATTTCAATCGGGATAAATTATACACAGCTTTTGGGAGGGAGAGAAAAAAAATCGCTCGGTAACGATGGCTACTCGAGCGATAAAGAACAAAACCACTGTTATAAGAAAAACAGGCAAAGAAATTTTACGAATATAAAGATAATTCTTGCCTCGATGCTTCTTCTGATGCTGATGATGCTGACGAAAGAAGAAAAAATTGGCTAAGAATTCCGTCAGTACTGTCTTTATCATAGGTAATGTCTGTTAACGGTTTCTCAAAATTAATTGCTAATTTATTCATTGCTCCCTTTATTTCCTCGCAAGTTTTAGTTTTACAGCTTGCAATGGCCTCTTTAATAGAAGCGCGTTCCTCTAAGCATTTAGAAAGAAGACTCTTTTCAGATAAATTGTCTAACTGTGCTTGAATGAATTTCTTACTCTCTTCAGATAAAGGCTCATTTGATCCATGCTTGATCAGCGTCTTTGATAATAGCGACTCCACTAGTAAGCGGTTTTCTGCACTAAAGGAAATATCGGGAGAACAATATATAAAATGTTCATCTGATTTTAAGTGACCAGAATAGCTTACTCGAGATTCTACCTTATATTCACGATCGCTTTTTCCTTGAAGAGTATTAATATTATCCTTCAAAACAAAAACCTTTCCGCCCTTATTATTTCCTCTCTCGTTTTCTTTTATAAGCTCCTTACAATCATCATAATTAACGTAGTGCGCAGCATCCAATACAGGGGGTTGATACGTTTCATCATGGAAAATATTATAGTTAGCATTGGAATCTCGATCAGAATTGATACCGCTTGACTTAAAAATCTCTCTGAGCTTTTCTTCCGGTAAATCAAGCATATCTAGAGGCGTTTTACCGTCATTATTTTTAATAACCATATTAGCATTCGCACCAAGCAGCATCCGTATCAATTTTAAGCAGCCTGAGGCAAAGGCGTAATGTGCAGGTGAATTTCCAAGTAAATCTGAAGAATTAACAACAGCTACTCTATTCTCTTGTGTAAGTTCACGAAGTATCCAAGATCCTATCAAGGGATTTCTCATTTTAGCCGCTAGCAATAAGGTTGTTTCACCTTTCTTATTTTTCACAGCATGGTCAATTTTATTTTTATAATTTTCAATCAAAGATTTTGAACTCAACTCTCTTTCGTATCGGATTGCATTAAACAACGCCGTGTTTCCATGCTCTTCTTCTCGAATATTTACATCGACACCGCGTTCCACACACAGCGCAATATAATCTGCAACCTCAACTGGTTTTGCGAAAATACTCTGATGCAATACGGTGCAACCTGTATCAGGACATTGTTCATTGACATTTATTCCTTCTTTTTCAAGAAACATTTTAACTTTTGTTAAGCTAAGGCTAGGGCTGTATATTTGCTTTTTTTTCTTTTCTTGATTTCCATTTTCAGCAGGCATATTGTTGTTCACCTTTTAATTATTGTTAGTTTTAAAATCACGATCTTAGAAGCTAGTATCTCAGTTCATTGAGCTACAAGCTACGCATTAAGATAACACACTAATAGCCCAAATAGAGTCAACACATACAAACAGTAAATACATGTACGCTTTTCACTCTTTCATTTACCTTCCGCTGAAAGCTCAAGTAAAATTTGCATGAGTTTATTGAGATTCGTATAATCATCGGTTCGGATTTAATTTCCATTCTCGCCTCCTTACCCTACATTGGGAGGCTTTATACCCATGAGGAATATGTATGATGCGCCATTATGAAATTGTATTCTTAGCTCACCCCGATCAAAGCGAACAAGTACCTGCTATGATTCAGCGCTACAGCACTTTGATTCAAAATAATCAAGGCGCTATCCATAGGGTTGAAGATTGGGGAAGACGTCAGCTTTCCTATTTGATCAATAAGCTCCTGAAAGCACATTATGTGTTAATGAACATAGAATGCTCAACAGAAACGCTTGAAGAATTGATGAATAATTTTAAATTTAACGACGCTATATTACGTCATCTAATCATAAAGCGTGATGCAGCAGTCACTGAGCCATCTCCCATGACAAAGACAGCTGAAACACAAACGCCTGTCGCGCCTTCTCATACTGCACATATGCCACGACGTCGTAAATATTGCCGATTTACCGCGGAAAAAGTAAAAGAGATCGATTATAAGGATTTAAATACCTTGCGAGAATTTATTACAGAAACCAGTAAAATCTTGGCAAGTCGCTTGACAGGCACTGCGGCTTATTATCAACGCATGTTAGCGACCGCGATCAAGCGAGCACGCTTTTTAAGTCTATTGCCGTATTGTGATAAGCACCAAGTACTCTAAAACTGGATAATAAATAGGATACCTGTGGCTCAGTTAGTTCACAATTGCGCGCGCTATGTCATGCGAAGCCGCAAACATGCGGTACTACTTGCTTTATTGTTTACTGTACTGCCGCTGTTTACTTGGCTTAGTACAGTAATCATGCTTCTGGTTACGCTACGTCAAGGAGCACGAGAAGGCGCAATCATAGTCCTCTGGATTGTTTTGCCACATGTTGTGCAAGCTGTTTTGCAGCAACATTTAGTTTGGATATACGCTATTCTTGCAGGAAGTTTGCTACCTTATACATTTGCACTCTTATTACGACAGACTGGATCCTGGGCCATCTTGCTACAAAGTGCAGTCCTATTAGCGCTGGGGGTGATAACCCTCATACATCTATTCAATCCTGATATTCAAACATTTTGGGCTCATTATCTAACACAGAGTATGACGCTAGCAAAACAGTATATTCATACGCTTCCAATCTTAGATAAACAGAATTTATTGTGGGTTGCAAAACTTGCCACTGGATTACAAGCCAGTATTTTCTTAATCGCCACTTTATCTAATTTAATCATCGCCCGAGGCATCCAAGCCTCCTTATATAATCCAGGTCAGTTGCGTCCAGAATTATTGGGTATTCGCTTGCACAAAAGCATGACCCTTGTATTTCTCTTGTTTCTTTTAGCGCGTTTCTTAAATTTTACGCTCGCATATGATGGGTTGCCCGTTTTACTATTGCTCTTTAGCTTAGTCGGATGGAGTGCTGTACACAGCGCCTCTGTACTCTTGAAACTGTCTAAGTTACAATGGTTTGCACTGTATATCTGCCTATTTATATTTCTTCCTTATTCCGCATGCTTGCTCATTGTATTAGCCTGTATAGATAGTTGCTTCGATACACGTCGCTATTTACAATCAAAATTCATATCACACTAAATTGAAGGTATCGTTTTATGGCAAATAAGGTTTTGCTCATTCTATTAGAAAAAATAAGAGCGTTAGGCGACGTTGGCGAACAGGTTACCGTCAATGCTGGCTACGCACGCAATTATTTACTTCCTTACAATAAAGCGGTGCGCGCAACTAAAGACAACATAGCGCAATTTGCTTCCAGAGCTTCAGAACTCAAACGCATTGCTGAAGAAGCGCTTCAACAAGCACAAGAACGCGCAGCAGCGCTCAGTGCTGCCAGCATTACGATCGAAAGTAGAGCAAGTAACGAAGGTCGTCTTTATGGATCAGTGGGTATTTTGGATTTGATAGAAGCATTCACACAAGCGGGATTCATGCTTAAAAAAAGTGAAATTCAATTACCTAATGGGCCGTTTCGTCAAACAGGCGAGCATGAATTTCTTGTATCTTTACACAGCGATGTTGAATTAAAACTTAAGGTTTTGATTGTGGCGTTTAACGAAGTTACTTAGTAATCAAGGAACATGAGTAGCAGCGATCGATTTAAAATACCACCCTATTCTCTCGAAGCAGAGCAATCCGTTATCGGTGGTTTGATGCTCGATAATGAAGCTTGGGATAAGATCGCAGATAAACTCAAGGATAATGATTTTTATCAACCTGAGCACCGTATTTTATTTAGGATTATTGCAGATCTAGCCAATCGCGGTAGTCCTTTTGATGTAGTCACCTTAACTGAATCACTTAAAAAGGCCGACGAATTACACGCTATGGGCGGTGAAGTTTATTTATTTGAACTAGCACGCAATACACCCACAGCCGCGAATATTACTGCTTATGCAAAAATTATTCGTGAACATTCTGTACTGCGACAATTAATTAAAGCCGCAACTGACATCACCGAAACTGCATTCACACCCGCAGGACGTGATGCATTAGAATTGATCGATGAGGCAGAACGAAAAATTTTCCAAATATCCAATCTAAGCGCACGCGGTACTGGACCTATTCGTATTAGCGATCTTCTGGTTAAAACAGTGGATCGTGTCGATCATTTATTTCGTTCTAAGCAAGTAATCACGGGACTTACAACAACGTATCGCGATCTCGATGAACTAACGTCGGGATTACAACCAGCCGATTTAATTGTGGTGGCTGGACGTCCATCTATGGGGAAAACAACCTTTGCAATGAACATTGCAGAACATGCCGCAATCAAAGATACAAGACCGGTCTTAATCTTCAGTATGGAAATGCCCGGTGAAGCGTTAGCCATGCGGATGATGTCTTCATTAGGACGCATTGATCAGCATAAGGTACGTACCGGAAAATTAGATGATGAGGATTGGCCGCGCATCACATCGGCTGTTAGTATGCTATCGAGCGCAGCCATGTTCATCGACGACACCCCCGCCTTGAGTCCAGGTGAAATACGCGCCCGCGCGCGACGTGTAGCCAAAGAACATGGCGCACTCGGCCTTATCATTATCGATTATTTACAGCTAATGCAATTACAAGGTTTTAAAGAAAATCGTAGTATGGAGATATCTGAAATTTCTCGTTCATTAAAAACACTCGCAAAAGAACTGCATGTTCCCATTATTGCTTTATCACAGTTAAATCGCAGTTTAGAACAACGCGTTGATAAAAGACCTAGTATGTCTGACTTACGCGATTCAGGTGCCATCGAACAAGATGCTGATCTCATTCTCTTTATCTATCGCGACGAAGTGTATCACGAAAATAGCCCGGACAAAGGCACAGCTGAGATTATCATTGCCAAACAACGCAACGGCCCCATCGGAAAAATAAAATTAACTTTTTTAGGGAAGTACACGCGTTTTGAAAATTTTGCTCCAGAACGATTTGAAACGAGTATTCCCGCATGAGTCGTCCGTTACGCATCGACATCGATCTATCTGCTTTACGTGCCAATGTACAGCGCGTACGTACGCTTGCACCTGGATGTAAAATTTTAGCCATGGTGAAAGCGAATGCCTACGGTCATGGTTTAATACCTATTGCATACACCTTAGCCGATCAAGTAGAAGGCCTTGGCGTTGCTTGCCTTGAAGAAGCAAAATTACTAAGGCAAGCGGGCATTCAACAAAAAATTGTATTGATGGAGGGGTTTTTTTCACAAGAAGAATTACGCAGTGTGAGTGAATTAGAACTCGACACAGTGATTCATACCGCACAACAATTTCGAACCATCTTGCAAGGACCCGTATCCAAACCACTTTCCCTTTGGCTAAAAATCAATACAGGGATGAATCGTTTGGGCTTTGCGCCTGAACTTGTCTCGGAAATTTGGAGCAACTTAACTGCTTGTTCTTGGGTACAAACTCTTTACTTAATGACACATTTTTCCAGCGCTGATTTATTAGATAAAACAACAACGTTGGATCAAATGCAGTATTTTATAAGTAGCACACACAGATTAAACGCACAGCGTAGCTGTGCTAATTCTGCTGCAATCATCGCTTGGCCACAAACGCATGCTGATTGGGTACGCCCAGGACTCATACTCTACGGTGTTTCACCCTTTGCAAAGACCTTAGCCCAAGATTACCAACTCAAACCGGTCATGACGATTCGCTCTAAAATCATTACGATTATTCAAGTACGTGCAGGCGATTGCATTGGGTACGGTGCAACCTGGACAGCGCCCAGCGATCAACGTGTCGGTATTGTTGCCATTGGTTATGGGGATGGTTATCCCTACACAGTGCAGCAAGGCGCGAAAGTATTACTCAATGATCAACACGTACCTCTTCTAGGCACTGTATCGATGGATATGATCGCCATTGATCTTAAAACACAACCACAGGCTAAAGTAGGCGATTCAGTTATTCTATGGGGGAAAGGCCTACCCATCGAAACCGTTGCACAAGCAACACAGCGTTCAACGTATGAATTACTCTGCGGAATTAATCGTGGACAACTTATTCGAACCTACATTAAAGAAACATCCAGATAATTTAGGAAAAACATCTATGGCATATCATCAAGAAAAAGTACGCATCATCGCAGTGATCAGTTTCATCAGCAGTCTACTTGGTTGTAGCAGCTTGCAAAGCAATGCTATCTCGACAAGCAATCTAAACAACGCGATATCTCCCGTTGATCTCATGCAACCCGAGGATCAAAAACGCCTTACACAATTTATAGCAACCGCGAACCCCCATCAAATAATCTCTTGGCACAATGCAGGCCTCTCTTATGAAGCAACAAGTCGCTCAATCTTCTTAAATAAACAAGGACAACCGTGTAGAAATTATCAAATTATTGTAACCGTGAGAAACACACATCATGCATGGACCTTAACGAGTTGTCGCTCGCATGGAATTTGGACGATGTGATACACTCAGAACGTGATTAAAATTATAAAAAATACGAGTTAATTATGCCTAGTTTATATGAGCGCCTAACGAATACTTATTACCCATTGTATTTACTTTTGTGGTTTGCTTGGCGTGCGTATCATTTAAAATTATCACCGTACGCATTAAAAACAGGTGTTAAGAACACAGGTTGTTTTCAGGATTTTGTATATGAGTTTAAGTTAAATTCTGTTAAAAATTCTATGTTTCTACACGCGATTCAAGCAGGGTATAGAAAAAAAATTACAGCGAACGACTTATTTGCAGCAGAAGGTGATTTTAGTTTAAAACAACATTTCGATGCTTATTGCAACATAAAAGACAAGGGGTTCATTCGATGTTCACTCAAAACAAATTTTTGTAGTGTATACAAATAGTGATTTTGACTTTGATAACTTAAAAAACGCTGGGTTGGAACCTGAAAAGATAAAAGAAAAAGATATTATTTTAGCTATACCAAACCAACTTACTTTGGCGCAGCGCTATCGTTTTCAAGTCGTAGATGACTCTCCTATTTTCAGAAATTTGCAGAGCAAAGAAGCAAACAAAGACAACTTACGCGATTTTCTGCAAAATTTAATCTTTGTTGTATGTGCGCCAAATAAAAACGAATTGCTGTCGCTCTTAGTAAAAGAAGTTTGCGATAATTCTCATAAACCAGCTATTGATGTAACTCATACGCTGAAAAACCTGTTTGAACAACTCATCAACCATGTATCAGATATACCGCAATTTACTTTTTCTCACGAATTTTTCTACTCAGATTTTCATTCTTTGGATCGTAATGCATTCGGGCTATGGCAGGTTCCTGGTAAAAATACCCAATTCATCGGTCGAGCTGAAATACTTACTGAGATTAAGGAACAGTTCGATATTCAGAATAACCCTACTTCAATCATTGCCTTGTGCGGTTTAGGCGGTGTTGGCAAAACAGAAATCGCTTTGAATTTTGTTTTGGAAAATCAGGATGCTTATCGTGGTGTATGCTGGTTTCGCGTTGATAGCAAGCAGAGCTTACGCCAACAGTATGTCAAATTAGGTCACGCGTTAAATTTAGTGAGTAAGGATGCATCTAATGAAGAGTATATTGTATCAGCTGTTAAGAATTGGTTCGCGCAGCCTAAAAATGCAGGCTGGTTACTCGTCTACGATCATGTCTCGTCCTATGAAGCTATCTCACAATTTCAGCCTGCTTTAGATAGCACTGATGGAAAAACAAAAATACTGATTACATCACGCAAAAAGGAACATTACTTCCCCATGATTTTGGTGAATGAGTTTACTCCTGACGAGTCAGAAGAATATATCAAAACTCATTTAAAGCAGCTAAAGAACCAGACTGAGTTTGAAGGCTTGCGTGAACTAGCGAATACATTAGAAAATTTTCCATTAGCGTTAGCATCCGCTTGCGAATATATGAATGAAACCGAGATCAGCCCAGATTGCTATCGTAATTACCTTACACAGGAGGAGTATAGAAAGTATTTATTGTCAGAGAGTCGCTATGCTCATGAAACATTTTGGCCATCGTGGCCCCAAAATAAATTCGCATAACGCGACTAGTAATGGACCCGGATCGTCCTGCGCTCACAGTGCCGGAGACCCCTACGGCAGTCACCCTAACCGGGTGGCCTTCGGGGCCGTCGTCATTGCTCTCACAGTGACTTGACGGCATGACGCGTTTCCTGCTTCGCCCGTCAACGCACGCCTTCCGGGGCTTCTCGACTACGCCTTCGTCTCTCCATGTCTCGTCGAAAGAAAATGTGGTTTTTAACAAAATTTTATCCGACGAGCCTGCCCAAAATTTATTGACAACCTGGGATTCAACACTGAACGTTATGCGTCCTAAATTAAGCATAAATTGGCTAAATGCATGTGCTTATTTAGCCAGTGAATCTATTCCTTACTGCTTGTTTGAGGCCTTTGCTTCAGCACTTCAGCAAAGTAACCCAATGGAACAGATCGACGCAATAGCAAAGCTAGATCACCATTTCATGCTGAAAATTGATAAAGACTTTAAATTCATGTCGATCCACCCTTTCATTCAGACAGTGTTACAAGTCAAACATAGTCCAGAAGAAAAACAAAAAATTATTGCATCACTTAAACTATTATGTAAACGTGTACTCTCAGAGTCAAACGATACAACAAAGGAAATCCTACGAAAACATATCACTGTATTAGAAAATCATGAGCAAAAAGATGTTCCATTGCTGGGAGTAAACTCTTTCTTTGATCAAAATAATGAGAAAACTACAACTACATCGAATACACAGAATAAACCTTAAAGGTGTGTACTGGTGCCCATAGCACTCATCATTTTATTATTCGTCTTAATTGCCATTGCGTTGCGTAAATCCATAAACATGATTGTTCCTATAGGGATTATCATGTTTATTGGATCTATGGCTACATTATTATTTCATCAGATCACGCCATCTCGTGCCTTAACCGCGATTGATCCTAATGTCATGTTTTATTTATTAGGTGTTTTTTTAATCTGTCAAGCAGCGGAAACAAGCGGTTATTTAGAGCAGATAACTGATCGCTTGTTTATTTACTCTCATACTGGAAAACACGCTTTATTCATTATTGTTTTTGTACTTGGATTAAGTGCTGCATTATTTATGAATGATACGGTCGCTATTGTTGGCACGCCCATTATTTTGCAGTTATGTAAATCACATAAAAAACTAATTGAACCTTTACTATTAGCCTTAGCATTTTCAGTGACCATTGGAAGTACAATGAGTCCCATTGGCAATCCACAAAATCTATTGATTGCTATAAAAAGTAACATGGCCTCGCCATTTTTTACTTTTATAAAAACGTTAGCTATTCCAACTATCATGAATTTAATTATCGTTTATTTTTTTATTTATGTCCTCTATCGAAACATATTAAATGAAACGATAGAAAAGCCTATTCCAATAATAATTAGTAATGATCGAAACACTACACTCGTCAAGCTAAGTTTAGTTTCTATGCTCGTTTTAATTGCCATCAAAATTCTAACAGATTTTATTCAATCTTCTTTTCATATCAATTTTAGTTATATTGCTTTGCTATCAGCTGTGCCTATTTTGTTCAGCAATCAACGATGGATGCTTATCAAGAAACTTGACTGGAGTATATTACTATTTTTTGCAAGTACCTTTGTTTTAATGCAAAGTGTCTGGGATAGTGGATTCTTTCAAAGGAATATTCAGTATTTGAATATTCCTTTGACTCACCTATCTGTTATCTTGGTATTAAGCATTATTCTAAGTCAGTTTATCTCTAATGTACCGCTCGTTGCTTTATATTTACCCTTGTTGATACATCACAATTTACCTGAATCACATTTATTAGCTTTAGCAGTAGGAAGCAGCATAGCGGGAAATTTATCAATTCTTGGGGCTGCAAGTAATGTCATTATTGTTCAGAATGCAGAAAAACATGGAAATAAAGGGTTTAGTTTTTTTAAATTTATTAAGTTTGGCTTATTGTTAACGAGTATGAATGCTTTCATATACGCATGCTTTATTTGAAATTCTATTCAACGGCTTTTCAATTAATACATGAATGGTTGTTCAGCAAAGCTTAACGTACTTTATTTTCATTTCGTCAAATGACTCTTAATACAGCGTTTTATTGGCTGTGCATTTCATCTGAAAATATTTTATAATCTGACAATCAGATTTTATGAGATGTTATTATGTCACATCATACCGTTAGTGTTACACAAGCGAGTCGTTCGTTTTCTGAATTATTAAATAAAGTTCATTATCAGGGAGAAAGTTTTGATATCAAACGAGGAAAAAATGTGATTGCTAGACTCATGCCTGCAGCGCCTATACCTCAAACACTTAAAGTAACTGCACTCAATGAAGTTTTTAAGCAGCTACCTGCTCTGGAGAGAGAAGAATACGACAGTTTTGAAGCAGCTGTTACAGAAATACGAACTCAATCAAATGCAGAAAAAAATCCATGGGATTGATGCTAGATACGTGTGTTTTAATATGCGCTGAGAAAAATCGCCAGGAGGTTGATTTCGATCAATGGGACGTTTACGGTGAGGTATACATCAGTACTATCACGATCACCGAGTTATTAATTGGGGTCTATCGCGCAGATACACAAGCGCGCCGTTTAAAACGTTCCGCGTTTGTTGAAGCGATCATTGCTTCGATACCCCGATTAGATTTTACGGAAAAGGAAGCACGTATTCATGCCGAAATCTATGCTTACTTGGTAGAACTCGGGCAAATAATCGGCGCACACGATTTATTGATTGCCGCCACCGCTTTAACTCACGGTTGTGCGCTTTTAACAGCTAATCACGAAGAGTTTACTCGCGTGCCTGGATTGGAAGTAATCAAATTTTAGTGGTTGATTTATGCAACAAAGCTGATCTTGCTACGATTTAATAGACACGGCGAACAGAGTTATGCATCACGCAATATAAAATCACGTTAGCTAACGTGATTTTCATGCTTTATGATCTTATCAAATCAAATTGACAGTCACTGATTCACATTGCATCATTAAGCGCTTTAGTAAAGTAATTACGATCCTGTGTTCATGGAAGTACAAAACCGAATTCTAACCAATAATCCACAATCTCGATCCTGGACTCAATCAGCATGTAACGCTTTACTCTTGTTTTTCCTGAGTCAATCGCTTCAAGCTCAACTTGTTTATCCCAATTATCCAAAATCAAAGCTAACCGGAAATCAAATACAAGATCAACAAATCAAACAGGGAGAGTATTTAGCAAAAGCAGGCGATTGCATCGCCTGTCACACTGATCCGAAACATAAGGATCAACCTTTTGCAGGCGGACTCGGCGTCAAAACACCCTTCGGTACTTTATATTCAGCCAATATTACAGCAGATAAAAAAACTGGGATTGGTTTATGGAATGATCAACAATTCATTCGTGCCATGCAACACGGTATCGCACCGAATGGCAGTTACTATTATCCTGTATTTCCTTTCCCTGATTTTACAAAAGTTAATAAAAGCGATTTATTAGCAATAAAAGCTTATTTATTTAGCATACCGCCTGTACACAAACGCGCTTATGCCAATGAAATGTTTATTCCATTTAATTGGCGTTTTTTACAACTAGGCTGGCGCATCTTATTTTTTCGTTCAGGTGATTATAAAACTGATTTAAAACATTCTGCCTTATGGAATCGCGGCGCATATTTGGTACAAGGATTAGGTCATTGTGGGATGTGTCATACACCACTGAATGCCTTAGGCGCAGAAAAAAAATCGTATTATTTAACAGGCGGCTTTGTGGATGGTTATTATGCACCCAATATCAGTGCAGATGGCTTAAAAAATAATTCAGTCGATGAAATCATCCATGTTTTTTTACAGAGTAAAAAACTCAATAATGCCGGTGTGATCGGAGGACCTATGTTGGAAGTCAATCACGATAGTTTAAGTTATCTAAATCGTAATGATCTACGCGCTATTGCCATCTATTTAAAAACGGTCACTAGCAAACAACCTAAAGCACACACTGATCCTATTACCGCAAATACAGGGAAAAAACTGTATGGCGACTACTGTGCTGTCTGTCATAACAATGGTTCAGCAGGCGCACCTAAATTAGGAGATAGCGTTGAATGGGATAAACGTAATCAACACGGAGCAGCACTTGTTTATCAACGTGCGATCAATGGATTCAATTCCATGCCGGCAAAAGGAACCTGTATAAGTTGTTCAAACGCTGAAATACAAGCCATTGTAAATTATATGCTAGAGGTTTCAAAACCAGGCAATAGCTTGCAGCGTGCATCCAAGTTACCACCCGTACAAACAACGAATCTAGATCCAATGATGGGTCGTCGCGTGTATAAACAAGCCTGTGCGCGCTGTCATAATGGCAGTGTAAAAAACGCACCTAAGCTAAGGGATCGCACTATTTGGAAGCCATTGATCGCTAAAAATATGGACTATTTAATCCAACATACCCTTGAAGGTTATGGCGCTATGCCACCCAAAGGTGATTGCCGCGATTGCAGCAATACGCAATTAAAAGAAGCCGTTAAATATATGGTTGATCGCAGTAAGGCCGAGGGAGATTATCATTTATGGTAACGCGTTATTTACGTGGCATTTTACAATTAATCCGCTACGTTTTTTTCTTCGCAACGCCCGCTTATTGCGCCTGGACAACGAATATGAGTCCCGGTGTTACGCCGATCAGTCATGATATTTATCGTCTGCATATGTTAGTCTTTTGGATTTGTGTGGCAATCGGGGCGATCGTCTTTTCTACACTGATTTATACACTGATCCGCTATAGAAAATCACGCGGTGTAGAGGCAGCACAATTTCATGAACATACTGCTTTAGAAATAACTTTGGCGATCATTCCGTTTTTGATCTTAATTGCAATCGCTATTCCTGCTACACGTGTCCTAATACGTATGGATGACAAAAGCAACGCTGATTTAACGATTAAGGTAACCGGTTATCAATGGAAATGGCGCTACGATTATTTAGATCAAGGTATTTCATTTTTCAGCCTGCTTGCCACACCTAAAGAAGAGTTACAAAACACAGCGCCGAAAAATCCTTGGTATTTATTAGCAGTAGATCATCCCCTTGTTGTTCCAATTCATAAAAAAATTCGTTTTTTATTTACCTCGAACGATGTGATCCATGCTTGGTGGGTACCAGCACTTGGAATTAAGCGCGATACTTTACCTGGATTTATTAATGAAGCCTGGGCCATCATTGAAAAACCAGGTATCTATCGTGGGCAATGCGCTGAACTCTGCGGTACAAATCATGCGTTCATGCCCATTGTCGTTCAAGCGATAGATGTAGCGCAGTTTACACGCTGGGTTCGTGCTTCGAAACAGAAAATTAAACCCTAGAACAAGGAAGAAACCGTTATGATGATCGACTCAGCCGAACTAAATACCTGGCAACGTCTTGGGCATTTTCTAAAGCGTTGGCTTTGTAGCACGAATCATAAAGAAATTGGCACTTTGTATTTTTTATTCAGCCTAATCATGTTTTTCGTCGGCGGCCTCTTTGCTTTATTGATACGTGCTGAGCTAATGCAACCGGGTGCGCGTTTGTTTAGCCCCGAATTATTTAATCAAATGGTTACTCTGCACGGCTTAATCATGTTGCTGCTTGTGATCATGCCTGCTCTGTCTGGCTTTGCAAATTGGCTTATCCCCTTGATGATCGGCGCACCCGATATGGCTATGCCACGTTTAAATAATTTTGCGTTTTGGCTTTTACCGATGGCCTCATCGCTCGTAGTATGTACTTTATTCTTACCCGGATCAGCACCGAATTTTGGTTGGACTATGTACCCGCCTTTATCTACGCTGTACGCACCTCCCAGTACTGATTATTTGATCGTGGCGATCCATCTTATGGGTATATCTTCGTTGATCGGAGCGATCAACATCATCGTGACTATTTTAAATCTACGTGCACCCGGTATGCGTTTAATGGATTTACCTGTCTTTTGTTGGAGCTGGTTGATTACAGCGTTTTTATTGATTGCTGTCATGCCTGTTTTAGCTGCCACCGTTACCATGATGTTATTAGATCGACACGCTGGCACCAGTTTTTTTAACGCAGCAGGAGGTGGTGATCCGCTTTTATATCAACATCTTTTTTGGTTCTTCGGTCATCCTGAAGTGTATATCATCATTCTGCCGGCCTTTGGTATCATTTCACAAATAATACCTACTTTTAGTCGCAAACCTTTATTTGGTTATCGCTTTATGGTGTACGCCATTATTGCTATCGCTTTTTTATCGTTTATCGTTTGGGTGCACCACATGTTCGTTACCGGCGTACCGCTAGCGGCTGAATTATTTTTTATGTGTACCACCATGCTGATTGCAGTGCCAACGGGTATCAAAGTATTTAATTGGATAGGTACTATGTATCGCGGATCGTTAAGCTTTGAAACGCCCATGCTATTTGCTATCTCCTTCGTTGCTTTATTTACGATAGGGGGATTCTCAGGCGTGATGCTCTCTGTCGCCCCCGCCGATTACCAATATCAAGACAGTTATTTTGTCGTTGGACATTTTCATTATGTTTTAGTGGCAGGTGCCGTCTTCAGTGCCATCGCTGGCATTTATTATTGGCTCCCTAAAATGACAGGCTATAAATATTCCGAACGCTTAGGACAATTGCATTTTTGGCTATCGCTCATCGGCATCAATCTAGCATTTCTACCTATGCATTTTCTAGGCTTAGCTGGCATGCCACGGCGCATTGCAGATTATTCGACTGCCTTTACCGATTTTAATCAGATCGCCAGCCTTGGTGCTTTTATCTTTGGATTTGCACAATTGATTTTTGTTCTCGTGATCTTGCGCAGCATCTTAGGGAAAGGTCCGCGTGCTCACGGACAAGTTTGGGAAGAAGCGCAGGGTCTTGAATGGACGCTAAGCTCACCACCTCCGTTGCATAGCTTTGTCGAACAAAAAACCTACGCTGAATTAATGCAACGCGCTAAATTTTAGAGTGCCTAGGAATGCTATACAGTATGATGCAAGTCATTAAGAAAAATTTAATCCCCGCGTTAATTCTTTTAACACTGAGTATGTTTGCTTTCGCGTTTGCATTAATCCCTTTATACAATGTGTTATGTAAAAATTTAGGCATTAATGGCAAAACGGCTAAACGCGCAAGTGGCAAATCGACACACATTGATCGATCACGACAAATTCGCGTTGAATTTATAACGAATCTTAATAAACAATTAAACTGGAATTTTTATCCGCACATCCAGCATGTCTATTTGCACCCAGGCGAAAACATATTGATCTATTTTTCAGCAAAAAATAATGCAAATCATACAATGACGGTACAAGCAATTCCGAGTGTATCGCCTGGTATTGCAGCCAATTATTTAAAAAAAACAGAATGTTTTTGTTTTACCCAGCAAACTTTAAATGCAAAACAAAAAAAAGAATTGCCTGTTTTGTTTCACCTTGATCCCAATCTTCCCAAAGCGATTCATACTATCACCTTAGCCTACACTTTATTTGACCGTTCGCAGATCAACAGAGCACCGAAAACAAAACTCGGTTTCATCACTTAAAGCAATTACCGATTATGACTACGCATTATTATGTCCCCCCTTACAGTATTTGGCCGATCCTAGCGGGACTTTCTTTATTATGCTTGGCCTTCGGTTCTTTAAATATGGATAACAACATTGGCATCGGATTTTTAAGTATCGGTACATTACTGCTGGCAGCTGTCTTAGTGACTTGGATCAAAGAAGTCATCGATGGACGTCATCGCGGTCTATATAACCGACAAATGGATCAAACGTTTCGCTTAAGCATGTTTTGGTTTTTATTCTCAGAATTATTCTTATTTGGTGTTCTGCTCGGCTCCGCCCTGCAAGTTCGTTATGAAATATTACCGTGGATTTCTGGCAAAGGCAGTACAGCGGCTTTGTTAACGCATT
>Ga0206946_1079_pt1 | contig 31810 bp, 23 predicted proteins | sample Alteio_BWOrgHeat_2_FD_152965 | JGI IMG/M metagenome (GOLD analysis project Ga0206946, IMG submission 152965) | Enriched cells from forest soil in Barre Woods Harvard Forest LTER site, Petersham, Massachusetts, United States -... | ecosystem: Environmental > Terrestrial > Soil > Temperate forest > O... | reverse complement strand
AATACCCCGATTGAATCGGTGTGTCGTATTCATCGATCAAAATGATCGGTGCTACTTTGTGATAGCGATGCAAATAAGCACTTAATCGCTTTAATGAAAACTCAAGTGTCGTCTCACTCGCTTTCTCAGTCAGTATCGTTTGGTAGTGATCTTTTTCATCTATAGCTAATACATCCCCTACAAGCACATCACGGTGCTCTCTGTACAAATCGGCGACTAAGGCCGCTAATACCGCAACCGCATTCTCATACTTAGCATGCTTGATCGCTTTTAAACTTAAAAAAATAACCGGGTATCTTCCTTGATGCTGACGTATCTCTTCCGGAGCGCTTTGGATCTTTAATCCTTTGAATAATTCTTTCGTGCTTTCTCCTTCCACTTCACTGGCAAAATAATACCGCAGCATCGACAGATTTAATGTTTTCCCAAAACGACGCGGACGCGTGATGAGAATAATCTGAGTATCTTCAAGTAGTTCTTGAATGAGCAAACTCTTATCAACAAAATGATACTTTCCTTGAATCAGTAGGCGAAAATCACTTTGGCCAATCGGCATTTTTAATGACGTAGATGACATAATTTCAATTTTCTAAGAATAGGTGTTTTCATAGCATGCCTTAATTTCGTGAGATTGACTCAACTTACACGTTCCGCTGGCATTTCAAGTACATCGATCGATTTACAGCGCCATGTAAACCATAACGCTAATACGCCTGCTAACTTAGCCACGGTTAAAATAATAACGCCCAAATAATTTAGCTGATTTACTATCGCTAAAAAAACAATGCTATCGACCGGAGAACTTAAACTGGCAGAAAATAAAATGCGTTTCGACAAAGGACGTTTCGTGAATGTGTAAACGCTCCAATCAACGAGTTCGGCAATAACAAAAGAACTTAAACTTGCTACCGCGATCAATTTATTCGATAAGAAATAACTGAGTATCCCACCGATAAACATGGATACTATAACTTTATGTCCTACTTCGCGTTGAGCAAAATCACGCGTGACATACACAATACCTACCGTAAAATCCAACGGCGAGAACTCACAGCCCCAAAGCATCATTAAAGGTAAGCGAGCAAATATGGCGTTTAATAAAACAATCAATGTAATGTAGAGTAAATTGTTTTTATATTTGTTGAGCCATAAATACATCATTATTATCTCTTTAATTTCGTAATCTTCTCTTCATCGGTTGTCTGAGTACTTAAATCCTCTTCATATTCACTGATAAAGCCAGCATCATCATCTTTGGTAGGAATTCTTTCATTAAAAAACAGACGTATCAGCGCACGCTGTATTTTATGAGGAAGACTGTAACTTTTCTCAGCATTCAATCCTTGGTGCAAAACATCAACAAACCGCTGTGTATCATTCGCATATGTTAATAATCCTCGTTTCAAGCTTTTGCCATAACTAACCTGTGAACTAAGATCAAATAATTCGCGTAATTTTTTATTATAGGCGTGTAAACGTTCCTTTAATAAAACTCTGGGTATGTCAGTTTTAGGCGCGGCTTGTGCGTACTTCAAACTGACGCTTATTTCTGTTTCAATGAACGCTAACTTATCATTGCCAGACAAGATTAATTTGTTTTGCCAGTCTAAACCTAAATAAATTTCTAATGGATTATTTTCCATAAGTTCTTCTGTAACAAGTCCTTCTGCCAATTGATTTTTTTGCTGAGGAGATAGTGAATAAAAAACATTTTGTACGGCTGACCATCCGCCTAATAAAGTTGCCTCATCGTGAGAGTCAATAATTTTTTTAAAATTATTGACGTTCTGATGCGGCGTCACTGTTTTTTCAATCTTCGGATTAGAAATAAACTGCTCGCTACTTTTTATCAGCATCTTATCAAATTGCGGATAATTTGCTAAAGGTAAAATACCATAAACGTCTCCATCATAGTCACCGGCTGTTTTCTTTGCGAGCTTTAAACTAACACCCACTGGCTGACCTAATGGTATCAGCTGTTTGACCGTTAATATTCCATTGAGCTTTAGTTGTGCTTTACACGTTTGCGCTGTCTTTTTATCGGATGCCTTTGACCAACTTTGACACAGCTTTCGATCGCGCGCAGAAACTAAAATGTTCTGCTCAGAGAATTCTTTAGGCCATAATGAATCAGGAATAATGCCAAGCATTCCTTTAAAAAAATGACCGATAGCGTCAGACCCATATCCCGTAAGCGTATACTGAAAACTCGCTAGATTTGCTAAATCCTTTGAGAATGCAATTTGCTCTTTTTTAACAGATTGCAAAGGATATTTATTATCAAAAGGATTGCGACCGAAACCAATATTTCCCTGCACAGCGTTTTCCCACGCCCTTGTTGCGGGTAATAAAATTCCATCGTCTGCTATAGGAATTCCAATGCCTGCGTGATGCGGCAAACCCACCGTCAAATGCTGATATAATTTTTTACACGCTTCATTATTTAATCTTTCTTTTTTTTGGAAAAACGCATTGCGAAAATCAATAATCACTGCTTGACTTTTTGAAAATAATTCTCGAACGACTTCAGGATGTCGCGCAGCCTCATAGGAATGAACGGCTTGATAGGACAAATAGGATGTTTTTATTTGATCGTAACAGTTTTTAAATTGCGGCAAACCCATCTTTTCAGCAGCGCTCGACTTGATATAACCCCAACCATCCTGAATGATAAACGGAGGTAACACGATATATTCTTGACTGTCTGGAATCAATCCTACGTTGAATTGTCCTTTTAATCCTTTCGTTATAGTGTCTTGTGTTTCCGGTAAAAATGCGCGCTGTCCATAAATAAAGGATTCTTTAAAAGAAAACCAGTGTTTAAAAAAATCTCCTGCCGCAATGGGTACCGCGATCAGACTGCCATACTTACCTTCACAGACCTTCGATTTGAATTTTGATCCGCCTAGAATATCCGTGCGATATATTAAACCTTTATAGTGAATAAATAATGGAAGTTTACTTGCTTTGATAGGTTTATTAAATTTGATAATCAGATAATCATCAAGTTCAGTAAGCTCATGATAAGTGGATGAATTTACATGGTATTGACCTGTTTTTTCTCCTCGACTATTAATCACATCAATGCTGATGCTGAGTGCGTCATCCAATGGTTTTAATGCATGATTTAATCGCGTCCACGCTTTCTTTTGTTTTTTTATTCGCTCTTTTCGTGAAATAGATTGATAAAAAGGTGTAAAATCGAGTTCTGGAAAATAATAGCTAAATAACCAGGCCTCTATCAAAGTCAGTTGCATTTTATCATATTGATCGTAACATTCCTTCAGCTGCGCTACCCGTTCTTTAGTTTGTATTGCAAGCATCTCTTTTAGTTTGATTGCCGTCTTGGTTTTTTTCTTTTTACTCATCACCAATTCAGTCAGTTGATGAGAATAAATCGCTAGTTTTTTAAACACGTAATACGCTTTATAAGACGGCATAGGTTCTTGCTTCATCTGCTTTTCACAATCATCTAAAATATTCTTAGCAAAAGAGGCTTTATTTGAAGAAAAGTGTTCGAGTACCACCTGTGCCATAGCTAAGTAGATATATGCTGTCTTTTGTTCTATTTGATTAAATAATTGTTTAGCTGCATTGTATTGTCCTGAATGGCTGTAGATTTTGATCATAGTAATATGCGTGACATGATCAGCTTGTTGTTCTTCTACAATTTTTCTATAAAGTTTTTCTGCCTCATCATAGTGCTCCCAGTGATCCATGATATGAAGTAAAGTAGCATAGGTTATTTTATCAATTGGAAGTGTTTTAGCGATCGCTTCGAAAAATTCTTTAGCACGTTCATAGTTTTGTTTCCCCAAAATCTTGAGCCGCGTGTTGAAGGTAATAATATCGCGATACTGCTCAGGAATTCTTATATAAAATTGTTCGGCTTCATCGTATCTTCCCCACTGACTTATGATCTCAAGAAAGGTATTGTAGGTCGTCTCATCCGGTTGGTATTGCTTGAGAATTTCATCAAAAAAGAATTGCCTCGCTTGATCATAATTTCGCTGGCCCAAAATTTTGAGCCGAGTATTGTGAGTCACAATGTCTGCTAATTGCTTGTTCAGAATTTCTTTGTAAAACGCTTTCGCTTCATCGTACCTTCCCCACTGACCTATGATCTCAAGAAAGGTATTGTAGGTCGTCTCATCCGGTTGGCATTGCTCTAGGATTTCATCAAAAAAGAATTGTTTCGCTTGCTCATAATCTTGCTCGCCCAAAATTTTGAGCATGATGTTTTTTGTAAAAATATTTGCTAATTGCTCTTCAATCATTGTTTCGTAAAGCGCTTTTGCTTCATCGTATTTTCCCCATCGACTCATGATCTCAAGCAGTATGTTGTAAGTAACTAGATTGGTTGGATACTGTTTTAAAATTTCATCAGAGAATTGTTTTGCTTGTTCATAACTTTGATTGCCAAGAATTTTGAGCTCTGTATTGCACGCGATTATGTCTGTTTGCGATTGAGTAGTAAGCAAAGTAGTGCGGCTTGTATCGTAAGATGGATGTATTTCAGAAGCTCCGGATCGCCTGCCAAAAAATTTGAGCATAATGTTATTAGCAACGATATTTTCTGATCGATTTTTAAAAGTTTTTTTGTAAAACTGTTTCATCTCTCTATATTTTTTCCATCTGCCCATGATCTCAAGCCAAGTGGTGTTGGTCGTCTCATCAGGTTGATATGTTTCAGAAATTTTGTCGAAAAATTGTTTTGCTCGTTCATAATTCTGCTTACCTAAAATTTTGAGCCGGATGTTCTGGATGAAAATATTGGCTTGTTGCTCATCCAGAATTTTTTTATAGAATTGATCCGCTTCTTTGTATTTTTCCCATCGACTCATGATTTCAAATAATATGCCGTAAGTAACTTTATCAGGCCGATATTTTTGAAAGCTTTCACTTATAAAAAATTTTTGTGCGCGTTCATAACTCTGCTGACCTAGGATCTGGAGCCAAATATTATGAATAATAATATTGGCTTGATCCTGTATCTGTGTGTAGAGTGTTTCAGCGTCATCGTACTTTTCCCATTTACCCATAATCCCAAGTAATGTTCCGTAGACAACATCATTGGGCGAGTATTCAAACTGCTCGAAAAAAAATTGTTTCGCTTGCTCATAATTTTGATTACCAAGAATTTTGAGCCAGATAGTCGCTATGACGATGGTGCATTGTGATTTCGGAATCGTGTTATAGAGTTTTTCAGCGTCACTGTATCGATTTTGATCATAATACGCATCAAGCACAGTAGAATAGGTAAAGGTGTCGTGTGTAGGCAATGTTGCTAGATACGTATCAAACTCATCCCATCTTTGACATTTTCTGAGACAGTTAAGATATTCATTATGGAGGTGCTGGCGGATAGACTCATTCTTATTTTTTAGTTCACTTAATAATAATTCTAACCGTTGCAAATCTTCTTGCGCTGATGATGCGACCCGTTCCGTTTTTCTTCGATTTTTTTTATTGATATTTCTGTGATACATATACTTAGGACAAGTTTAAATTGTGTAATGATTTATCCCACATAAGGAAATCACATAATCTCCTTGTTGCTCAATAATTTGAAAATGTACCTCATTTGAGATACTATCGCAAATAGTTAAATTACTTAAGACATAGATACGATGAGCAAAGAAGCATTTATTAGAGCGCGTATAGAGCCAGAGTTAAAGATCATGGCAGAAGGTGTTCTAGATGAGCTTGGTATCACACCCACCCAAGCCATCACCATGTTATATAAAAAAATTGCACGTGAACATGAGTGGCCCATCGAATTAAAGCTATCTAATGCACAGACACGTAAAATCTTAGAAGAAACGGATAAAAGATATAGATGACTTATTTAATAAACTAGGCCTTTAATTTGTTAACCATTCGATACAGAAAATCTTTTGTAAAAGATGTGAAACGTGCGAACAAGCGTGGGATGGATCTAAATAAGTTACAAAATAGGCCTTATCTTTCTGCGTAATAAACCAATTTAAATCGCTTTCCACAGAAAGCGATTGCAATCTTTAGGATGTTAGAACAGCCACAATGGTGTGCCTCTCGGTCATACCCCTTTTCTTCGATTTGTTTTAACGCATCTTGAGCGGCAGCTTCTAGAGTCGCTTTAATTTTTTTTGTCTCCTTCGTTGACACATGCACTTGTTTAAATTCTATTAATAGCGTGGGTTTGCGCGGATCCTTCGAAAGAATTAAATAATCATACCGCCCATAGCCGCTTTCTCGATTCGATCTCAATTCATAATCGGGATGCGCTTGGATATGTGCGGTCAGTCCAATCATAAATCCATGATAAAACGCCTCCGGCTCTTTACTTAAATCATGCACGCTGATCGTATTCTCTAATAAAAATCGAAAGGATTCTTCAAAAGCATAAATATCACCCTGAAGCAATTGGCCTAAAAATTCACTGATGGTAATATGCTGTTGCCCTTGTACCAACCAAGTCTTGATTAACTCACCGTATAAACCTCGAATCTCAATGTTGGGGATGGCCAACTGACCGTGCGTGCCGTCCTCTGTGTATCGTACCGAGACCACCTTGAAATAACCCGCCATCAGTAGAAAACTCAAGACAACAGAAGGATCGTTATTCAGATGCTTGAGGTCGGGAAATACGATCGATTCATCGATGGTACATGAAATAGTTTGACCCAGTAAGAGCTGCTCAAACACGGCTTTATGAATCAAACCGGAACGATAGAGACACTCTTTAACTAAAACATTATCACTGGTATTGAGCCAATACCGTTTCAATAAGCCTTCGTTTTTAACACAGTTTAATAAGGACCATGGGTTATAGACGGTATGATTTCCAATCTGATAGCCGTTATACCAATGACGAATCGCTAAGGATTGATCCCGTAAACCGGCTTGCTCTAAGAGTCTTTGCACTTCCTCTTCGGTAAATCCAAAGTATTGACCGTACTTAGGATGAATCACCGAATACACTTCTAGATTATTTAATCCGGAAAACAAACTTTCTTTTGATACTCTCAGAATCCCCGTTAATACCGCTTTGAAACAATGTGGATTGTCTTTTAAGGCTGATCCAAAAAATGGCCTAAACAATTCCACTATTTTTTCATAATAATTGTTTAAATAACCTGATTGAATGGGCGTGTCGTATTCATCAATCAGGATGATCGGCGCCTTTTTGTGATACCGATAGAGATACTCACTCAATGTCTTTAAAGAATAACGAAGACTGCTAGGAGAAGCCTCCTTTTCTAGAATCGACTGATACTCCTTTTTTTCATCCAGTGCTAATAGTTCAGATTGAAGTAAATAGCGATGCTCTTTATACGATGAAGCAATCAATCGACAAAAGTCCTGGTAAGTTTCTTCAAAGCTCGTGCACTTTAGATCTTTGAACGTTAAAAAAATAACTGGATACTGGCCTTGATGCTGGCGTATCTCCTCAGACGCTTGTTGAATATTTAACCCCTCGAACAAGCGAGCTGTCTCCTGATCGTCCACTTCTTTAGAAAAAAAATAACGAAGCATCGACAGATTGAGGGTCTTGCCAAAACGACGCGGGCGCGTGATGAGAATAATCTGTGTATCTTCGAGTATTTCCTGAATAAATAGACTTTTATCTACAAAATAACATTGATCTTGAATCAATAGGCGAAAATCACTTTGGCCAATGGGCATTTTTAACATGTGTAATGATTCTAGTTATTGCTTTGCTTACTTAACCAAGCCTGCAAAGGTTTTTTAGTCATTCCAATCGTTTGAATCAACTGCTTAAACAAAGCCTCACGAATGTTTGTGTCACCCGAAGACAGAGCTTCACTTAACGCAGCACAGACTTTATGTAATTGTGTCGCCGCAACATAGGTGCTTCCACCTCTCAGTTTATGAGCTTGAAACGCGATCGTCTTCCAATCCTGTTGTTCATGCGCCTGCTTAAACATCGGTAATACTTCCTCCCAGCTTGTTAAAGAAACTTGAATTAATTCCTGCAGATCCGTTTCATCAAACAAGGTACGCGCCAACGCTTCATCAAAGAGTGGATAAGTGTTTAAATCCTTAGATTTAGCTTGTTCTATCCATTGATTGAGAGCTTGAATATCATCTTCTTCTAAAGGTTTTCTTATCACCTGATCCATTCCCGAGACCAAACACTTTTCTTTGGCTTCATCGCCCGCATGGCCGGTTAAGGCGATGATCGGTGTGTGTGTCTTTTTATTTTTCTTTTCCCAAGCACGGTATTGTTGGGTAAGTTCCATACCATTGCCATCGGGCAAACCAATATCACTCAGCACCAGATCAAATGTTTGTTCTTTTAAAAGCTTGAACGCATTCAAAACGTTTTCAGCGGTGATGACGTGATACCCGGCTCGTTTTAAACAGGATTGCGCGCCGAGTCGAGCCCCAAAATTGTCTTCAATTAATAAAATACGCGGACCCGATTCAGTCGCTGATACGCTTCTTTGTGCCTTGCGCACTGTTTTGGTATCGATCGTACAGGGTTTGAGTTCGGTTGGATTAGTTTCTTCCTGTTGTGCAATCGGCAATTCCAAATGGATCGTAAATTGAGTTCCCTGACCTAAGGTGCTTTCTACCTGAATCGATCCTCCCAAAATTTCAACGTATTTCTTCACAATAAACAAGCCAACACCATGTCCCTTGTACACACCGGAATAAGAAGGATTCAGTCGAACAAATCGATCAAAGACTTTCTCCAGTTGATCTTCTGGAATGCCAATACCCGTGTCGCGGATACACAATTCAATCTTGGCTTTGCCTTTTCTCTTTGATAAACAACGGCAGATTAAATGTATTTTTCCTTGCTTCGTAAACTTGATCGCGTTGCTGGTGAGATTGAGTAGGACGCGTTCTAATTTAAGTCGATCAGTTTCCAGATACGGAGGTAAGTTTGGATCGATCTCAAGTTGAAAGGCTAAGCCTTTTTCTTTCATGGAGGGCAAGAGTAGATCATTCAGATTATGCGCTATCTTACGTAGATCGACGCTTTCTTTTTTGATCTTATCTTCCTGAATATGTTCGGCTTTACTAAGTTCAAGCACGCTTTCGAGCAGTTCGTGTAATCGACGGGAAGCGTGTTGCAGCAATTGAGCGCGCTGCAGCGCTTCTTCATTATTAATAACCATCTCGGTGAGATCTTCAGACATGTGGATCATGCCGGTTAAGGGTGTACGAATGTCATGCGCCATGTTCATGATAAAGGCGTCTTTCGCTCGGTTGGCAGATTCGGCTAGCTCTTTGGCTTGACGCAAATTTTCTTCGAGTTTTTTTCGATCGCTAATATCGACTGAGATACCAGCGACGCCTACAATTTCACCGTATTTATCCCGAATCGGTACTCGATTTGTTAGTAAATACAAGTTTGTTCCGTTGGTATGTGGTATAGGCGGATCTTCTACACCTAAGATCGGTTGTCCTGTGTCAAGCACGCTTAAATCATCGTTTTTTAATTTCTGAGCGAGCCCTTTAGGCCAGTGGCAAAGTTTTTCGAGTTGTTCATACGTTTTACCTGAGAACTCCGTTAAAGTGTGCATCCCTAACATAGACAAAACATTGCGATTGCATCCTACCATCATGCAATCCTTATCCATCCAATACACATTGCAGGGTAAATGCTCGATGAGTGTTTCTAAGCGCATCAGCTCATTGCGCTTTTGATCAGTGATATCCGCGGCAATGCATAAGGTGCCAATCACCTGATGCTTATGATCATAAAGCGGTCTCGTTTCACGGAGTATGTGTATATACGCACCATCTTCACGTTTCGTAGGAAGCTTGTATGCTTTTTTAATAGATTGTTTTCGTTCCATCACTTGGCGATCGTCGGCGATAAATTGCTCTATAAGTCCCTGACTCCAAGCAAAATCATGATCGGTTTTTCCTATCAACTCTTTAGGGTTTTTAAACCCTGATAATTTTGCAAGATGATCATTACCTCCAAGATATGAGCCGATCCTATCTTTCCAACCCACATAGCCTTGGAATGCAGAAATAATTTGTTCTAGATAAAGGGGTAATTGGGTATCAGAAACGTTAGATTGAATCATGCCTGCTTCCTTTTGTCCTATTTGCTTTAAATATAAGTATTTTAGTTGTTGTTTCATGATGTTCGCTAAATCACAAACACAGGGTTCTAAGAACATTGTTTCATGCGTGCCAAGTACCGTATGAACGCTTATTTTACCAGTGATATAGGGACGCCAGCCATTGTATTCGTTTTGTATCGTCTGAAACAGAGGCCATAGCTCTTTTGCTTTAAATAGATGGACGTCTAAATTTAGTTTGGGCAAAGAATACGCGGATAGCAGTTTTTCCCGATGTTTTTCGAGTCGGATCAATTTGTTCTTGCGTTCTATATCCATCGGCGCATGAATGAGTTGCGAATTGAATAATAACTCAGATGAATGGGCTGCCGTGATGCGATCAGGGTAATGCGCCCAACCGTCTAACAAACCTAAAAATGCAACCTGCTTGTTGTCTTGTATCAATTGATAGGCCATTTCAAAGACAACCGTCGCACCAAAGGAAGCGCCTGCTAAGTAGTAGGTTTCTTCTAAAGGTTGAATTTTTTTAACCTCCTCCAAGTAATAGGCCGCCATTTCTTGCAAGGTTGAAAAATGAATATCGTATCCATCCACATTTGGATCTTGGAGACCATAGAGTGTGTAGTTTTCTTGAAGTAAATCGGCCAACGACCGATACCAAAATACCGTACCACCCACTGGGTGAATTAAAAATAATGGATACTTAGATCGTCCTTTGGCTAAAGGTACGATCGATGGTGTATTGTTGCAGCGATTAATTTTATTTATGTTGTTTTGTGCAAGGCGCTGACCGATTTCTTTTTCTAAGGCTGTAATAGTTGGGCATTCGAACAAAATGCGCAGCGGGATATTGATCGAATACCGTTTTTGTAAATGATCGATGACATAAATAGCCGACAAAGAATCGCCACCTAAATCGAAAAAATGATCATGAATCTGAGGTTTCATAGGATGATTCAAAGCATCTTGCCAAATCGTTTGAATCGTTTTAGCAATGTCGGAAGCATCATTGATCGGTTGATGTAACAGTGTCTTACTGTATTCTTCTAAATGCTTGTGATCGATTTTTTCATTCTCTTTTAAAGGGATTTTATTCATTACGGCAAATTCCCTGGGCAACATAAACTTAGGTAGATGGCTTGATAGAAAATTTTGAATGGCATTCTCCTCTTCAAACGGAATATCGCAGATAAGGTATGCTTTCAAATACGCTTCACGAATCTGAGTCTTGATAAGAATCACGGTCGCTTTCTGAACACCTGGCATGGTTTGTAATACCGATTCAATTTCAGACAATTCAATACGATATCCTTGAATTTTTACCTGACGATCGGTGCGACCCAAACAATATAAAAGACCCTCCGATGACCAAACAACTTTATCGCCTGTTTTATAAAGGCATTTTTTAGTATCCAGTTCAATCGTAATAAATCGTTTCGCCGTTATGTCATCCTGTTCAAAATAACCTGGACTGACTTGCGCACCCGAAACGCATAGCTCTCCTGGCATGCCTATCGGACACAGGTTGTTGTATTGATCAAGAACATAACACTGAACGTTATAGCCAGGACGACCTATGGGTATGGATGGCTGATCCTTGAGTTCTTGAGCTTGAATAACATAAGCGGTTACTGCGACCGTTGTTTCTGTTGGCCCATATTCATTAATTAATGTATGCCTAGGGCAAAGTTCTAACCATTTTAAAATATCTTCTTTAGACAACGCATCGGCACCCAGCAATAGATAGCGTAACGTATAAAGTGCCCGTATTTCTTTGGGATAATGCAACAATAAATTGAGATATCCCGGCGTCATTTCTACATGCGTTACCTGATGTTGAACCAAATGTGCTAGATACTTTTTTGGATCTAGTTTGCTTTGTTCGGAACATAGAGCAATCGTGCCTCCTGCGAGCAGTGGCGCAAACGTGCAAGGTATAGATAGGTCAAAGGCAATGGAAGAGGAAAAATCCACAATGCTTTCTGCATTAAACCGCGTCGTTTCTAAAAACCAATAACAATAATTTAAAAGGTTTCTTTGAGTAATCATCACGGCTTTGGGCTCGCCCGTGCTGCCTGAAGTAAACATAATGTAGGCAAGCTGTTCCAAAGGCTGTGTACTTAAGTTAATTTCTTTTTCCGGATAATCGCCTGATACGATGGACTGATCAGAGATCAACGTAACCGTGTTAATGAGCTCCCGCAAACGTCCCATATACTTTTCTTGCGTGATGATGATTGAAAGATTCGTTTTTCGAATTATCTGCTCTACTCTTTTTAATGGATACTGTGTATCAATTGGGATATAGACTGCCCATTGTTTCAGAATGCCTAAAATAGCAGCCAGCATTTCTACGCTGCGATCAAAATAAATGCCAATAAAGGATTGTTCTAGATACCCTCGATTAGCGAGACATGAAGCCACTTTTTTTGACATCAATCCGAGCTCAGCATAGGTAATAGATTGCTTTTCAAACAGGATTACCCTGTGATTGGGTCTACAGCGTATTTGTTCTTCGATCAGTTCTGAAATCGAACGATTCGGCATGACATACTGTTGACCTCTTCCCCAAATAAATAGAGTCTCCTGCTCTGATTTTGATAGATAGTTTACTTGAGTGATGGCTTTATCTGGATGTTTGATCCAATCAGTTAGCATCGTTCGGATATGCTCAGAAAAATGATTCATGAGTATACAAGCCGTAGAGGATTTCACTTGTTCCAATCGGTGAAATGCGTGAAGCCCGTTTGTGTTAATCTGAATATATAAAATAGTTTGCTCAGGTAGGCTTGAGAGTTCCAGTACATGCTTCGTGGTATTAATTAGAATCAGAGGGGCTATATTTTTGTCTCTGAGTTCAGGGTATCTCCATTTCAGATCCGTCAAATGGATCCATTCTTTTCTCGTTTTCATCCATTCTAATATTTGTTTAAATGAAAAATGATTAGGAATTTTGAAGAGAAACGGTAAGAAGATCGAAATCAGATCGGCACATTGACCCTGTAATTTTTTTACATCCGATCGAACAAGAAAAACAGATAATTCCTCGTAACCATTCAAGCGATACAAATGGACCAACACTGTGATCAGAATAAAGATCCGCGAATTATCATTTTTTTCAATGAGGCTTTCTAAGACAAGCTTTGGCTGCATGATCCAATCGGATTGCTCGAACGACCTGACGATCGCGTGATCTTGCATGCGAACGAATTGTGAAACAACTTCTTTTTCTTGAACTAAAGCTTGTTTATACCACGCTTGGATACGTACCTGATCTGCGTTTTTTAATACAGGTAATTGACAACCTTGTTTCATGAAAAATGAATGAAGCATATTTTCACCAGTTAATATACGACCCTCCATGCTAACCAACTCTAAAATTTTTACTGGTTTTGTCCGTGTACTGATATGAAAACTATTCTCTTTTATAAAAAAAACAGTGCCTGGTTTTGTCACTGTCTGTTCTTCACTCTCTTCCAATTTGGAAACAATGAAATAAGCGTGATCCAGATACAATTTTAAGGTTCCGATGGGATTAGAATAATGTCCAAACGTGAGCGCATTTTGTAATCTAAGCAATTCTTCCACCGATTGAGTGCGCCAATCAATGAATCCTAGATTAGGAAGCAGATGATCGCGTGGATAGTAACTGCGTTTCTCTATAGATTGTTGTTCAAAATACAGTGTTCCTTGTTCTATTTTTTTGATTAACTGTTCGCATGATTTAATGGCTGTTTGATAGCATTTCAAATTCAAGGATAAGGCTGTGTCTTGAGTTTCAACCTTAAACCATTCTTGGTAAACAATAGGACCCGTATCAATGCCTTTTTCAATCAAATGCCAGGTTACACCCTGTTTTTCTTCACCATTAATCAACGCCCAGGAAGTAGCGTGTAAGCCAGCATAGTTGGGCAAAAGAGAATCGTGATAATTGATCGCTGAACAACGCGCTAATTTGATCAAATCCTCATTTAAAATATGGCTATTGACGATACTGAAAAGATAATCGAATGAAAGATCGGAATGAAGTAAATCATTTGGGTGAGAAAACAGTTTCAGATGGCGACCATGTGCCCAATTTTGGATCGAAACGGCATCAGTTACGATGGCCACGATGTTATGTTTGCGCTTGATAAAAAGTTCTGCGCATTGAATGAGTAAACTGTCTTCACCGATCAGACATGCCGATATTTTCATAGGAACTATTTATTATTATTTTTATACGATTTAACTTAAAAACTTTGATCAATAATAATGATTGCTTTTTTCAACTTTTTAACGTGGATATTTATATGTTATTTCAAACTTATATTATCGTCCGTTTCGCTGCCACGATGTAAAGTTATCAGCTCAATCAAATCTTTTAAAGATCGACTCAGTCGATCCCATCTCCAGATGAATAGTTTAACGCAACCCACTTGTATCAGAGCATCGTTTTGTAAATTTAATGGTTGATCATCGGTGGAAACGCGAGCATAGCTAATGTGGATTTTATACATCACTTTCAAATAAATTGGCTGAAAATCCACGCTTCTCCATAATTTTTCGCAGTTTTTTTAATCCTTCAACCTGAATTTGTCGAACGCGTTCGCGTGTTAACCCAATGACAGTACCGACTTCCTCTAAGGTCATGCGATCACAACCCAGTAACCCATAACGTCGCGCAATCACTTCACGTTGATTAGGTAATAATTCTTGTAGACAGGCTTCTAAATGTTCCTGCAAATTTTCGTTTTCTAAAATATATTCCGGATCATGCTCATGATTATCCGATAAAGTTTCAAGCAAAGGTTTATCCGCTTCACTGCTGGCGGGTGCATCGACTGAAGTGATATGTTCATTTAAACCCAACATTCGCTTAACATCTTCGAAGGGTTTATCAACCCATTGTGCGATCTCTTCGGCCGTTGGTTTATGATCGAGTTTTTGTGCTAATTCGCGCGCTGCTTGCAAATACACATTTAATTCTTTGACAACGTGAATAGGTAAACGCACTGTGCGCGCTTGATTCATAATCGCACGTTCAATCGCTTGGCGAATCCACCAGGTTGCGTAAGTTGAAAAACGAAATCCTCGTTCTGGATCAAATTTTTTGACAGCGTGCATCAAACCTAAATTACCTTCTTCGATCAAATCTAAAAACTGTAAGCCACGATTATTATAATGGCGCGCTATTTTTACCACCAAACGTAAATTACTTACGATCATGCAAGTGCGTGCTTCCTCATCTCCTTGTGCTAAACGACGTGCGTAATAAATTTCTTGTTCCGCAGTTAATAAGGGCGAAAATCCGATTTTATTCAGATACAGTTCAGCAGCGCCTAAAGTTTCGTCGCGCTTACGGCTCGTGCCAACAACGACGGAAGATTTTTCTTCATTAGATCGTGTATCATCAAATAAGCTTGTATTATCAAGAATATTTTCAGGCTCATCTAATAAAAATCCTTCAAATTTGAGAGGATCATTTGGTTTTTCCAATGAATCAAGTGTCACTTGATCCACTCTACGTTTACGAGGCATGTATCATCTCCTTATGAAACATGAACAAAAAGCTGCGCACTATTCAATCATTGAAAAACGCAGATGAACGTAAATGAGTTAAGGAATTAATAGATTATTAGAAGCTGCTTAACTAAGGCTTTAAAATAGAAAACTGTGCGTTCACAGTTTAGGCTAAGATCTGGCTTTTATCGCCCGAAGTTTAGGAATTCGGTTTTCATCTTCAGTGATGCAATCCTTGCCACTTAACGAAGCATCCAACCATTCCTAAAAACAAACATAACCAAGTAATACGATCGATGTATTGATGTAACCAACGATCGAGTTGTGGGCCGCCCCATCGTATGAGCAAAGCCAAACCAAAAAAACGTCCTCCACGTCCTAAAAATGAAGCCAATATGAAAGGGAATAATGCGATATGCAAGCTACCTGCTGCAATCGTAAATAATTTATAAGGAATAGGCGAAAATCCTGCAATCAGTATGATCCAAAAACCCCAAAGATGAAACCAGTGCTCAACCTGCAAATAAATTTGCCAATAACCAAACGTTATAAGATACGGATGGATAAGATCGAAAGCTATTGCGCCGATCCAATAACCAAATAATCCGCCTAATACAGAAGAAAGCGTTGTCAATAAAGCATAATAGATTGCTCGATTGCGTCGTGCTAAAGACATAGGTATCAACATAACATCCGGTGGAATCGGAAATACAGAAGATTCAATAAAACTTAAACCTACTAAATAATAGGGAGCATGGCGATTCTGAGACCAACTTAACGCTTTGCGATACAAATAAGAAAAAATTTTCATTCCGACACAGAAACATTCATAGGATCACACCATTGTTGCAGTGTTAAATAATCCGTGACATCTAACTGTAAGGGCGTGATGGAAACACGTTTTTGATTTATAGCATAAAAATCAGTACCCGGCTGCGCGTCCTGTTCCAGACTCGCTTGACCAATGCGATAAGCCAGCGATCCATCCGCATCTCGCGTCGGCACAATACGATCAGGGAGATGACGTTTGCCTAAGCGTGTAATAGCCCAAGGTTCAAGAAGCTCTGTTAATGGCAGATCAGGAACATTAATATTGAGCACCGCTTTGCTTTTAAGTAAAAATTCACCGAACATTAAAATTAAACGCTGTGTGATCTCGGCTGCAGTTGCATAATACACAGAGGCAATTCCATGTAAAGAAACAGCCAACGCAGGCGTATTAAATCGGCGTCCTTCCATCGCAGCGCCTACCGTGCCTGAATAAAAAACATCTTCTCCCAAATTTGCACTTTTATTGATGCCAGAGACAACCAAATCAAATTTTTTTTCAGCATTAAATAAACCTGCAAAAGCTAAACGAACACAATCCGCTGGCGTACCGTTCTTTACACTGATAAATTGATTTGTGCGATACGTAGGATATAGCGCCTGATCCAAAGTCAAAGCACTGCTACTTCCGCTACGATTACGATCCGGAGCCACAACGGTTACATCGGCAATTTCAGCTAATTTTTTTGCTAACACTAACAAACCGGGCGCATACGCGCCATCATCATTGCTCACTAAAATATGTTGAATTGTCACGATAATAACTCTGCAGAATCAGACAGCTTACCAATCAAAGGCAGCGCGACTAACACCAATCCAAATATTAATAAAAAAATACTGCGACTAATGGGCGCTTGCGAAGGATTATCGCGATGATTTTTATATTGAATTAAAGCGCCCGCTAAAAACGCAATGCCAAGAACCAAACAAATATTATGCGCCGTACCGGTAAAAACCGATAAAGGTTCCATAAGATTACCAGAAATTTGACCCAATGATTTATTTTGTTGTGCCTGTGCCGTAATATTTAAAGAAGTTAATAAACTCAGTCCGCTGTATAGAAGTAACTTTCGCATATTTGTCCGTATTTATTTAAAAAATTTTTTTATTATCCTTCAATTCTAACTCGTCCTGTCTGACTTATAATAACAACGCGTTCAGATTTTTTATGTCCTTTATAAGAAAAAATAAAGCTGCCATTTTGTCCATGCGTAGCACCATTCGGATCAAGCTGTAAGTAGTCATGTGAACGTGAACCACGCCACCGTAAAACCTGAGACGCCGCTAACGCAGAATAACGTCTTAAAATAACATCATCGGTTTCAACGCGACCATGAATTTGCTTGTCGATAAAAACAATCCAACCATCTTGCCAGCGTCCACCGCATTGAAACCCATTTTTGCTTTTACACAAAGCAACAACGTAATGTCGTTTAATCGCTTCACTGCGTGCATAGTAAATGGACCCAACCAATTGCTCAACGGCCTCTGTCAACTGTGTTGTTCGAAGTAATGCGCGATAACCCGGAATGCCTAAAGATAAAACTATACCAATTAATACCAAAACTAATAATAATTCCAGCAGACTAAATCCAAAATTCATCGTGAACTTTGTAATTGCCTGAGCGTTTTTACTACAAATTGCATATCTTTCCATGCTTTTGCCTTTTCCCTGGGAGCACGTAAAAGATACGCTGGATGATAGCTAACAATCAACGGAATTTTTTTAGCACACACATCGTTTTTAACAAAAGAGGGCTTTAGCATATAGTCAAATAATTTACCGCGAAGCTCAGCCATCGATCTTTGTTCGTTCAGTAAATAATGCGCTGCGATACGCCCGATCGCTAAAATTAATTTCGGTTGCATCAATTCAATCTGTCGTAATAAATACGGAATACAAGCATTCACTTCATCCATGGATGGATCACGATTATTAGGCGGACGCGATTTTAATACATTGGCAATATAAACATCCTGACGTTGCAAACCAATAGCTTGCAACATCGCCGTTAATAATTGGCCTGCTCGACCTACAAAAGGTTCGCCTTGTTTATCTTCATGTGCGCCAGGAGCTTCTCCAATTACTAATAAATCAGCTGTTTTACTGCCTGACCCAAAAACTGCCTGCGTTCTACTTTGATGCAAAGGACAGGCCGTGCATTGTTTAACGCTCAATTCCAATGCTTCCCAATCCATTCGTGCGATAAGCTGTTCTCGATCTAACGTAGCATTATTCAATATCGCTGCATCTCTCGGAATCCATACATCTATTTCCAGTTGTTTGAGATAAGCACAACGCAGACGCTCATTCTTTACATCATGCATAAACTGTTTCAGGCTGATAATAATCTTTCATTTGATCAAAATTTAAATAGCGATAGAGATCGGATTTTAGTAAATCAAGCGTCGCGATTCGTGACATGTAGTCTTCCACGCTCGGAATATAACCCAAACTGGCTGTAATCGCTGATAGTTCTGCAGAAGCCAGATACACTTTGGCATCTTTCCCCATACGATTTGGAAAATTGCGCGTTGAAGTTGATACAACCGTAGAAGCATCGCGTACTCGCGCTTGATTTCCCATACATAAAGAACAGCCCGGTGTTTCCGTACGTGCACCTACGGCACCGTAAATAGCATAATACCCTTCTTGCATCAGTTGCTGTGCATCCATTTTTGTCGGTGGTACGATCCACAATGTCGTTGGCACGCGCCCCGCATTTTTTAACAAAGCGCCTGCCGCACGATAATGACCGATATTTGTCATACATGAACCGATAAATACTTCGTCAATCGTTGTTTGTGCAACTTCAGATAAAGGCCGAATGGCATCTGGATCATTGGGACAGGCTAATAAAGGCTCTGTAATTTTATTTAAATCGATATCAATAATTTCTGCGTAGTGCGCATCTGCGTCAGGTTCCAACAAATGAGGATGTTCTAACCAATCTTGCATCGCTTTAATACGCCTTTGTAAACTACGTCGATCTTGATAGCCGTTGCGAATCATCCAATGAAGCAATGCGATATTTGAACGTAAATATTCTTTAATAGGCTCGGATTGCAAACGAACTGTGCAACCATGTGCAGAACGTTCTGCAGATGCATCTGCAAATTCAAAGGCCTGCTCTATTTTTAGATCGGGTAATCCTTCAATTTCTAAAATACGACCAGAAAAGATATTTTTCTTATGACTGCTCGAGCAATTTAGCAAGCCACGTTGCAGTGCCACATAAGGAATAGCGTGTACCAAGTCACGCAAGGTAATTCCAGGTTGTATACAACCCGTGAAACGCACTAATACCGATTCTGGCATCACCAACGGCATCACGCCCATCGCAGCAGCAAACGCAACGATGCCGGATCCGCCTGGAAAACTGATCCCGATCGGAAAACGTGTATGCGAATCACCGCCTGTACCTACACGATCAGGTAACAACATACGATTTAACCAAGAATGAATAATCCCGTCGCCTGGACGCAAAACAACACCCCCGCGTGCTGCAAAAAAATCAGGCAAACTGTGCTGCGTTTCAATATCCACTGGCTTCGGATAGGCGGCTGTATGACAGAAACTTTGCAGAACTAACTCTGCAGAGAATCCTAAACAGGCTAATTCTTTTAATTCGTCGCGTGTCATCGGACCGGTTGTGTCTTGCGACCCAACCGTATCGATCTTAGGTTCACAATACACACCTGGCCGTATACCTGACACACCGCAAGCGGCTCCTACTATTTTCTGTGCCAAAGTAAAACCCGCATTTCGATCATCCTGAGCAAGCGGACGATAAAAAACATTTGAAGGCGGCCACTTTAATTCTGCACGTACTTTATCCGTCAAAGTTCGCCCAATCAATAAACGAATGCGTCCACCAGAGCGTACTGCATCTAACAAGGCTAAATTGGGCTGGAATTGTGCCAATTCTTTATCCTGTTTATCAGTAATACGTCCTTGATAAGGATAAATATGAATGACGTCGCCCATATGCAAGTCACCGACCTCCACTTCGATCGGAAACGCACCTGAATCCTCTGCTGTCGTGCGAAAAATAGGCGCGATTTTTCCACCCAAGATGAATCCACCACGACGCTTATTCGGAACAAAAGGAATCTTTGTACCTAAATGCCATTGCAGCGAATTTATTGCAGATTTGCGTGAAGACCCCGTGCCGACAACGTCTCCGACAAAGGCCACGGGATAGGCTTGTGTTTGCAATTCTTTAATAATTTGCAAAGCGTTCGGTACTCGATTACGCAGCATTGATAAACTGTGCAAAGGAATGTCTGGACGACTCCAGGCCTCAACTGCAGGCGATAAATCATCTGTATTTATTTCTCCCTCTACTTTGAACACACGCACAATAATACGTTCAGGTATTTTTTCCGCCGTAGTAAACCAATCGGCATTGGCCCAAGCATCCAATACATACTGCGCGTAGATCTTCCGTCCTGTTTTCGCTTTAGTAATCACATCATGATACGCGTCAAATAATAAAAGAGTGTGGGCTAATTGTTTAGCTGCAATCGGGGCTAACATTTCATCGTCAAGTAAATTGATCAAAGGCCCTGTGTTATAGCCACCCAACATGGTTCCTAAAAGTTCGACTGCCCGAGTGGGACTCAATAAAGGAGAAATATCTGTACGCTGCGCGCAAGCAGTTAAGAAAGCGGCTTTAACGTAGGCGGCTTGATCCACACCCGGCGGTACGTGTTCAGTCAGTAATTGCAATAAAAATTCTTTCTGTTGCTGCGGGGGATTTTTCAACAAAGTCACGAGCGCTGTCGTCTGTTTTGCATTTAAAGGCAAAGGAGGCAATCCTAGTGCAGCACGTTCTTGTATATGTTGTTGATACGATTGCAAAAAATCCGGATAGGATTCGCTCATGACAGATACTCCGCTTGTTCTTTTTAAGGCGATTGATTATACGCGCATTTCCGATCGAAGTTGATGTACTGTCTCTTGATAATTTTTACTATGAAACAAAGCAGAACCCAAAACAAAAGTATCAGCACCTGCGGCATAGACACGCGCACTATTTTCTAAATTAATCCCGCCATCTACCATCAGGCGTATTTTATTATCTGCGTGCTGTGCAATCAAAGCGCGTGCTTGTTCAATTTTGCGCAAGGTACTTGTGATAAATGTTTGTCCGGAAAATCCAGGATTAACACTCATGATCACTATAAAATCTAATTGTTCCAACACTTGATAGAGGATGGTCAAATCGGTGGCTGGATTAATCGCTAAGCCCGCTTGACAACCAAGTTGGCGGATTAAAGCGAGACTGCGATGAATATGATAACTCGCTTCTGGATGAAAACTAATACGCTGTGCAGAAGAATACGCAAATAATTTAATGAGATCATCAACGGGTTTTGCCATTAAATGTACATCGATCGGAAGATGGCAGTATTTTTTAATCGTAGTGCAAATATACGGACCAAAACTTAAATTCGGCACATAATGATTGTCCATGATATCAAGATGAATCATATCAACGCCCGCTGTTTCAATGTCCGATAATTCTTTTGCTAAATAACCAAAATCAGCGGCTAAGATTGAGGCGGCGATCAATAAATCTTGCATATTACATTCCTCGTTGTGCACAGATAACATCATAGGCTGCTTTAATATTTTGCGTTTTTTCAGTAGCCATCTTGATCATCGATTCAGGTAAACCTTTTGCTAAAAGTCTATCTGGATGATGCTGACTCATGAGACGACGATAGGCACGCTTAACTTCTTGAGCGCTCGCTGTTTTTTGAATGCCTAAAATCGCATAAGCGTCTTCTAGAGATAAACGATTATGGGATGCAGGTGAAGCGCGCTGGAATTGTTCTTGTTGTGAATGCATGCGTTCTTGATACGCTTTTTGGAAAGCAAATAAATGCTCAAATAAAGAAAAATTAACGGGAGCAAACCCAAGATACTGTGAAATTTGTTCTAAGACACGTTGTTTTTTTACACTTAAATGACCATCCGCCAAAGCCGCTTGCGTTTGAATTTCAATAAACATGCGCAACAAAGTTTTATTTTGACAGCCTTGACGCAGATCTTTTAAGGTTGTATCTAACTGAAAAGAGGATTGTTTTCCTTGATTAAATAGATCGATCGCGCGCTTGCGTAGCGTATCAGTCAAACCCATACGTTGCATGATAGCACTGGCTGTTTCGATCTCGGCTTCTGAAACGCGGCCGTCAAGTTTAGCGATATAGCCCATGACCAAGAAGGTGCTTGTAAAAAACACTTCCTTGGCAACACCTTGATTAAGATGCGACCAAGGCGCATGACTCGCTATCGCGCGATCAAAAAAATGTCCGATCCATACACCCAATAGGATCCCGAATGGACCTGCCAGGAGCAGTCCCAAAAAACCACCAATGATCTTTCCCCAGATATTCATGTGTGCAACTTACACAAACGTTGTGAAATAGAATGAACTACGCAAGCTAAGTTTGCTTTATTAGCACACATGCTGCACAATCGCCGGTGAAAAAGTGCGTTTCCTCCATTATGATCGATTCGCCTTAAATTGATAGGCAAATCTTCGCGAGAATTATAATGCGTACTATTTATACACTTTTTTTTTATTTATTGTTACCGTTCGTTCTGCTGCGTCTAGGATTTAAAGCATTTAGAAACCCGGCCTATCGTGCTTATTGGTATGAGCGTATCGGTATCAAGCTTAGATCAGTACAACCACACAGCCTTTGGATTCATGCTGTTTCAGTGGGCGAATCCTTAGCAATTATACCGCTCATTAAGATCTTGCAAAAAAAATATCCGCAACACACTTTCTTAGTAACCAATGAAACGCCAACAGGCGCGGCACGAATTCATGCTGAATTAGGTGACAGCGTTATGCAATTGTACGCCCCTTACGATGTACCTTGCATTGTTAAACGATTTTTAGCCGCAACACAACCGCAATTGCTTATCTTAGTAGAAACAGAATTATGGCCTAATTATTTAGCACTCTGCAAAACAGCGAATATTCCCGTCGTATTGCTCAATGCGCGCTTATCTGCTTCTTCCATGCGTGGGTATCAACGCATAGCCGGACTCGCGCGTACTATGATGAACAACTTAAGCTACGTGGCGGCACAAACTCAAGAAGACGGTCTGCGTTTTCAACAATTAGGTTTAGCCTCTGAACGAATACAAATAACAGGCAGTCTCAAATTTGATCGCCCATTACCTGAAGACCTCAGAACACGTGCACATACACTGCGTCAACGCTGGGGCTGTGATCGTTTAGTATGGATTGCGGCCAGTACGCATGAATCAGAAGAAGAACTAATCCTACAAGCATTTTCCACCGCTCAAAAAAAATTACCCACGTTGTTACTCGTATTAGTTCCACGTCATCCAGAGCGTTGTATACGCGTAAAAAATATTTGTTTACGCCACAACAAAAGGGTTGTTTTACACAGCCAGTATCAAACACACACATCAAGAATAGACATTATCATCGGCGATACGATGGGCGAATTATTGATCTGGTACGCAGCATCAGACATAGCCTTTATAGGCGGCAGTTTACTCAATAAAGGCGGACAAAATCCTTTAGAACCAGCCGCAGTAGGTATTTCAATCATCACTGGACCTTACACTTATAATTTTCAAGCCATTCAATCTGCGTTACAAGCAAACGGTGCAGCTTTGGAAGTTCATACTGCCTCTGAGTTAAGTCAAACGATTATTAAATTAAGTCAAAGCCCGCAAGAACGCGCACAGATGGGCCGAGCTGCCAAGGAATTTGTTGCAGAAAATAAAGGGGCACTTCAAAAACAAATAAATCTTCTGAAGTCTTTTATACCTAAGTAAAACATCTCGTCCTAGGTTGAGATGTTTTTGCAGACTACGGCTGCGAATAATTTGAAATAATACGCATACAGTCCTTTTTGTCCGGAGGAACAATAGTAGCGGAACCAAAAAAATTACTGGCCATTCTTTTAGCCGTGTTAGCCGTATAGGATTCGCGATTTTTTTCATCAACGCCTTCTACGATCTTTTCACATTCGTGAAATTTACTGATAATTTCTTCGGTTTCCTTTAATTTATTTTTACATTCTGCTCGTATATTTTTTTCATCGGAAATTTTTTCAGATAAAGTCTTATTAGCTTTAACACAGTAATCTTTTGAATATCGCAGGCTCTGCGCTACAAAAGTAGTCACTATCAAAACGCCAACAGCAAGACAGAAAGGCAAAGGACTGGCCGTTACTATCGATAACATTCCCGCCACAAATAATCCTAAACTAATAAGAGGAATCACAACTACAGCAGTAAATGATGGATAACGCTCCGCGCCGATCAGCAGCGCCATGCCTGGCATTGCGATCAAATTTAAAAAGTATGCTACGTTATGAGCGAAGTTTTGCACGAATTCTAATCCATCTAATTTAAGTCCTCTAAACCAAAGATCATCATAAGAAATTGAAGATTTATGTTCATAGGCGTCAATGTCCGATTTTAAAGACCGTTTAAATTGTTTTTGTTCATTTATATTTAAATTGCTATACATCAGTTCAATCACCGCAGCATTTTTCTTGCGTTCTTCTTCATCCGAATAGTCTGATATATAGTTTAGTAATGCATCTCTCCATTTTTCTTTCTGCTGTGCTAGTTTTTTTTCTTCAATGTCTTTAATTTCATTTTTATTCATAATCAACCTCTTTTATAGTTTTTATCTATGGTCTAACATTTAAAATAATGCATTTCCCAACCTCTTTCTCCGGAGGAACAATAGAAGTAGCGAAACCAAAAAAATTACTGACCATTCTTTTAGCCGTGTTCTTAGCCGTGTTCAAAACACGATCCAAATAGGATTCGCGATTTTGTTTATCAACGCTTTCTACGATCTTTTCACATTCGTGAAATTTACTGATAATTCCTTTAATGTCCTTTGCTTTACTTTCACATTTCATTTGCTTCGTTTCTTCATTGGAAATTTTTTCAGATAAGGCTTGGTCAGTTTTAGCATAGTCATCTGCATATTGAATGCTCTTGTCTGCTGCAAAAACACTCGCTATCAAAGCACCCATAGCAATACAGAAAGGCAAAGGATTGGCTATCATCAACGATAGCAGTGCTGTTGTAAATAATACTACAGCTATAACAGGACACGTAACTGAAATAGTAAATAGTGGATCCATCTTCAAACCAACTAGCAGGATCAGGCCTGGTATTGTGATATAGTCTAAAGCCTCTGTTGCAATACAAGCGCAGACTTGCACGAGGTTTAATTCAGTTAATTTCCATACTGTAGACCAAATCTCATCACGATAAATTGAAAGATCATGTTTATAGGCGTCAATGGCCGATCTTAAACACAGTTTAAATTGTTTTTGTTCATTTATATCTAAATTGCTATACATCAGTTTAATCACCGCAGCATTTTTCTTGCGTTCTTCTTCATCCGAATGGTCTGATATATAGTTTAGTAATGCATTTCTCCACTCTTCTTCCCATTGCGCTAGTTTTTTTTCTTCAATGCTTTTAATTTCATTTTCATTCATATCATTTTTATTCATAATCAACTTCTTTTATTATTTTATCTAGGGTCTTCTAATAAATGAGCTTACATTTTCATCGTTAAGAATAACACTGTTAGAAGAAATAGTTTGTTGGGGGGAAGTATCAAAAAATCTGAAGCAGCAACTGTCAATCATTCGCTTGGCTATGTTAAAGAAAATTCTTTCGCACGACGATGTTTGCTCAACATTATCAATTTTTTTCACAATGCCATTAATCTTATTTAAACAATTTATCTGATCTTTTAATTCATTTAATTGGATTTTATCTTTCTTTTGTTGAGCGATTTCTTCCTTAATTTCTTTAATTTCTTTAATTTCTTTAATTTCTCCAGATAAATTAGGTATTTTACATAATTTATCTGAAGTACCTTTCGCAAGCCATCCAATACCAGTGACAGAAATTAAAATACCCGCAGCAATCAGAAAAGCAAGTGGAGGTGCTGCAAATACTATTGCGATGATAGCGGTACAGAGAATACTACACCATAAAACTCCTCCCCAATTCTTGTCCATAAGCAACATTCCAGGTATTGCAATAAACTCAAGAATTTTTGCAAGCCTGCGATTGCTTTTGTTGATATCATATGATGCTAATGCATTTTTTAATATTATTTGTATAGACTCATATGACTGCAAATTATTTGTATAAACACTTGTGTAATTTTCAATTTTTGATTGCAAAAAACTTTTAAATGCGTTTTGTTGTTGAGTATTAAAATGGAAATAGGCGTTATTAATTATTGCAAGTGTTCCATCTTCAATACATTTCAAATCTAAACATTTTTCTACAAGTTCTTTCAAGCCTGCAAGAAATCTATCTTCTTTTCCCAGCCATTCTTTATACAAACCTACATGATTAATTCCTTTAATTCTTTCTAATTTTTCTAACAAGTCTTTGAAAGACCTACCTTCCTCCGCCCATTTTTTGCTCAAATCTACATAATTAATTTTTTCTAATGCCTGTTCAAGCAAGCTTTTATTTCCTTCTTCTTGTTTTTTCTCTCTTTCCCACATGGAAACATGTAGATACACATCTTTCCATTCGGGCAAGCCTAAGTCATCCTTTGGCAGATCCTGCCATTGATCATTATTCTGTATTAAGTATAAAACCGCACAAAAAACGTTATGCAAATACAATCGCTTAGTCTCGGATTTTGTTTTCCAGTCACTTGCTAATATCGGTGCTATTTCTTTCTTAAATAGCTCATAGCTAATGTCGCTTGGATATTCGATTGGATATTTCATTAACACCCCATTTTATTCTTAAATTTGTTTGTCATCATAAATTCTTTATTCGAGGTGCCTATAAATTAAACTAAAACTCCAACGCTGACTACAATTAATTTATTTTTTTCAATACGTCGCAAGTACGCCGAATGAATTCGCTGTAACGTGAGTTGCGAAACTGATTTGCGATATTTTTCTAAATAATCTAGCGGTAAATGATAAAAGCCAATAAGCTCTAATAAATTTAAAATGCCTTCGTTGCTTGCCAATAATAAAGGAAGACGTCCAAGTAAAGCACGTTGCGCCGCGCGTAATTCATCGATAGTGGGACCTTGCTCACTAAATTGTTTCAATATCTGTTCTGTTTCATGTAATGCCTTACTGGCTTGTTGTGTACGCGTTTGCAATTGAATAAAAAAAGGCCCGGTAACTTGATGCGGAATAAATTGACTGGATATCCCATAACACAGTCCTTGTTCATTACGAACGCGATGAAATAAACGCGAAGTCAGAGCGCTACCGCCCAAACTATAATTACCAACCAACAAAGCAAGATAATCTGGATCCTGATAATTCGTCCCTAAAGCACCTATAATCAGTGTTGTTTGTTGTGAAGGATACGCAATCGCATGTACTGTATTTGTTTTATTTTTTTTCGTCGTTATGCTCGGATCAGGCAATGCAGGTGCAGCCGATCCCGAGGGGAGTGTATTAAGTAATTCTTCTGACAAAGCCCGCGCTTTTTCTAAAGATAAATCACCTACGATCGCAATAGTCGCATTTTTTGCAACATAAAATTCACGGTAAAAGTGAATAATATCCTCGTCAGTTATTGTATCTACAGTTTCTGTTGTACCCAAAACAGGTTGAGCATAGGGATGATCGGTATATAGATCATGATAAAATGCATTCATTGCAATTTGTTCTGGAATTTGTTGTTGTTCCTGTAATGCCACGCGTAGATTTTTTTGCGCACGCATACATGCATTATGTGGAAAACTTGCTTGGCTTAACACATACGTCATCGTCTGTATCGCCTCACTCAAGTGTGAGTCCGACATGCTACGTAAATGAAATATCGCTTTATCGCGATCCACTGCATGCGAATAAATTGCTCCAATACGTTCAAAACGATCGGCAATCTGATCAACATTCAACGTCTTTGTGCCTTGATCTAACAAGGCTTGCGTCAGATACGCCAGACCTGAATGAATACCGTCGCGTGCTGAACCCGCATTGAATACTACGCTTATATCAACCATAGGAAGTTGGCGACTTGCTACAAAATAAACATCTGCACCGCGCTTAGTCTGCCAATGTTGGATCGCCAGCATAGGTTTTGCAATAACATGGATAGAAAGCAAACTAAGCAAGATAATAAACGTGCATCGCAAATAATTAATGAGCATCTGTGCCCGTCCATGGATCTAAATAAGCAACGGTTCGATTCTCTTCAGTAAAATAACGACGCGCCACAGCTTGAATTTGTTGAGCACTTATCTGTTCGATTCGTTGTGCATAAATTTGATCCAGCGTCAAAGGCAATCCAAGCACACTCAAGCGACCCAATTCAGATGCTTGTTCTGAGATTGTATCTTGCTGATACAGTTTATAAGCAATCAATTGCGTTTTTATACGCGTTAATTCTTTTTGATCAACTTGTTGTGTTTTTAACTGTTTGATCTCCAGCAATAAATCTCTTTTTAATTCATCGATAGTACGTTTTGATGCAGGGATACCTACGAGTAAAAATAGACTGGGTAAGCGCGTATCAGGATCGTAAGAAACAAAAGCAGTTGAGGCGACTTGTTGATTGCGAATTAAATCCGTTGCAAAACGCGCGCGTTTACCGCCCGATAAAAGCTGTGCGATCAGTTCCAACGCATAAGGATCTGAACTGTTTGGATCTGAAGCGAGCACAGGAACCGTATAAGCAACAAAAACAGAAGGCAATTTTGCGGGAACACGGACGTGAATTTGACGTTCACCTAACGCACTGATTTCTTGCTGTGGTTTGAGTATGGGCAGTGTTCTTGCTTTGATCGGACCAAAATATTTTTGCGCTAAACGATGTACTTGCTCTGCTTTAACCGCGCCGACCACTACCACAATCGCATTATTAGGCACATACCATTGTCGATACCAAGCGCGCAGATCAGCGATACGCATTTGTTGTAAATCATGCTGCCAACCGATCACAGGACGGCGATACGGGCTTGTAATAAAAGCGATCGCGTTCAGTTGTTCTAACGTACGTTGTTGCGGATCATCGTCGATTCGCATACGTCGTTCTTCCATAACAACCTGCAATTCACGCTCAAAATCTTGCTTTCTCAATAATAAATTATGCATACGATCCGCTTCCAAGGCGAAACTGATCGGCCATTTATCCGCAGAGAATTTTTCATAATACATCGTAAAATCGTAATCAGTTACCGCATTTTGCACACCGCCATTGATTGCAACGATACGTTCTAAAACACCGGATCCATACCGCTTGCTGCCGCGAAACATCATATGTTCCAAAGCGTGAGAAATTCCGGTGCTTCCTTCAGGTTCATAACGAGCACCCACACGATACCAAATCTGCGTGATCACCACAGGCGCACGATTATCTTCTTTCACGATCAAACGCAATCCATTTTTCAACCAATACTGATGTACTTGAGCCAAAGCCAACGTTGGCAGCAGTAATAAAATAAATAATAAGCGTTTACACATAGCTGATAATCCTAATGAACTCTGATAGCATGAGCAACTATATTCTAAAATCTTATGAGATCTGTGAATAACGACGATTTAAAAAAATGCCAACACCGTATTGAAAAATTGATCAGCACACATTTATCTCTGTACTCGGATCAGCCTCTGTACGCAGCCATGCGTTACGCTATGCTCAACGGAGGAAAAAGATTGCGTCCGCTTTTGGTTTATGCTTGTGGTCATGCTTTCCACGTTGCACTCGATGACTTAGATCCTATTGCAGGTGCGGTTGAAATGATCCATGCGTATTCACTGATTCACGATGATCTACCCGCGATGGATAATAGTGATCAGCGTCGTAGTTTACCGTCTTGTCATAAAAAATTTGGTGAGGCCATTGCTTTATTAGCAGGCGATGCTTTACACACATTGGCATTTGAATTAGTAAGCAATGCAAAATTTCTTCCGCAACAGATAATTGCTATGATCACTACGCTCACTAAAACGATCGGCGGCAAGGGTATGATCAACGGACAAGCAATGGAATTTACAACACATACGCCTACCTTAATGCAGATCGAGCAGATACACCGTTTGAAAACGGGAGCTTTGATGAGTGCTTGTTTACAATTGGCGGGATTGGCAGCGGCAGTATCCGATACAATCTTGCTGAATTTAGAACAATTAGGTTATTGCCTCGGACTGGCGTATCAAATTCAGGATGACCTACAGGATCAAGAGGACAGCCCATTTAATTATTTAGTATACGCAGGTGAGCGGGCGACAAAAACACGCCTCAATGAGTTATATCAAGACATCATGTCATTACACAAACGCTTATTTGCTGAAAATGATATACTTTGTTCGCTGCTTAATAGGATGTTTTCAGAAGATAAGTATTTTAATCGATAGACGTAAGGTTAGACAATGCCAATGAAGCGACTTGTTGTTTTATTGTTTGTTGCATCCTTTATTAATGTCAATGCAGAAAATATAAACGACAATGATGATTGCACTGCTCACGGTTATCCACTCAACGACATTATAAAAGTTGAAAAAACTATACAGAAAGCACTCAAGACAAATGATATGTCTCTTCTGGCTGAGCAATTTAATTACCCTTTTGCAGTTAATCTTGCATATGGAAGACGTATTATCACGAACAAGCAGGAACTAATAAATAATTTTTCCTCTATTTACAGCAAGGCAGATATAGAAGAAATAGTGACTGAAAAAAATTCGGTGCCTTTTTGCAGATATGATGGCGCTGCTATTTTTGGCGGCATGTGGCTCTCTATTAATAATAAGGATAAAAAAATAAAAGTCGCTGTTATCAATAGTGAAACTACAAAACTGAGTAGTGACGCGCCTTATGGTATTCCAGTGATGCCGATTGACGACTTAGAATCACTAAAAGAATTTGCGAATAGGTATAATCGCAGCGATGAAAGCAAAAAAATTGTAGATGTTAAATCGCTAAAAGTGGATATAAATAAAAACGATAAATATAAGCGTTATTTAGTAAGCGGTATGCTTCTTAAACCGGGTTATCAGAGCTTTTCATTATACCGTGTAGATATTAACAATGATGGTCAACCTGAGTGGGTGTTAGTGTCGCAATGTGAGGGCAGCATGTGCAGCAGTGGAATTGAGGGGGTGTATAAAAGTAAAGATCGTGTATTAGAAGACATTTCTTTTGATAACGTCATTGTTTCCAATTTTAATTTAGGGGATATGTCAAAATGGTATTTGTTCACAGATAACCCACTTTTCACTCTCCTGAAAGAAAAAACCCTATTGAATTTTTACAATGGCGTACCGCCGCAAGTTTGTAGTTATTTATGGCAAAATAATAAAGTTACACTTGTGCATGGAAACCAGAACTATTGTATTCATTAAGCTATAAAAAAGGAAAATGCCTAATGACTCAGGCTCTCTTAAAAATACCCATCGGAGAA
>Ga0206946_1078_pt1 | contig 31851 bp, 27 predicted proteins | sample Alteio_BWOrgHeat_2_FD_152965 | JGI IMG/M metagenome (GOLD analysis project Ga0206946, IMG submission 152965) | Enriched cells from forest soil in Barre Woods Harvard Forest LTER site, Petersham, Massachusetts, United States -... | ecosystem: Environmental > Terrestrial > Soil > Temperate forest > O... | reverse complement strand
AACGAAAGCCAGAGGGGGACATGGCGGTGGACAACGCGAACGTGGACATCACCTGTAAACAGGTTTCCACGCGCTGCGTATCGGGAAGTCCAGTGTAAAAGTGTAATCATCAGTTGGTGATTCATCCGTCCAGCAGCGCGGGCGGATGGAAACTCACCACGTGCTAACGCTTCGGCGATCTTCGGGTGATCGCGCTTCAGGCGGCGGACGATGCGTTCGGCGGAATTGCTGCTCAGGGCGTTTAAGTGGCCATTGGCCACTTTTTCTTCGTCCTTCTTTGGACGGCCATGCTTTGCCAATGGCGGCACGTTGGGGTCGGCGGCGAGGTCTTTGGCTAGTCGCGATCTCAGTTGCCGCTGGTTGACGCGTGAGAGGATGTGCCAATGGCACCTCTACCATGGCCAGCCACCCGATTTAGCCACCTCCGCTGCTGGAGCCCAGAAAATACCCGCTCAAAACCGCTCTGGACTTCCCAGCACCATGGCAAATTTTCCGCTTGAAGCATCGCGTCTTTATCTTCAATGGCCTAGCTTTTTCTACAGAATTGGCTTGACCATTTAAAGTCAAAATGCGAACCTTGGAGCATGAAAAACGCTTATGTGTATCTCCGGGTATCAGGCAAAGGGCAGCTAGACGGAGATGGGTTTACGAGGCAGCTTGCGGCCATCAGGAAGTACGCCGTCGCCCATGATATTAGATTGGTGAAGATATTCCGCGAGGAAGGCGTCTCCGGCAAGAACGACCTTGAGAACCGCCCTGCCCTTCAGGAACTACAGGTGGCCCTGAATTCGAACGGCACGCGGCTGGTGCTGATCGAGAAGCTGGATCGGCTGGCCCGCTTTCTCACCGTGCAGGAGAGCATCCTGCAAGACTTCAAGCACAAAGGCTTCGACCTGGTATCCGTAACCGAACCAGACCTGTGCAGCGATGATCCCACGCGCACGCTGATGCGACAGGTGCTGGGCGCATTCTTCGAATACGAGCGCAGCATGATCGTCAGCAAGCTTCGGGGCGCGAGGCAGCGTATGAAGGCCAAGGAGGGACGCTGTGAAGGCCGCAAGCCGTACGGACACCGTGCAGGTGAGCAGCTCATCCTTACGCGTATGCGCGAGCTGCGTGGCTCCGGCATGGCCGTCGATACCATCGCTGCCACCCTGAACACTGAAGGTAAGCTGGCGCGATCTGGTGGCCTTTGGTACGGCGCAACGGTGAACAAGATACTGAAGGCAGGAAACGCGCTGCAAACGGCGTAGGGGCCACCAGCAGCGATCCTCATTCATTCGTGGATGGGGTTTCAGACTGCTCACGAAGGATCGCGATTTGTCTCACATCATTTCCTAGCTTTATCCGGGAAGTCAAAACCCATTGGAATCCGATCACTACATCTGAAAGCTCCTCATCGGAAATAGTGAGATTAGAAATGTTTTTTGGATGCGTTATGCGATCTCTTACCTTGATAGCTCTTAGAAGAGATCGCCACTCAGTCCCTGATACGTCCAACACTGTCGGAGCGTTGCTTGCTTTTGCTAGCAGCCTAAATGCAAATCTGATGTTCGTCTCAAGTGGAATCTTGGCAGCACGCCGCTCAACATCGCCTGAAGACGTCAACTTGAAATCCTGTTCCATGGCAAAGGCTCTTTCGGCTTCGCTTATGGTCGGGCATTTTGGATCGGGATGTGCAGCCAATGCAATCTGCTTCATCACAAAGATCAAAGCTTCAATCGTTGCGAAGGATACTCTGATAAACATCCGCCGCTCTGATTGAGATAGCTCCTTGCCAGCCTTTCCCCGTACGACAGTGCGTATCTCTGCTGTCAGTTCACTCAGTAACGCATTGTGCAGTTCCGCCAAAGCCCGGTGTTCCGGTGGCATACTCTCCATCAAAGCCCGGTGTTGTTCCGGTGGCATATTCTCATCAACCATCAGGCGTCCACCCCCAGCCGCGACGAACGGCAATGCTCTTGCAGAGTACACCCCGTTCGACCCGGAGTTCTCAAGACGACTTGTTCCCAGTTGTCCCCAGTGAATAAATAGAGATCGCCAAGATGGTGGCCGTAGATGGTTCACTGTGCTACTTGAACAGTTTTAAAATCTCTGTCTTGATTCCCAGAAGAATCTCGATACCGCGCTTAACGGATTTCACAACCCACTCGCCAAATGTGTCTCCCAGTGCGTGCGCCATGATCATTTCACCCGGAACGTCATTGCCGATGCTCTTCAGCAGTATCTTCAACTGGTGTTTGCCTTGCGCTTGGCCAATCGAGTCCACGACGAACAACCATTTGATGTTCGGGTTGAAGACATGTTCTGAATTGTCGGTCGGATCAGCGGGATTGAAGGCAACGAAGTCCACAACCGTCGATTCGCCCTTCATCAGGTCATTGGTCGGGACTGTGGCAAGCTTTGCACTCTTGGACATGGTGAGAATCCCGGAATCAAAGACGGAGAAGTGTGCGGATACAGGCTGATACCACGCCCAAAGCACCGTAGCTACGCCTTCGCCGACGTTTCGAACTGTCATGCTGATTTGGAACACATCATCACTTCCTGATACGCAGTGGGGAATAATGTCTCGCGCAGTGAAAATCGGCGTCATAGAGGCTCGTCGTGTTAATTCACCGACTTGCCTCATGCGTCGAGTATCGAGCACATAAAAGAGCAATCCAATCGCGGCGAATAGGGCGCACACCCCTTGAAGTGCGGCTGCATTTTGGCCGTACGTGAGCCAGTGCCACGGGTGCAAGATTTGATACTTCCAAGGCGACACGGCTATCACCATTGCTCATTCCCCGAGAAGGCAAATTTTGCAGACGGCCTTTGTAGCAGTCGCGGTTACATTTAAACACCGGGAACTGCACACGAGCCGCACTTATTTTTGGCGAGTTGAAATTTTTTTCGCGGAAGCAAAAAGGTGTCCCTTTTTTGGTGCAATCCCCCGTCCTGTGTGCGAATGCACGCTTAGCATGCTGACATGCTCCGACATGCTGTTTCCGACTCCCCGTAAGGCATTTTTGAGATCAGCAGCAGTCGGGGGAGCATGCTTCAGCATGCGAGCATGTCAAATCATTTGAATGGACACATTTAACCCCACTTTGCATTTGCGCCTATCCCGCACACTTACCTAGGCACCCTATACCTATTGCACGATCAGCACGGTGTTTCCTAACGAAATCCGTAAAACAGTTTTTGTGGCGCAACCCGGAAAGAGCGTGCAGAGCATGCAAGGGCCGTGGCACAGGCACGTTGGTTTCCATTTGCCCGAATTTTCTCTTCTCGGATGGGCAAATCACGCTCCCGTCGCACATGGTCTGCATGTTTTTCGTAAACGGCATCAGGAAGCATAGGTCTGTGGCTGTTCAGCAAGTCCGGGATACCACAGATCAGGCTTTATATTTTGGATAGAAACGACAATGAGCACAATTTCACCTTGATCACCCATTTTGATGGCTCCGAGGATAGTCAAAGGCTATGACGTTTAATTGTGGAAAATGAGATACACATTCTTGCGAAGGACTTTGGTTAATGATTCTTCAAAGGCGATAAATTATCGGCTTAGGAGGAACATGAATTCCACCAGGGGGATCGATATTGAGGCGAATCTTGAGTAACTCCCTTAACTGTTCTTTGTAAGCATCAAACTCATCACGCATACGCCGAAGTTCGCCATCGAGCTTGAGGCGGCTGTCGTAGTCATTGAACAACGTCTGCTCCATCGTAAAGCAGTAAAGCAACATTGAAAATAACATCATCGCCCATAGTCTCGGCTCAAGCCCCGTGTAATTGAGACGAAATTCAATATGATCGTCAGAGGTTACTTGAACAAAGCGATCCGCCATCGCATTCAAGTTTGCATGCGATCCAGTTTCGGATAGCTGTCCCCATGTTTCGTGCAATTCTTGAAGGCCATCAAAAATACCTGTCTTCTTATGTCGTTCAAACGCATCTTTGAACGCTTCAAGCGCAGCCTTTCCATCATTTTTCTCAAGCCATGTTCGTTGAAGAACTGGATCGTTGAGCATGGTGTGAGCGTGTGCTACAAACTCGATTGCATCGCGGAGAATCGAACGTGCCTCCGCCATTGAGCCTGAAAAAGCAAGTTCAATGCTTACTCGCATCTTTGCATGAGCATTGAAATACAGGAGTAATGGAAACATCTTGCTTGGATCAGTGGCAGTTCTGAGATCAGCAAACTCACGCAACCATATCTTGTCCAGCCCGATGTAGCAGTCCCACATCTCTCGGAAACCTTGGATACTTGCGAAGAAATTGCTCCGCTTGATTGCGTAGTATTCCCGATATTCGGCAGGGATATTGTCTATTTCAAACTTGACTAAAAGATCGGTTTCCTGCGGCTCATGATGCATTGGTAATTCATTACTCACAGCGACGCAGCCTCCAAACAGATAGCTCTATGACGTACGCATGACGTACGTTCCTACTCGCATCGGCTAAGCTATTGATTTTGTTGGCGTCCCCGACGGGATTTGAACCCGTGTTATCGCCGTGAAAGGGCGGTGTCCTAGGCCGGGCTAGACGACGGGGACGCTATTTGCGGCAACTCAGTGAGCGGTGCCAGGCAGGAAGTACCACCTTGACTGTATCAATTGCGGTATTTTGTGTCAAAGTTCTCGATCCCGGCTACATCATAAAATGCTTCTGTCTGTGCCAATGCATTTTCAATGAGCCATTTCTGTCGCCGCTGATAACAGGTCTGCGATATTCTGCGGTTCCATGCGTCGATACAAATTTCTCGACCTGTTGACCATCGCGTTTGTGGTGGTACTTCTGGTTTCCAATCTGGTTGGACCGAAGATCTGCCAGTTCGGGCCCTATAAGCTGCCCGTTTTGCGATCGCTTGGAGCGATTCGCGTGAGTGCCGCGCAGCTTCTATTTCCAATTACCTATATATGTGGCGACGTATTCACTGAGGTTTATGGGTATTCTGCTTCTCGGCGCGCCATCTGGATGGGCTTTTTTGCCATGGGGCTGCTTTCATTGATGGGTGCCGTTGCGGTTGCGCTGCCACCGGCCTCAGACTGGCACAACCAGGAGGCATTTGCGACGGTTTTTGGTCTGGTGCCGCGCTTTGCGGTCGCCAGCCTCGTGGCTTACTGGGCAGGTGAGTTTACTAACTCTTATACGCTCGCGAAGTTGAAGCTGCTCATGGGCGGCCGCTGGTTATGGACACGAACCATCGGGTCGACCATGACCGGGCAAGCGGTAGACACGGCTCTCGTTATTTTGATTGCGTTCTGGGGCACGCCGTGGCGCACAATTGGGAGCGTCATCTTTTGGTCTTATGTGACGAAGGTGCTTTATGAGACACTAGCTACGCCCCTTACTTACGTCGTGGTTGCGTGGCTGAAACGTGTTGAGAAAGTGGATGCCTTTGACGAGAGCACCAATTTCAATCCGTTTCGATTGCAGATGTAGAAGGCGGCAGAGGCTGGCAGCTAGTAAATAATTAATAATAAATAAGTTATAATAATCATCGCAGGGCTTGGCCTGCACAGCTCACCTACTTCCTGAACGGTCTGGCCTACAGAATTAACATCCTGGCGAATTGTTTGAAGCCTTCGACGCGGTCGGACATCAAAAGGTCATTTGCCATTGGAAACTATTGGGATGGAACGGTTTGGATTCGTTGAGTCTACGCGAGCCCGGCTGGAATCCGTGCTTGTTAAACCCTAAATGAAATAACCAGGCCTTGAGAGTGCGAACGTTCAGGGGCTCTGCTGGTTCACAAAAAACATTCTGAGGCACAGTCGTGGATAGTTTACGCAGACTTACTATTAGCACTTTCGCTTTTACAGCTTTCCTCACCGCATGCAGCGGAAAACCGGCGCAGCAGGCTGGTGCAGGAGCCCCGGGAGCGCAGGCCATGCCTGTGCAGACCGTGACCGTGTCTCCGCAGCCCGTTCCTCGCAGTGACGAATATGTATCGACGATCAAATCGCGCCGTTCGGCAACGATCAATCCGCAGGTTCCCGGAAATCTGGTGAAGATTGAAGTGCGCTCTGGCGATCGAGTAAAGGCGGGCCAACTGCTGATGGTGATCGACCCGCTAAAGCAGCAAGCGACAGTCGCGACGCAGAAGTCTACAGAACAGCAGAAGTTGGCAGTTTATGAGTACAACCAGGTAGAGGTAGAGCGCCAGCGCAAACTTTTCGCAGCTGGTGTGACCAGCCGCGACACGCTGGACCAGGCTGAGCAGGCTTACAAAAATTCAAAGGCCGACTATGAGTCGGCTGTAGCCTCGCGCCAGACGCAGGAAAATGAGCTGGATTACTACAGCATACGTGCACCCTTTGATGGAATTGTGGGCGATATCCCGGTTCATTTGGGAGATTATGTCTCCTCGACAACAATGCTGACAACGGTGGATGAAAACCGCGATCTCGAGGCCTACATTTACATACCAACAGAGCGCGCCGGCGAAGTACGTCCCGGGCTGGCTGTCGACATCCTGGACAACAGCGGAAAGCAGATTGAACGCACTGTAATCGGCTTCATTTCTCCGCAGGTCGATGATCAGCTGCAGGGAATTCTCGCAAAGGCTCCGGTACATTCGCCATTGCTGCGCACCGAGCAACTGGTGAAGGCCAAGGTGATTTGGACGACTGCGCCTGCGCCGACTGTGCCTGTGTTGGCCGTGACTCGGCTGGGCGGACAGACCTTTGTGTACGTGGCGCAGGGCGACAATGGAAAGTTTGTGGCGAAACAGCGGGCAGTGAAACTGGGCGATACCATCGGCAACAGTTATGCAGTGGATGATGGCCTGAGTATTGGAGATAAGGTGATCGTTTCCGGCACGCAGTTTCTGGTCGATGGCGCTCCAGTGCAACCACTGGGGTAGCGCTTCGCCGTTCATTATTTGCTGTCGGGGAAGCAAGAGATCATTTCCCCGACCTGGTTGCAGGCCGTAAGTCTTCAATGCTGCAAGTGTCGAAGCATATGCTTCGAGCTGTCAATTGAGGGACGATCGGTTGTGCCTTTTATGTTTAACTGCGAGAGGATTTTCGCGTGGTAGATTTTTTTATTCATCGTCCAGTCTTTGCGACTGTTTGCGCATTGCTGATTATTCTTGGTGGCGCCGTCGTCATTCCGACTCTGCCGATTTCCCTCTATCCGGATCTAGCGCCTCCGCAGGTAACGGTAACCAGCAATTATGTCGGCGCCAACGCGCAGGTGGTTGAGTCAGCCGTCACCATTCCTCTGGAGCAGCAGATCAACGGCGTAGAGGGTATGCATTACATCACCTCTACGAGCTCGAATGACGGCACCAGCAATATCAACGTGGTCTTCAATACTGGCTACGACCTGAATATCGCCGCAGTCGACGTGCAGAACCGCGTGGCAACTGCGCAGGGACGTCTGCCGCAGGAGATCAAGAACACCGGCATCACGATTACGAAGGCGAACCCTAACTTCGTGTTTGCCGCTGGTTTCTATTCGCCCGACGGAAGCCTGTCAAACCAATACATATCAAACTATCTCGATGTGTACGTTAAAGACCCGTTGAAGCGCATCAAGGGCGTTGGCGATGTGGTGATTTTTGGTGAACGCAAATATGCCATGCGTATCTGGCTCGATCCATCCAAGCTGGCGGCTCGTAACCTGACGGCTACGGATGTGATCAATGCGCTACAGGAACAGAATGTCGAGATTCCCTCCGGGCAGCTGGGGAGACCGCCTGCACAGACATCGCAAGATTTTCAGATTACCCTGCGTGTCATTGGGCGTCTTTCCGAACCGCATGAATTTGAACAGATCATTCTGAAAAACACTCCTAACGGGTTAGTGCAGCTTAAGGATGTTGGCCATGCGCAGTTAGGTGCAGAGACCTACGATACGAATCTTGAATACAGCGGACATGAAGCGATCGGCATTGGTGTACAACAGCTATCCAACGCCAATGCACTTGAGGTCGACAAGGCCGCCAAGGCGGCGCTCCTTGAGTTGTCGAAGTCCTTTCCTCCAGGAATCAAGTATGTTGTCGCATTCGATACGACGACTGTAATCGGCGACTCGGTAACGGAAGTGATCTCGACGCTCAAAGAAGCGATCATCATCGTTATCATCGTCATCTTTCTGTTCTTGCTCGACTGGCGTGCCACGGTTATTCCCGCCATCACGATTCCGGTGTCATTGATCGGCACATTCGCGTTCATTAAAATCTTTGGGTTTTCGATCAACTCGCTGACACTTTTCGGCATTACGCTCGCCACTGGGCTTGTGGTCGATGACGCGATCGTCGTGATTGAAAATGTGCAGCGCCACATATCGTTAGAACATTGTGATCCCCACAAGGCCACGTCTGACGCCATGGGTGAAGTCACGAGCGCTGTGATCGCGACGTCCCTTGTCTTGATCTCAGTATTTGTCCCGGTGTCGTTTTTCCCGGGAACGACAGGCATTCTGTACAAGCAGTTTGCCTTGACGATTGCATTTGCCATCGCCATTTCAGCATTTAATGCGTTGACGCTCTCTCCTGCGCTTGCTGCTTTGTTTCTTCGCGGCGAAGAAGAGAAATACAAGATGCTGGACTGGACACGCATTAAGCCCTTGGCCCGTGGGTACTCGGCTTTTGCACATGGTGTGGAAGCCGCCATAGAGTGGCTTGGACGGACCTATGCACGGTTGATTCATCTCGTGTTGCGTATGCGCTATGTATTGCTGCTTGTCTTTTTTGCCGGACTGGCAGCTACGGCATACATGTATCGACATGTACCCACTGGCTTCATCCCGCAGGAAGATCAGAATTACCTGATCGCCGTGGTGCAGACGCCCCCGGGCGCTTCACTGAATTACACAACTGAGCTTTCGCACCGTGCAGAAGAGCTCGTCTTGAAAGACCCCGATGTGTTCGGAACGTTTGCCGTGCCGGGGTTCAGCTTGTCGGGCGGCAGCGCTCCAAATTACGGGCTGATCTTTGTTCCGTTGAAATCAATTGATGAACGCCGTGGCAAAGGGCATAGTGCTGCCGATGTAGTGGCGCGCCTTGCTCCCCGTCTCTTCCAGGTTCCGGGGGGCATTATTGCAATGTTTGAGCCTCCGGCAGTGCAGGGTATCGGAAGCTTTGGCGGCTTTGAGTTCCAGTTGCAGGATCTTGGACGCAATACGTTGCAGGATTTGGACGTGGTGGCGCACAAGATTGTGGCTGCGAGCCACCAGCGCAAGGATCTGACGGGATTGTTCACCAGCTATACGGCGAACGATCCGCAACTCTTGGTCACGATTGACCGCGAAAAGGCCAAAGCTATGGGTGTACCCATCAGCGAGGTCACGAATGCGTTAGGTGTGTATATGGGATCGGAATACATTAACGATTTCGATTTCAATAACCGCTCCTACCGTGTCTATATACAGGCCGATCAGTCCTTCCGCATGAAGGTGAGCGATCTGCGCCAATACTACGTACGCGCCGCCAATGGCTCGATGGTGCCGCTCGACAACGTAGTGAGAATCAGCGATGCCGCCGGTCCGCAGGTGATCAATCATTTCAATCTCTTCCGCTCGGCCGAGATCGATGGTTCTCCGTCACCTGGTTATAGCTCAGGCGAAGGTTTGCAAGCCATGGAACAGCTCGCCAAACAGAATATGCTGCAGGGCATGACTTACACCTGGAGTGGTCTGGCTCTGGAGCAGATCGAAGCGCAAGGTAAAGCCATCGTGATCTTCGGATTGGGCATTGTTGTTGTCTACCTGACACTGGCTGCTCAGTATGAAAGCTTCGCGCTGCCGTTCATCATTCTGCTATCGGTGCCGATGGCAGTACTGGGCGCACTTGCATTGGTCTCATGGCGCGGGTTGTCGAATGATGTCTATGTTCAGATCGGGCTCGTGATGTTAATCGGACTTTCCGCAAAGAATGCCATTCTGATTGTTGAGTTCGCGGAACAGCTTCGAGAAAAGGGACGATCGATTATGGATGCGGCTATTGAAGCTGCCGAGTTGCGGTTACGGCCAATTCTGATGACTTCGATCGCTTTTATTCTCGGCGTGTTGCCACTTTATTTTGCAACTGGATCGGGTGCACTCGGGCGTCATTCGGTAGGTACGACGATTGTTGGCGGCATGATTGTCTCTACAGTGCTGAACCTAATCTTTATCCCGGTGCTGTATGTAATTTTGAGTACGCTTCTCAGCAAGTTTAAGCGCACGCGCCGCAAGGCGGAAGATTGCCTGGAAGTGGAAGAGGGTGCTCTGTCATCGTAAGTTGAATAGAAAGTGCAAAGAAAAGAGGAGCTGTTCGCAGCTCCTCTTTTCTTTGCAGATAGCTTGGGTTAACCTGTTTCTAGCGCAACCAAAGCCGGGATGGCGGAACTGGCAGACGCAGCGGACTCAAAATCCGCCGAGGGCAACCTCGTGGGGGTTCGACCCCCCCTCCCGGCACCAATAGAGTCAATTAGTTACAACTAACCAGCTTCGGCGGTCACCTTCGACTGTGCCCAAACTGTGCCCAAAGTCGTTTCTATGCGGTCTCATCCGTCGGAAGATTACGAGGTCACCATGCCGGGGTACTGCGGCATCGTGCTATCTTTCTATCAACAATAATCATGAGTTCACCTCAGGCCCTCGCAAAGCACATCGCGACCCGCAACACGGCTGCCATCGTCGATTTCTTCTTCGAACGCTCACCTCTCAAGGTCAAATACGGCCTCTATAAAGAGGACGAGTTGTGGGATTACAAGGAGGATGTCCCTGCTACCACTAAGGGAAATGAAGCCGCCTGGGCCAAGATCGCTGCGGATGTTTTGGCGTTTTACAACACGAGGGGCGGTGTCCTGATCTTCGGGATCCGTGATGCCGATTTCAACTTTGTAGGTTCGACCCACAAGGCAGACACAAAGCTCTTCAACGACAAAATTAGAAGATATGTGGGAGATCGATTTTGGGTTAGCTTCTCGCGGGAGTTCATACGAGCTGACCAAAGATATCTGGGGATCGCGATTGTACCTCCGAAGGCACACGCTGCATTGAGGGCGATGGGAGATGGTCCAACCGTTAATGGGCGTAAATACTTAAAGACCGGAGATCTTTGCATTCGTGTCGGGGATACCACGAAAATCCTGCGCGGAGCTGAGGCCCTTAGTTATGTTACGAACAATAATGTACCGGAGGCGATTTCCCAGTACATCGTTAACGAGCCGGGATTCAGAGTATTGCGACCGGACTATCGAGAATTCACTCATAGAAAAAGCCTTTGCTCCACGATTGACGATGCACTCAAAAGCAATCGAACGTTTGTCACATCTTTAACTGGAATCGGGGGCGTTGGAAAAACTGCGCTCGCATGTTGGGCGACGCTCAGAGCACACGATTCGAAAGCGTTCGACTATATCGTCTCGCTTACAGCGAAGGATCGGGCCCTGACTTCTACGGGAATAGTTCCGCTTACATCCACGCTATCTTCGCTTTCTGACCTCCTAACAGAAATTTGTGAGGTGACAGGTTTTTCCGAGCTGTCGCAAATTGAAGATTTGCCGGCGCGCATAAAAGCGGTCAAATCAAGCATCCTCTCCCAATTTCGAGGATTGCTGTTCGTCGACAATCTAGAAACGGTTGATGATCCGCAACTCATTAGCTTCCTGGAAGATTTACCCCTCCCAACGCGCGCCATAGTGACTTCTCGAAAATCACGCGTTCGCGTCGCCGCAATGCCTGTTCCTGTCGGGCCTTTCAACGAAAATGAAGCTATTCAATTCCTCACACACACGGCCCGAGTTCGACGCAAGGACTATATCGCGGAGCTTTCTGACGTCGAAAAGACTCGCCTGACCGACTCGTGCGATCGTGTACCGCTGGTGATCGAGTGGTTCATTGGAAGGGCTCGGTCGGCGGAGAAAGCACTCAAAGACGCCGAAACACTCGCTGCGGAGGGGAAGCACGGCGAAGAGCTTTTGGAATTCAGCTTTCGCCGAGTCTACGGTGAACTTCCAGAGAAGCAGCAGTCTATTTTGAAAGTCCTTTCGCTAATGGGGACGCAGCTACCAATCGAAGCAATTGCAGCTGGAGGTGATCTTCCGGTACACGAGGTAGCAGATCAGATTGAGGAATTAAAGGAATACTCGATCATTGAATCGCAATACGACTTGAACTATCGCGATATCGCTTACTCGCTTCTGCCAGTGACGAGCACGTTTGTATATAAGGAAGTATCCAGATCTCCGGGCCACGAAAGCGCCGTTCGGAAAAGGCTCAACGATTGGTATCAAGCAAAGGAAGTAGTTGACCCCGCGCAACGAGAGCTCGTCCAGAAAGTGCGTAGAGGAGAAAGGAACCCAGAACTGGCTTTAGCTGAGGTTGCTCGAAACGCTATTGCGACCGGCGATCTTGAGACCGCTGAACAGTTCTATAAGGCTGCACTTGAGCGCAATCAGAGTAGTTGGCAGATCCACAGAGAATTTGCCGAATTCTACAGACACAAACGGCATGAGCTTGGACTAGCAATACACCACTACAAGCAAGCGGCGATCAATGTCCCAAAGCACGGACCGGATAGGGCAAAGGTCTATCGAGAATATGGAATGGTCTTGCGAGATTCGGGCTTACCAAACGCCCACCGACAGGCAGCTGAGCAGTTGGAGATTTCATTAGAGCAAACCCCCAATGATGTAATCTGCCGTCACGCCCTAGGGGACTGCTACGTTAAAGCCGGGGTGTACGGAAAAGGCGCCGAGGTATTAGAGCCCCTATTGGAGCACCAATCGCACAAGACGAGAGAGAAGACTTATCCCCTATTGTTAACCTGCTACACATACCTCTCGGAAACGCTGAAAGCAGCCAAGATCCGATCCCTAATAGGAAATGGGTCTGGCAATGGCCTTTCCTAGGTCATTCTCTTCAAACTCATTCAGTAGGCTTCGAGCTTCTTCAATGCATCTGCAATATCGGCCTGGGAAACGATGGCATAGCGTTCAAAGACGCTGCGAGTACGCCATCCGCCGATCTTCATGATGACGCCCTCTGCGATTCCGGCACGGCGCAGATTGCGGGCGGCGGTACGGCGGAGATCGTGAAAGAGCAAGCCGGGAACGCCAGCGGCTTTGCAAGCGTTCGCCCACGTCTCACGGAAGTCTCTTACTGGTTTCCCATCGGGGCGCGTAAGAACGGAGAATTCTGCCGACTTCCCAGCGACACACTGAGTCAGCAAAGAGTGGATGTTGCCGGTCATTGTGACCTCGCGTCCATCCTTGTTCTTGGTGGTGCCGGGTTCCAGGCGAATTGTGCGCGAAGCAATATCGACTTGGCCCACTTTGAGATTGATTAGCTCGCTGATTCGCCATCCGTAGGTCCGTCCCATCTCGACAATCGTTTGGAACCAGAGATCAGGGCAGTAAGCAATGAGCTTCTTGTACTGTGCGTCTTCGAGGAAGCCAGTACGGATGTTGTCCTCGGTGAGCTTCGGGAACTTGGGAAGACGTAAGACCTTCGGGGGCGTGGCGAACATGCCGATACGGAACATCCTCTTTAACGCGGCCATCTCGCGATTGATCGTTGCATTGGAGGCGTTCTCATGCTGGCGATGGTCTACATACTTTGCTACCAGGTCGCTTGTGACTTCCATGACTCGGCGCGACCCAAAGAACGGCTCGATGTGCAGTCTCCAGCGCGTCTGAACGTCATCGGTTGTCTTCCGTCCATTGATGCGGTAATCGCGAAAGAGATCGTCGGCCAATTCGCCTACGGTGATGCGTTCATGCGTTGGCCCAACGAACGTGTTGGTGCTGATCTCGGCTAGACGCTTAGCAAGAAGGCGAGTCGCTACGCGCTTGTCTTCTGTGCGGGTCGATTCACGGAACGATCTTCCATTGCGGTGATATTTGATCCACCAAACTGCGCTGTCTTTCCGCTGGTACAGGCTTCCAGTTCCTCGAGGACGTGCCATCTGAGTATCCCCCCTCCAACAATCCTAGCTGGCGAATAGATCGATGCCAGTATGTTTATGCCGGTCGATATAGGCGTCGAGATCACGGAGGTCAAAGAGGAAGGGCGTTCCTTCTCCATCCTGAACGAAGGGCAATCCACCATCTTGAACCAAGCGCCGCAACTTCCATTCGCTAATGCAGAGGTAGTCCGCTGCTTGCCTCGTTCGGAGGAGACGGCGGTGATGGTGTGTGGGAGAAGGCGGAAATTGCATAGAAAAACCTCTATTGTCATTTAGCCAGACTGGATGTACTCTGTCAATATGTTTACAAACATTAATGGCGATTCGAAGCGGAGTAACAAATATGGGACAGCCTGATGCCAGCAACGAAAGGCAGCAGAGAACCTTGTCGGTTCGCATCTCTGAAGCCCTTCACGGACGCCTTGAAGGAATTCGAGAGATTCTTTCTGCACGCTCAGGAACTCGCATAACAACATCAGAGGTTGCGAAGAACATTCTCGAAAGCGCTTACGAAGAGCGGCTGGAATTCGTGGAGCGCCTGAAAGAGCCCACGGTTTCTCTTATCGACATACGAGGCCAACACGAACAAGGGCTTGAGCTGTCGAAATCTGACTGGACATGCGTAGTCTTCTTCGTGCATCAGGGTTTTGAGTCGGCGAAGCATTTGAATCCGTACATATCGAAAGAATCGCTGATGGGGTTAGTCAATGCTTTCCTGGCAGCTTACAAATTGTTGACTAAGAGTGCATCAAGAGATGAGGAATATTATCTTGGGAATTTCGGCTACAGCCTTGGCGTTGGAGCTGGTCCGGCCTCGAGCGCTGACGTATTCAAAGCTGCTGAACATAGTCTCAAGCAGATTGAGGAGTCGCGGAGACCGTACGGTCCTACTGGGTTAGGTCGAAACCTCTATGCACTGATCGAAGGCGAAAAGTTCGCGAGCATAAAGGCTCTCAATAAGGCCCTCAATCCATTTTGGACAATTCTTTGGCGACTTGCCGCACGGGGACATTTTGCTCAGTGCGAAGCCCCGATCCGTATGCCATTGAACCCGGGAGAAGAGCATTTCGAAAAGAGGCCGTACATCCCCTCAGTATCCGAATCGCTTGGTGCAGATCGATATTCGCTCTCCTTTCAAACCTTGGACAATTCTGATCTCTCCTTACTTCTTGTTTTTCCCGACAAGTGCGGAGCAATGTATCCAATGAGCCGTTACCCAATGATTACGGCTTTTCGAGCCATGCTCGATGGTCTAAGAAGCGATCAGGAGAATGAACATTGGGATACTCCGTCATTTTTTGCCTATACCGGCCGAGGTAAAGATGGTTTGCACGTTGGCTTCCGTGCAAAAGATAACGGCATTACCTTCACATTTGCTCCGGAGGAATGGGCCACCATCAAGCGTCTTTTCGCGAAAGCGTGGGAGACCCCCGAACTGAATCGTGTATGGGAGAAATTAGCCCTTGAATACGGGGAGTTGTAAGACAACGGTGCTTCGCACCGGATGGAGGGTGACACGTCACCCCCGATGGGTTGCTGTGGAGGAACCGTGGTTCCTCTGTGGTAACTAGCACATATTGCAGCGGCTCCGCATGCAAGGTTGCTGCTGGGTAACTCGCTGTTTCTGCTTGGCTTGAGATCGAACGTTTCTTTGAGGTTGCAACCATGAAGCGACGAGCCCTTCGCACGAAATCGGTAGGTACCAAAGTGAGCGAGGCTGAGTTCGCCATGCTGGAGAAGCGTGCGCATTCGACAGGGCTCACTCTCTCAGAATGGACGCGTGATGTCTTACTTGCTGCACCGACAGAGCCGACCGCGCACGTCGATGAATTGATTCTGGCAGAGCTACTGGCATTCCGATCGCTGTTTCTTAATCTTCAGTTCAGAGCAGACAAAGGCCCACTGGACACGGACGAGCTGCGCAGCTTGATAGGGCGTGCGGATGGGACAAAGATCGAGCGGGCGCGGGAGCGTCTGCAAGCCACTCACGCGGTCCAGCAGGAAGACAGATCTGAGCGCATAAGCAAACCATCTGGGGAGGGCGCAGAGCATGGCGGAATGGGGACGTAAGGAATACTCGAAAGCATGGCCGAGCAGGACGCCGATTTGGACGTGGACGGCGATCTTGCTGTCGTTCGCGTTCTTCACTGGGATGCTCTTCCTGGAGTACGAGCAGAGCTGGACCGCCGCCGAGCGGCTTTATCTATCGGACTACCTGAAGAGCGGAGTGCGGGGCAAAGCATCGGCGACGGCGCAGTCCAAGTACACGCTGCTGGAGGCTGTGATCGGCAAGGGGCAGCAGCGGCTCGTGTTGAGCGACGAGATCGAGCGGGTCTCGGACGTGGACGGCAGGCCGGGATACCGACTGACGGGTGAGGGCGTGAAGGACGGCATTTCCCGGCTGACATGGGTAACTGGCGTCTTCAACGACCGTGGTCTGCATCGGGTGATGAGCGAGGCGGTGTATGCGGATCATGAGGCGTGGGTGTTCTACAAGAAGCCGGTCTATGCAACGCTCGCGTTCTTCGTGCTGGCGCTGTTCGTGGCCATCCCAAAGGATCGGACGCGGCGGATGATTTGGAAGCATGGCCGTCGCCTGCGCGGGCCTGAGTTGGTCTCGACAGCGGACTTCAACACGAAGTTGGGGCGCTCGAAGACGCTGACGGTGGACTTGCCGGACGGGGTTGCGTTCATCAATGAAGAGATTAGCTGGTACGACGCACTCTTCCATAAATCTCTTTGCCGGTGGGCACGCATTCCGCGAGAGCGGGAGGCGATGCACTTCCTCATCGTGGGCGACAGTGGAACGGGAAAAAGCGCTGCTATAAGACAGATACTCTCGCAGGTCGTTGACCGTAACGAGGCGGCCATCGTGTACGACCCGGCGATGGAGTACCTACCACAGTTCTATAACGAATCGCGCGGTGATGTGGTGCTCAATCCCTTGGACGCACGCTGCCCGTTCTGGAGTCCAGGCGACGAGGTTCCGCACGAAGCGGAGGCCCTTACCTTAGCCGCTTCTCTGTTCCCGGATCAGGGCCGGGAGAACCGTTTCTTCGTCGAAGCACCGCGCAAAATCTTCGCGCATCTATTGAATCTTAGGCCGACTCCCGAGCAGCTCACGTACTGGATGTGCAACGCGGAAGAGATCGACAAACGCGTCGAAGGAACCGAGATGGGGGCCATGATCGACCGTCACGCAGCGGCACAGCGAAGCGGTGTTTTGGGTTCGTTAAACATGGTGGCGGACGCATTCAAGCTGTTGCCAAAGGAGAGCCAAACCGAGCGACGATGGAGCACGGTGCAATGGGCCAACGAGCGCAAGGGATGGGTGTTCATCACGTCGAAGCCGACCATGAGAGAAAGGATGCGGCCACTGGTGAGCCTGTGGCTCGACCTGCTTGTGCTACGAATGATGAACGACGACACCGTGCGCCGGAAGACGTGGTTCGTGCTCGACGAACTGGCCAGCTTACAGCATCTTCCCCAACTCAAGACGGCGGTGACGGAGAATCGCAAATCGAATAACCCGATGGTGCTGGGCTTCCAGGGAAAGGCTCAGGTCGAGGCTCTGTACGGCCATGTTGCGGAAGCGATGTTGAGCCAGCCTGCGACGAAGATATTCCTGAAAACGAGCGAGCCACACGCGTCAGAGTGGATCTCGAAGGCCATCGGCGAAGTTGAAATCGAGCGCTTCCGCGAGTCGCGTACTAAGGGCATGTTCCCGCGCGGGCGTGAGACGGAGCAGCGTGACATCACGCGCGAGCCACTGGTTATGGCGTCAGAAGTGGGTGGTCTTGACCCGTTGCATGGCTACTTGAAGCATGGCAATCTCGTGGTGCAGATGCGGTTCCCGTATATGCAGCTAGAGAACAACGCGGAGAAGTTCGTCGAACGAAAGATGACGCCGGTTGTGCCGGCGCAACCGGCAGCGCAGCCCTCGCCGGTCGTGGTGGAAGACCCGATCATCCAACTTGAGCCGGTGCCGCGGAAGCCTGTTCAGCGTGTGCCAAAGAATCAGGAGCAACAGTCCGCACAAGTGAACGAGCAGCATCCGTACTTCGAGTGAAGTGATCATGGTGACGATCTCCAAACCGATCAGTTCCGGCCAAGCGCAGGCATACCACAAAGAGGAGTTCGCCAATGCTAAGGAGAACTACTACACGGAAGGCGAGCATGTGCGCGGCGAGTGGCAGGGGCAGCTTGCCGCGCGATGGGGCTTGGAGGGTGAGGTCAGCGAGCAGCAGTTCAAACGTTTGAGCGAGGGTCAGCATCCAGGGTCGGGAGAGCAGCTTGTGCGCTATCAAGCGCCGCGCGAATACGTGAACGACAAGGGCGCGAACATTCATTCGATGGAACATCGGGCCGGGTGGGATGCGACGTTCAGTGCGCCAAAATCCGTCTCGCTGACTGCGCTTGTTGGGGGTGATGACCGCGTGCGCGTGGCGCACAAAGAAAGCGTGCGCGTGGCACTGGATGAGATGGAGAAGTATGTGCAGGCCCGGATGGGAGGCAATACTCCGGCGCAGACAACGGGCGAATGGGTTGTCGCTAAGTTCGAGCATGACAGCAGTAGGCCCGTCAATGGCTATGCCGCGCCGCAGCTTCACACGCACGCTGTCGTATTCAATATGACCGAAACCTCCGATGGAAACATCCGTGCTTTACAGCCCCAAGAGTTATACAGAACTCAGCAGTACGCGACGGCAGTCTATCGCTCGGAATTGGCGGTGTATCTTCAACGCATGGGCTATGAAGTCGAGCGCGGCAAGCATGGACAACCGGAGATCAAAGGCTACACGCGGGAGTATCTGGAGGCGTCGAGTCCGCGGCGGCAAGCAATCAAAGAGCACATGGAGGCGACCGGCATGAGTGGCGCGGGCGCTGCTCAGATCGCGGCCCATCAGACGCGCGAAGCTAAGCAGTCGCTATCGCGTGAGGAGGTATGTGCGAGTCACCAGAAGATGGCCTCCGAATACGGCCATCAGCCGCAACGCGTGCTCGCTGAAGCTGCGCAACGTGAGGGCGTAGAGCTGAGGACTGAGTCCTCTCATCGTGCTGCGCACGAGGGTATGAGCTACGCGCGAGAACGCGGCATGGAGCGGGAAGCTGTTGCTGATGAACGCACATTGATGCGTGATGCACTGAAGCACGCGATGGGAGAAGCGCGTTTGCTGGAGATACGCGCCGAGTTCGAGCGTCGCGCTGCCGACGGTAATTTGATTGAGGTCGAGCGCAGAGCGGGGCTTGCTGGCCGAACGTACACGACCGGCGAGATGCAGGGCTACGAGCGCGAGCTGATCGAGCGCATGAAGATGGGACAAGGGACGCGCGATGTGCTGGCCGATGGCAACGTGCTTGAGCGGACAATGCAGGAGCACTCGCACTTGAGCGTCAGCCAGCGGTACGCAGTCGATACGGTGTTGACAAGCCGCGATCAGATGATGGCCCTGGAGGGCGTTGCGGGTGCGGGGAAGACAACTTCCTTAGCCGCCGTTCGTGAGGCCGCTGTGAGTGCAGGCTATGAAGTCGAAGGGCTTGCGCCGACGTCGAAGGCCGCGCAGAAGCTAGGCGAAGCGGGCATGGCGACGGAGACGTTGCAGCGTCATCTCGCGCGAGGTGAGAGGGCCGATGATGGACAGAAGCGGCTCTATGTGGTCGATGAAGCGAGCATGGCGAGCACCCTGCAGATGCACACGTTCGTCGAGAGGCTAAGGGAAAATGACCGTGTTCTCTTCGTCGGCGACACGCGGCAGCATGAGGCCGTCGAAGCCGGAAAACCCTACGCGCAGTTGCAGGAGGCTGGGCTTCGCACGTCGCATCTCGACGAGATCATCCGGCAGAAAGACCCGGCGTTGAAGGAGGCCGTTGAGCAGCTTGCGCGTGGCGAAGTGCGCGAGGCCATCGGCAATCTCAACCGGCAGGGCCGGGTGCATGAGATCGGCGACCGTCAGGAGCGGATCGCGGAGATCGCGCGGGAGTATGTGCGTTCTCCGGAGAGCACACTGGTCGTCTCACCCGACAATGAATCGCGCCGCGAGATCAACAGCCAAATCCATCGCGCGATGCAGGAATCCGGCCAGATCAAGGGCGACGAATATCGGGTGCATCTCTTGTACGCGCGGCAGGACATCACGGGAGCCGACCGGCAGCACGCGCAGAACTATGAAACCGGTGATGTCATCCGGTACTCCAAAGGCTCAAAGCCGCTGGGCATCGAGGCCGGAGAGTATGCGCGAGTCACGGCCACGGATCGAGAAACAAACATGGTCGCGGTGAAGCGGCGCAATGGCGAGGAACTGAGCTATGACCCGCGCCGGTTGCAGGGCGTGACGGTCTACCGCGACACCGAACGTAGTTTCGCCGAGGGCGACCGGGTGCAGTTGACCGCGCCGTATCACGATCAAAAGCTAGCCAATCGTGAGTTGGGAACAGTGGAGAAGATCGACGGCGACGGCAACCTCAAACTGAAGATGGACTCAGGCCGTGAGGTCGAGTTCAATACGCGGCAGCATCCGCATCTCGACTACAGCTATGCCGTGACGAGCCACAGCAGCCAGGGCCAGACCTCCGACCGCGTGCTCATCCATGTTGACTCCGATCAGACGCATCGCGAGCTGCTGAATAGCCGCATGGCCTACGTCTCTGTCTCGCGGGCGCAGTACGACGTGCAGGTGTACACCAACGACGCGGCGACGCTGGGCCAAGAGTTGAGTCGTGATATATCAAAGTCGGTTGCTCTTGAGGATGTGGCTATTGCGAAGAGCTTTGACCTTGAGCCAGTTCAGCAAGTCGTAGAACAGCTTGGATTGAGTTTGAGCCTTTAGTGGTGTTGCAATACGTCATTAGTTATAGTTAAGTAATGACGTTTTGAGACAGAAGCCGATGACAGACAACATGACGAAGACGATGCGGTATGTGGGCAAGCACGGGATCGTGAGGCCCCGCGATCTTGAGGCGCTTGGCATCCCACGCGAATACCTGCTGAGACTGTATCGGCGAGGCAAACTCAGCCGTTCTGGACGGGGTGTCTACGCTCTGCCAAATGCAGCCATCACAGAGAGGCATTCATATGCTGAGGTAGCCAAGCGAGTTCCGGGAGCGGTCCTCTGCCTGCTGACTGCCCTGGCATTCCACGAGATTACGACTCAGAACCCATCTTCAATTTGGATTGCTCTGGGAAGAGGTGCCAGAACACCGTTGCTGGAGTCTCATTCGCTAAGGATTGCTCGGCTTTCCGGACCATCGCTCACAGAAGGAATTGAAACCCATCGCGTCGAAGGCGTTTCCGTTCGCGTCTATTCTGCCGCAAAAACTGTCGCGGATTGCTTCAAGTTTCGGAACAAGATTGGTCTTGACATCGCCATCGAGGCGCTAAGAGATTGCCTTTCGCAGAGGAAGGCCAGCATCAATGACATCTATCGCTACGCTAAGATTTGCCGCGTCAGCAATGTCATCCGTCCATACATGGAAGCCGTATGACGCGAGAACCAAACAAGAATCCGGCGGCATCTATCCGCGCTAGACTCCTTTCCCTGTCCCAAGAGAAGGGGGAAGACTACCAGAGAGTTCTCGGCAGATTCGCAATTGAACGATTCCTGTATCGGCTGGGGACTTCGCCTTACCGAGATCGTTTTGTGCTCAAAGGGGCAACGCTGTTTACGCTCTGGACTGGGGAGACACATCGACCAACGAAAGATCTGGACTTGCTTGGCTGGGGCTCTTCTGCCATCGCCGACGTAGTACAGGTGGTTCGTGCCATCAGCGGAATTAGGGAAGATGACGGCATTCTCTTTGATAGCAAGTCCGTCGAAGGCACGAGAATCAAAGAGGATGATGAGTACGACGGCGTTCGCATCAAGTTCCGTGCTCAGCTAGCTGGCGCGCGAATTCCTTTGCAGGTCGATATTGGGTTTGGGGATGCGATTTACCCGGAGCCTGAGCTGTCCACATTTCCCGTACTCCTGCCAATGTCAGCGCCGATCATTCGAGCCTATCCACGGGAAGCGTCGATTGCAGAAAAGCTGCACGCGATGGTTGCACTCGATATTCGTAATAGCCGAATGAAGGACTTTTATGACGTTTGGTTCATGGCAAATACGTGGACTTTCCAACTCTCCTCGTTGCGCAGCGCAATCGCTGTGTCATTCCAACGGCGCGGGTCGGCTCTCCCCAATGAGCTCCCCTTTGCCCTGACCGATGAATTCTTGACCGACGCGCAGAAGATGCTCCAATGGAAGGCATTTGCGCGAAGGTTGAATCCGGGCGACAACGCTCCTTCGCTTGCCGAGATTGGTGCCGTTCTTCGCGCATTCCTGCTGCCGTGTCTCTCATCTCAAACCGACATCACTGCCCAGGAGTGGATACCCAATCTCGGATGGCACGATTCCAGCCGCTGACGCGGCGTACCCTTCGCTCCGCCGTCCGTAAAGGCTCTCCGCTGCGCTCCGACCGCTGCCGCGGCGCGGCGCGGCCTTGACTGACGGCTTCGCTTCGAGTGGTTTCAAGTTATGAGAAGAATGTATTCTTCTCATGTGTTCACAACCATGTGAAGGCTCAAGCCATCATCCCAAGCACGTAGCGGAATATCTCCTGACCCCTGAGCCGGCACCACACATTGTTGATCATTTGCTAGTCAAGCGCAGAAAGGCCGCACGAGCAAAGATAATCGAATGTACCGTCGTAAAACGATGGAGGGCGTGTGCGATCAGAGGTGTCGCCCTTTGGAACGAAGATGATCATTCCCTGTCGAGCTCGAGTCAAAATTACTCGATAAGCATTCTTCAGATACAGTCGCCTAGAATCGTCGTTGACGGATTGCCACTTGGTGCCTTTGAATGCATGGCAGGTCCATTTTCCATCCTTGTGATGAAAGTCTCCGTCCCAGCACACGCCGACCCAATCCAGCTCGAGACCTTGGACGGCGAACTCGCTCGCCACGTCTTCTAAATAGCAGGAGGATCGAACATCTGTGTCGGCGTTGAGAAACCAGTTTGTCGGCTCTATCTCCGCTTTGATATGGATACCTTCGGGCCGGAGGCGTTGGGCACCTGACGATGCCACCAAGCCAAAGCGTTCCGTCCCGCGGGCCTGACTACGTAGCCAAGCCCTCGCAGCGGCGAGATTTCGGGTCAAATAGATGGGATAGGCTGCTTTTATGCTCTTGTATGTAACACTCGCGGCTTCCGGCTCGTCATCGAGAACGTGACCGACGAAAGTTGACAGCGCCTCTGCGCGAAACGATCGCATGGAAACCGCAAGATGAAGGTGTTCGTCCGAGCAAACCCGTGACGATGCAAGAAACGCCTCTACCTCATTTGGGGAACCATATTCCGCAAGTGCGATCCGCGGCGAGACATGGACCTCCCAAGTTGGAAACCGAGTTTCAAGCGCATTGATCCATTCGGATATGCCGGCCTCTCCGGTGTTGATCTCTTGACCGCCACCTACAAGGCACACGACCGTACACCAATCTGGATGTCGGTCCATCACACTGATGAGGAACTCTGGCTCTGAAACATCAAAGTCCGTCTGTCCTCGCTTGCGCTGCATAAAGCTAGCCGCCTGCTCACGAGTCCATGCGCGTTGCGCTTCGTCAAACACAACGACCTTTTCTACAGGGACATCGTCGTTACCAACGTAGTGATCTCGAAAGTGATGAATATTCTGAACAAAACTGCGTACCTCGCGCTCCGCCGTCTTTTTTGAGATACCCTCACGCCGAGCTCTGTCACGGGCAAGTGCCTCCCTTAGCACATCAACAAGTGGTCCGTTGCCGGAGAGAAAGACTGCGTGTTCGTCATGATGCTCTTCGGAACGCCTCGTCGCAATGTTTAGCCCTGCCAGGGTCTTACCGGAGCCGGGCACTCCAGTCACGAAACAGATAGCTTTCGTACGATTCTGGCGAGCTTGATCGATCACAGCACTCACGCTAGCGCTCGTCTCTTGAAGATTCTTCGCGCCAGCATCCGATCGCGAAATGTCGGTCACGCTATGAGTGCGATACAGGACCTGTGCTGCCTCAACGATAGTTGGCGTCGGCTTGTAGCCCTTTGCTATCCAGTCGTCCACGTCGAGAGTCGGAAATACATGCGTAGCGCAAATGTGGTCGATTAGGACACCCAGTTCGGTGGCGTTTACCCCAACTGGCAACGCGACGAGATCGTTCGCAAATTGGAGATCGGGTACTGGCTGAGAATCAGCGTTGGTGGAGATCAGCACCGGGACGATCGCAGCAGTATGGCTGCCTTCATGAAAGTTTTTGAGATCAAGAGCATAATCTTCAACTTGATCAAAAGCGCCCGCCAGATGCTCGCTTGCACCAGCCTTGAACTCGATGACGAAAACGATGTTTCCCGATACCAACACCGCGTCGGCACGTTTGCCCATCCTTGGAATATAGAATTCAAGAAATACTCGTCCGTCTGGACGACTAGCGAGAGCAGCCTTCAAGATAGAAATCTGCTGAAGCCAGGCCCAACGCTGTTGCTCCTCGAGCGCGTGATGATGCTCTGTCGTTAGGACTCCAAGAATGCGTTCGGTATCGTCGTGGAGAAAATGTCGTAGTGGCGCCTTGTAATAGGCCTTGATTGGCATTTAGATGGCTACGCTCGTTGTTTGTCGTTGATATCCCACTCAGATATTATTGACTGAATTTGATTTTGCTCCAGATTTGAGGAAAAATCCTTCAATGCGTTACATAGGAGGCGCAAACCATCAGCCTACACGATCAGAATCTGGCCGAAATGAACCTTTTTTTCGTCGATCGTTGTGGCATCGCCTCAGCGTTTAGCAAACGAGTAGGGAATATCGACACTCGCTTCGAGTTCGGCTGTAAACCTTCTGCACAATAGAAGAGGTATCGCCCCAAAGACTCCGAAGCTGCAATCGATGAGCCGCCAGCCGATTGGGATGCCGCGGATATGCCCAGCGATGAGGGCAAGAGGGATAACACCTGCGCAGGCGATCAGGCCGAAGGTGATGATCCATTTATTGCGAACAGGGTCGATGTAGGGACCAATAAACACAACGGCGATGACCAGGTGAGCAAATGCGAGCCAATCAGTCCCATAGGCAAGGAATGGATAGCGGGCGTTCGTAGCACTCAGTCCTTCATTGACGTGTTCGAGCCACGGAAGTAGGCCTGTGGATTCTGCGATTGGCTGCAATGATCCTATATGAAAGAAGCACACGAGCCAGCTAAGCTCCGTCTGGAGAGGAAAGGCGGTAACGCCGCTAACAAACAAACCGATGATGAAGATGGCGAGCCAGAAGCGAATGCGGCGAACATAATCAGATGACGTCATAGACCTGGACAGAGTATCTGGTGTGACTCATACAGTCGAGATATCTTGCTCCAGAGTATTGGTAGGCACTGCACCAAAGCGTCTTTCTCTCCGATTGAATTCATCGAGTGCGGCAGCGAGATCGGTCTCATCAAACTCCGGCCACATCCTGTCCGTAAACAGGAGTTCCGCGTAAGCGGATTCCCACAATAAGAAATCCGAAAGACGCTTCTCGCCACCGGTACGAATCAACAGATCGACCTCTCCGCCTTCTGCGCCGAGAGCCCGCGTCAGGAGTGGTCGGAGTAGATCCGTCGAGGGCGATCCTTCGTTCAGGAGAGAGGCAGTCACTCCGACCGCCGCACGCGTAATAGCATCTCGTGACGAGTAGTCGATGGCAACGCATAAATGAAGACAACTTCCTGCTATGGTCATTGATTCGGCCCTGTCGATCTCTCGCAGCACTGCTTTCGCGAGTCGATCACGTCGCCCGATCACGTGAAGCCGCACGCCACGTTGCCGCAGCCGCTCTGCCTCCAGGCGCAGGAAGGCTCGCAGAAGCCAGAAGATGCTCTGCACCTCGGAACCCGGTCGACTCCAGTTATCGGAAGAGAATGCGTAAAGTGTTAGCCGAGCAACGCCCAAATCCAGTGCGCACTCCACAACACGTCGGACTGCGAGAACACCGGCGCGATGCCCTGCGACCCGGGGTAAACCACGTCGCAGGGCCCATCGGCCATTCCCATCCATGATGATTGCTACATGTAGTCTTTCCCGTTGTTTACTCGACATCGAATTCTCCTGTAAGAGCCCTGCTCTACGCTGTATGGCCTGGCATCATCGGTTTGGTTTGTTCAGGAGGGCCTGTCACGGGAAGAGAACTGTACCAATCGATTCTGCGAGTGAAGTACATGGCAGCTGCTACCGCCAGGAAGCTGGCGATCGCGCCAACTAGCAGTGCATTGTCTTCGAGCGTCAGCAATAGATAGATCAACGTGTACAGCAGCGTGAAGATAACCAGTGCTCTCGCGCCCTGTAATCGACTGGAGAAGATCCATCCGGCATTGGCCGAAAGGAGAATCACCGTGGCAGCACCTGCAAGCATGAAGCCGTAATCGAAGCCGATCCTTTCGGCGAAGGACAAGAGGAGCAGGTAGAAGATGATCTGGGCTATTCCTACCAGGATGTACTGTGCGGGATGAACCCGTCTGCCGGTCGTGGCTTCAAAGATGAAATAGGAGAGGAACACAAGACCCAGGAAGAGGAGTACATATTTCAGGGACCGATTGACGGACTGATAGGGATCGGCCACTTCGATGAAAGACATGCCTAGCGCCGTCGTGTCGAGTCCATTAATCGAGTCGCTTGGTCCTTCGGCGCGCACGCCGCGGGCGATGAAGGGGACGGACCACTCTGCGGTGAAGCCTTGGTTCGATATGTTTCGGTTGACGGGCGGGATTCCTCCATCAAATCCTGGATTTCGCCAATCGCCCTGCGCCGTGAGATGGGTTGTCTTGCCATAGGCAAGTACTGAAATCCGCTCTGCACCAGAGAATCGTAACGTGGACGTCGTATGGAATTGCGTATCAGGCCTTACGATATCGGCGACCTTCGCGCCAAATAGAGACAATTTGACGAGTCGGTTTTGATCTCCGCCAAAAGCGATGTTTTCAGCGATCTCCGCTGGCACGAGCGTCATGGTCTTTACGTCTGTCGTCAATGTGGCATCTGCCAGGGCTCCGTGCGCGTCGCTCACTCCGACGACAATTTCGGCGCGGCTCCAGTCGAGTTCGGCACCCTGCGGAGCTGCGGCAGGAACTCCTGAGAGATCGAAGTTAGCATCGAGCTTCAAATCCGCCTGAAACACGGGTACCCTGAAGAGCGAACGATGCCGTTCTTCCGTCGTGGTCCTGAGAGCAGCAGAGGCCTGCGCAGGAAACACGAGATAGATACCGTGCTTCGTAAAATCAGCCGGAGATTGTGGTGGGATGCTGTACGGTATGGCGAGGGTCGGCCCAAGGAAGGTCTGCGGACCGCCTACATGACTGCTGATTTCTTTGACGACATCTTCGGCACGTTTCGTCCTGTCATTGACCAACCCGCTTACAAAGAAGGCCGGAATGGCCATCAGCAATGCCAGCCCGCACACGATGATGAGTTTGACACCCATCGATAGCGACCTGAACAGTCCCCGAGGACTCGACTGCAACATTGAAAAATCATTCACTGAGTTATCTCCCTATTGCAAAGTACTTTGCGATGCAAAGTTATAAGATAAAAAAAACTAGGCCCTTGAAGGAGTCAGACCACGCACCAGATTGCCTGCCGGTTCATCCTTCGTTTCCTTGGCGGCATCTCGAATCACCTGCTCAAGAGCGGAGAGGTATTCAACGTAACGTTTGCGGCCTGATGACGTGATACGACAGACCGTAAGCGGTCGATTGTGCTCATGCCCCTTCAATATCTCGACCATCTTTCCTTTTTCCAGCACGCTCAAATGTCGGCTTAGATTTCCATCCGTGAGAGCGCATAGCTGTTTGAGATCGTTGAATGTCAGCCCTTTAGGATTGGTAATCAGGGAAGTAAGTATGCTGAGGCGAGCACGCTCATGGATCACCCGATCCAGCCCTTCATAAGCAAAGCGCCCTTCGCTGGATGGAGATTTAGGCTTCATCTTCATTCTCCGTCGAGGTGAATAACAGAATTGCCGCGACCAGCAGCTGGCCTGCTCCGTAGGAAATTCCCATGGCCCACGGAGAAAGCGCCCGGCTGCCTCCCATTGCAAGACAACTCAGTCCCGTCAGTAAATACCACATACCAGCTGCAATCATCGGTCGCGGCAAGAATCGGCACGATGAAAATACCCCAAGCCCGAAAATGACCTGCCACATTCCTGGGAGCATCCACGTCGCGATTGGCACATAACGCAGGAGCACAATCGTCACGAGTAGGCCTGCGCCCGCCGATGGCAAAAATTGCTCAACCGCCATACGGAGCATTTCGTTTGATAAACCCGAATGTATACGGCGCGTGCGCGTATACATCTGCACTCCCGTCAAGACAGCTGACAGAACGGCTGTAGAGATCCAGATGCTCAGGTACGCGGAAATGTGACTGACCGGATCTGGAACCCAATGTCCCTGGGCTCCCGCAGCCAGAATCGCGAAAATACCAGTCGCAGCGAGTGTCGCGGGACCGTAACCACGAAACTCCGTAGTACTGGCCATCTGTCTGCGAATGCTGCTGATGTCGCCAAGCGCTTTATAGAGATCGTTCATCGCCAATTCACTTTACAATGCAAAGTAAAACAGCAAGAGAAGTTTGTCAAGATGCGAATAACCGTCAGTTGAAATTTGAGACGTGATCATATCGAGCCCGGGTCGAATTCCTATATGGCTTGAATGACTAGCAGGAGACGATTGATACTCCGCTCCGGCTGAGACCTCCTGCTCAAATGCTCCAGTGATCATTAGAAGACGGTCATTCAGATTCTGACCAGCGTTGGTACTCCCTTTTTTCTTTGGCTGGTCAGATTAGAGGTGGGAATAGCCAACGCCAAGAGAGCTGTGCAAGAGTGTAATGAACGTGATCGTTAGTTCTCATCCGATGCTGCACCCTTTTTTTGAGACTTTGGGCTATACCTGCGGATATGCATGGTATCGGCGGGGGCGTGTGCGCTCTGGGGATCTTCTTGGGGATGAGCAACGTTGGACAGTAATTGCTGCGGCTGCGATTGGTGCATTGCTGGGAAGCAGGGTTCTGGGCTTGCTGGAACAGACCCCTCGACTGAAGATGACGTGGCAAGCCGTGTTCTTGCCTGGCGGGAAAACGATCGTGGGCGGCCTGCTGGGTGGGTGGTTCGCGGTGGAAATGGTGAAGCGTCTGCGCGGGATACAGTCGCGGACAGGGGATCTCTTTGTGATTCCGCTGTGCATCGGAGTTGCCGTGGGCCGTATTGGGTGTTTTCTGGCTGGACTGGCCGATGATACGTACGGGACACCGACGAAACTCCCTTGGGGAGTCGACTTTGGCGACGGCATAGCCCGTCATCCGACGCAGCTTTATGAAATCCTTTTTCTTGGATTGTTGGCGTTCGCTCTGAACCGCTACAATCGACGCCCACATCCCGAGGGGGCTACGTTTCGACTGTTTCTGGGAGCTTATCTTGCCTGGCGCCTTGTGGTTGATTTCATCAAGCCTCAGCCACTCGTGCTTGGGATGAACCTGATTCAATGGAGTTGCGTTGCGGGGCTGGTCGCACTGACACCCAGTTTGTTTCAATTGTTGTTCGCAAAGGATCAGTTGGTCAGGAGTTTTTGAATGAGCATGGATCCGCTACCTTCGACCTCGAACGAGCCGATCAGTCTCGCGAAGCTTGCAACGATCTTCGCGGTCATTTTCGGAATTGCTTTTGGCCTTTGCGCCGTCAGTGCCGTCACCGGCGGACTTGGGTCACAAAAGGTGCTGCCATTTCTGATCGGCACGTCGGTGGTGATCGAAGGTGTCTGCATATTGGGATTGCTGGTTGTTGGGGTTTTGGCGATCGTTCGTTTTTTCAGCAATAAGTCTCAGGATTAACCGAGGATATCGATGCCGGCACGTACACGACCATATCTGTTCTATGACACCGCCGTCTCGCTCTGTTCGACTTGCTATCGCCGCATCGATGCGAAAATCGTATTTGAGAATGATAACGTCTTCATGCTCAAACGCTGTCCGCAGCATGGCTTTGAGCGAGTTCTGATTGCGGACGATGTGGACTACTATCGACGATGCCGCGAAGTGTTTTTTGAAGCCGCCGGAGATGCCTGATCGGTACAACACACCGGTCAAACATGGATGTCCCTATGACTGTGGCCTATGTCCTGATCATGAGCAGCACTCTTGTCTGTCGCTATTGGAGATATGCGATGCGTGCAATCTCTCATGTCCCATCTGCTATGCGCAGTCTGGAACACATCGTACGGAGTTCAAGCCAGTCGAACAAATCAATCGGATGCTGGATTGTATCTGTGCCAATGAGGCTGAACCGGACGTGGTTCAGATCTCTGGCGGCGAACCAACACTGCACCCAGATTTCTTCTCGGTGCTGGATGCGGCGAAGCGACGCCCTATTCGCCATCTCATGGTCAACACAAATGGGATTCGCATTGCGCAGGATGAGGAGTTTGCCCAGCGACTGGCCAGCTACATGCCAAAGTTCGAGCTCTATCTTCAATTTGACTCGCTTCGCCGTGATCCACTGCTTCAGTTGCGAGGAGCGGATCTGCGGCATACACGAGAGAAGGCGCTTGAAAGGCTAAATCGACTCGGGATCTCGACGACCCTGGTGGTGACGGTGGAACGGGGCGTCAATGACGATGAACTAGGCTTGATTGTGGATTTTGCTTTGAAGCAGCCGTGCGTACGTGGAGTCACCTTTCAGCCAGTGCAACAGGCGGGGCGCCTAAACAACTATGATTCGGCGGCGCACCGTCTGACGCTTACTGAGGTGCGCCGCCGGATTCTGGACCAGACCACGGTGTTCAAGCCGGAGGATCTCATTCCGGTTCCGTGCCATCCGGACTCTCTAGCGATGGGCTATGCGATGAAGCTCGCCGGCAAAGTTGTGCCTTTGACGAGCATGGTTTCCCCGGATGTGCTGATTAATGGCGGTCGTAACACGATCATCTACGAGCAGGACCCCGCCATCCGCGCCGATCTGGAGAGGAATCCAAATCTTCGTAACCAGTTGTTCAAGTTGTTTTCGACAAATCATTCTCCGCAGTCGCAGGCGACGACCTTACGCGAGCTATTGTGCTGTCTGCCGCAAATCATGGCACCGAAGAACCTGGGCTACGATAACCTGTTTCGCATCCTAATTGTGCAGTTCATCGATGCTCAAAGTTTTGATTTGCGGTCAATCAAGAAGACTTGCATCCACATCGCGCATCCTGATGGAGAGCGATTGATCCCGTTCGATACCTACAATATGTTCCATCGGGATGACCTTGAGTTGACTCGCCTGGGGCCACTCAGGGGGGAGGCCCTAGCTTATCGGTGATGATCTGGTATTGAAGGAACGCAGTGAGCCTTATCGTAGTTGCGGACTGTGCCCAAACTGTGCCCAAACATCCAGAATGACCCCTCACAGAACTGCATGGAACCGCATCGGCAAGTCCGCTAAGTCTCTGTAAACAATGTATTTTCAATGGCTAGAGAGTAGCGGATAGGGACTCAAAATCCGTCGGAAGCAATTCCATGGGGGTTCGATTCCCCCTCCCGGCACCATCTAAAATACCAATATCCTCTGTTGAATCATAGGCTTGCCGCGCTCGTTAGTGCGCTGTGCTTTGGGTGCTTTTTGGGTCGGCGCTGCTCTAGGGTACGAGTTCAGGTACAGTGCGCATCCACTGTCGTTTCAATATCTTGGCTCCGCTTGTGGCGGACTTATTTCTGCTGATTATCCTTATTTACGCCAGACTACGGAATGCGCAGCGGACTTAGTAATCGGTTCGCTTGAAAGACGTTTCCAGCGACGTATGAGCCACCGTTTACAGCTCTACATACAGTCCGATCTTCAAAATCATCAATGGCGTTCGTCGGAGAACGAAGCCATGGCATCTCGTTTCAATGATGCTGCATGACGAGTCGAAAGAGCGCTGGTCCGTATCTATGGACCAGCTCGTGAAGTAG
>Ga0206946_1037_pt2 | contig 32898 bp, 23 predicted proteins | sample Alteio_BWOrgHeat_2_FD_152965 | JGI IMG/M metagenome (GOLD analysis project Ga0206946, IMG submission 152965) | Enriched cells from forest soil in Barre Woods Harvard Forest LTER site, Petersham, Massachusetts, United States -... | ecosystem: Environmental > Terrestrial > Soil > Temperate forest > O... | reverse complement strand
GAAAACTGACCTGCTTGGTCTAACCGAGCTGCGTAACCACTCTCGATTTAGCACTTTGAATGCGACAGGAAGATGGGATGATTTCCTGACGCGTGGTGGCAGAACCGTGCACTTTTGGCAAGGTTACTGACGTAGATGCTGCTTTCACTCGTTCTTGGAGCCGTGGCTGCGGTTGCCGATATCTTCGGCGGCCTTGTGCTGGTACGCGCAAATTGGGAGAAGCGCTATTTGCGGTACTCGGTTGCGCTGGGTGCCGGCTTCATGCTGGCGGTTGTATTTCTGGAAATGCTTCCGGAAAGCATGCATTTTTCACCGAAATGGGCGCCTCTGCTGGTACTGGCCGGATATTGCAGCATCCATTTACTGGAACATACGATCGTGCCGCATTTTCATTTTGGTGAAGAAACGCATCACGAGGAATTCATCTCCGCTCGCACAAGTTACTCCGTGCTTGCCGGCTTGGCCGTGCATGCGTTCTTCGATGGAGTGGCTATAGCATCGGGTTTTGTATTGTCGAACCTGCTGGGCTGGCTGATTTTTATTGCCATCTTTTTACACAAAGTACCTGAGGGATTCACGGTTGCTTCCGTGATGATGGCCTCCGGGCGCAGTCGCAACGCCGCGGTGATTGCCACGGCCGTGCTGGCTACAGCAACCCTGCTCGGAGTGCTTGCGATTGGCTTCACGCCTTCGTGGGTCCAGGCCGGACTACCGCTCTCCGCGGGCGTGGCGATTTATGTAGCTGCTACCGATCTTGTCCCCGAAGTGAATCGCGAACCCGGAATCCGGATGGCGCTGGTTTTCTTTGCCGGGGTGGTGTTGTTTTTGCTATTGCGGCTGTTTTTGCCATCCGTTTAGCGCGGACTTGAGCCGCCAATCAGCGCATGAAACAATCGGCGCTCCGACGCCTTCCAGCGTTTGAGAATTTCATAGACGATTACCGTTGCATAGGTAACTGCTACCCATAAAAAGACCTCTTCCACCGGAAGACGAGCCCATGCGGTGACGCGAACCCCGATCATCTGCTCGTCGCGGAAGTTCCACCATCCATAGGGAAGGGCCAGTGTGACCTCCCAGAGCAGGCTGATGAGCACGATTATGAACATGGTAAGGCTGAAAGCGCGCCAGTTAATCACCGGCCGCGCTGTGGGCAGAAACATGGCGGATGGCAACAGCGCGGTGAGCGTCAGAAATGTGAAATAGCCCGGAAACCCAGGACCACCATGATTTCGCTTGTAGAGGATGGCCACCAGGATCAGGAAAATCGCGAGCACCAGCGACTGCGGATGCAGCTGCAGCAGGCGGGCAAAGTTGGTCCGCTCGGCTGCGTTGGCAGGAACGGTGTAGGCGGAAAGCCAGTATTCGTCCAACCAGATGTACAGCAGGAGAACGGCAAGAAAACCTGTGAGATAGAAGACATATTCTTCCAATGGCACGCCACCGCCCAGGGCTGGCGCCTTGATTCCCAGCGTCGCCTGCGCATTCGGGAAATAAAAGAAATATCTGGCGAAGAAAAAATCAAGCAGCGCGCCAACGGGAAACAGCAGGGCGATTGTCGACCAGAACGCCTTTTTCGAAACCTTGATTTCTTCCTGGGGAATCAGCCAGAAGGCGATGACGACGATGGGCACGATGAATAAGAGCAGGCTCACCGTATAGCCGCGGGGCGAAGCATTCGCGGGTATAAGCGGTGCCAGAGCTGAAACGCGGACTGTATGCAGCGTCATGGCGGCCGGCACCGCAACCATGGCAAGCATAGCCAGCACCAGCCAAAAGCTGGCACGCGGCGAAGATGAGGCCGAAGACTTACGCATGACAATCCCTCAGGAAATTGGCGACGGCTGGATAAGACTCGGAGTTTACGAGAAATGGTTCGGCATCTTCAAGGACACGGCCACTAAGCCGGACTGGCACCTGGTCTGGTAACCGGAAGGCGTGATTTTAGTCACCGCGATATTAAAACCATTTTGTGCCCATAAATCGTGGGTTTTCTTCATTATTTTGCTAGTTTTTTCTATAGGGCCAGATACTATGCAATTTACTCAGAAAAAAACAGGCCACGGAAGCCTGAATTCAGAATGATCAAGACGATCACATCGCTGGCAGCGTGCTGCGCGTTTGTTTGGGCTGTGGGCGCTGGACTATTTTTGCTGATCTGCTATTTTTTCGGTTTTTCATTTGCCGCAGGTCAAGATATTCACAATATCGACCAGTCTTTCTCGCTCTATCTTGTCTCCATTTTCAATGCGCTGCGAGTGCAGATGCATAATACCTGGCTATTTCTGGGAGCCTTTGGAGCCATAGGGGTTGGCGGCTTGTTATGGGTCATTGCAGAAAAATGGCAGCATGGAACGAAGTGGGATGCAAAGGAAATCGCCCGCATTGCAGGATTTGAGGCGCTGCTCGGCTTGGGTGCAATTTTTTATGGACTAGGGACAAACGGTGTGCTGGCAAAAAAGTTCGCAAGGTCAGTAACGGTCACGGATGTGCTCAGCATAGGCGTGGCAATCGCTGTGCCCATATTTTTGTGGTCGCAATGGCGCAAGGGGAAGTCAAATTCCGGTAGGAATGGTGTCGCGGATTCAGCTTCCGATTTCAATTCGTCACGAAGTATTCTTGGGCTGCAGAAGATTTCTTCGCCGGCCCTGATCGGTCAAGCTGTCCATCCGACGAAAATTATAGAAGCGAATGCTCGAGTCATGCTGCGCCCAATCTCTCAGCCAGCAGAATGGCTTGAGAGGACTCTCTACCACGGAAACGAATCGAAGAGTGAACCAGCGAGGGATACCGCTGTAAAGAACGAGGCAGCCATTATGGAAACGACAAGCAATATCGTAAATATTGACGCCGAACCGGGACCATCCGAATCCGCGGCGCAGACACGAACAGTGATTCCAGCCGCAACTTTCCGTTCGCTGCTCGCCGATATGAATGCCAGCTGGCAGCGCATTGAAGATACCGGCAAAGAAGTGGAAGAGTGGTTCCAGAGCCAGCAAAAGCGCGTGCTTGCTCATTTGGAACGACATGCCGGAACGGTTCAGGATGCCCGCCTCGATCTTTCGCGAGACTTTATTGAGCAGAAAATCCAGCTGGTGGATGCTGAATGGATTTTTATCCATCAGGTTGTGCGCGAAATGAACCAGTGGCTGGAAGGCAGCAGCGCAGCCCAGGAACTGTCGGAAGCGACAAAGGTCGGATGACTCAGCACGCGGAAGAAATTAAGACACAGGATCGTCACTCCCGTTTTCGATGGAAGGGCGTCACCTACGCCGCACTCAGCGGCGCGATGCTGTGCGTCATGTTCGCGGCAACGTTCGCTTCCGGAGCTTGGAACGAGACGGACATTCCAGTTGGCGAGGTAGTGGCTCAGGACGCATTCATCAGCGGTGTCGTCCGACTGCATGGCTCGGATTTCACGTTGTACAGCGGCGCGCGCATTCAGTCGCTCAGCAAGGGCCTGGATGTAAATCTGGAGCATGGCGGGACCGTAACACTATGCCCTCGCTCAGAGCTGCAAGTGCTGAGCTCGCGCGAGCAGCCCGGCGTGATGCTCGCCTTTCAATCAGGCGGAGCTGAATCGCCCTTCATCATACGATCGAAGGATGTGGTGATGACTCCGGACTGGCGCATTGAACTGAAGGGATCTCAGGACGACGTAGCACCGGCTTCCCTGCTCCTTACGATGAATGAAAAGGGCGAAGTGTGCTTTCAGGGTCACGCGCCACTGTCTTCCTACTTCCATGTCAGCCAGCTTGCGGGCGATGCGGCCTTCGATCTCGATGGCGTCAGCATGGCGCGTTTTGCCAACGGGGGCGTGCAACGGACTACAACGGCGTGCTCCTGTCTCGTGAGCCCACCGCCTGCGTCTTCGGTGGCAGCCAGTACTTCGCCATCGTTTTCAGACCGCCCGATACTCTCGTCTCTTCCGAATAGCGGTTTACAGCATACTGATGCTGCGCCTCTTGCTGGCAATCCAACAGATGGCCCGATCCATTCCGCGGACACTGGAGGGTATCGCCGGCGGCCGCAGGATGTCGTAGGCTACGTTGGAGCGGCCATTCACTTTTTATTCGGGCGCTAGTGTTGTGAATCTGAATTCGCCGTGCAACCGGAGGATGTATTTGGGGCGCGCATCGCTAAAAGCAGATCCTTCGCGCTGCTCAGGATGACAATCTAGTTGACGACAATTTTAGACTGAACACTAGCGGCTCGCGAGAGCGGAACCATCCACTGCTCTTCCCTGCTTTTCCTTCCAGAGTTTGTAGAGCCCCCATGCCGCCAGAGTAGAGCAATCGCGAATCGTGCCATCGAGCAGCATCTGCTCGAATTCAGACAGGCTAAACGAGTGCATCGTCAGATCGTGCTCTTCGGCGTCGAAGTCCGTTCCGACGTGCGTGAGGCCCGTTGCCAGAAAGACATGCTGCTTCTGGTTGGCGAACCCATAGGCGATATAGAGCATGCCAAGATGCGTCATAGTCGCGGCATCGAAGCCTGTCTCCTCGCGAAGTTCGCCGCGCGCGAGCTCTTCCGGATCGATATCAGCCGTCTCCCATCCTCCCTGCGGCAACTCGAGGCTCCGTTGTTGGATGGTGTAGCGGAACTGCTCGACCAGATAGATACGATCGCCTTCTATGGGAATGATGATTGCGCAATCGTCTTTGTCGACGACACCGTACACGCCTCGCGCGCCATTGCTGCGTTCAATCTCATCTTCACGGAGGCGAAGCCAGGAGTTGCGATAGACTTCGCGAGAGCTGATTGTCCTAATGCTCATAAGAGTCATCTGTATTCTGCCATGCTCACGTAAAGGCGAGTCAAAGGCGCGCTTCGTCATTGAACTTCACACCATCCTTGATTGAAATCAAACATGGAGAATTGGGCTGGAGAGAGGGTCTCTGAACCAACGTTTGTGTCCGGTTCCGGACGCACGAATTGAATTTCCGGACACTTAGTAGGATTGCTGATCTCCCATCGCTTTGTTTTCAGACGCTTAGAGGCCTCTGAATTGGCCGTGAAGATGCTTCTACCATTCTCAATCATCGCTTTCATCTCAATCATCGCTTTCACCGGAAGAGGGGGCACCCGTCCTTGAGTACATTTCTGAATGACCTACGCTACGCAGTACGGCAATTGAGAAAAACGCCCGGGTTCACGATCGTCTGCGTGTTGACGTTAGCTCTGGGCATCGGCGCGAATACCGCGGTCTTCAGCGTGATGCATACTGTTCTGCTGAAGTCGCTGCCGGTGGCTGATCCGCAGAGTGTGGTCTATCTGCAGACGTCAAACCCTCCGCACAGGACAGGCACGATCGACACGCATGAGACGTTTTCGTACCCGGTTTACGATGCGCTTCGCCGGCAACGCAGAGGCCTGACGCAGGTGATGGCCTATGTGCCGCTTTCTACCAGCAAAGTCGCTGTGCGTTACGGAGCACAGCCTGAGGAAGCCGAAGGCGACATGGTAAGCGGGAATTTCTTTTCCGGATTGGGGATAAGACTGGCTCGCGGTCATGCGTTCACGGAAAAAGACGAGTCGAGCCACGCGCCCATTGCCGTGATCAGCTACAACTACTGGACGCAGCGGTTTTCGCGCAGTCCGGATGCACTAGGGAAGACGCTGTATGTGAATGGTGTCCCGATCACGATTGTGGGCGTTGCCGCTGAAGGCTTCGAAGGCGTGGAAGCAGGCGGCTCAACTGACTTCTGGATTCCATTGCAGAGCCGCGCGGAACTGAACGCGTGGGGCAATCCACCAGAAAATGGCAAGACCTATCTGGAGAATTCCACCTGGTGGTGCCTGCGTATGCTGGGGCGGCTGGCACCCGGCGTATCGAAAGCGCAGGCGGTTGGGCAACTTCAGTCTGCGTTTCAAACCGCGGCGTATGTCGGCCTCGGCAATCCTGAGCCGGGAGAAAAGCTGCCGGTGCTGAGCCTTCAGGATGCGAAAAGCTTTCCCGGTTACGACGGGATGTATGGCAAACCGCTCAGGATGCTGATGGCGATGGTGGGACTGGTGCTGCTGATCGCGCTGAGCAATGTGGTCATGCTGCTGATGGCTCGCAATGCAACACGCCTGCGCGAATTTTCATTACGGCTGGCACTGGGTGCTGGACGCAAGGAGCTGTTCCGCCAGCTATTGACGGAGAGTCTGCTGCTGGTGCTCTTAGGTGGGGGACTGGCGTGGCTGTTTGCTGCGGCGGCAACACGGGCTCTTGGTGCATGGGCACAGATTGAATCCAGTCTCGCGCCTGACAACACCGTGCTGGTTTTCACGCTGAGCATCCTGGTGGCAGCTGCGCTCTTATTTGGATTGGCGCCGCTGCGCATTGCGCTCTCTGCCGGACCGGGACTGGTATTGAAGACCTCTTCTGCAACGTCGCATAACGACGCAGGCAAGACACGCACAGGCAAGATCATTGTTACTCTGCAGATGGCCCTGTGCCTGGTGCTGCTGGTAGGCGCAGGACTGCTGGTTCGTACGCTGCGCAACCTGCAGAATATCCCTCTGGGCTTTCGTACAGAAGGGCTGGTCGTCTTCGGGGTGAATCCACAAAATATACACTCAGTTCCTGAAGGCGTGGCGTTTTATCAAGAGCTGATGCGCAAGCTGCGCGTGCTCCCTGGCGTTGAATCGGTGACCATTATGGAGGAACGGCTAGGGTCATGGTGGTCGGACAACAGCGACATGATGGTGGATGGCAAGCTGCCGGATGCAGCGAACGGCAGATCAAGAACGGTGCGAAGCAATGTGATCGGACCGGATTTTTTCCATACGCTGGGAATACCGGTGCTTGCGGGCCGCGACTTTGCCGATTCCGATACCGCAACGTCGCCACACGTTGGCATCATCAACGAACAATTTGCGAAACGCTTTTTTCCCAATCAGAACCCGCTTAGCCATAGTATTGGTACCGATGACGGTCAATATCAGATGACAATCGTGGGAGTGGTCAAGGACCACAAGTACCGCAGTATCAACGAAGAGCCGATCCCGATGGCCTGGTACATGTACGCCCAGATTCCGATGGTTGGCAAAATGCACATTGAGCTGCGCGTGCATGGTGAACCGTTGGCGATTCTGCCTGCTGCGCGCAAGGCACTCCAACAGATCGATCCGAATCTGCCGCTCATTCGGCCGATGACGCAGCGCGCGCAATATGAGCTGACGATCTCGCAACAACTTCTCTTTGCCCGGCTGGCGGGATTCTTTGGATTGCTGGCGGTTGTGCTTGTGGCCACGGGACTGTATGGAACGCTCACGTATCGTGTGAACAACCGGACGGTGGAAATTGGCGTGCGGATGGCGGTGGGCGCGCGACGCGGACAAGTGATCTGGATGGTGCTGCGAGACAGCCTGATATTGACCGCGACGGGCGTGCTGATGGGGATTCCACTGGCGGCAATGATCGGGAAAGCCCTTGCTTCTTCACTTTATGGAATACAGCCGCTGGATGTAGTCAGCTTTACATTCGCGATTGCCGGTGTTGCGGTCGTGGCTGTTGCTGCAAGCATGATTCCGGCACGACGCGCCGCAAGTGTTGATCCACTGAGAGCACTCCGCGCAGATTGATGCCACTTATTCCGATTTCTGAGAGGGGTAGATGCACACATTTCGGAACGACCTGCGCTACGCAGTTCGGCAGTTTCGCAAGACGCCGGGATTCACGCTGGTCTGTGTGTTGACGCTCGCGCTGGGGATTGGCGCGAATACGGCTGTCTTCAGTGTGATGAATGCTGTTCTGCTGAAGTCGCTGCCGGTCGCCGATCCGGACCGCGTGGTGTATCTGAACACCTCCGGCGCGCCTCACCATGGGAACAATACAGGCGACTGGGATACTTCTTTTTCTTATCCGGTTTATGACATGCTGCGACAGCAGCATGGTGCATTGGCGGAGGTGATGGCTTATGTGCCGATCAGCTCAGGGGGCAGTAAAGTCGCCGTGCGTCTCGGTCCGGAGCCAGAGGAAGCTGAAGGCGACATGGTCAGCGGTAATTTCTTCTCCGGGTTAGGCGTTACGCTGGCGCGCGGACGCGGTTTTACAGCACAGGATGAAGCGCGGCACGCTCCCGTTGCCGTGATCAGCTACAACTACTGGACACAGCGGTTCTCACGCAATCCGGATGTGCTGGGGAAATCTCTATATGTGAAGGGCATTCCCCTTACTATTGTTGGAATTGCCGGTGAAGGCTTTGAAGGTGTAGAGGCAGGCGCTTCCACAGACTTCTGGATTCCCCTGCAAAGCCGCACTGAACTGAATGCATGGAGCGCACCTGCCGAAGATGGCAAGACCTATCTGGAGCGGCCCAACTGGTGGTGTCTGCGAATGTTGGGCCGGCTGGCTCCCGGCGTTACAAAGGCACAGTCAGTTGCTCAGCTGCAACCGGTTTTTCAAACCGCGGCGTATATCGGCATCGGAAACCCTGAGCTTGGAGAAAAAAGGCCGGAATTGAGTTTTCAGGACGCCAAGAACTTTCCTGGCTATGACGAAAATTACGGCAAGCCTCTCAAGATGCTGATGGCGATGGTGGGACTCGTCTTGCTGATTGCTCTGAGCAATGTCGTGATGCTGCTAATGGCACGCAATACGACAAGGCAGCGGGAATTCTCGCTTCGCCTCGCACTTGGAGCAGGCCGCAAGGAACTCTTTCGGCAACTGCTCATCGAAAGCCTGCTGCTGGTGACGCTGGGCAGCGGACTGGCATGGCTCTTTGCCATTGGGGCAACGCGGTCGCTTGCGGCCTGGTCGCAGATTGAGTCGAGTCTGGCACCGGACCGGACAGTGCTGCTGTTTACTCTGTGCATCCTGCTGAGCGCAGCGCTTGTTTTTGGACTGGCGCCGTTGCGCTCCGCGCTATCTGGCGGTCCGGGACTGGTGCTGAGAACTTCTTCTGCGACTGCCAGTGCGGATGCAAGCAAAACACGCGCTGGCAGGATCATCGTGACACTGCAGATGGCGCTGTGCCTGGTCCTGCTGGTTGGTGGAGGACTGCTTGTCCGCACATTGCGCAATCTTGAGAACGTACCGCTGGGCATGCGCACGGAAGGACTAGTTGTCTTCGGCGTGAATCCTCAGAACGGGCATTCATTTAACGAGGGCGTAGCGTTTTACCAGAACCTTACGGAAAAACTGCGAGCTCTGCCGGGAGTCGAGTCGGTAACTACGATGGACGAGCGGATCGGCTCGGGATGGTCAAGCAACAACTATGTGGGCAAAATCGATGGGGAAAAAGCGCCCAATTCCGATGGCGAAAACAGAATGGTGCGGAGTAACGTTGTCGGGGCCGCCTTCTTCCACACACTCGGCGTGCCCATGATGGCCGGTCGCGATTTTGCAGATTCTGATACTGCGACATCACCCAAGGTGGTCATCATCAACGAACTGTTTGCACAACGCTTTTTACCGAATGAAAGCCCGCTTGGACATCACCTAGGCTGGGACGATCCCAAGGACCAAGCGGTGATCATTGGCGTCGTAAAGAATCACAAATACAGGAGCATCGAAGAAGATCCCATCCCGATGATGTGGACTGCCTATACTCAGCAAAAGACTATCGGTGAAATGCACGTCGAGATGCGCGTCCATGGTGATCCGATGGCGATTCTGCCTGCGGCACGCATGGTGGTGCAGCAGATTGATCCAAACCTTCCGCTGATGCAGCCGATGACCCAACGGGCGCAGTATGAACAGACCATCTCACAGCAATTGCTCTTTGCGCGGCTGGCTGGATTTTTCGGATTGCTAGCCGTGATCCTCGTCGCAACCGGCCTTTACGGAACACTGGCGTATCGCGTGAACAATCGCACCGTTGAGATTGGCGTTCGCATGGCTGTGGGTGCACAGCGCGGACAAGTCGTGTGGATGGTGCTGCGGGGCAGCTTGATAATGACTGCAATTGGTGTCGCAATCGGTGTACCGCTAGCGCTTCTGGTAGCAAGGGCGCTGACATCGGCGCTTTATGGCGTAAAGCCTTATGATGCAGCAAATTATGCCTGGGCCGTAGTCGGGGTGGCGGTTGTCGCTTTGATCGCCAGCGCTGTTCCAGCGCGAAAAGCCGCGAGTGTGAATCCGCTGTCAGCATTGCGGGCAGAATAGCGCCCATACTGTTCCATATGCAGACATGAAGCATGATTCGTAACTATATAAGTCACAGTTTGCAAAATAGCTACGCTGCTGTTTTGACCTCCATCGGTGGCAACATCGAATTTGTGAGGTAGGAAGGCTGGATTTGAGTGGAATTCACACTTCCAACTGATACATTAATCCAATCTAGTAATTCGATTTATTGAAGGATTTTTCGGTGAATTTTCTTGGATTGGATGTGGGCACGGGCGGCACCCGCGCTGTCCTGATTAACGAGAATGGCCTCGTAGTAGCATCGGCGGCAAGTGAGCATGCACCCTTTCGCAGCCCTTACCCGGGATGGGCGGAGCAGGACCCGGAAGATTGGTGGCGAGCGGCGCGGACGGCGATCCGCGAAACCCTTGCTGCAGGCGCTGAAGTGCTGACTTCACGCGGGGACGCGGCTTCAGCAATTGGCGCGGTTGGGCTGACCGGACAGATGCATGGCGCCGTCCTGTTGGACAGAGACGGCAAAGTGCTGCGGCCCTCGCTCATCTGGTGCGACCAGCGCACGGATGCGCAGTGCGATTGGCTGCATGAGCGGATTGGACGGGAACATCTCATCGAACTGACGTGCAATCCTGCACTCCCGAACTTTACCCTGACGAAACTCCTGTGGGTGCGCGACCACGAACCCGAGGTATTTGCGCGCATCGCGCATGTTCTGTGTCCAAAAGATTATGTTCGCTTACGACTGACGGGCACTTATGCCATGGATGTACAAGAAGCTTCCGGCACGTTGCTGCTGGATGTGACGCATCGGCGCTGGTCGTCTGAAGTGGCGCGCATTGCGGGGATCGATGAGGCGTGGCTGCCACAGCTCTTCGAGTCGCCAGAAGTTTGCGCGAAGATTTCGGCGGAAGCTGCCGAGGTAACCGGGCTGGTTTCCGGTACTCCGGTGGTTGCAGGAGCGGGCGATCAGGGCGCAGGCGCAGTAGGGATGGGCATTCTGCAGCCCGGTTCGGTTTCGGCGACGATTGGGACATCTGGTGTCGTATTCGCAGCGACCGCAGTCCCCACCAAAGACTCTCTCGGACGGCTCCATACGTTTTGCCATGCTGTTCCCGGACGCTGGCATGTGATGGGAGTGACACAAGCAGCAGGTCTGTCACTGCGCTGGCTCCGAGATGTGGTCGCGCCGGAGGCGAGTTATGACTCGCTTACGGCTGAGGCGGGACGGGTTCCGGCAGGCAGCGATGGGCTGTTGTGGGCGCCGTATCTTCTGGGCGAGCGCACACCGTATCTTGATTCGCAAGCAACGGCGGCATTTTATGGCATCACCGCGTCGCACACACGCGCGCACCTGGTACGCGCAATTTTGGAGGGCGTGGCTTATTCGTTAAAAGACACGTTCACGCTTTTTGCCGAACTGGGTATTCCGATCAAGAGTGTTCGATTGGGCGGCGGCGGGGCACGCGGACCATTGTGGCGATCGATTCAGGCGAGCATATACGGATTTCCGTCCGACATTCTTGTCGCCGAAGAGGGCGCGGCCTTCGGCGCTGCTTTGCTCGCTGGTGTCGGTGCAGGTGCATGGGCTGATACCGATGCGGCATGCGCAACAGCGATTCGCGTGGCTGAGCAGATTGCCCCCGATCCAGCAGTGCAGCAAAGGTATGCCGATGGATATAAGGTCTATCGACGGTTGTATCCGGCGCTGCGGTCGATTCGCGAAGGGCTTTAGCTGTTCCCAGTTTTTCACAGAGCGTTGAAGAAGTTGTCGAAGTTACCTAGATGATGGCTTGAAATGCGATGAATGTTTTGCTATAAAAACCACACTAACCAATAAATTGTTGTAGACGCATGTTATCCGTTCCATGACATAATCTACCTACTACTCCTGATGGCAGGAAAATTCGGTTGGTGCACAAGAGCGTGACACACAGTCGTGCGCGCTTATCCTCGTTGCTGTCCCGTTGAGCTGCAGAGCAACTTCATTCTTAATTTGGTCTGGGTTAGACATCCAAGAGTTCCACGATTGAGAAGTCGTACCTCGGTTTTTGATCAATTAATAGGCCTACTGCAGCCAGACATTCATCTGAATTTAATTGGACTGCGGGATCCTAATCTCACATCGTGTTTCGCTCCTCTTTATCTGCCTCTGAAAAGCATGCAAGTTTGCAGAGGTGAAGTTCGTGGTGCATATTTTTATTCCGTCCCCCCGGAGTTCCGAAGGTAAGCCCGTCGGTGCTCTCGCATGTTGCGACCACCCGCAATCGAACCTATTCCGCGTCCACACTCGCGTGCCGCGTTTAAAGACCCCTCACCGGTGGAGCGCTCTTATTCTGCTGCTCTGCTGTCTAACGGTCGGCATCTCCGGTTGTGGGTACGAGGTAAACGGATCGTCGGCGGCAGGGGCGTTGCTCGCCTCGCCGGCAACCATTAATTTTGGAGATGTGCCCGTTGGGCAAACGGCCAATAGCAAGATCTCGCTTGTCAATCAAAGCGCGGCACCGGTCAATATTTCTTCTCTGAACGTAACCAGCCAGACCTTCTACGTCAGCGATCCGAATAGTCTTCCTGTCACCATCGCTCCCGGCGGGAGCTATGCCTTCGGGATTGGATTTAAGCCTGGGAGCGCCACAACTTATTCCGGAACATTCATCGCGTTGGACTCTGCAGGGAACCCGGTCGCACAGGGATCCGTCAGTGGCGCAGGAACGGATGCTGCAACTGCTACGGCTACCCCACAGTTGACCGTCAGCGCGGCGAGTCCAAGCTTCGGTAATGTCGCTGTTGGTAGTTCGTCCACAGAGTCTGTCACCCTGACTTCGAGCGGTACGGCGCCGGTAACGATCAACTCTGCATCGATAACTGGTGCCGGCTTTAGCGTTTCCGGAGTCAGCTTCCCCGTGACTTTGACCCCAAAACAGGCGACTACGCTCATTGTGCAGTTCAAGCCCCTGGCCACCGGCGAAGTCTCCGGCAACCTGACCATTAACAGCAACTCGTCCACCAGTCCCATCGCCACGGTCGCCCTTAGCGCCGCAGGCGCAGCTGCAAGCACTTCGGCTGCGAGCACTTCGGCATTGACGATCAACCCAGCCAGTTTGAGCTTTAATAATGTGATCGTCGGTTCCGCAACCACTCAGCTCATCACCCTTACCTCGAGTGGCACGGCCGCAGTGACGATCAACTCCGCATCGATAACTGGTGCTGGCTTCAGTGTCTCCGGCGGAAAATTTCCTGTCACTTTGAGTCCCAAAAAAGCGATCACCCTCACCGTGCAGTTCAAGCCTGCAAGTACGGGCGCGGTCTCCGGCCAGCTTACGATCGCCAGCAATGCATCTGCTAAAGCCACGCCTGCGGTCAGTCTCAGCGGCATCGGGATATCGGCAACAAGCCCACAATTAACGACCGGCGCAACGAGCCTCAGCTTCGGCAGCGTGACGATGGGTTCTTCATCGACAAAATCTGTCACCTTAACTTCTTCGGGGACGGCTCCGGTAAGCATCACCAAGGCGACCGTCATTCGAGGCTCGGGCTTCTCTCTCTCCGGTGTCCGGTTCCCTGTTACTCTGAACCCCAAGCAGGCGGTTACGCTCCAGGTCCACTTCGCACCGAAAAAGACTGGCACAGCTACCGGCACTCTCGCGATTTATTCCGACTCATCGTTGGAAGGCACTACCGTGGTCAATCTCAGCGGCACCGGGGCGGCAGCTGCAAAGACTCCGACCTTAACCGTCAGTACGACCAGTCTGAGCTTCGGCAACGTGACGGTGGGTACTTCGTCGACTAAATCTGTCACCTTAACTTCTACAGGAACTGCTGCGGTGACGATCAGTTCTGCCACCATCACTGGTGCAGGCTTTACGGTCTCGGGAGCCAGTTTTCCTGTCACGCTTAGCCCCAAGCAGACGCTGAGCCTCACGGTGCAGTTCAAACCCGCGAGTGCCGCTGCTGTCTCCGGCAAGCTCACCATCACCAGCAACTCATCCACCAACGCGACTGCTGCGGTCAGTCTCAGCGGCACCGGCACAGCTGCAACGACTCCGACCTTAACGGTCAGCCTGGCCAGCTTGAGCTTCGGCAATGTAACGGTGGGCACTTCCTCAACACAGTCTGTCACGCTTACATCTAGTGGAACAGCTCCGGTAACGATCAGCTCTGCCGCCATCAGCGGCACTGGCTTTACCGTTTCCGGATCCAGCTTCCCTGTCACGCTTAGCCCCAAACAGACGTTGAGCCTCACGGTGCAGTTCAAGCCTGCAGCTACGGGCGCTGTCTCCGGCAAGCTCACCATCACCAGCAACTCATCCACCAACGCCACAGCTACGGTAAGCCTTAGTGGTACGGGCATTGCTACCACCCCGCAGTTGACGGTCAGTTCGTCGAGCCTGAGCTTCGGTAATGTGACGGTAGGTAGTTCGTCCACATTGTCTGTCACGCTTACCTCAAGCGGCACGGGCCCGGTGACGATCAGCTCTGCCGCTATCAGCGGCACTGGCTTTACAGTTTCCGGATCCAGCTTCCCTGTCACGCTTAGCCCCAAACAGACGTTGAGCCTTACGGTGCAGTTCAAGCCTGCAGCTACGGGCACTGTCTCCGGCAAGCTCACCATCACCAGCAATTCGTCCACGAATGCCACCGCTACGGTGAGCCTTAGTGGCACGGGTGCAGCCGAACAACATGAGGTTGATCTAACTTGGGATGCGCCGAGCAGTTCTCCAGTTCCGGTAGCTGGATACGATGTCTATCGGTCGACGGGGGGTTCTGCATTCCAACTGCTGAATTCCTCGCTGGATACGCAGACAGCATATGTGGATAGTACAGTCCAGAGCGGTAAGACCTATAGCTATGAGGTAGAAAGCGTCGATGCTTCGGGCATGGCGAGCAGTCCGTCGAATCAAATCACTGTAACAATTCCATGAAGCACTTCTCCTGAAACGAAAATGGAGGGGTACGCTTGCAGCTCTTCTCAAAGAAGTGCTGCGCGTACCCCTCCAGGGGGAAGGCGACTGAATGAGTTTCAAGTATTTCTTTGCAGACTAGTGCAGGGGCGTATGCAAAACCCACTATGCCGCCAGTCCGCGTTGTTGAATCTTGTCAAGCGGCGCTAATGTTTAAACACCACCATGAACGGACTCTCAGAGTGTGTCGATCTGCTTCCGAGCTTACGATGTTTGCTTTAGCTCGATCACAACCCTTTAGCACCTCACGATATTCGCGGCTTCGATCCCTTTAGTCGCGTTGCGCGTATCCACTACCAACTTAGCCTCGTTGACGATTCTGGAATAGTCATACTGCGAGTGGTCGGTGACGATCACCACGCAGTCAAATTCAGGGATTTTATCTAGTGGCGTGCTGGTCATATTAAGCGCATACTTGCGCCCGTGGCCGACCGAGGGAAAGAAGGGATCGTTGTATTCGACATGGGCTCCTCGCTTTTGCAACAGTTCGATAATGGTCAGCGAGGGTGACTCGCGGAGGTCGTCGATGTCGGGTTTGTAGGCCAGCCCAAGTACCAGAACTCGTGAACGGCCCAGCGCTTTGCCGCGCTGGCTCATTGCTTCGATAATGTTCTCAACCACGAAGTAGGGCATACCTAAGTTGACCTGCCCGGCAAGCTCGATGAAGCGTGTGTGGAAGTCGAACTGTTTGGCCTTCCAGGAGAGGTAGAACGGATCAATAGGGATACAGTGGCCGCCGAGACCGGGTCCTGGGTAGAATGCCTGGAAGCCAAAAGGCTTAGTCTTGGCGGCATCGATCACTTCAAATATGTCAATGTCCATGCGCATACAAAGCTGTTTCAGCTCGTTGACCAAGGCAATGTTGACACATCTGTATATGTTCTCCAATAGTTTGGTCATCTCCGCTACCGCGGGTGAAGAGACGGAGACAGTGCGGTTGAAAATAGTTGAGTACAGGGCGGATGCTATATCAAGGGCCACCGGTCCGCATCCACCTACAACCTTGGGAATATCTCGGCGAGCGACCGAATCGTTACCCGGATCTTCCCTTTCGGGAGAGAACGCGACGTAAATCCCCCGGCTCGCACTATTCCGCGCCACCCGGAGGCCGGCAGGGTTTCCCTGCTCCAATAGTGGGATAACTACTTCTTCTGTGGTACCCGGATATGTTGTGCTCTCCAAAATGATGAGCTGCCCTTCTCGCAGGTGCGGCGCGATGCTCGCTGTGGTGCGAGTGACGTAACTAAGATCAGGCTCATGATTCTCATTTAGAGGAGTCGGCACACAGATGATAACAATGTCCATCTGGGCAATCTGGCTGTAATTCACAGCCGCGCTGAAACCGTTTTTCTGGGCCAATTGGATTTCCGTGCTGGGGATACGCGCGATGTATGATCCACCCCCATTCAGCGTGTCCACTTTGCGAGGATCGATGTCAAAGCCGGTAACTGTAAAGCGTTCTTCGCTAAATAGTAGAGCGAGCGGCAGGCCCACATAACCCATCCCGATAATGCCAATGCGGGCTTCACGAGTTTCAATTCGATATCTAATTTCGTTCGTTCTGTCTAAAGAGGCTAATGTCACAGATCACTCCTAGCGTTAATATTTAACGGATTTGATAGCAGTCTTGTATCGGACGAATGTGCGCTCAATATCCTCGTATAACCTCATGAGCAGCGCGGGGCCAGAGCCCGTTGCCCGACTGACATCAGCAAGCGAATGTCTTCCATCTGCGATTATGAATGTTGATCTAACTGCTGGGCTGACTAATTCTTTTCGAGCTAAATTCATCAATAACCACGCTAAGGTTGTTAGAGCCTTTTCTAAGTCCCTCAGAGTCTTACGATGACTGTCTTCACTTCGGTATATTGCTGCAGTCCATACTCACCCAGCTCACGTCCAGACCCCGACTGCTTGAATCCACCGAACGGGGCTCTTGTGTCCAGGATGTTGTAACAATTTACCCATACCGTTCCGGCACGCACGCTGTTCGCGATCGCGTGAGCCTTTTTTATATCGCGAGTCCAGACGCCTGCTGCCAACCCATAGTTCGTTTGATTAGCCCGCGTGATCACCTCTTCGAGATTCTTAAACGGAATCACGCTCATTACGGGTCCGAAAATTTCTTCCCTGGCAATTTTCATGTCGTCCTGAACGTCGGCGAAGACAGTAGGCTCGATGAAGTAACCGCGATCTCCGACACGCCTGCCGCCGCAGGCAAGTGTCGCACCCTCGTTTTGTCCGGATTCGATGTAGCCCATCACCCGGTCAAACTGCGCCTGATCGACTTGCGGACCCTGCTCCGTCCTTGCATCGAACGGATCTCCGACGACCCGTTTGTGCGCGCGCTCCACGCTCTTTTCTACGAACTGGTCATAAATCTTTTCTTCGACAAACACTCTCGATCCCGCGCAGCAGATTTGACCTTGATTGGAAAAAAGTCCCAGGTGCGCACCTTCCACCGCTTCGTCTAAATCCGTGTCCGCGAATATGATATTAGGACTTTTTCCACCCAATTCCAGAGTGACCCGCTTTAGATTGGACTTAGCGGCTGCTTCCAGAATCAAACGCCCAATCTCACTGGAGCCGGTAAATGCCACCTTGTCCACGTCCATATGGCGAGCAATGGCCGCGCCGGCTGTAGGACCAAACCCAGGCAGCAGGTTGACGACACCGTCCGGAAAGCCTGCTTCCACGATCAACTCTCCAATGCGAAGAGCGGTGAGCGGTGTCTGCTCGGCAGGCTTCATCACAACCGTATTTCCGGTAGCTAACGCCGGGGCAAGCTTCCAAGCCTGCATCAGCATGGGATAGTTCCAGGGAATGATTTGCCCGACAACTCCGACAGGCTCATGCCGCGTGTAGCAGAAGAAGTCGCCGTCAATGGGTATCGTCTTCCCCTGAATCTTGTCCGTCCATCCTGCGAAATACCGATAACAGGCAATGGCTTTCGAGACATCTACTCGCCTTGCCACGGAGACGGGCTTACCATTGTCCAGAGACTCGAGTCGAGCAAGTTCTTCGGTGTGTTTTTCAATCAGGTCGGCGAGGCGGTGCAACAGTTGTCCGCGCTCCGACGCGTTCATTTTTCGCCACGATCCCTCGAAGGCTTTTCGCGCTGCCTGGACGGCCCTATCCACATCGGCGGCATTGGCTGCGGCAACCTGGCAGATTTCCTCACCTGTGGAGGGATTGACCGTCCCGAAGGTCTCACCCGACTCGCTCGCAACCCATTGATTATTGATCAAAAGCTTCGCAGCCAATGAAGTCACTTTTATATCTTGAGGTATTGAAAGGGCCGAAGCCATAAGAAGGAACTCCTTGCTCACGAACTTATAGGATAGTCAGCACGCCGCGCGCTGGAGTAGAGATCGGGCTTGATCCCTGATGCCCTGTGGCGAAAACTGCTGAAGCGGGAACAGCTTCGGCAGCAACTGGAGCCAAAACAAAACTATCCACTTCACGCGCTTCGACGGCAGCTCTGGTGTCCTGCAACTGCAGCTTCTTTTGCACGCATATATATTGCAGCCAATTCCTGTACATGCACGCTGCTGTCGAGTGCCAGGTATTTTCGATACTTGCCTTTTCCAATATTCTGGAGACTTCCGCCAACAACTCCTCATGTGGGCTGATCATGGCTTCTTGCCCCAGCGTTGTCAACGCAATGACAGTATCGCGGTCGAAATAGGCATACGGCAGCAGAGGATATCTATTCGTTTCTCTCCTGAGAAAACGCCCGACATCTCTGCGGTATTCGAGTAGCAGGGTATTGGATTCGTACTCTGGGTGCCCCTGGAAAAAGACAAACATGCTCTTGTATTTCTTGATGAATGTATCAACGCCTGCGTCTGCCGTCCGCGTGAGCACGTCATATCCGCAATTCATCAATTCGTCTTCCGGCAGACCATTCCAGCGGGAATGAGGGAGCCTGAAGCTTGATGATGTGCCTGCAGTCAGCGAGTGATCTGACAATTGCGTGCAGTCGAAGACACCGCAATGTTTATGATCACTCTTCACCCTGCAGATGCCATCCAGGTGGAGAGCTGCGGCGTGCGCGGCCAGGCACGACCATACGGTCGAATGAGTATGACTCTGCGCCCACTCAAGAACTCTGGTGAAACTCTCCCAGTAAGGTTCATCCCTCAGGTTCGGCGTTAGGGGCTCTCTCCCTGTCACAATGAGCCCGTCAAGCTGCGTATCCCAAAGATTCTCGACGCTCGAATAGAACTTGCTGATGTGGCGCGCACCCGACTCATTGCGAGGAACACCTGGCAAGGCATAAAGCGACAGGCGGATTGAAATGCCGTCGGAAGCTGAATTGAGAAGAGAAAGAAACTGGCGTTCGGTTGCCTCAAGAGCTCCGTCGGGCATGTTGTTGATCAATCCAATATTGAGGGACTTGCTCGCCCGCTCCAGGCAGTCGGCAGATGGCTTGGCGCAGAGCCCTTTCGTGCAGGACTGCCGTTCGTTACTATGCGGATTGGAGTCTAAGGAAGCAGGCATAAATATCTCCCGGAAATGAATACAGGCCGTTCGGGGGATTTTGATCGGACTAGATCGCGGCGTCGAGCGCCTGATCCAGGTCTGCAATGATGTCTTCGCTATGTTCGATCCCGATGCTGAGCCGGATCATCTCTGGCTTAACACCGGCACTGAATTGCTCTTCGGCAGACATCTGTCGATGGGTTGTTGAGGCCGGATGGCAAGCCAGCGACTTGGCGTCGCCCAGATTGACGAGGCGCGTTATAAGCTTGAGTGCATCGAAAAATTTAACGGCTGCCTCGAAGCCTCCCTTGAGACCGACGGTCATCAGAGAACACGCACGGCCGCCCAGATATTTTTCGGCGAGTGCATGATATGGACTGGCTGGAAATCCCGCGTAATTGACCCACTCGATCCTCGGATCATCGCGAAGAAACTCAGCGACTTTCCTGCCATTTTCCACGTGACGATCAAGCCGTAACGCGACCGTCTCGATTCCCTGCAGCAGCAGGAATGCGCTTAACGGCGACAGCACAGCGCCGGTGGTCCGCAGATAGGTACTGCGACAGCGTCCCATGTATGCGGCTCTTCCGAAGTGCTCCGTATAGACGAGGCCATGATAGGAAGGGTCCGGCTGATTAAACATGGGGAACCGCGAAGCGTTCTCTTTCCATGGAAAGTTGCCGCTATCGATGATCGCTCCGCCGAGTGTCGTGCCGTGTCCGCCCAGAAATTTTGTGAGAGAATGCAGAACGATGTCGGCGCCATACTCGATGGGCCGCAGCAGCATGGGGGTAGCGACCGTATTATCCACGATCAACGGCAACCCGTGCTTGTGCGCCATGCGCGCTAATTTTTCAATGTCGCAAATATTTCCTGCCGGGTTCCCGACACTCTCGCAGAAGACCGCGCGTGTTTTGTCATCGATCAGTTTCTCCATCGCATCTGGATGATCGGACTCGGCGAAGCGAACACCCACTCCCTGGCTTGGCAGCAAATGGGCGAACAGGGTGTGCGTGGTTCCATAGAGTTGAGGGACCGAGACGATGTTGCTTCCCAGCTCGGTGGCATTGAGGACGGCATAGTAGACCGCTGCCTGCCCACTGCTGACACACAGGGCTTCCAGCCCTCCCTCGAGCGCGGCGACGCGCCGCTCGAGCACTGCAGTGGTCGGGTTGGCAATCCGCGTGTAGCGATAGCCTTCAGCTTCGAGATTGAATAACGACGCTGCATGATCGGCACTGTCAAATGCGTATGAGACTGTTTGATAGATAGGGACGGCGACAGCCTTGGTGGTTGGGTCGGGTTCGTAACCACCGTGAACAGCTATCGTTTCCCGTTTCATGGTCCTGTCTATTTGTGCGCTTCTGCCGATGCGGCCGTTTCCCGCGGCCGGTGTATCGACTTCTGCATAATATGCCGATTTATTCATGCTGAATGCCTCTGATGGAGATGGCTTGTTTGCCGTAACATTACGCCGAAGCCGATAACAGGACGGTGTCCTGAGAGACGATGCGATTCATCTCATCTACTACCCAGTGAATGTCACTTTCGGTAGTCCGGAAACTGGTGATGCATGCGCGGATGGCGGAAGTGCCACCGAGCTGCGCTTCCGACATCCACGCGATCTGACGCTCACGGAGAGCAGCCAGAAATCTGGCGGGAACCAATCCCTCCCGCGTAAAGCAAACGAGTGGCAGCGGCGTCGCGTTGACAATAGACCACCCGGAATCATGGAGCGCCTTTCGCAGCACGTCGCCCATGCGCGTTTGGTGCTCGATCATTTCTATTTGGCCGGATTCACCGTGCTGCGCAAGAGACATGAAAAGCTTCAGACCGATAAAACGGCGGGACCATTGCATCGAAGTCATGAGCGGATCAACTGTCTGATCCGTTTTCTTCGGCATATAGGAAATATCTACACGAAATGCTTCGGCAACGCGATCTGGGTGCCGGCAGAAAAACATTCCGCAGCCCATCGGAACCGAGAACCACTTGTGTGCGTCACATGTGATCGAGTCTGCCGTGTCAATTCCGGCAAGGTGGTGCTTGAGCTTTGGTGAGATGACCGCTGCGCCGCCCCATGCTGCGTCGGCGTGAAACCACAGACCTTCCTCCCGGCAAAAACGCCCGATCTCTTCCAAAGGATCGATGATGCCCGCTGCCGTCGTCCCGGCCGTGCCGATAACCATGAACGGGGCGAATCCGTTCCTGCGATCCTCAGCCACCCGGCGTTCGAGATCGCCAAGATCCAGTTTTAGATGACGGTCTGTCGCTACAATGCGGAGGGCCTTTCGACCAAGCCCGGTCATATGCGCGATTTTGTTATATCCGTTATGAGCTTCTTCGGTGAGATAGATCGTCGGTGCGGATCCAACATGTCGAAGCCCGTGTTCGCCATAGTCGGGAAAGGCCCGGGTTAAGGCAACAACGACAGCTGAAAGGTTTGCTTCCGTTCCGCCGCTAGTGAAGGTTGCTATAGTTTCCGCGGGAAGACCAAACTTTGCGGTGAGCCAACCAAGCGTGTGCCTTTCTATTTCATTCCCCACAGGCGAGGTGCGCCAGTTCGCCAACTGAGGGTTGTACATCGCTGCAAGCGTGTCTGCAACAACGGACGCAAGTGTGACGCTTGGGTTGAATAGGCCAAAGTAACGAGGATGCGTCACCTGTACCTGCCAGGTTTGCATCATCTGTTCCACATCGGCGACGATCTCTTCGAGGGCTATCGTCTTGCTGAAGTCATAACGGGATGTGAGGTAATTTCGAATTTCCTCAGGTGCCACACTTGGGACGATAGGGCCTTGCTCGATCTCGGCCTGTACCCTCGCGAAATCATCTTGAATTCCGTCAACAAACATTCGCATTTCTCTTCCGGCACACCTGTGACTGTATGAGGAGCTATGCTCTGACCAGCGCTTCGCTCGTCAAGCTGGAATAATTCGAGCCAGTCAGCACTGAGAGCCGTTGAAGACTATCCATTACGTTCTCGAATCCAACTCCGAAGTCGATCAGGCATGCAATCTCGTCCACTCCGCTTTCGCTCAAACGCTCGGCCTGCTGAGCGCATTGATCGAGGGTACCGATAAAGCTCAATGGACTATGCAGGTCATTTGTCACTTGATTTCTGATCAGTATCTCGCTCTCTCTCTCGCTCAAAGCGGAAAAGCCTTTGCTCTGCTTGCTGCCATTGGAATTGTCCTTCTGCATCCCGATGTTGACTTTGAGGTATTTAGCCATAGCGGGCCGGGCGATGGTTTTTATCTCATCTTGGTTTTCGCCGACAAAAGTGTGGGCCATTAACGTGATGTGGCCTGGGCGGCCGTGGTGCTTCTGAATTGCCTCACGGTAAATTTGAGACTTGCGAATGAACTCATTAAGGTTGTGGTTGAGCACGAAGTTTGCCGTCAAAACATTAAAGCCGAGCTTGCCGGCGTTGAGGAAACTGTCGTCCGACTGCCCGGTCAACCAGATGGGGAGTTCTTTCTGAATAGGGGCAGGCAGAATTCCCGTATCGATCATGACCCCGGCCCCATTCGGCAATGACAGCTTTTCGCCACGCCAAAGCCTCTGGACCATCGCGATTTTTTCGTACATGTCGTCATAGCGGTTGCTATAGGTGCCAGGTGAAAGGACAAAATCATTCACGTGCCATCCCGAAGCAGCCGCAATCGCAACGCGTCCATTCGAGAGGTTGTCAATCATCGCCCATTCTTCGGCGACTCGCAGGGGATTCTGCAAGGGCAACACAATGCTTCCAGCTCGTATTGAAATACGCTTTGTTGTCACGGCGAGAGCAGCGCCGGTGACTGCGGGGCTTCCATAGAGTCCACCAAACTGTTGAAAGTGCCTTTCGGGCGTCCACACCGCGGTAAAACCATTTTCATCCGCGAATTTGGCAGACTCTAATAGGAGCTGATATTTCTGATCTTGACGTTCGGAAGAATCAGCACTGAAGAAAAATAGACTGAGCTCGGGTGTCATTTTCATCTCTCCGAAGAAGGTGTTATCTGAGTTAGCAGAACTTACTCAAACATCCGAATCTGGCCCTTTTAATCATTGATTTGTCTGCCGCAATTCCAACTGCAACTGCGGAATACGCAACTGGCATATTGCGACCTCAGAAAGGCCGAACCTGAATACCAGGTACAGCAATGCTCTCCGTGAGTGAGAGCAAAAGATTACAGGCGGATCTGTCCGGTTTGAATGCGATCGTACAGAGTCTTGTCGAGCCGATGAAATGCCTGCGATTCCGGATGATTGAAATAGATCACATCCGACGTGGCGGCGGGATCATATCCCTGGCGCACCAGATCGGTTTTCGAATACTTAAACGTTCCGGTCACTTCGACATCTTCCCGAATTCGCAGGAATACAGGGCGGGCATAAGAAGGAAGACGATTCATGAGGTGGTTTCGAAATGCGGGGAGATCCACCTCATCTTTGGTGACCAGCGCAGCCATACCGGCCCGGCCTTCGGCGGCGGGAATGGCCACTCCATAAACATTGGCATGCTTGATTCCGGGAAATGCGCAAATCGCCTCCGAGACCTCGGAGGTCGCAACGTTCTCGCCTTTCCACCGGAAGGTATCACCGATACGATCGACGAAATAGAAAAATCCCTTTTCGTCCTTACGCATCAGATCGCCGGTGCGAACCCAGACGTCTCCAATCTCAAAAACATTGCGGAGGATTTTTTTCTCGGATGCCTGTTTGTCGGTGTAGCCCTCGAATCGGCTGCCTACACTCGATGGATCGTCCACTACCTTGCCGATGGCTTCGCCGATCTCATTTGGCGCACAACGAACACAAAATCCCTGTGCGTTTCGGGCCGGCTCGCCTTTCTCGACATCGAACTGGACCAAAGGCGGTGAAAATCGATGCGCCAGATACGCTGGAATATGGCCGATCGCACCGCGCTTGCCTTCAACGTTGAACAATGACACGCCACCTTCAGTGGCGGCATAAAATTCAAGAATTTGGGGAATTCTGAACCGGTCTCTAAAGTCGTCCCATACTTCGGGCGCTAGCCCGTTGCCACAGGCCATCCGGATCCGATGGTCAGATTCCCGTGAGGATGCAGTGGAGTGAAGTAGGTAGCGGCATAGCTCACCGATATATTGAAAGATAGTGCAGTCCCACCGGACTATGTCATTCCAGAACTGGCTCGCTGAAAACTTTTCCCGAATCGCGACGCTGCCGCCACCGACGAGAATCGCGCCAGGTACCTGCACTCCACCAACGCTGTGATACATCGGCAGACAGTTGTACATGCGGTCTGTCGGCTGTACGCTCATCATGCCGGCAAACCAGTGGCTCCATTGCATGACGCGGGCATGGCTGACGCTGGCGGCTTTGGGCAAACCGGTAGTGCCGGAGGTAAAAATGTAGAGTGCCCGATCGTGGATGGTCGGCGGCTGACGCTCGTTCCAGCTCAGCATCTTACCCGACTGCTGTTGTATGTCGAGGTCAATACGGTGGAATGAGGCATGTTCCGCGCCGTGTGCCCAGATCGTTGGCGACACGGTGAAGTCTGGCAGTGCTGTCATCAGTGGATCAACGAATTCCCCGGCCACAATGAGATGCCGGGGCGAGACGATATTGATACAGTGGGCCAGAGAGCGACCGACAAGATTGGTGTTGAGCAGGGCTACTACGCCGCCGACACTCGTGATGCCAAGCCATATGGCGAAATACTCGGGGCGATTCGTCATCAAAAGACCGACGACTTCACCTTTGGCGAGATTCTGCTCAAGTGCCCAGCGTGCGTATTGGTTCGAGCGCTCGGCGAGCGCTCGATAAGTCATGGACTCGCGGTCGGACAGCAGTGCAGGTGCATCGCCGGAGCGAGCCGCGAGTTCCTCGATGACCGTAGACATGATACGGTCGGGATTGCGAGGGATTGGAGCGGTCAGTTCCAGGGCACGCAACCAGGCTTTGGAGGCAGAAGCGGTCGACTTAGCCGAAGCCTCTTGTTGAACTTCTATCATGCCGTATTCCCCGCATCGACGGTAAGAACCGTCCCTGTGATATTCTTTGCCTTATCGCTCAGAAGAAACTCAACTGCATTTGCCACATCGTCAATATCTGCGAGGCGACGGAGCGCACTGCGTCGTTCAATCTTCTGACGCTGCTCTTCTTTGAGGCCGTGAGTTAAGTCGGTATCGACGAAGCCGGGAGCAACCGAATTCACATTCACACCCATGCGTCCCACTTCTCGCGCAAGAGAACGCGAAAAGCCTATGACCGAAGATTTCGTCGCGCCGTAGACAGAAAGACCGCTATATCCGGTGGATGCGATAATCGACGCCAGATTCACAATGCGTCCGCCTCCGTCGGCCATCATCGAGCGCACGACATATTTAGTGAGCACAATGGGAGAAAGAGTGTTCACCCGGATTAATTGTTCGATTTGAGAAGTAGGCATGAGGGCGAGAACCCCCTCAAAACTGATACCGGCGTTGTTCACAAGTCCATAAATCGGACCGAAATCCTTCCGTAACGTCTTGACTAAATCTGGAATGCCCCCGATTTCCGCAAGATCAAACGGAATGAAATGGAAGGATCCGGGATTCGCGAGCTCGGCTTCCTGCATGGCAGCCGTAAGCTCGTCATTCTGTTTACGCGCGACGGCTATCGCGCGGTATCCAGCACCGGTAAGCTTGCGGGCGATCCCCAGCCCTAAACCGCGGCTCCCGCCGGTTACGATGACATTACGCATTGCGGCGAATGAGCTTCCCTGATTCAGCAACTGCCAACGCGGGAACGAAGTTGATCGCAGCCGGGACCTTGTAGGATGAAAGGGCGTCACGACAGAGCAGCAGGATGTCCTGTTGAAGTCCGCGCACATCGTGGTTAGCAGGTTGTAGTGTCATTTTGAGAACCACGTCGGCGACAACGAGCGCCCCTGTAATTGGGTTCTTCTTGGTTTGCACAAGCGAGACCTGCACTGCTGGATGGCGATTGATGACTGCTTCTACTTCCTCGGGATATACCTTCAGGCCTCCAACGTTGATGACCCCATCTCGTCTGCCGACGAAGTGATAGCGGCCATCACGCAAATCGATCAGGTCGCCCGTATCCACGAAGCCTTCCGCGTCTTTAAGAGTCAATGGCGGCTGGCCGAGATAATGCTTTGCCGTACGAGCAGAGCGAATCCGTAATGAGCGATCCTCAACTTTCATCTCCACCTGAGGCGTGCTTTGTATTGCGCTCGTGGGGAAACCTGCGATACCGTCGTTTACCTCAAACGCTAAACCCGCCTCTGTAGTCGCGAAGGCATGCGCGATTCGAGCTTGCGGATAGACCGAACGGAGATGATTCAGGATCGCTTGGTCTGCGATCTCTCCTGACAAGCGAACATATTCGGGCGTGATTTGATGTGCTGCCGGGCTCATCAGCGCCCGACGCCAATGCGAGGGCGTCCCCGAGATATGAGTAACTCCGTGAGACCCGGCACGGGTCAGAAAATCTGCCGTAGACTCCTGCGCACTCGACAGCACAAGAGATGTCCCGGTGAGAAGCGCGCGAAGAAGGATTTGGAGCCCTCCGTAACGGCGAATGTCGTAGAAAGTGCTCCAGAGGGTCTGTCCTGCGGGAGCGCTCGTGCGCTCTAATCCACCAGCAAGGCTCAGCAAGGTGTGGACGACCAGCTTCGGCCTCCCTGTCGTGCCAGATGTGAGCAGAATCCATTCTGTTTGGTATTGTGCGCTTCGATCACTGCTGGAGGGCGTGATCTTCCCGTTGCATGGAACGAAATGTTCCACTCGAGGATCGCCCAGTGCAACCGTTCTCCCATCGGACACAATTGCATCCACGCCGGCCGAATCGATGACAAAAGTGAGATGTTCAAGTGACAAATCGGGAGGATAGAGAATGACGCGGCGCGCGACGCCGTCGAGTTCGATCAGGGCCAACGCGGCCGCAAGCTGGCTCGTCGTTGCAATGACCACAGAGCGCCCACGGAGCTCATCAACATGGCCATAGAGCGCGGACCCTTCGGTCAGATCGCTCAGAGCCCTGTTCCCTTCCGCACCGAAGAGAAAGCGCGCAGACAAATCGTCTGCTGCGCTGATCGCGCTCCAAAGAGAGATTAGGTTATTTTGCAGCATTTTCATAAAAGCTGACGAACTCGCCAAAGGTTACGGGGAAGACAGCATCCTCAGAAGCGCTGAAGGGATCGGCTTCGAGCTGCCCTTCAAGCCGAGCTACGATCATGGCGAAACATAGCGAATCGAGCCCGGAGTCCAAAAGCGCCAAATCGTCGGTTAAAGGCACTAACCTCATGCCTTGTTCCTGTGCTACCTGCTTGAATTGATTTATGATTTCCGATCGAATATCCATATCTGCTGTTTTTTACACTCCATGGCAAATGTTAGTTGTGCAATCTTCGTGAAATTGATTGTGAGTCTTATTTCCATTGCGTTCGAGAAGTGAGGTACTCACTGCGCCTTCTTCACGTTTCAACGACGGGAAATTATCATTCAGCCAGCATTCCGTATGCTGCCGAACAGCTACCCGACCCAGACGGTTCGCAAAAGAGTGATTGGCACCCTCCATCACTTTCACGACAACCCGCCCCTTGCGACCTGCCAATCCAAGAACGTGCTTAAGGTAATCGAATTCGCCGACTCTTGGCTTTGTGCCGGGAGATCTCCAGCGGGGCGCTTTGAGGATGAGGATTGGCATGCCAGTGGATGCCACTTCCTTCCATTGGCGGAGAAGGGAGAAATTTGCATTCTCCGGAAGTGCATTTGCGCGCAAGAGCAGACGAATCTGTTTCAGGAAATCGAAGATGCGGCTTAGAAATCCACCAAAACGACTCTGTAATGCCCAGTCATTCAGCTTTTGCCGGACCTTCGGTCTTGTAGTCTGAGACCTTGACAAGTGGAAGCTTGGATCCATCAAGACGAGGCCCAGGCACTCCCTGTTGGCTGCTGCATGGATGGCAGCTACCGTGCCCGAGCAATGTCCCACGATAACTACGCCCGATAAGTTGAATCGCGCAACAAGCTCTTTGATTTTGGCGGCGGCGATGGATGCATATCCGCCTGCGTTAATAAAATTAAGCCATTCTGGTGGAGGATCTCCTTCGGAGTCTCCAAACCCTGGCAGATCTAGTCGAAATGAAGGATAGCCGCGTTCCGCAAACGAGTCGGCCCAATAAACCGTCACATCGCCATTTGAGGCTCGTGTCGCAGCTAAACCGTTCAGAAATACAACTCCTACCCGATCCCGCTCGATCAGGTTCGATGGCGAGTCGGCGCAGGAATTGTAAGTCTTGTGGTAGGTGCCCCGAACAATGGCACCGTGACCATCCAGGGCCAGCAACTCGCGCGTTTCAGTCCCCTCCTTCATTGCGTCCTCCCGTTAGGTAGCGCCAAGGCCCCGGTAATCCAGTCGCAGTTGTCTGAGTAGAGGGCGCTAAGGTCCTTCGGGTCCTCGTATCTCACGTAAGGCATCGCTAAAGACCCTGAGTCTTTGCCGAATCTAACTGTCTTAACTGGTTTCTTATATGCTTCGCGGGACGAGCTTTCGTCTCGCAGGTTAGCGGGCAGGTCGACGTGAAAAGAGTCGCGCCAGAGACGACTCGACCATTCATATCCCTGCACTTCGATAGAGGAGCCCTGCTCCAGTTGCCGGATGTATTCAGAAGCAGACTTCTGATTCTCGGGAGATTCGAATATTTGCTCTAATCCTGCCCAGCGCATGATGGTCGCACGGAGCGCATGGTTTGCGTTAGCGGGTGGAGACCAGAGCAGCAGCGCGTCACCCATGCCCTCATGGAAACTTTTGCCGGCAAGGATGGCGCCAAGCTCGATACCGTGAAGTATAAGTGGCACATTCGGCGATCGGCTCGCGATCCAATTGGCAAGAAGCTTTACGTCTTCGCTCCACTCCTCGAAACTCATTTCTCCGAAAATGCCTGTACTTTCACCAATTCCGCGATAGTCATAGCGAAGGACTTCAATCCGCCTGGCCGCCAGAAATCGAGCCCAGCGGACCCAGGCGTGGTAGGAGAAATGCCGTTCGGAAGCAAATGCTCCGACAAGCAAAACACGGGCCACCGGGTCTGCAGCTTGATGCAGTACGGTATAAAGGTGAGCGCCGGGAACCGTGAAGTATCCGGCCAGCTCCGGCAATTCAGTTTTTGTTGAACTCTGTATCTGCACTAGTGGCGCCTTTTTGAGGGAGGATCAGGCTGGGAGTGTATCAACCCGGCCGAAAATGATGGTCTGAAGCAGTCTGCGGAGGAGATAAACGCCTTCGAAGAGCTCCGCTCCGGCATCGAGTGGGTTCACCGCCATCTCCGCTGAGAGGGCCGTGAAGAGTCCCTGGGTGTGGGCAATGTCGCAGACGCCGTGCACATCCGTGTACTCCATCTCAACCGAGCCCTGCGCTGCCGCCAGCTCCGCCAAATACCCCATAAATCTCTGGATGAATCCTTCAAAGAAGGCCATCGTCAGAACCGATTGCACCCCCGAGAGACGGCCCAGGAACAGGCGAACATTCTTCAAGTCCTCCTGCACCGCGACTGCATCCGTGTCGGTGGGCAGCGCGTGCGCGGCCGTCGTGAACCGGCGCAGCATCTCCGGATGCGCATCTCGCACTTCTTCATGCAGATTATCCAGCAGCAGCGGACGGGCTTCTTCCGCCTGCACGGAGAGATAAGCCGCTGTCATCCAGTAAATGAAATTCCCTTCCAGTACCGCGCTGTAACGCGCAATGATTCCGCGGCGCTCTTCGCTCGTCAATTGTTTCGGGTCGGGCAGCGAAGCTATCAGATCTTCAATCATGCTCTCGATCCTCGGTTGTATCGAAATCTCAACTGAGTCGCTCTGCGACTCCGGCGTCACTACTGATGTAGTCATCGTCTTTCCTTCCTTCATGGCTGCTAATTTGCGATTTATTGAAGTACAAATGCAGGGGGAAATACTTGGGCGGGGTAGGATACGTGCCTCCAACTATGCAAACAATGGGACACTAAAAGAACAGTAGTTTTAAGTGAATGGGATAACTTAGTTGATTATGTGCAACGACTTGTTGGTTCAGACTGCAGAGGCCGTTCCGAAGCTACTTTAGATGCAGCTCCGCTCACGTCACCCCCATGTGTGCCTCGACCGTTGTGCTGTAAGACCCAGCGAAACTGCAAATAATTACGCATTAAGCGTACCGCGAATCCATTAGATAGCCATCCCATTTTGGTAACGGCACCTTCGCTCATTGGTTAGCAGGCTCTTTGGTTACCTGATTAGAAAGACCAGTTACCACCATGTCCCGGCACTTGAATCCCACAAATAACCAGTAGCTCGGAGTGGTCGGAGCTGCAGCAACATATGAAGCTGTGAATCTCAGGGAAATCCGCTCCAGAAATCTGACACCTTAGACTCCGTTTCATTCTCCAGTCGGCTGCCGTCCATTCTCCAATGCCATCACGGCATACGCCGTCGCAGCATCACTCATAAATCGTCCTATGTCACTCTTTGGATCGCGTTGCTCGTTGAGAGAATAGGCTCGCCAGCTGCCATCACTTCCCTGGTTTCGTTCGAGCCACTCGAATCCACGTCTCCACGTCTTGTCCTCGCGGTTCGTCCCTTCAATTGCCATGAGGACAAGAGCCGTCGCGTACCCGTCACTCCCCGCTGGTTTCGCAATCTCCTTGAGTTGTTGCTTTATCCGTTGCCACTGACTGCTCTCCAGTTGGCTTCTTGGATCCAGGGATGAAAGACTCCACCCTCCGTCGGGCTGCTGAAGGCTTTGAACGGCTTCAAGCAGTGTCTTCCGCTCGGCTGCGGTCAGCAATCCGGGCATCTTAGAGGACAGCCACAGGATGTACAGTTGGTTCACCAAAGGCTGTGCCGCATAGTGCTCTTGCAAATATTCCTTAAGTCGCTTCAGATGCTCATGAACCTGCGGCTCACTTGCATACCCATCCGGGGCATTTTCTACTCCCAACATCAGCCACGACGCCCCCTGGTAGCCGGACTCCCTTGACTCCCAGGGAGCCAGGTGGAAGTCCTGCCACTTCCACCCTCCAGCGTTTGCACCTGTCTCGTCCTGCAAAGCCCATGCCTCATCCAGAGCGGTCCGGGTGATGGGACGCAGGTGCCCGTGCTGCGCATCATAGCTTGTCAGGATCACTGCATTCAGCACCGCTTCGGTAGCGTGAGACTCCGCCGTCTTTCCCGGTCCGTCAACGGCGTCGGAGTAGAAGGGGGTCATCTGGGACCAGTTGCCCACCCGCTTTTCTACGCTGTCCATCAGAACCTTTTCGGGCGCCGGCATTCCCGTTTCATGCAACTTGTTGCCCAGTATTGACCGCATCATTGCATACGGCACGACTGTATGGCAGGAGATGCAAATCGTCCCGTGGTCCATCTGCGCAGGTGGCCAATACTGCCACCAGGCTTCACGGTGGTCCAGGTAATTGGCCGCCGCCTGAGGATTCCAGCTCGTCCGATAAGTTTCTGGAGAGGTCCCGGCAGCAGCACGCGCCCGAGTCACTCTCCAAAAACCAATCCCAGCGAGACAGATGGCCAGCAACAGGCAGATGTACAAGGCTCTATGTCTCATCGTGGATCGCCACTTTCCTCGGAATTCACCTGCCATCCTTACTTGTGCTAGATACCCAAGAATGTTGAATGGATAAAAAAGGTAGCACACGGAGCGGCGCCTTTTTGAGGGAGGATCAGGCTGGGAGTGTATCAACCCGGCCGAAAATGATGGTCTGAAGCAGTCTGCGGAGGAGATAAACGCCTTCGAAGAGCTCCGCTCCGGCATCGAGTGGGTTCACCGCCATCTCCGCTGAGAGGGCCGTGAAGAGTCCCTGGGTGTGGGCAATGTCGCAGACGCCGTGCACATCCGTGTACTCCATCTCAACCGAGCCCTGCGCTGCCGCCAGCTCCGCCAAATACCCCATAAATCTCTGGATGAATCCTTCAAAGAAGGCCATCGTCAGAACCGATTGCACCCCCGAGAGACGGCCCAGGAACAGGCGAACATTCTTCAAGTCCTCCTGCACCGCGACTGCATCCGTGTCGGTGGGCAGCGCGTGCGCGGCCGTCGTGAACCGGCGCAGCATCTCCGGATGCGCATCTCGCACTTCTTCATGCAGATTATCCAGCAGCAGCGGACGGGCTTCTTCCGCCTGCACGGAGAGATAAGCCGCTGTCATCCAGTAAATGAAATTCCCTTCCAGTACCGCGCTGTAACGCGCAATGATTCCGCGGCGCTCTTCGCTCGTCAATTGTTTCGGGTCGGGCAGCGAAGCTATCAGATCTTCAATCATGCTCTCGATCCTCGGTTGTATCGAAATCTCAACTGAGTCGCTCTGCGACTCCGGCGTCACTACTGATGTAGTCATCGTCTTTCCTTCCTTCATGGCTGCTA
>Ga0206946_1016_pt1 | contig 32936 bp, 16 predicted proteins | sample Alteio_BWOrgHeat_2_FD_152965 | JGI IMG/M metagenome (GOLD analysis project Ga0206946, IMG submission 152965) | Enriched cells from forest soil in Barre Woods Harvard Forest LTER site, Petersham, Massachusetts, United States -... | ecosystem: Environmental > Terrestrial > Soil > Temperate forest > O... | reverse complement strand
AGCTGATAAGGAACAGGAATTTTTTGATCGTTGTAATAAAATAGCCAGCCCTGCTTTTCAGAAGCAAATAAAACAAATCGAACAACTCACTTCTGACTATCTAAAAAACAATCCGAATGCCACTAAAACAGAAGAACAGGCGTTCCGAGACAGCACTGCTAAAACCCTACTAGGAAAAACAGTATGGATAGAAATGCAGGCATTCTTTAACGGTATTATGCTGTACCAAACTCCAAAAGAGTATCGAGAAGTATTCAAAGAATCCCTTCCGCAGGCTGATATTTTAAAAATAGCGAATCTTACTGAGTCTATTGCTTTAGAAAAAAAAGGTGGGTTGGCCGAAATAGGTACTTATTTTGGAATTCACACGGACAAAGAACTCACGTCTCTTTTCGATGATCTAAGGAACATTTTACGAGATCATTCAGCTAAAGCATTTGAAATCGCTCATTTACTCGAGAACCCTGCACATAGGATAGCTTTTAAATACGCAGAAAAAAAAGGTTGGTGTGTCGTTGACCCGAATAGCTTAACGCATGAATTTATTCATAGAAAAAATTTCATTACTCACTTAAAAAAAGTTTTTCCTTCAAATGATATTCCTGATCTTGATATTATCCGATCTTACCTTGCTATTGAATTAAAAGCGCTGACTACAAGACAAAATCCTCAACTAGAAAAATTGCGGGATGAATTTCGAAAACTATCAGTAAAACATCTCGTCATCGATAAAACAACCGCTTATAGAACTGATACAGAATCGTTGGTTCATTTAGCCACAATCCACAATCGACCCGATATTCTTCATCGTCTAGCTCAATGTGGTGTGGATCTAAATAAGCCGAATGATATAAAAACAAGACCTATTGCCCATGCCATTGAGTTTAACCATCCAGATTGTGTGAGACTATTGATGAAATATAATGTACAACATACCAAGATTCTTGAGGATGATCCAAGATACACTACCTTTTTTTTATCTGTGAAATATGGCCGAGAAGAGATTGTAGAAATTTTATTAAAAAATCAGCAAGCCTTAGAAACAGCCAATTTTTATAAGCTGTTAAAAGAGTCCATAAAAGGCTATAGCCATAAGATTTTTCAGAATTTAACGGAACATTTATTAAATGATCCAGAGCAAGTAAAACGAGCTGACTTTCAGGATTTATCCACCGCTCTGATTGAACACGAAGGGAAAGAAAAAATGCTTCAGATCTTTCTGGATCAATCAGAAATATTGCCTCGTATTGATATAGGGGCAGTTTGGGATGACGCTTTAGATTTTGGAAATCCTAAAGTAATCACAGCGTTATTAAATCAAACAAACGTGATGGCACAGGTTGATTTTCAAAATTTATTAAAAAAAGCGATAGACTACGCAGTTAATTATGATAATCGCCTAGGAGGGCTGCAATCTTTTATTGATCATGCTGTGACAAACAGCCAAAAGATAGGAAAAATTGATTTTACACCATTACGCACTGAAGCCGAAAACGATCCTGATGTAAAGCAAATACTTGATCAGTTTGAAAAAGATTACGCTCTAAAAGCTAAAGCGAATTTGCTTATCAGAAAAACGCCTGATAGTTATAAAACAAGCTCAGTATCGAATCCAAAATGGGAAGGTATGATGAAAAGTATGATTGAGAAGAAAGCTCAAACACCGACTTTCTCTACAACCAACGACACACAAGCAGCCAATGATGAGTCTAACCAGTTAGAGCAAGATGATCATGAAGCTCGCAGCAGTAGAAGGTTCTTACGTTGAATCCAATTTAATTGAAAAGGAAGGATAGAGATACCCTATGCCATTATTTTCACAAGATCTTATCGCTGCTGCGATGCGTGCTTTTGGGCATGATGCTGATTTTAGAGGGATATGCGCAGGTCTATCCGCTATGTATGGAAATGCTTTGGCAGCTGATAAGGAACAGGAATTTTTTGATCGTTGTAATAAAATAGCCAGCCCTGCTTTTCAGAAGCAAATAAAACAAATCGAACAACTCACTTCTGACTATCTAAAAAACAATCCGAATGCCACTAAAACAGAAGAACAGACGTTCCGAGATAGCAACGCTAAAACCCTGCTAGGGGAAGCAGTATGGATAGAAATGCAGGCATTCTTTAATGGTATTATGCTGCACCAAAATCCAATAGAACAGCAAGAAATATTCAAAGGGTTCACTACGCAGGATGATATTTTAAAAATAGCGAATCTTACCGAGTCCATTGCTTTAGAAAAAAAAGGTGGGTTAGCCGAAATAGGTACTTATTTTGGAACTCACACGGATAAAGAGCTCGCATCTTTTTTTGATGACCTAAGGAAGGTTTTACAAGATTATTCAGCCAAAGGATTCGAAATCGCTCATTTGCTCGATGCTTCTGAACACAAGATAGCCTTTAAGTACGCAGAAAAAAAAGGTTGGTGTGTCGTTGACCCGAATAGCTTAACGCATGAATTTATCCATAGGAAAAATTTCATTACTCACTTAAAAACAGTTTTTCCTTCAAATGATATTCCGGAACTTGATATCGGACTAATATCACTGACTACAAAACAAAATCCTCAACTAGAAAAACTGAGAGACGAATTTCAAAAACTATCAGCAAAACACCAATTTTCAAAAGAACTCATCATTGTTGCAATGCGCGCCTTTGGGCATGATGCTGATTTTGGGGGTGTGTCCGGAGGCATCTCCGCTATGTATGGAAACGCTCTGGCAGCCGATCAGGAACAGGAATTTTTTGATCGGTGCAATAAAATAGCCAACCCTGCTTTTCAGAAGCAAATAAAACAAATCGAACAACTCACTTCTAATTATCTAAAAAACAATCCGAATGCCATTAAAACAGAAGAACAGGCGTTCCGAGACAGTACCGCTAAGACCCTGTTAGGAGAAGCGGTATGGATAGAAATGCAGGCATTTTTTAATGGTATTATGCTGTACCAAAATCCAAAAAAGCATCAAGGAATACTCAGAGGGTTTCCTGCGCAGGATGATATTTTAAAAATAGCGAATCTTACTGAGTCCGTTGCTTTAGAAAAAAAAGGTGGGTTAGCCGAAATAGGTACTTACTTTGGAATTCACACGGACAAAGAACTCACGTCTCTTTTCGATGATCTAAGGAAGATTTCACGAGATCATTCAACTAAAGGATTCGAAATCGTTCATTTGCTCGAGAATTTTGAAAACAAGGTAGCCTTTAAGTACGTAGAAAAAAAAGGTTGGTGTGTCGTTAACCCGAATGACTTAACGCATAAATTTATCCATAGGAAAGATTTCATTACCCACTTAAAAAAAGTTTTTCCTTCAAATGATATGCCGGAACTTGATATCATCCGATCCCACCTTGCTATCGGACTAAAATCACTGACTACAAAACAAAATCCTCAACTAGAAAAACTGAGGGATGAATTTCAAAAACTATCAGCAAAACATCTCATCATCAATAAAACGACCGTTCGTAGAACTGATACAGAATCGTTGGTTCATTTAACCACAATCTACAATCGACCCGATATTCTTCAGCGCCTGGCTCAATATGATTACTGAGGATGAGGATGATCAAAACTGCACGACCCTTTCTTTATCTGTGAAACAGGGCCGAGAAGAGATTATAGAAATTTTATTAAAAAATCCGCAAGCCTTGAAAACAGCTAATTTTTATGCGCTGTTAAAAGAATCCATAAAAGGCGATAACCTTAAGATTTTTCAGAGTTTAACAGAACATTTATTAAACGATCCGAAGCAAGTAAAACAAGCTGACTTTCAGGATTTATCCAAGGCTCTGATTGAATACGAAGGGAAAGAAAAAATGCTTCAGATCTTCCTGGATCAATCAGACATCATAAAAAAAATTAATCCGAAGGATCTACTATCTTCAGCAGTAGAACGAGGTAATGGAGCCGCAGTTGCAGTGTTGCTCTCTCATCCCGTTGTATTGCCTCATATACAAGCTCAAGCTGAAAACGATCCTGGTGTAAAGAAAATACTTGATCAGTTTAAAAAAGATTACGCTCAAAAAGCTAAAGAAAATTTTCTTGTTAGAGAAACGATCGGTGACTATAGCACAAGCTTAGAATCGAATCAAAAATGGAAAAGTATGATTGATGAGAAAGCTCAAACACAGACTGTGTTTATAGACAGCAATGTACAAGCAGCCAATGACGAGCCTAACAAGCCAGAGCAAGATGATCATGAAGCTCGCAGCAATAGAAGGTTTTTACGTTGAATCCAATTTAATTGAAAAGGAAGGATAGAGATACCCTATGCCATTGTTTTCACAAGAACTCATCATTGCTGCGATGCGAGGCTTCGGACATGACGCTAAATTTGAGGGTGTATGTGCAGGTCTCTCCACTATGTATGGAAACGCTTTAGTAGCCGATAAAGAACAAGAATTTTTAGATCGCTGCAATAAAATAGCCAGCCCTGCTTTTCAAAACCAAATAAAACAAATTAATCAGCTGACCTTAGGCTATCTACGTAACAATCTTGATGCGACCAGAGAAGAAGAACAGGCGTTCCGAGACAACACTGCTAGAACCCTGCTAGGACAAGAAGTATGGATAGAAATGCAGGCATTTTTTAATGGTATTATGCTGTACCAATATCCAAGAGAGCAGCAAGAAATACTCAAAGGGTTCCCTACGCAGGGTGATATTTTAAAAATAGCGAATCTTACTGAGTCCATTGCTTTAGAAAAAAAAGGTGGATTAGCCGAAATAAGTACTTATTTCGGAATTCACACAGACGAAGAATTAGCCTCTCTTTTTAATGACCTAAAGGAGATTTTACAAGATTATTCGGTTAAAGGATTCGAAATCGCTCATTTACTCGAGTCCCCTGGACACAGAATAGCCTTTAAACACACAGAAAAAAAAGGTTGGTGTGTTGTTGATCCAAATAGCTTAACGCATGAATTTATTCGTAATGAAGACATAGTTAAACATTTTAAACGAGTTTTTAGAAACACGCCGCATCTTGCTATCGGACTAATATCACTGACTACAAAACAAAATCCTCAACTAGGAAAACTGCGTGAAAAATTTCAAGGACTATTAGCAAAACATCTCGTCATCGATAAAACAACCGCTCATAGAACCGATAGTATAGAGTGGTCGTTGCTTCATTTAGCCGCAGCGAACAATCGACCTGATATTCTCCAGCACCTGATTCAATGTGGTGCCGATTTAAAGCTGAACAATGCGGAAATAGCGCCCATTGTCTGTGCGATTGAAGGTAACCATCCAGATTGTGTCAGACTACTAATGGAACACAATGTACGACATACCAAGATTATGGAGGATGATCCGAATTGCACTACTCTTTCTTTATCTGTGAAACAGGGCCGAGAAGAGATTGTAGAAATTTTATTAAAAAATCCGCAAGCTTTAGAAACAGCCAATTTTTATGAACTGTTAAGGAAGTCTATAAAAGGAGAGAGTTCTAAGACTTTTAAGAGTTTAACGGAACATTTATTAAACGATCCGGAGCAAGTAAAACAAGCTGACTTTCAGGATTTATCCAACGCTCTGATTGAGCATGAAGGGAAAGAAAAAATGCTTCAGATCTTCTTAGATCAATCAGAAATTATAAAAGAAATTAATTCAAACGATCTTCTATCCTCAGCTGTAGAACGAGGTAATGGAGGTGCAGTTGCAGTGTTGCTTTCTCATCCTGCTGTATTGCCTCATATTGACATTAAGTCAGTTTGGGATGACGCTTTAGATTTTGGAAATCCTAAGGTAATCATAGCGTTATTAAATCAAACAAACGTGATGGCACAGGTTGATTTCCAGGATTTATTTAAAAAAGCAATAGACTACGCGGTCAATTATGACTCCCGCCTAGATGGGCTGCAATCTTTTATTGAACATGCTGTAAAGAACAACCAGAATATAGGAAAAATTGATTTTGCACTATTACAAGCTCAAGCTGAGAATGATCCTAATATAAAGCGAATACTTGATCAGTTTGAAAAAGATTACGCTCAGAAAGCTAAAGAGAATTTACTTATTAGAGAAACGACCGGTGATTATCATCATATAAAATCAGAGTCGAATTCAAAATGGGGAGGTATGATTGAGAAGGAAGTTCAAGCACAGACTGTGTCTACAGCCAACGGTACACAAGCAGCCAATGACGAGCCTAACAAGTCAGAGCAAGATCATGGAGCTCGCAGTAGAAGATTCTCACGTTGATCCGTAAAACACTAGAGAGTGTCATCCGCTTAACGGACAATTTACCTTTGCGTTGATAAATCCCGTTCACACACCATTTGCGCGCGAATAACAACTCAACTACGAAATCGGCAAACGTTCTTCGTTCTCATTGATCAGCAACTTAAGCATGGAGTCAACCTCGGTCAAAACTACCCTGCCCCCGCGCATCAAGCGTCCGAATAATAATTCATCCGCAAGCGGTTTTTTAATTTCTTCTTGAATCAAACGCCCTAAAGGTCGCGCACCCATCACTTTATCGTAGCCGTTTTGCACTAACCAAGTACGTGCGTTTGCATTGACCGTCAGACGTACACGTTTTGCTTCGAGCTGTGCTTCAAGTTCCAGTAAATATTTGTCAACCACTTGCGCCACAATCTCGGGATTTAGATAATCGAAAAAAACAACGGCATCTAAACGATTGCGAAATTCAGGTGAAAATGTTGTTTTAATCGCTTCTTGATTTTTTTCAGCATGTGTTTCAGCCGCAAATCCGATCACAGTACGACTGAGCTCATCTGCACCCGCATTGGTTGTCATGACCAAAATAATATGACGAAAATCAACCTTGCGACCATTCGCATCTGTGAGATGACCATGATCCATGACTTGCAATAATAAATTAAAAATATCTGGATGCGCTTTTTCAATTTCATCTAATAATAAAACGGCGTGAGGATGTTTGGTGATCGCTTCAGTGAGCAAACCACCCTGATCATAGCCTACATAACCGGGAGGCGCGCCAATTAAACGCGATACGGTATGACGTTCACTGTATTCAGACATGTCAAAGCGCAGTAAATCAATTTCAAGCAAATCAGCTAATTGACGCGCCACCTCTGTTTTACCAACGCCTGTGGGTCCTGCCAATAAAAATGAACCGATCGTTTTATGTGTTTCACGCAACCCAGAGCGTGTTAATTTCATCGCAGTACATAAATTTTCTATTGCTTTATTTTGACCAAATACTCTGAGTTTTAGATTGCGTTCTAGATAACGCAAACGATTTTTATCGGATAAAGAAACAGTACGCGGTGGAATACGCGCCATCTTTGCAACAATTTGTTCGATTTCATGAATGCCAATCACATATTTTCGTTTATGTTCAGGACGTAAGGCTTGATAAGCCCCTGCTTCATCTACGATGTCAATTGCTTTGTCAGGCAGATACCGATCCGATAAATAACGTGCTGCTAATTCAGCACTGGCGCGTAACGCGTTGACACGATATTTAACGCGGTGATGTGCTTCCAAACTGTCTTGAAGTCCACGTAAAATTTCAATGGTTTCCTCTGTAGAAGGTTCCGGCACTTCAATTTTTTGAAAGCGTCTCGCTAAAGCACGATCTTTTTCAAAGATACAACGATATTCTTGATAGGTTGTTGCGCCAATGCACTTGATTTCACCGTTTGTTAATAACGGTTTAATCAAATTAGAAGCATCCATCACACCGCCTGAGGCGGCACCCGCGCCAATCACAGTATGAATTTCGTCAATAAATAAAACAGAATTGGGTACTTGTTTGAGTTGTGCTAATAATATTTTAAATCGTTTTTCAAAATCACCGCGGTATTTTGTACCTGCTAACAAACTGCCCAGGTCTAAAGAATAAATTGTGCATTTCTCCAGCATACTTGGGACACGTTGCTCAAGCATCGCTTTTGCTAAACCTTCAATAATCGCAGTTTTTCCGACGCCCGCCTCACCCACTAATAAGGGATTATTTTTACGTCTGCGGCATAAAACTTGAATAAGACGCGCCAATTCTTCCTCGCGTCCGATCAAAGGATCGATCTTACCTTGACGCGCACGTAGATTTAAATCAATTGTATACAGTTCTAAGGGGGTTGTTCCCGCCGGTTCCGTTGTTGTTTCTTCTTCAGGATTGGCAAAAGGACTGGATGGCTGTGTGCTGGGCTGTATCGTTTGTATTTTTGCGCTCGATTGAGCAATATAATTAGTAACATCAGCACGTGTTACATTTTCTCGACGTAAAAAATAAAGCGCTTGGCTGTCTTGTTCTCCAAAAATAGCAGCTAAAACATGCATGCCGTACACCTGCATCTTGCCGCTGGATTGTACTTGGAAAATAGCGCGTTGCAAAACTCGTTGAAACCCAAGTGTAGGCTGAGTATCAAAATTTGGATCGTTTGAAGGTAATAACGGTGTGGTTGCAACGATAAAATTGCGTAGCTCATCCTGTAGACGTTCAAAATTACTAGCACAGGCGCGTAGTGCAGCAGCTGCTGAAGGCTCTTCCATCAAGCCTAGCAGCAAATGCTCCACAGTAATGTATTCATGACGCTGCTCTCTTGCTTGCTTGAACACTAAATTTAAATGTGTCTCCAGTTCTTTGCTGAACATAGACGTCCTCTATTCCATCGAGTGCTGAATGATTGATTTCGTTCTCAGATTTTGTCAGAAGTCTATTCAGGTTAGACGACTTTTTTAGGATTTTCGAGTTTGCCTAGGCCGAGTTCTACTCGTAGAATGCGGCTCTTTAAAATAAGCCATATATGATCATGAAGATTGTAGCGTTGAGTCATTGCTTGTTACTGTCTGCTTTGTTAACAGTTTCTATGCAAATCAGCTTGCCATTATTCGGTTTTTGGAAGCAACGTTGGGCTTTGCTACGGATTGCACGTTATGCCTCATTTGCTTGCTGCCTATTTCTGCTCACTGCATTTTTTTGCTTAATCACCGCTTTTCTTAACGACAATTTTACGCTGGCTTATGTTGCACAAAATTCTCATTCACAATTGTCTTGGATCTATAAGATCTGCGCCGTTTGGTCTGGACATGAAGGATCGATGCTATTGTGGGTTTGCTTATTGAGTGTGTGGTCAGCTGCCGCTTGTACTGATAAACAGCAAACGCCTAAAACATACGCTTGTTTATTAGTAACGCTCGGATTTATTACGCTAAGTTTCTTACTATTTTTAATCAGCGTTTCGAATCCATTTACACCGTTGAATGCGATCACGTCCGATGGACGCGATCTGAATCCTCTTTTACAAGATCCGGGTCTCAGTATACATCCGCCCTTACTTTATTTGGGATACGTTGGCTTTTCTGTCGTATTTGCGTATGGCATTGTTGGTTTAATGCAAAACCGGCTTGATTATGATTATTTAAAACGTTTACGCTTCTGGACCTTATCTGCGTGGTCCTGCTTGACTTTTGGTATCGTAGCTGGAAGTTGGTGGGCTTATCATGTATTAGGTTGGGGGGGTTGGTGGTTTTGGGATCCGGTAGAAAACGCTGCCCTACTGCCTTGGCTCACAGGCACTGCTTTACTTCATACTCTTTCATTAGCAGAACGCCATAAACGATTCCTAACTTGGGTTTTCTTACTTGCCCTACTCAGTTTTTCTTTCAGTTTGTTAGGAACTTTTTTAGTACGCTCAGGTATTTTAATTTCGGTCCATGCTTTTGCCGTTGATCCAGAACGCGGCGTATTTTTGCTTGGACTCTGCGCCCTGTTAATCGGAAGTGCTCTGCTTCTATATGCGCTCCGTATCAAAACGCACATCATACCTATTACGGAATCCATAACGCCTCAATATAGTTTACTGCTACTGAATAACTTATTACTTGCCAGTTTAATTTTCATCGTTTTTTTGGGAACTTTATACCCTTTAATGATCGAACTATTCACGATCGAAAAAATCTCTGTCGGTGCACCGTACTTTAATATCAGCACAACGCCTTTCTTTTTCTTAATGTTTGTTTTCATGGGCGTTGCACATTTACTTGATGCACAGATAGATTCTTATCGCATAGTAAAAATAATCGTATCGATCGTATCCTCTTTAATCCTTGCCATCGTTTTATTACAAACTCTCATGCACGAACTTAAATTTATGGCTGTTTTAGGTTTGAGTCTGGCTTTATGGATTCTGATCACGAGTTTTACCTGCATTTATCGTATTTATACTACGCAAGGGTTTTTTAGAAATAAACAATTAGCCATGCTACTGGCTCATATAGGTGTTGGAATCACAGTGATAGGTATTGCGATCAGTACTTATTACAGCGATGAACAGACGATGCGTTTATCCGTGGGTGATCACTTTAATTTAGGTCCTTATCCGCTCCAGTTTACAAGCATTCAATCGATACAAAGCAAGCATTATCAAGGCATACAAGCAGAATTTAAAGTGAATACATTGAATAAAACGCCAACGCGATTATATCCGCAACTACGCTATTATCCAGTCGCAGACACCGCGATCAGTAAACCGGCAATCGACAGTAATCCATGGCGTGATCTATATATCGCGCTCGCACAACCTTTAGAAAATAATACCTGGGCTGTGCGTGCTTACTATAAACCCTTAATTAGTTGGATATGGTGTGGTGGTATTTTGATCATCATAGCCGCTTTGTTCGCTATTTGGATAAAAAAAACAGAAGCCAGACGATGCAGCTAAGTTTGTCTGGTTTTCGATTTTTTCACCAAGAGATGCAAGGAACTTTTCTAATCCTGCACAATTATTTTCGCAAAGCATTTGCGCTATGTTTACTGTAGAAACGATTCGTTCTTTACTGCCAAAATAAGACTGAACACAGGTTGGCAGAATATCTAAGCATAACGCTTTAATGATTTCAATGACTTCGAAGCAATTTCGATCAGAAAGACCCGAGCACACAATAGGCTGACCTATTGCTTGTGGCTCGCCACCGGCGTATTGAAAAAATTCCAGCGTTAATTTCCCAAACTCTATACTGGGTAATAAATTTGAGTACTGATAAAAAAGCAATGCTAAATCATTCAATAGCCTATTCTCTTCGAAAGGTAAAACGCTATCGATCAGCGTATTGAGATTACCTTTCTGGCAAGGCGTTCCTTTGTCATCGTAAATTGCAAAAGTAATGTCTGCGTTTTTATATTTTTCTTTCAAACGTTCCGCTAATACATAGGTCAAAGCAAATTTAGAAGGGTCAGTAATACTATGTGCTCGATCGTCTAAGCTCAATAGATCTCTATAAGCTGTTAGCGTTTTTTCTTGTATAGTTTCTTGTGTCAATTCGCTAAAAAGATTTAAAACTTGAGTAAAGTGCGCTCCGTCTTTACCGTTGCTGAGAAAATCAATCATCAAAAATCTATCAAGCTCGCAGGTAACGTGTTTTTTGAGTTCGCCTGCAGTAATCCCGTCTTTAATCTTCACTTGAAAGTGTTCGTGTAGAATTTCAAGCAATACAAAGTACGACCAGGTTTTATAGGACAATGATAATTCATTATCAGATCTGGCAGCATTGCGATTAGACCAGCTGACTAACACTAACTTATCGTAATTTCCTATTTTGAATGCATTGAACAGTTGATTTATTAATAATTGATTTTTGCTTAAATACGCTTCGCGTGACAGTTCTGCGAATTTTTTTCTTAAATCTACAGGTAAATCAGCAAGCTCTTCTAACAAAGTGCCAGTAAAACCTGATAACCAAGATCGGATCTGAATTTTATGATCCGTACAAAATTTTTCTATCATCGCCTTATAAGCATCATTAAGCATACAATTATCGGCATCAATACCTGCATACAAGATCTTTTCATTGTAACCACTCGACGCTAAAAAATGCCTTAATCCCTTGGCGCCATTTTGACAAAGTTCAGACGCAAGATTCCCTATAAAATGACGCGATTTTAGATCATGCAGACCGCTGCTCTCTCGGTAGAAGTTGGCGCATTCCAAAAAAGTAGTCAACCTATTACGATAATCTTGATCGAAATCTCCCTGTGCCAAAATAGACGAACCTATCTGTTTTGGTTCTTCGCCTGAATAATGAACAAAACTCAGCGTTAAACTTCCCGATTTTATCTGAGGTAACAATTTTGGAAATTGGCTAAAAAGCTCATGCAAATCATTTAAAGCAAAATCATCAAAATCTCCTGATTCATTATTGTTCAAACGCTGCGTAAAGCTTAAAGCGTTTGGATCTCCTTTGTCATCGTAAATTCTAAGAACAACCTCTGCCTGATCATATTTCTCCGCCAAACGCTGCGCTAATAGATAAGTCAAAGCAAATTTAGATTGATCAACAAACTTTAATTCCTCCTTAAATAAACCTTCATAGAGTTTCAATTCAACATCTGTTAACTTCTTAGCATTAAAACAGAGCATAGCCTGAGTAAAATGTTCACCCTCTTTTTGATTATTGAAAAGATCAATCAGAAAAAATTTATCAAGCTTGCAAGAAATCTCCTTTTTGAGCTTGCGCTCTTTAAGCAATTCTTTGATTTTTTCTTGAAAATAGCGGTGCAAGATTTCAAGCGCATGAAACCATGAGAAATTTTTTCTGCCTGTCATTGCATTGGTATTATCCGCTCCAACACTTCCACGTGTGGAATAACTTCCAAATTCAACTTCATCGTAATCCCCTGTAAGGAGTACATGAAGTATATTATCAAACAGCTTAGGATTATTTTTTATAAATCCATCATAAAATACGTTATATAGCGCATGTCTTTCATCCTCACCTAGATCGTTTAATGCTATTAATAGAGACATTTTTCCTTCAAATCTATCTCCAATCTTTTCATTGATATAATCCTTACACGCTTTATTCATAGCGCATAGATCCGCATCAATAGCAAGATATAAAACTTTTTTCATTTTTTATTTTCTATAAGTAATACTCTGATTGGTTGACTGATCTAACACCCCATTCATTGTATCAATCTTTGCAATTAATGCATCAAGCGCTTGTGCCAAATTGCTTTGAGTCAATGATGCAATGATCGATGCAATTTTATTATTCTGAAAAAACTTTGCTATGTGTGCAGCTCCTCCAGAATCTTTATGCGATTGCTTTGTCTCTTTAGATTTTGCAATTAATTGTTTCTGAAACTGTTCAAGTGCCTCATGGATATTACCTTGCTGATAATGTTGATACATATCAATCAGACTATTGCTCAGTGTCTTCAGTGTTGCAACACGAGGATCCATCACATTGAAGGATTCTATCGAATAAAAAATCTCTTTTTTCTTACTCGTTAAATAAAACTGAGTCAGTTGAAGAAACATAAGCACGGTTTTATGTACCGTGGTAAACTCAGTCAATAATGTTTGTACTCTTTGCTTATTTTGACTATTTTTATTCACACTGCGGCTCACAAAGTGAATCGTCTTGTGATACGCGTTTAAAAAAGCAGAACTCAATGTACCTACTTTATATTTTTCAAGCATAAATTCCGATAGAAAAACAACGCTTTCTAAATCACCTAATCGACCTGCAAGCGTCAAAGCAGCAAAGCAGTCTGCTCCTCGACTCAAAGGGGCTCGTTCTTCTAGCAAACTACGTTTTCCAAGAATAGGCGGTATTAAAACAGTCAGCGCTAATTTATTAGACAGCAGTAAGTCACTCTTTTCTGAAAGCTGATTGCGATTTAAAAACTCCTGATCTCGTATCTTTAACTTATTTGTAATAATTTCTTCTAGATGAGTGAGATAGCCTATTGGCTTACCGTTTTTTAGTGATTGAGTCGTACGAAGCAGTGCTTCTTCGTACTCTTTTGAAAGTTCTGAACGGACAGACTTATCTCCTTGATACGCATATCTTTTCTTTATAAGTGTTGATAATAAAGCTACACAACTCAAATCGTTTAATAAACTAGCAAAGCTTAAAGCATCCCAACATTTTTTTTCATTCGTTTCATAAAAATATCGTTCTATAAAAGCGTGTTTATCAGATAAAGAAGTCATTAAAATAGAACGTGCTAATGGATTAGAAGCGAGCGTATTTAAAGAAATAGTCTTAACGATTGGAAATTGACTGCGTTCTAAAAATTTTTGATTTCCAAATAATAAGCGTTCTGACAGTGTCGTTTCTAATGTAGAAAGATAATTTTCTTTTAAATATAAATAATTAGTATCGTAAAGATTATATAAATTGAATGTATCTCTCACTTTCCCGAGTTTATCTAAAATAGCTATTCCATTCTTGGCTTTTTTAAAATTATTATCCTTCGTTATATTATTGAAAAAATTTTCCTTTACTAAGCTAAATAATTCACTTTTGAGTTCTGAAAAAAAATCTACCTTATCCAATACTTTTTTAAATGACTTAGTTAATCTATCTAATTCATCACAAAAAATAGGCAGGCTAGCATTTGTATCCGCTATCTTAGGAATACCATATATTTCTGAAGCATAATTCACTAAAGCCTGTATCGAATGAACGCTTTGATTTTCTAGCACACCAAAATCATTAAAAAGAGAGGAAGCGGAATTAATACGGCTCTGAAACACAGAGCTTGCTTTGATAGTAAGTAGCGTTCGTATAGTCGATACGATCGGATCATCTAAGATATAACTCAAAGTCTGTGTTAAATAAATATTTGCACCCGACAGGCATCGTTCTAATTCTTTATTGTCAATAAGAGAGATAAAAGTCTGAGTTACTAGATCTTTATCAAGATTGTTTGAAAAATAAATATGATAATAGAATTTTTCCAATGTTTTTTTTATCTCATTCAAAACATAAGTTGATTCTAAGGCCTCAGCTTGCTCGGATGTTAATTCTTCATTATTTATTAGGCGTAGGTTTTTTAATGAAGGTGGATTTGATTGTAAGATAGTTGACCAAGGAGAATCTTTTTCATCAAAATTGTTGATGTTGAAATTTGGATCACCCTTTTTAATGCCTTTTACATTTTCTAGATACCATACATGCAACTGTTCAATAATTTTTATTAATTGTAACTTTACTTTATTATTCAATTTTTTTGTTCCAAGAGTTTCTGAATAACAACAAGGAGGCGTTAAATATAATTCTTTTAATTTCTGATAAAGTTCCTCATTATTCATAATCTAACCCAAAAAAATATATGCCTGGCAACTATGAAATAACAACACAAGGACCTATAGCGATCCTTTCGATTGATCACGATAGTACACTTAAAAAGGCAGGAAAAACGAATGAAAATATTTTTAAATATCTCGCGAGTTTTATTGCAGTACATCCAGAAATCAAAATAATAATAATCAGTTCTGGATCAAATCGGCAATCCTACTATATTAATTACAATAACATAAAATTAAACCCTGCGAACGGATCGCATTTTACAGCATTGATTCAAACGCATGCTTACTGTCAAAAAAAATGGCCTGATATCGAATGGCAACTCGATCCAGAGTTGCTCTCCGATATTTTTTCAAAAAAAGAAGCAGGGGAAAATTTTTATCTTGCGCTAAATGCAGACCAATCAGAACAGATACTTGCGCTATTCACTATAGTGCCGAACCTTTCAGATTGCTTCAAGGAATTCTCTAACAATCCAAAAGCTTTTAAAGATTATTCTAATAGTTTGAATGCACCTGATCCAAAAACTTGGCCTATTTTCTTAAATACATTTTCAAAGGAATTTAATGGCGCTTCCTTAGAATTCCTTTACGAGGCTCATAATTACTTGGAAGATAAAGAGCCAGCGTTTATTCAGCTGTACACTGTACTAAAAAAGTTGCATACGGCGCAAGAATTTGACTCTTTCTCTAGTTTCGCCAGTGCATGGTCCAAACATTCAATAAACTTAGATGCATGGGAAGTGTTTCTTAATGAACTGCTTACTTTGACACTAAAATCAGATACAACGCATGAATGGTCTATTTTGCTTAAAGCGCTGGACACACTGTCAACAAAAAATTTTTTTAAAAAACTTTCTCAGCTCATAGATACGGGTTTATCCAATAAACATTGGCCTGCGTTTAACGAAGAACTTGATAGACTAAAAAATCATTCAGATGTTTTTTTAACTATACCAAAACAACTGGCCCATTTGGAATTATTGAACTTACTCAAGACATTGATCGCATCAGCGCAATCTACTCTGATAGAAAAGAAGAATTCCTATGTAGATCTTTCTATTGCGTTGGAGAATTTTACAGAATTTTCATCAAAAACTTGGAATATCAATGCTTATTCTAAGTTTTTTGAAGCATTGCAGCGTTTATCTAAGAATCGTGATCCAGATTCATGGGCTTATTTTTCGGATGCAGGAAAATACGGTGTATTTTTAAACTATAGCCAATTCAATAATCTTTTTATTCAATTGGCTACAGCGGTACAAAAACTCGATAACGCTTTATTCGATAAATTAGTTGAATCAGTGAAAACACAAGATTCAAACGCGAGCAATGAAGCATCTCTCAAGCAAATGCAAGACCTATTAAATAAACTAAAAGGCTTTTCTCCTGAGGTATTAAAAAAGCATGAATCGTCCGTGACAGATCGGCTATCTCAGCAAGGTAGTTGGGTAGATAACTTTAAATGTATCGCGAGAGCAAAAATAATATGGAAAATGTTAGAAGATCCGACACCTTGGAACTATTTTTATGAAATGCGAAGAATACCCTTCGATCCTAAGTTCGAAACCATACTTGAAGCCATTATAAAAAGTTTAAACTCATTTTCAGCGGATAAATTTAAACGCTGCGCTGATGAATTTGAATCTGTGAAACATGCTTTGAATAACCTGGATTCAAAGGAGATTCTTAGCAAGGCACAGAATAAACTTACTATGCTCAAAAATCAGGAGGACAGTGCGTTTTTTGTTAATGCAGCAAAAATATTGAGTGATCCAAAACTCTTTGAAGATTATTATAAAGTGCGTAAAGGATTTTATCTGGAAACGCCGGATTCTTCGAGTTATCTTGAAGTATGCGAAGCGCTCTCTACTTATTTTTATAAAGCAATCAATGCATTTAATACCCTGAATACAAGTTTTTGTGAAAGATTTCATTCGATTCGCGAAGCAAGCAATAATTTTGCAGACAACATGAAAAAAACGAATCAGCTCGGAGACAATAAGCCATTCAGCGAACTTATAAAAATTATAGAAAACAACTTATTAAACACGTTTTCACTAAAAAGCTTTTTAGCTATTGATGCAGCGATAGAAAAACGCAGGAATGTATTCGACGCACTCGCTCAAGTAATACCTATAAAAATTTACTCTGATGAACGAGAAGCAATACCGCAATTTTATAAACTACAAACGTTAGCTGAGCAACTTTCCGTATACAATCAAGATGACTTTAGGAAGCTCGCAATAATAAAAAAAACACAGAATATCTTAGAAAAATGGCTATCGGATTTAAAACTTAGAAACAATTTTAATCGGATAGTAAAAACGCTGCATTTAGTAAAGCAACTCGTTTTATACAAACCATTTTACACACAATTTTTAACAAAAATAAATGAGTTTTCAACACGTGGAACCCTCGATCTAAGCAATCAAAATATTTTGACAGCGCTATGCTCTGAAATGCTTGAGAAACTAAAAGAATTTACCGATAATTTTCATCCGGATGAAACGATTGACACCCTGCTTAAAAAATTTGAAAATACAAATTTTAAGGTTTCCTTTCATAGAACACTCAATAATTTATTAAATGCAATTTCAAACGATAAAAATAGAACTTTTGAGAAGGCGCTTAGAGGACTGAGCGGAAGCGAGATTGAGGAAAAATGCACCCGTTCTTTGAATCATCCTAATAAATGGACGATCTACGCAGCGCAAATACATAAATATGTCTTGAAATATCCGGGTCGAACGATCTTGTATATGCCATTCGATGATTTATTCCGTGAAGTTATCAGCCGTTTACCTGAGTTAGCAAGTATAATCCCTGAAAACGTTACGATACTTCCCTGCTATTGTCGTACAGATGGACAGATTCAACAGCAAGAATCGATTCATGGGCAAGGAAAATTTTTATGTGATTACCGTAAAATAGCAAAAGATCTAGCCAATTATTCTGGTTTTAAGATAGATAAGGATAACGAAATAAATGGTAAACGCAACGTTATTTCAACCATGTTTAATATAGAAGCTTTTGCACTAAAACAGACTTATGTAAAGAATTTTATTTCTAAAGAATTAATATTAAAAAATAAGTTATATGAACTCAATGCGAATGATCCTAAAAGAAATGAAGATGAGATTGCTGTAATAGAAGGAGAGATACAATCTATAAAATACATACTCAAAGCATGCTTATCTTTTTTGGAGGAGCCCATCAGATTATGGATATTAGAAAATAAAGATTGTAATGTTAATCAGTTTAAAGCAGAAATTATCGAGAGAGAAAATTTCAAACATGCTATTCATCAAATTGCGTTATTTGAACAGATACTAAACATAACACCCATGCAGAAGAAGGAAACAAAAGTGACAGATTTCTTTACCGTTCCAACCCATAAAATCGATACAGAAAATAACACAAGCATCTGTGTGGAAAAAAATTCTCTGTAGACGTGACTAAAAAGTGAATTTATACTTAAGAAATTGACACTAAGAAAAGAAAAATATGCCTACCAATAATAAAATAGAAATAATTGAACCAATCTCAACAACTCAACCTAAAGAAATAACGATTGCATGCTTCATTGATCATGACAGTACCGCCGTAATAGAAGGTAAAATTAACCAAAACCTTCTTAAAGATATTGAAAAAACGGTTAAATCTTATAAAGATCAAGGCTTTAAGATTAAAATACTATTTATATCCTCATCGAATCGGCAATCAAAACACATGGATGATGAGATGCAAAGTAAAAATAAAGCAAGCGGATCACACTATCCAACCATGATGCATATTTATCTGCACTTTAAAGAAAAATATGCCGATATAAACGATATAGAATGCGAACTTGACCCCGTATTACTTTCCGATACTTTTTACGAATCAGAACCAGGAACAAATTTTTATTCTGCGTTGAATGCACATCATGCACAAATTATAACTGAACTTTTAAAGATACTGCCTGATTTTTCAAGCTGTCTCGCTGAAGTTAAGAAAGATTCAAACGCCTTTAAGGAATATAATGATCTTTTGAATAAGCCCAATCTGAAAACTTGGCCTGTCTTTTTAAATACGCTTCAGGATGTATTCAATGCCAAACCCTTAGGCTTTCTTCGTGAAGCTAACAGTAAATTGAATGGTAATAATAGTAATAATAAAGAATTATGTACATTGTTTGATCAGATATTTACTCTACTTGAAAAGCTTAGAATTTCTGAAGCGGGCAACCATTTATGCTCATTATCTGTTTTTGTAAAGGCATGGATTCGACGTTTAGCCAATGTACATACTTGGAAAGAATTTAATGAAAAACTAGATAATGTAATAGGTAATGAAAACACAATACATGATTGGGTTACTTTGCTCGAAGCGATAAAAAAGCTTCTAGAAGAAGATAAAGATAAGAATATTGCAGCGCTTTCTGATGCGTTGCGCAGCGTACAGCCAAATTATTTTAATGAATTTACGCAAGAACTTAATAAGATACAAACGTATTCGGACACTTTTTTTAATTTTCAAAAACAAATTTTTCTATTTTCTGTAAAACTTCAATCGTCAGAGGAGACTACTCTGAAAAAGTTTCAAGAATTAATTACAAAAGAGACTAGCGAACAGTTTTATTCTGTACTGAAAGAATATATGAATTCTTTTCATCAGTGGAATAATCATTCTATTGACCGCGTTGATGAAAAATTTTTGGACGCTTTAAAAAATTTATCCGAGAATCAAAACAATCAGGACGCGTGGAGTGATTTCGCAAGCGAAGGGTGTAAATTTTCAAACTACATAAAATTAAATCAATCTTTGATTCTGCTTTTGGACGCATTAAAAGGATGCGACAAACTTTCGCTTCATCAAATACTGACTAAAGAAAAAGAAGAAAAGAAGAAAGGAGAAAAAAAAGAAGAGACTGCAGGTGCAGATAATTTAAAACCAAGTGCTCGAGAATCTCTGATAAATATGCTAGAGGCATTAAAGGAATTAGAAAATCTATCTAATAAATCTACTTGCCCACTTCAAAAATTTACATTCTCTTCTTTAATCACGTTATGTGAAAAAGATAATTGGATGGATGATTTTAAATATTTCGTCAGAGCCGAATCAGCACCCAATTTTTTAAAGGATCTAACACTTTGGGAAAATATCTATGAATTTATAGAAATGCCTGCTGATCACGGATTTGCGACCGTACTTGAGAAAGCTATAAAAGCAACGACTGATTTATCAAAAGAAAGTTTTGAAGCGTGTATGAGTGAATTTAAAAAAGTGAAGAATTATTTTACTCGGTTAGACTCACAAGGAGCGTTTGATAAAGCAAACAATCATCTTAACCTGCTAAACGATCCGAATCATTGTGAATATTTTATTTGTCTGATGACACTACTGGGCGAGCCAGATCTACTGACCGATTTTTATAAGATGCGTCATGCGCTTTTCGCTAAAAAAGATACAAGTCAACGTGAAGCACTTTACGTTGATTTTAAGAACGCAATACATTCATTTAAGGGCCTTAGTTCAGATTTTCCTAGAAAACTATTAGATGTATATACGGCAAGCGATAAACTTTTACAATATCAAGACGCAGCGACCAACCTGAAAAGTATGAGAGCTTCTTTTAAGAACTTTTCAGAAAAAAAAGATACGTCAGACTGTATCAACGCTATAAAACAGATGAAAGATTGTGAGCCTGCAATTCCAGCATACTCTAGAATAATGTTTGCTAGCATAGAAATTAGTATTAAGGATCTAAATGTAATATCGACATTACAAAAATTTTTTACGACGCAAAAGATAGAAGAAAAATTTTTAAAATGTAATCTGTCTTATTTTGAAAAGCTACCCGAAGCAAGGAAGACCTTAGAAGGATGGCTATCGAATTTAAAACTTAGAAACAATTTTGATTTGCTAACAAAAACGCTGCTTATGGTCAATCAACTTGCTTTCTACGACGATCAGTTTTACGAACAATTTTTAAACAGCGTAACTACAAGTAATAATGTTCAGCACTCGGCGTATTCCGGCAGATCTGCTTCGGCGAATATAACATGCTCTGAAATACTGGCAGAACTAAGAAAAATCACAGAGCTTTTTAGACCATTTTTGGACCTTTCTAAGCCAGAAGAAGCAATTCCAAAACTGATCGAAGCGTGTTCTAAGGAGCTCAACTTCATTCCGACCATGAAAAATGTGATTAAGACCCTTTCAAATAAAATTACAGACGATAAAAGAAATAATTATTTTTATCCTGCGATGGAGAGATTAAAAGAAGCTAAAGATTGCTCGCAAACCTACACTGATTATAAAAAATGGCTAATATACGGTCCTCGAATGCATGAAATCGTCTCAAAAGCTATTTCAGCAGATGCTACTAGGGTTATTTCAATTGATGCTAGGGTATACGATGATTTATCAGACCTTATTAATCGCTTACGTGATATGGCGCGTATGATACCTGCCAACGTTAGGATCATCCCCTGTTATTGTAATCCTGAAGGAAAGATTGAGGCGTATGATCCAATTCTTGGAACCATGAGCTTTACCATTCCGCCTGAATCTATGACTTTAGAGTTTGCAAAATGTACATATTTAAATGATAAAAAAATAGAAGATGGAAGTGAACGTTTAGTTCTAGAAAAGAAGGGAGACATAGAATTTTTCTTGGTACAACAAAGTCTTCTACAACCGTTTTTTAACAAGTTACATGAATTAAAACTTGATGTAAAAACAGGAAGTACGCAGGAAAAACACAAAATAAGAAAAAAAATATATTTTATAAATAATTGCATATTCAATTGTAAAGCTTTGTTCTCTAGTGAGTACAAAGCTTGGCAGGATGGGAAAGAAGACTCTCTAAATAGAGATGTTATTGCTAATGGAGAAGCTTTCAAGTTTGTTCAACTTTGTATGGAATACAGTACAAAAATGCTTGATCTACAGCTATTAAACTTAAACAATGAAATTGCAAACGAATTATTAAAATTAAGAAAAACTTCTGATTTAGACTTAAAAGAAACCCAAAAAGCGCGCGAAGCTCAAAGCACTACTGACTTTTTTAAGGAGTATGACAACCTCGATCTGGCAATAAATTCTGTGAATCCTGCGAAAAAACAAAGAATGGATTATTAATACGGTGGTCTCGAATGACCTGCGCTAGGTTCTGTATTTGAAAAGTCGGATTTATTTTTTTTGATCCGACTTAAAATTGTATCCGTCGTAATAATTAATTTATCAAGTTCCTGCGCTAAACGACTGTGTGTCGGCGAAATTTTCTTATTAAAAAATCGCGCGACGCGTGCTATCTTTCCAAAACTCTCATGCGATTCCTTTGTTTCCTTTAATATTTGCATTAATTTTTCTTTAAATTGTATGAGTGCCAGACTAATTCCATGCTGTTCATAGGCTTGATAAATGTTGCCCAAACTATCATTAAAATTTTGTAATGTCTTAATGCGTGCGTCCTTTTCATCTAACCTATCGATTAAATAATCCCTTATTTTTTTACTGCTAGTTAAATAAAATTGCGTCATTCTAAGAAAATCAAGCACTGTTTTATGTACAGTAACAAAATCAGCTAATAAAGTCTTTATTCCTTCTCCATCACAGAGTGCTGCTTGTTCCGTAACATAGTGAATCGCTTTCTCATAGGCTTTTAAAAATCCTTCACTGAATTTTCCTATTTTATATTTCTCAAGCATAAATTTTGAAAGAAAAACAACGCTCTCTACATCACCTGATGAGCCAGCAAACGTGAAAGCGTCCCAACATTCTTTTTCGTTCGCTGAACGAATACGTTCTTCTAATAAAGCACGCTTGCCAAATAAAGAAGGCATTGAAATAGCAGATGATAATTCATTATATAAGAATTTTTTTCTGATGATTGCTTCTAAAATAAGAAAATAATCTACTCTAGCTAATTTCGTTTGTTCGATACTATTTTGGATGACTTCTTCATACTCTTTTGAAAATTTTGAATTAAATTCTCCTGACTCATATTTTTCTAGCATAAAGTTTGATAAAAAAATTACAGTCTCTCGATCGTCCGATAAACTAGCAATACTCAAAGCATCCCAGCACTCTTTTTCATTTGCTGAGCCAATCTGTTTCTCTATCAATGCAGCGCGTTTTTCAGGCAAAGAAAGCATGAAAACAGAACGTGCTACGGGATTGGAGGCAAGAGTAGATACCAGATCATGTAAGGAAATATTCTTAAAAAAAATTGGAAATTTACTGCGTTCTAAAAATTCTTTGTTGCCAAATAATAATCGCTTCGCAATAGTCTCTTCTAAAATAAAAAGATACTCTTCTTTTAAGTAATAACACTTTTCACTCTCTTCATCCTTTTCATCATAAAGATTAGATAAATCAAACTCGGTTTCAGACTCTGATTCAAACGCATTACGATCCAGACCCAGTTTGTTGAGCAAATCAAGACCTTGATTTGCTTTGATTAAATTATCAGGTTTTTCTATATGATTAAGAAATTTTTCCTTTGCTATATCCAATAATTCTTTTCTAAGTAGTGAGAAAAAATCTATTGTATTTAATGAATCCTTGAATTGTTTTATTAAAGCTAATTTATTAAAAACAGACGCGTAGAAATCTATTATTTTTGGAATGCCATAGATATTAGAAACAAAATTAACAAGACCATTCATATAATGAACGCTTTGATCCATGTCAATATGTTTTTTATTATTTTCTATTATCTTTGAAGCATGACTGATTAGGATTGCTCTTATAGTCGCAGTAAGCACATCGTCTGATATACGATTTAAAGCTTGTGTTAAATAACCATTAATGCCGGGTGCACATTGTTCTAAATCTCCCGTTTCAATAATAGAAATAAGCACTGATGATTTTGTTTCATTATCAAACTGATTTGAATAATAAATAGCAAAAAAAAGTTTTTCTAATTTTTTTTTAATCGCATTCATCGTACCAACTTCTTTTAATGCTTCTTCTCGATCGCGTGGTAAGTCGTTTAATGTTAATCGAGATGGTATGTATTCAAATATGTGTTTCCAAGCAGATTGCTTAAGAAAATAACCATTCGAAGATTCGTTCCTTAAATTTTCGATTGCTTCTTTCTTTTCTGCATCACTTTTATCGTTGTGTGCGTGCTGTAAATACCAGGCATGCAGTTGTATTACGATCCTTGCTAATTGTTGTTTTATTAATGCTTTTAATTCTAGGTAGGTAGCTTCATCCGATGGCGTTGTAAAATAATAGTAAGGAGATTCCCCATACAGTTCTACTAATTTTTCTTTCAATTGTGCTTCAAATTTATCATCACTCATGATGCAGGCTCGTATAAATAAAGTATGGCTAAATTATAGGTTACGAACTATCATCACGCTGAGTTTTGATTTCAAATAGATGAAAACGCACTAGTGATTCATGATCCAGAACATTCGGATTTAGAATTATTTCCTCTAGAAAAGCAACGAAAAGAGAATCAATGCAATATTATGGTGATAATTACGAAAAAAGAATATGATTTTTCATAAGGGAAGAAAAATCCTTATACTACTGATCTAAAAAAAAACAAGTCGCTGCTATTTAAATAGCATCACGCTCGTTTCTCTTCAGTAAATGTAAAAACTCCGATTCATCTAAAATTGCAATCCCTAATTTTTTAGCACGAACTAATTTATTGCCAGGTGTCTGTCCAACAATGATATAATTTGTTTTTTTAGAAACTGTATTGACTACATGAGCGCCTAGTCGTTGCAAGATGATCATCGCTTCTTCACGCGTAAATTGTGTTAAGGTTCCTGTTAACACGTAGGTTTTTCCTTGCAATGGCTGTTGGGTTGTTAATTTAAATTGAGGTATTTGAATCCCATGCTCAAGTAAATGTTCTAAGATACGTTTATTATTTTTTTGCTCAAAAAATAAAACAATGGAAGCGGCTACAATGGGACCGATATCAGGAATCGCTTGCAAGATTTCTTGATTGGCTCTCATCAGCGCGCTGAGTGTCTTAAAATGTTTCGCCAAATTTAGAGCGGTGGCTTCACCTACCTCAGGAATTCCGAGAGCAAATAAAAAACGCGGCAAACTTGTTTCTTTGCTTGCTGTGATCGCTGCTAAAAGTTTGCTTGCTGAACGCTCAGCCATGCGGTCTAACTGGCTTAATTCTTCTAAAGTTAAGCGGTAGAGATCAGAGACATTGCGAACGAGTTTGCGATCGACTAATTGCCCAATGCATTGATCGCCTAGACCCGTAATATCCATCGCCTTACGTGAAGCAAAATGTTTAATGCTCTCTTTCAATTGTGCTGGACAGTATAATTCTCCTGTACAACGCGAGGCAACTTGATTGGGAAGTTTTAAAACGCTAGCGTGGCAGATTGGACAGTATTTAGGTAATTGTATCGGCAAAGCATGTACGCAACGTTGATCAAGTAAAACAGAGACTACTTCAGGAATAACATCACCGGCACGACGAATGAGCACCGTATCGCCTACGCGAATATCTTTACGATGTACTTCGTCAATATTATGTAAAGTGACATTGCTAACCGTGACACCTCCGACGAATACAGGCTGCAAACGCGCCACAGGAGTGAGTACACCGGTTCGTCCCACCTGAAATTCAACCGCTAAAATAGTTGTTTTTTGTTCTTGTGCTGGAAATTTATGCGCAATGGCCCAACGTGGAGCACGTGTTATGTTTCCTAACTGCGTTTGCCAATCTATGCGATCTACTTTGTAAACAACACCGTCAATTTCGTAATTGAGCTGCGTACGTTTATCCGATACGTATTGATAATAATCAAGGCAGGCTTCAATCCCAGTGACACAGCAAATTTCTGGACTGATTGGAAACCCTAAGCGTTGAAATTGTTCCAACACACAGCTGTGACGTTCAACCTCAAAGTCTTGCGCTTTACCTACGCTGTGTGCAAAAAAAGCTAAGCCGCGTTGCGCTGTTATTTTACTATTTAATTGCCGTAAACTACCGGCGGCTGCATTGCGTGGATTAGCAAAAGGTTTTTCCTGGTTATTACGAAGATGTTGATTGAGTGCTGCAAAACGCGTCAAGGGTATATAAACTTCACCGCGTACTTCTAAAAAATCAGGATAAGGTTGTTTGCGCAATAGCAACGGTATACTTGAAATACTGCGAATGTTTAACGTAACATCTTCACCCGTATGTCCGTCTCCACGCGTTGACGCTTGTACTAAACGTCCTTTCTGATAGATCAAACTGACAGCAACACCGTCGATCTTGGGTTCGCAGACATAATCTATCGCAATCGAGTTGCCCAAACGTTCCTGAATACGTTGTTCAAAATGCAAGGCATCATCTCGCGTGAAAGCATTGGCTAAGGATAACATCGGTGCAGGCAGATCCGCAGATTTAAAAGCTTGTAAAGGAGTTGCGCCAACACGTTGTGTGGGTGAATCTACGGTGATTAATTGAGGATACTGTGATTCTAAAGCAAGTAATGCTTGCATTAAGTGATCATATTGTGCGTCCGTAATACTTGGAGCATCTAAAACATGATAGCGATAATTATGTTCATTGATCTGAGTACGAAGCTGATCGATCTGGGCATGAATTTCTGATGGAATGCTGTGTTTTAATTGTTTCGTTGACATACTTCAATAGAACCACCTAAATCTCGCTGTAATTGTTCTGCCGTCTGTAACATAAGTGCAAATATAGAATCTGGATCCGTAAGTTGCGGCATAATCATAAAAAAACATAAGCCTGGATACTGAGTATGCGACATGCTTTCGCAATCAAACGCGCCGGGTCTTACTAACGAGGCAACGCTGAATAAAATTTTGCGTCGATCGGATTCTAAATAATAACGATGAAAAATACCCATCTCACCGTAATGTAAATGCGCCGCTTGAAGTGCTTGTACTAACTGTGTTCCCAAATAAGGCTCTTTTGCAATGAGACGTATAATTTTTAATTCTTCCCGTTTTATCGGCTCTTTTATCTGGGGCGCAGCACTATTTTCTGCTAGATTGATCGATTCTTTTTGAATGGTTTGTTTCTTATGAGTTTTTGTTTGCCAAAGTAATAAAGCCAAACCGATTAAACCTATCGCTGAGATTAAAAACAAAACCAGGAGTAAACTGTCCATTATACTACTCTATGATCGCTACGACGCTGCCATTGTAGCGCTGTTTCAATATCAACCGATACTAGACGTGACACACCCGCTTCTTGCATGGTAATGCCCGCTAATTGATTCGCCTTTTCAATCGCTAATTTATTATGACTGATGAAAATAAATTGTATCGTTTGCGCCATCTCTTGCACCAGATTACAAAAGCGCTGTACATTTGTATCATCTAAAGGCGCGTCGACTTCATCTAAAATGCAAAACGGTGCAGGATTTAATTGAAAAAATGCGAAGACTAAGGCAATGGCGGTTAACGCTTTCTCACCGCCCGAAAGCAAATGAATACGCGTAGTACGTTTGCCAGGCGGTTGTGCATGGATCTGGATTCCAAACAAGCCATTTGATGTCTGCAGCTGTAAAGTTGAGCTCCCTCCACCTAATAATCGCGCAAATAAATTTTGAAAATTCTGATTCATTTGCCGCAATGTTTCTTGAAACCGTTGTTGCGTTTCTTGATCGATCGTGTGAATCACTGCTTCTAAATTTTGAATCGCCGTTACTAGATCGTGAGAATCAAATTCTAAACGTTCTAATCGTGTTTTAATATCCAAATATTCTGCCTGTGCGACTAAATTGACAGGACCGATTTCTTCTAAAGCACGGACGACATCTTGCAATGCATGCTCTAAGATATTTACTGTATCTTTCTTTCTATTGTCTGGATCACCCTGTGATTTTTCTTCTAATTTCTCTTCAATTGTCTCGATCCGTACACGTAATTCTTGTCGCTGCAAACGTAATTCTTCAAGTCTCTGTTGTTTTTCAGAACTACTTCCTGCACAAGCGATGATCGCTTGCTCCAGAGTGTTTAGCTGTTCTTGCCCTACTGCTTCGCTTGCTTGTTCTTGACGCAATAACTCTGCTAGTTCTTTTTGTTGCAGACGCAGTGATTCTAACGATTGAATGAATGCATTTTGCGGTTTATGTATTAATGCGTCTTTAAGTAAAATTTCATGCTGTGCTAATTCCGCTTTTTTTCGTTCTAAATCATCAAGACGTTGTTGATTTGTAATCATTTGTAATTGCATTGCCTGTAAGCGTAATGCGAGTTGATGCAAGGATTCTTGTATTGCACTGTAGCGTTTATGTTGTTCAGAAATAGCTTGTTCTGAATGCGTTTTAACACGACTTAATTCCTCGCGTTGTTGCTCAACAACGGCTCGTTGGGCTATTTGATCTGTTTTATTCACGATCGGTATGGCCTGTAAAGCTTCTAACTCATGCTGATAAGTTTGCAAGTTTTGTTCGATACGCTGTAACTGTTTCTCTGTTTCTATTTTTCGTTCTTGCGCTAAACGATACTGAGTTTCTAAAACAGCACGCTGTGTTTGTAATTGTGTCATGTGTTCTCGAGACTGCTTTTGTTTTTGTTTCAAAACGCGAGCGTGATCTTGCTTTTCTTCTAACACATTTTTTTGTTCCTGTATTTTATACGCTAATTCTTTCATCTGTATTTGCAACTGCTCTAAGCTACGCGCACGTTCTAAGCTACGTGTTGCCTTTGTTTTTTTACTATGCTCGATCCAAAATAAACCTAATAAAATACCCTGGCGTGTCACGATCAATTCATCGGGCTGTAACTTGTGTAAACATGCTTGTGCTGCCACAAGATCATCGGCAACATACACTTTGCTCAGCCAGGCCTGTAAAGGCCACGGTGCTTGTATTTTTTCAAGTAAACCGATCAAATCTATATTGGACGATGTAACCTTGGGTTGAATCGGTTGCTTCATAAAACAAATACCTAAACCGGTATCTTGCGACGAAACCGTTTTAAAGGCTTGATCATTTTCTAAAAAAATGCTGGATAAAAAACGATCTAAAACGCGTTCTACCGCCAGTTCCCAACCGGTTTCTACCTGCAACAAGTGTGCTAAACGCGATTCTTGCAACAAACCTGATTTTTTGAGCCAAGCCTGTTGATTTTTTTCAACAAATGCTTCTTCTTGTAAATTTAATAAGGCGGTATAGCGTGCCGTTAATGTGTCTAAATTTTTTTGTTCAAAGTCAAATTGCTGTGCGTAAATCGCAGATTGTCTCTGTGCTTCCGCATAGTCTGTAGTAAGCATTGTTAGACTGTGTTGACAGGTTTTCTCTTGTGTCTGTATCGCCTGTAATGCTTCAAATATCATTTGAGGATTTGTTTTTAGAAGTAGCTTACTTTGATTTTGATATTCCTGCTCTAAGTGCTGACTCTGCTTTTGCAAATCATTGAAACGTTGCTGTCGATGTTGCTCTTGCGTTTCAATCAATTGTATGTCTGCTGAAATGTGTAGCCAAGTTTCATTACAACGATGAAAGCGTTGCTGTATACGCGTAAGCTCGGTTTCTAATTTCGTGAGTCTGATTTTTTCTAAATGAAATTGTTGATTGAGATCATTTTTTTTAGAGTCAAGTTCTCTGTGTTCAGCGAGTGTCACCTCTTGTAGCCTTCTGAGTTGCTCTTGCTCTTGTTGCAAATCTTGCTGTGTGCAGAGAAGTTCATCGTACTTGTGCTGAAGATGTACGGCTTGTTCTTGTTGATATTTTAGGTTTTGCTCAAGCGCAACAATATTAGTACTTAGTTCATAATAGCGAGCTTGTATTTCTTGTATCCTATCTCGTAGGATTCGATGCTGCGTATGATCTTGTATCTTCTTTGTTTCTAATGCATTTTTTTCTTCCTGCTGTTTTTGTAATTTAATTGTTAAAGATTCAATTTGATCTGTTTTACTGTGCATCTGTTGTTGTAATGCATACAAACGTACGCACTGCAAGCGTGTTATGATCTGACGTTCTTGTTGTTTGAGCTGCGTATAACGCTGTGCTCGCTCTGCTTGTTGTTGTAATTTTTCAAGTTGCGTCGTTAATTCTTGTCGTAGATCCTGCAACCGCGTTAAATTAGCTTGAGTCCGCGTTAAATATAATTGCGTATCATGACGACGTTCTTTATATCTTGATATGCCTGCGGCTTCTTCTAGGTAGGTATACAGCACTTCAGGTTTAGCCTCGATCATACGCGAAATCATGCCTTGTTCTACGATCGCATAGCTGTTAGGCCCTAATCCTGTTCCTAAAAAGATATCAACAATATCGCGACGACGACAACGCAGGCCGTTTAATAGATAGGTAGATTGTCCTTCACGTGTGAGCTCTCGACGTATGATCAGCGCGCTGTATTGCGCTAATTTTCCAGATAAACCTTGCTCACTCGTATCAAAGCTTAATTCAACAGAAGCTTGACCTGCGGGTTTGCGCGTTTTACATCCATTGAATAAGATATCATCGAAATTTATACCTCGTAGCTGTCGTGCAGAGCTTTCCCCAATCACCCAACGAATAGCATCGATAATATTAGATTTGCCACAACCATTAGGACCTACAATGGCTGTAAGATTCGTAGAAAACAACAGTGTGGTAGGTTCAATAAACGATTTAAATCCAGCTAATTTGATACTTTCTAAGCGCATGATACAAACCTACGTATTTTTGCGGAGCCTTAACCCATAAGATAAAACTCCGCAAAATAAATACAAAACAGAATTAGCGATCGGCGATTCGATCGCCCACATAAGCACCGCCTAAGGTTCCAGCGATAGTCCCGATTGCGCTTCCACCTGTCACAGCATGACCTATCGCACCGCCTGCAATACCGCCACCTAGCACGCCCAACGTACGATTCTCTTGCCGTGTGGCGCAACCCGTGGCCAATATAAGACAAATCATAAATAGTATGTATCGAAGTTTTTTCATAAAATACCTTGCTCTTGTTATAAAAGAATAAATTCTAGTATAAACATTGACCTATTAAATGCCAGCTAGGTAGATCAAGAAAAACCATAAGACCATTGAGCTGAGTAAAAAAGCTTTTCAGTTTTTATGCCGGCATTCTGGCAACGCTGCATTAACACCTGTGCTTCAATCATTTGCTTTGAATTCTCATCGCAATGCAAGCCCATAATAGATCTCAACCAGGGTTCTTGCCCCATCGCGTAAATGTATACCTCTGTGCACTGCAACACCTGAATCATTTGCCAAACTTTTTCGCTGTCTGATCCATTTAATCTACGCGATTGATCGTATTCACGTTGTATTGCTTTCTGGAAAAGTGGTCCATACGTCCAACTATAAGGAGCACCGTTGCATTCCATACCCACAAATAAAACATCGATCGATCGCATCCAATGCACAATTTTTTTATATAACCGAACATCCAGATTATTTGAATCCACTGCGAATAAAAATGACCGGTTGTCTAACTGAATATGATAGGCAAGTTTACTATGAATATTTAAATCACCGTGTTCACCTAAGAAGGGCAAAGCAGTAATACATAAATCAGTGGCTTGAATAGTCTCCATTTCACGTAACGTGATAATTGATTTAAACCCAAGGGCTTGGGCAATTAATTTCAGCGAAGGATCCGCTAAAAATCCTTGATGATTGTCAGGAAGCACAATATTTTTTACCTGCCAACGAATATGTAATAAAGTTTCTAAATCAAAATGATCCTGATGACTATGACTAATAAGTACATAATCAATTCTGTCAGGTAAATCTAAATAACTAAAATGTTTACGCGCTTGTGTACAATCATGAGATCCAATCAAAGGATCGATTAAAATCGATGTCTGCTTTGTTTCTAGTAAAATACAGGCATGACCAAAATAACGAATACGAATACCTTTATTTTGATAGCGTGTATGCGCAGATGCCGGTGGCAGGTGTGTAAATAAATTTTGAAACGGTTGTTGTAGTTCCGCAGAAAGCGCGAGGACTTCACTGATCGTATCCAAACAGCAGGGTTCACGTTGCGCTTGAGCTAATTGATCAATAACACAACTAGAAAAAGGAAGCGACAACATCACATCATCAGACTGCGAAAACCGGGGCGTACTTAATGCAAAGGCTCTATCACTACGAGGTCGCTGTGACAGTAAAATTGTTTGTCCTTGGCAACTGCAGTATTGCCGATAGAGTAAAGCTTCAATGAGGCGTATATCCGCATGATGATGCATGTCATAGGTCAATTCAACACAACCTGCTAATACGTCTGGGATATTTTCATAGAAATTCTCTAAAGAAAATCCTGAAGCATGGCTTAACAAACCGCTGACTTGATCGATAGCCTCAGAGAGTTCCATCAATGGTTTCGCTTCATCGAAAATGCGTACAATCAAAGTTTCAATTGCGCTCATTTTGCTTCGATCAATAGCGACATACGGCCCTCCTATTAATTTTGGATCGCTGGAAGCTGCTTCATGAAGCGCTGGATGCACACAATACGATTGTAAAATCTTTAAATAACGCTTGCGTAAATGCGCGCCGGCTGTACTGGGCGCGATGAGTTGATTCCAGGCATACCAATTCCATAGCAAAGGTTCAATACTGACGGTTCCTTTTAACCAATGCTTTTTCATTTCTCTACCAAAGTTGAACAAAGGCACTCAACGCGTACAAACCAATTTAAATCGCTTTCCACAGAAAGCAAGGGCAAGTTTCAAGATAGATTGACTTCCACGTTGTTTTGCTTCGGCGTAATATGCCTTCTTTTCGATCTGCGCTAAACCTTGCTGTGCTGCTTCGTCTAAGGCTTTCTCGATCCGTTCTACCTCAGGTTGCTCTGTTCGCGCAAATTTTACCCGCTTGAATTCCATCAACAAACTTGGTTTCGTTGGATCCTTCGATAAAATGAAATAATCATACCGCCCGTAGCCGCTTTCTTTATTTGATTTCAATTCATATGCCGGATGCGATTGTAAATGCGCTGCCAGTCCC
>Ga0206946_1074_pt1:20000-33909 | contig 33909 bp, 26 predicted proteins | sample Alteio_BWOrgHeat_2_FD_152965 | JGI IMG/M metagenome (GOLD analysis project Ga0206946, IMG submission 152965) | Enriched cells from forest soil in Barre Woods Harvard Forest LTER site, Petersham, Massachusetts, United States -... | ecosystem: Environmental > Terrestrial > Soil >... | reverse complement strand
AATAAACTTTTATCGACAAAGTAATACCCGCCTTGTCTCAATAAACGGAAATCATCTTCGCCAATCGGCATTCTTAATGGATTTGCGTTCATAGGAGGCTCGCTAAGATTCTTTCTAGCTTGAGCCGACTTGCAAGCTGTCACTCAAACCTTTTGACATGTAGATCATGCCGGTTAACGGCGTTCGTATACCATGCGCCATGTTCATGCTGTATTGCTCTGCTAAATCGTTCCATGGCAATTCAAAATCCGTTTTTCTGATAATGTCATGTTCGTTTTTTATTCCTGCTAATTTCAAAACGAATTCATTGCAGCCCCAATATATGCCTTTTTTGTCTTTCCAGTACAGAGGATTTAAATAATGGTTATAAAAATAATAATTCATCACAAATATAGAACGCTTAGCTAAAAATAATCAAATACCTACGCGCCAACTATTGCGTATACAATAAAAAAAACAATATTATAAGATTAAATTTTAAAGGAAACACTAATTAATAATAATGACGAAGGAATAATTGTATGACAGTTAAGACAGATCTTTTACAGACAATGGGGCCACTTGATTCAAAAGCAGTAATTACAAAACCCGCTTCGCCGGGTATTCTTCTAAATCTTTATAACCTGCTGCATTCAGAGAAGGAAGGGTTTACTATCGTTCCCAATGATGCTACGAATGTTTATTGGGAGAAAGAATTCGACATTAATGACTACTCTTTTTTTGAAGAAATTCACGATATCGTAGAAACGGCGCTTAGCCTTTGGTGTCCAATTATCACACGATCCGAACAACAGTTTACCAAAAACGCAGACAAACAATTCATGTTTGATAGCTTTCATGTAAAATCTGGCGATGGAACTTGGTTAGAACTTCTTAAATCTACTGCATTCAATTATGACCACAGTAATTTTATTGACGACTTTACGAGAGAGCGCGATAATTTTCTTAAAGATTTTTTACCTGATCTATCCGAAGCGCTTTCGCACGCAATCAATAATTTAGAAAAGAAGCAAACAAAGACAGGAGAAGAAATTAAAACAATCCTGTGCAAAAAAAGCACTCTGGATAAATTGAAAGCATTGAAACAATCGCTTGAAAATAAAGAGAATGAAAATTCTGATATAAAGCCTAACTCCTTTAACATCGAAGAACTCGAGTATTTAGCGCGAAAAGCTCTTAAGCTTTTCGGTGATCCTATTTGTGAAAAAGAACCGCTCGTAAAAGAATCACTCGCATCTGTGGTGTCTTTATTACAATTTTGCTCTGATAAAACACATGCTTTCTATGGATACCTTCCTGTTTTATCTGATTTACCTCAATGTCGAGATGTTATTTTGAAAGAAATAGATAAAATACAATACAACCCTTTGTTTGGTCCGCACTTTCGAGCAAACAAAAAAAATCTTCAAAAAGAATTTGACCAAGTGAGTGTACTCATCAGACTGTTAGATAGCATTAAAGATAATATTAATGCAGATCATTGTGATGATACAAAATTAATTAGTGACTTGAATAAGTTTAGAAAGCAGCTTATGGAAGTTTCTAAAATGCAAGAAATTGATCCAGAGAATTCGAGTTTGTTTAAGAAGTGGACAATTGATCTTTCAGACAAGATTAATAAAACAATTGGCGTCACACAATACGAAATTATCAAAGGATTGCAGATCGAGTTTCAACCACACTTTAAGAAGTGTTTTTCAGATAATAAATCAATGCTATCTGATGTTATTACAAACCTGTTTCAAAGAAAGAGTGAATCGAGAACGCCGTTGTTACAAGATCGAGAAAATTTTAATACTGATCTGCGTTCTATTAATGCAGCATTTGGAAAACTTTTAAGTAAAACCAATGAAAGAACAGATACTTTGCCTAAGGAGGATCTTCAGGATTTAAATTCTCTGCTAATTAGCGCTAAATTATCTAATATTCCCAGTAAATCAACAAAAAAGTTCCTGGGAAATGCATGCGCACAAATCAATCAGATGCTTCCAGAGGATACATTAGCATCATCATGTGCTAATTCTAATTTTTTTATTAAGAATATGAATACTACGGCGAACCAAGAACTAGAAGAACTAGAACACAGCTATAAAAAATAAAACAACACACAGCCTTCTCTACTTGTATTGAATAACTAGAGGAGGCTAAGACTAGGAATCATTCTTATTCTTAATTCTTAAACAACGCTGAATTGCTGCGCTAGTATACTCAAGGCAGTTTCACGTGCCAAACGATCTTCTTCTAAAATTAACTCTAATTCACTTATCTCTCGATAAGGCAAACGCTCCAATACCGTTTGATTTATTTGCGCGATCTGCGTGAATACAATACGTTGATCTAAAAATGCCTGCACAGCTACTTCATTCGCAGCATTTAAAATAGTGGCTGCATTGCCGCCAATCCGTATCGCCTCGTACGCTAAATTTAAACAGGGATAACGCCGCGTATCCACCGCTTTAAATTCAAGCTTACCATAAGCTAATAAATCACAAGCGGGTACGCGATGGGCAATACGTTGAGGCCAGGCTAAACAATAGGCGATCGGAATACGCATATCTGGATTTGCTAACTGCGCCAATAAACTACCGTCTAAATAACCTACTAAAGAATGAATCACACTTTGCGGATGAATAAGAATTTCTATTTTTGATAAGGATAAATTAAATAACCAATAAGCCTCTATTAATTCAAACCCTTTATTCATCAATGTGGCAGAATCTACGCTGATCTTGCTACCCATAATCCAAGTTGGATGCTGACAGGCTTGTTGTGGTGTTGCATGTTCTAATGCACGGATCGGAAGATCACGTAAGGCACCGCCGGATGCTGTTAAAATAATGCGCTCGACGCCTTCGGGCTGATTACCACAACGAAATCCATCCGGTAAACATTGAAAAATCGCATTATGTTCGCTATCTACAGGCAATAAAATTGTTTGATAATGCCGCAGTGCATCCATAAAAAATTGTCCTGCCATCACTAACGCTTCTTTATTCGCTAATAACACACGCTTTTTTGCACGAATAGCCGCTAGCGTTGGCAATAAACCCGCTGAACCTACAATCGCTGCGACGACAATGTCTACTTGCGCTAAATAGGCTAGCTCTTGTAAAGCATTCGTGCCTGATAATACTTCAATTGTTTGCTGCGCTTCTTTTAAACGCATTCGTAATTGAATCGCTGCTGCCTCTTGTGTGAGCACAACATAATCAGGATGATATTTCAAACATTGTTCGAACATCCGCTGTACTTGAGAATGCGCTGTTAACGCTACTATACGAAAACGATCGGGATGTTGCTCAATGACAGATAAAGTATTTAAGCCAATCGAACCGGTCGATCCATAGATTAAAATACCAGCAGCAGACGTATTTTGATCAAAGCCATAGGTGTTGTTCATGCAATAAACCAAAAATTAAATTGAGAATACGTTCAAAAAGACAATGGCAACACAATAGGGATTAGTGCAATAGGTAATGCTGCAAGCAAACTATCAAGACGATCTAAAATACCCCCGTGTCCTGGCAATAATGTACCACTATCTTTTAATCCACTCGCGCGCTTTAAAGCACTTTCTAATAAATCGCCGACAACTGCTGCGATGAGAATTACTAACGTTAAAATGATACTCAAGAAAACAGCGTGCGAATTATTCCGAGTTAAAAAAAATGCTAACCAAGGTCGTTGACAGTAAAGCAAGGGCGTCATAATAAGCCAAGGAATTAAAATACCAACCTTTAACCCTTCCCAGGTTTTGCGCGGACTCACGGTAGGTGCAAGAAGTGATTTACCAAAACGACTGCCAGCAAAATAAGCCAAAGTATCTGACAACCAAACAAGGAGTAAGATCCACATTAAATAACTACGATTCAGATTGGATAAAACTGTTAAAGCGGTTCCAAATATCGTTAAGATAAAAACTCCAGAGATGCTAGACACTGTGCGAGAAATAGTGGGTAATTTCGTATAGACGATCAAATGCAATAAATAAAATGCGAGCAATAACCAAACACATAGACCTACTTGAATAACATAGTCAGTAAAAAAGACACTGAAGCTAAGCGCACTCAAAACACAAGTGATATAAACATAGCACTGCCAAGTACGTTTCCAACCCGCTAGCTTCGCCCATTCCCAAGCTGCTAACGATACTATGAAACATGTAAGCCCAAAATAATAAGGCTGTGGTAGAAAAAACACAGCCGCGACTACGCATGGAATGAGTAAGCATGCAGTTAGAATTCTTTGCATTAACATAAATTATCAACCAATCGCTGCCTAAATCATGTGCATACACTCAGTAATTTGTTCGCTCGTAAAACCAAACCGCCGTTCTCTTTGCGTGTAAAACGTTAGCGCTTTTTTTAATTCATCGATCGTAAAGCCAGGCCATAAAATATCTGTAAAATAAAGCTCAGTGTAGGCTAAATGCCAGAGTAAAAAATTACTCACTCTATATTCACCTCCTGTGCGAATTAAAAGATCAGGCGCTGGTAAATCGGCAAGGGCAAGATACTGTGCAAACTGATCTTTATCGATATCCTCACTCTGAATTTTATTATTTTTTACAGAAACAACGATTTGTTTAACTGCCTGAATGATATCCCACTGACCGCTATAATTGACAGCGATGACTAATTTTAACCCCGTGTTGTTTTCTGTCATTGCTTGTGCTTTCGTGATCCACTGTAATAAATCTTTATTGAAAACCTCACAACTTCCTATAATACGTAACTGCACATTGGCTTCACATAAACGATTTAACTCAGTTTGTAGCGTTATCAGAAACAAAGACATTAAACCATTGACTTCTTGAATAGGTCGACGCCAATTTTCACTACTAAAAGCAAATAAGGTCAGCACTTCGATATTTAATTCACCGCAGGCTTGCACAATTTTACGCACAACTTTCAGACCTTCTTGATGCCCAAAAATACGCGGCCTATTACGCAACTTAGCCCAACGACCATTGCCGTCCATGATTATGGCGATATGGCGCGGTAATTTTTTTAGCTCCATCTCCACAGCACAACGATCACTCATTCATTAACTCTGCTTCTTTAGCAGTAATAAGCGCATCGATCTTACCAATATATTGATCAGTAATATCCTGAACGCTTTTACGAATACGATGCTCATCATCTTCACTAATCTCTTTCTGTTTTAGAAATTCTTTCAGGCTTTTCATTGCATCCTGACGATGATTACGAACCGATGCACGATTTTTTTCAGCAATTTTTTTAACTAATTTACTTAATGAGTATCGACGTTCTTGAGTTAAAGCCGGCAAGGTAATACGAATAACGTGACCTACTGTGTTTGGATTTAAACTTAAATCAGAGGTTCGAATCGCTTTCTCAATAGAAGCAACCGCCGTAGCATCCCACGCTGTGATGGATAAGGTTGTAGTATCCATCACCGTAATTGATGCGATATGTTTCAAGACAAGTTCAGATCCATAATGTAAAACGCGCAAATTTTCGATCAAACCTGGATGAGCACGACCTGTACGTACTTGTTCTAATTCAGTTTGTAACGATGTAAATGATTTCTGCATCTGTTCATGCAGCATCGTTTGTATTTGTTGATCAATCATCATGCAATCCCCCAGCACGCTCGCTTACTAAAGTACCTATTGATTCACCGCGCACAATCGCTTCAAGCACCTTAGGCTGATTCATGTTAAATATGCGTATCGGCATGCGATGATCACGACATTGAGAAAAAGCTGCCAAATCCATTACTCCCAGTTCTTTATTTAAAACATCTTGATACGTTAAAGTTTTAAACAAAATAGCCTTAGGATCACGATTAGGATCGGATGAATAAATACCTTCTACATGCGTTGCTTTCAGTAAAACATCTGCCCCAATTTCAATAGCGCGCAAACTTGCTGCCGCATCTGTACTCACTAAAGGATTACCGGTGCCACCTGCAAAAATAACAATACGTTTTTTTATTAAATAATCAATCGCTTTGTGCCGTTCAAAAGGTTTAATAAAATTACCGATCGGAAACGCAGACATAATACGCGCTGAAATTTGTTGACGTTCTAATTGATCGCGCAACAATAAAGCATTAATAACAGTAGCCAGCATGCCGATTTGATCGGCAGTAATACGATTAATACCTAAATGCGTGCATTGATTGCCACGCAGTACATTACCGCCGCCCAATACTAAACCAACCTCAACACCGAGTTGCGTGATCCTTATTAAATCATGAGTAAAATTAGATAAAACATCCGTGCATAGAGCCTTTTGATCGCCGAATATTTCACCACTGAGTTTGATTAAAATACGCCGATAAACTAAAGAGACTGAATCCATATATAAACGTCGTGTACAAGCAATTTAATATTTTTCTAATTCCTTCCGCACGACATCTGAAAAGTTCTCATGTTGCTTCTCAATGCCTTCTCCACGCATAAAGCGAGTAAAACTGATAACACGCGCGTTGTTTTTTTGCAATAATTGTGAAACCGTGATACTTGAATCTTTAATAAAAGGCTGTCCTAATAGAGTGATCTGATTCAAAAATTTATCAATGCGACCCGTGACGATTCGTTCAACAATTTCTTGCGGTTTCCCGCTGGTTTCTACTTGAGCAGAAAAAATTTCTCGTTCACGAGCAATAACCTCTTCTGGAACGTCTTCACGTGTAATAGATAATGGATTATTTGCTACAATTTGTAACGCTAGATCCTTAGCCAGAGCAAGATCGCCTGCACTGATTTGAACAATAACACCAATCTTGTCCATATAAACATAATGCCCAAGAATAGTATTTGTTTTTTCCACACGAATAAGACGACGTATTTGAATATTTTCGCCCAATTGCACAACCAAAACTTTACAATAGTCTGCAACAGTTTGTTCTGCTGAATAGATAGTTGATAATAATGCGACCGTATCATTTATCTTATTATGCAGTATGCGCTGTAATAGCTCACGTACAAAAGTTCGAAACAAATCTGAACGAGCAACAAAATCAGTCTGGCAGTTGACCTCAACCATAGCGACAGAAGTTTCATCCTCATGCGTGGCAATCAAACCCTCTGCAGCGGTACATCCTTGTTTGCGTTCTGCAATAATTTGACCGCGCTCTTGTAATAATCGAATAGCCGCATCTAAATCGCCATTTGCTTTAACCAAAGCATTTTTGCAAGCCACGATAGCAGCACCGGTACGTTGCCGCAATTCACTGACTAATTTCATTGTTATTGTCGTCATACTTACTCCTGCTCTGCTGATACATCAGTGGATATTGATTCAGCAGAAAGTGAATCACGTGCAATAGCTAATTCACGATCTGCATGATGCTCACGCGCCGCCAAGATTGTATCAGCAAAAAGACGCGCATATAACTCAATCGCTGTGGTCGCATCATCATTCCCTGGGATCATATAATCGATGCCTGCTTGTGAATGATTGGTATCGACAATGCCGACGATTGGAATCTTTAATTTTTTCGCTTCTGTTACTGCAATATATTCATAACCTACATCAATAATAAACAAAGCGTCGGGCAACCCTCCCATGTCTTTAATGCCACCGATATCGCGTTCAAGCTTATCTTTTTGTCTTTGTAAATTGAGCGCTTCTTTTTTTGTTAATTGATCAAAACTGCCATCTTGACTTTTGCTAATAAGATCTTTGTAACGTTTTACAGATTGACGAATATTTCGATAATTGGTTAACGTCCCACCACGCCAACGATGATCGACATAAGGCATATTACAACGTATCGCTTCTTGTTTTATGGCTTGTTGAGCAGAACGCTTAGTTCCAACAAATAAAATTTTGCTACCGGGTCTTTCCGCAATTTTGCTAACGAAATCGAGTGCTGCATTTAGAAAATCTATCGTCATGTCTAAGTTAATAATACTGACACCGTAACGCACACCGTAAATATAAGGCGCCATCTTAGGTTCTTTATAGCGTGTACGATGTCCAAAATGCACGCGTGCTTCGAACAATTGCTTTATTGTTGACATTAACTTTTATACTCCTGAACTTGGGTTACGCCTCCACCGATTCGTATTCAAAGACCATCAAAAAAACTTTAATCTAGGTTCTAATGATTACATCAGATTAAAATAGATGTCTACCCGATAGCCACCCTTGAAAACGTAAAGCAACCGGTGTGTGAAATTTATGCCGAAATCTGCCGTTATGGCCTATAGCGACGAGCCCTTTTATAACATAAAATGACAGGTTGATCCACCATCACATCGACAAAGGAAATCCGTATGAAATACGTTTTGGTTCTTTTTTATAGTCGTTACGGCTCGGTCGCTACCATGGCACAGCATATCGCTCGAGGAGTCGAAGAGGTTCAGACGATTGAAGCGCGCGTTCGAACAGTACCTAATGTTTCTGCAGTCTGTGAAAGCACTGAACCTAGCATTCCCAATGCAGGACCGCCTTATGTTGATATAGAAGATGTTCGCAATTGCTCTGGCCTTATTTTAGGAAGTCCTACTCGATTTGGTAATATGGCAGCATCACTGAAATATTTTATCGATAGCTTAAGTTCTCTATGGTTGTCCGGCGCTTTAGTAAACAAACCCGCCGCTGTATTTTCTTCAACATCCAGTTTACATGGTGGACAAGAAACCACTTTATTATCAATGGCTCTGCCACTCTTACATCACGGCGCTATTTTTGTTGGCTTACCTTACACTGAAATTGATCTTACAACGACACAAACAGGCGGCACACCGTACGGTGCAACTCATTATGCAGGCCCAGATAATAGAAATCCCATTTCAGACGAAGAGCAGCGTTTATGTCGTGCATTAGGAAAACGTGTTGGAGAGATTACTTGTCTTCTTTCTCAGCAAGCGTCAAAATAATTTGGATTGAAACTAGCTTAAGTAGGCGGGTGATAATCAGAACTTGTCGAGCTTAAATGCGATGTATCCTCCGATGCAAATGTGGATAGTTCGGGTTTGAAAAAATTTGTCTTTTTATTATTGTCGCTACCGATAACGCTAATAACTTCGCTCGGCGTTTTTGGTTTTTCTATTAATAATTTCACTATCTCTTCTATTTCGAACTCTAAAAAAACCAGTTTAGCTACATTATCTTTATCATTAGAGTCTTTAAAGTTTTTAACTGCTTCAATAAGAAAATTTATATAATCAGTCAAATTAAAAGAATGAGCATTTTCTAAAATGATAGTTTCGTAGGGACATAGTACTGTCTCTGTTCCCGTTTGCATACTCGTTTTATACTCGACCATATAATATTCTCCCTGTGATAAAATAGGTTTAATGTTTTTATTTGAAAGAAGTTTTGATAACTCTTCCAAAACATAAATACCATCGTCTATGTAATAATTAAAAGTTTTATATTTTCCTGCATAATTCAAAAATTGATACAAGTTATCCATAAGTACCGGGAGATTTTTCTTACGATCAGACGAAAGCAAATTCATATTCAGTATTTTTTTTGCCATTTCTTCTTGCGTTTCCGTCTGTAAACTCGGCGCACTGGGCATAATTACATAAAATTGCTCTTGATTAAAAACAACATGACCAGAGAACGTTTCTCTTGACAAAGAATTGGGTAAAAAATTTGCTATATTATCCATCTGATTTTTGTTATTTGGATTGACGTAAACAAAAGAATCAGATTTAAACTCAGAATCGGTTAGATCGAACGCTTCTACTATTTCTGTTAATGGTTTTTCTGAATAAATACTCTTTAATATGCGGTAAAGATGGCTTCCAGAACAATCTCTTATAGCCTGTATAATGTCTGGATTGGAATCTTGCGGTTGAAGTAGAAGCTCTGCTAAATCTGTGAACAGAAAACCATTTAAAGAAACTTTAATAGATACCTTTCGGTTTTCATCTGCAAATCGTTTTTCAACTTTAAGTGCAAGATTATGTACATGCTTTAGTAGATTCAATAGATAATAAGCTAGCCACGACTCTATAATTTCAGAACAAAAGTTTCCTCTATCAATACACATATTCGTTCTATTCGAATAACTAGAAATCTCGATAAAGAATTCTTCAACGTCTGTATTTGAAGAGATTTTTTTATACAATTGTTCATCCAAAAACACCATGATCATTGATTCTTCAGCAATCTCGTGGCTTTGCGATGCTAGTAAACGAAAGCAACCATCACAATCTAGGTGTAGTTTGAAAATAATAATAGGGGGCGTGATAACAGGAGGCATGAGTTTTCTTCTAATTGTTTATAAATGCCAGGCAAATTGAATGACTCGACAATTCAGTGGATCTTACTCTGAGGTTCGAGTGATTATTATTTAATCCAATCTTTTTTTCAATATGCAAACAAGGGATGCGATAAAATTCTAAGTTTAAAGCACCCATGTGAGGATGGCATAATGAGCGATACTTACCTAGAAGATTTTGGTTTAAATCTAGAAGATTTGAAAACAAAGCTAAAAGAATTATATGGCGAAGATCCTTGCTATTTCATAGAAAAATTATTCGGCTTTACCTATCAGGCAGGTTTTATTGCTCAGAAACAGTTAAAACAAATCATAGAAAAATTGGATGAATTTTACGGTCAAAACCTAAATAATACCCCGGGCTCTTCTCGACGAAAAATGGCCTGGGATAATTTAATAAAATTAACGACGCCACCGAAGGATTCGACGAAACCATGGTTAGATCACAAACAGTTAGAGTCTCTAACCGAGATGAAAAAAAAATTAGAGGCAATTTACTTTCAGATTTATTTTTCAAAAACAATCAGTGAAAAAGATAAAGTTAATATTCTCGCTGTTCTTATTGAAAACGAAGAGCTGGAACAATGCGCAGCAGGTATCAACGTTTATTTGCCATTGTATCTTAATCGTATGTCTAGCGATCCCATTCGATCAACGACAAGGGAAATTATATTAACTCAAATTAGTCAGATAAATAGCAAGTATAGACCTGAGATCGAGTTTCTATACAACGGCTCGACGGTTTATCCAACCAATGCTCTATTTAACAGTGTTGCTAAAACATACGGTATCCAAGAACAATCTGAACAAACTGTACCGATGCACAAATCGTTATATAAAGCATTCAAGAAAAAATTAAATCAAATAGACTTTTTTTGGAGGCTTATAGACGAGTTATGTGAGCAAGCAAAAACAAAATTTCCAAGCGATATAGAAGCGTCAGAGAATCTAGGTGAAGCGAATGAAGGTCTCATTTTTCTAAATCGAATTGGAAAAGATTTAGAGCTTGCAGACCCTTCTATTGAGTTCGATCTGTATCGTTTTTATCATGGTGACAATCTAGATCAGGATGAAGAAAATATAAAATCATTTTCTATCAGAAAAGATTACCTCGCCACTTTAAAAGAAACGATTACCAAAAGACTCTTATTTGGAAATTCAGACTTTTTAAAACACAGTCACTTTTTAATTTTTCATTCTCTTACTTTTAGTGATCTAAGCGCATTAGCGCGTGCCTTTCTTATGCCTCATGAAGAAAGCAGAGAAAGCTTAATAAAGGAATACATGAGTTCATCAAGCGATGAAGACATTCTAAATGCCCTCAATCTTGTCACTGTGTCCAATCGTTTAGAGCTTCTTAAGTGCTCTGGATATTTGTTTGAAAACTATAAGACAGGTCAGTTCGATCAAGCTTTTCTCATGGCCTATCAAAATGCCGTTCAATCTATTGATGAAACATCGTTGAATGATTTTGTCATTCTTCAGAAAGCAGTGATCGATTTTCTAAACTTAAGCTTTTCTTATTTAACAGAAAGTAAAAAGATAAAAGATTTTTTAGAAAATAAAGAAGCCGATGATCGCATTAAAGTATTGAAAGGATTAACTCGTGATCTCACTAAACTCCATCAAATTTACCTAAAATCAGGTGTCACCGAAACGCTCAATCTGTTTAAAGAAAAACTAAAAAAAGCTGTGGACGCAACCCAAATCTCGCATGAAAAATCAGGGAAGGTAGCAAAATTTTTTTATAGAAAACTTTCACCAACTGAAAGTCGTTTAGTTAAAGCTCTGACTTTATTCATTGCGGTAATCGACGAGTGTTTAAAAAATAAAAATATAGAATCATCTAAATCATCGAATGAATTCATAGCAGGTCCTTCTAGAAAATATTGAGAAACAGGCATCCATAGCCTTAGATCTCATAGTTGCGTTCTACCTACTCAACTCTCTTAATTGATAGATATAACCTTCACTGTGATAATTACGGTACAATTTTTTAATCGTTTTAATTAATAAGGAAACATTATGCAAACATCAGCAATGTATCTCGATGATACTTATTTATTCAATAGCGAAGGGATAATAATAGGAGGAGGTATTGATGATAAAGGAAGGTATCTGTTGTTAACACAAACTATTTTTTATCCGCAGGGAGGAGGACAACCCTCTGATCAGGGTTTGCTAACAATTCAATCATCACAGAAGAATATTTTAATTTATTTTGTACGGCAGGTTACTGGAGAAATCCGCCACTATTACAATGAGGAGACAGAAATTAATTGGAATAATCAATTACGTTGCGATTTAAGCATTGAACCTGAACGCAGATTACTAAATGCACGTTATCATACAGCGGCGCACTTATTGAGTAATATTATTGAATGTTGTTATGCGCAAGTACAAGCAGTTAAAGGACATTCGTTTCCGAGTGAAGCCTATGTTGAATTTAAAAATAATACTAAGGAGATGATTGATCTCGAGTTAATTGAAAGAAAGCTTGATCAAGCTATTTCTTCTGATTTAAGAACAAAGGTTTTCGAGGATAAAGAGCTAATAGGAAGCAAAGGATTGCGTAGGATACAGATCGGCAAATACATTGAAATACCCTGCGGAGGCACACACGTTGGGAGCACAAGAGAGATAGTGTCAATCGAGTTAAGGGAGATAAGGAGCAGAGGCGAAGTAACGAAGGTAAGTTACGTTTTGGTGCAGTAGAGATAATAACGAGTAAAGAAAGGGACCTGGCGATGACCTACTTTAACATGGGAGAGACCCACACGATCATCGGCGCGGAATTGTTTCACGGTTGAGTTCGGGATGGGATCAGGTGGGTCCAATTCGCTATAGTCGCCAGGTAAATCAGTAAAAAATCAGTATGCTACACAAAATAGCCAATGGAGTTCTTAAGCTAAGCCTCACGGTCAATTAGTATGGGTTAGCTCAACGTATTACTACGCTTACACACCCCACCTATCTACGTTGTCGTCTACAACAAACCTTTAGGAGGATATCACTCCCCAGGGAGATCTCATCTTGAGGAAGGCTTCCCGCTTATATGCTTTCAGCGGTTATCCCGTCGGTACGTAGCTACCCGGCAATGCTTCAGGCGAAACAACCGGAACACCAGCGGTACCTCCACGCCGGTCCTCTCGTACTAGGCGCAGCCCCTCTCAAATCTCCAACGCCCACGGCAGATAGGGACCGAACTGTCTCACGACGTTCTGAACCCAGCTCGCGTACCACTTTAAATGGCGAACAGCCATACCCTTGGGACCTGCTTCAGCCCCAGGATGTGATGAGCCGACATCGAGGTGCCAAACACCGCCGTCGATGTGAACTCTTGGGCGGTATCAGCCTGTTATCCCCGGCGTACCTTTTATTCGTTGAGCGATGGCCCTTCCATTCAGAACCACCGGATCACTATGACCTGCTTTCGCATCTGCTCGACCTGTTTGTCTCGCAGTTAAGCACCCTTTTGCCATTGCACTCAGTGCGCGATGTCCGACCGCGCTGAGGGTACCTTCGCGCTCCTCCGTTACTCTTTCGGAGGAGACCGCCCCAGTCAAACTACCCACCATACACTGTCCCGGAACCCGTTTAGGGCCCTCGGTTAGAACTCCAAACCCAATAGGGTGGTATTTCAACGTCGGCTCCTGCGTATCTTACAACACGCACTCCTCGCCTCCCACCTATCCTA
>Ga0206946_1074_pt1:0-15000 | contig 33909 bp, 26 predicted proteins | sample Alteio_BWOrgHeat_2_FD_152965 | JGI IMG/M metagenome (GOLD analysis project Ga0206946, IMG submission 152965) | Enriched cells from forest soil in Barre Woods Harvard Forest LTER site, Petersham, Massachusetts, United States -... | ecosystem: Environmental > Terrestrial > Soil > Temperate... | reverse complement strand
TCTAAAGAAATGCTTAAATCAAACGGTCATTTTTTGATAAAAATCTTTCAAGGCAGTGGCAGCGACCTGTATATTAAACAAGTAAGACAGTTATTCAAGCAGATAAACATTTATAAACCGACCGCTTCACGTGCTCAATCTTCCGAAGTGTATCTTTTAGCACAAAACTACTTAAAATAGTTTAAAATAGAGTTAAATCTGACCAGGGTGCGTTAAGAACACAGCCTGGTATATAATCCCAATTTTCCAATCGTATCCTCTAGGTTAGGGTGGTAATTCCGTTTGAACGATATTTTAAAAAACTTATTACTGTGGCTCATCATTGCTGTTGTTTTAATTTCAATATTCAATAATATTGAGCCACGCAACGCTGGCGTTGAACGCCTTACGTATTCCGAATTTCTACGCGATGTCCAGCAAGGCAATGTACAAACCGTCACAATCCAAAACAATCAAGTACTGCAAGGTACACTTCAGAACGATAAAAACTTCACCAGCTACATGCCCATCCCTGATCCGTATCTATTGCCAGAGCTCATCAAGAAAGGCGTCAATGTAAAAGGGGAACCACCGCAGCAAGAAAGTTTATTGATGCGTATCTTTATCAATTGGTTCCCTATGTTATTGCTCATTGCCGTATGGATATTTTTTATGCGACAAATGGGCGGTGGCTCAGGTAAAGGCGCCCTAACTTTTGGACGTTCACGTGCTCGGCAATTCACAGAAGATCAGATCAAAGTAACATTAGCGGATATCGCCGGTATCGATGAAGCGAAAGAAGAAGTCTCTGAACTGGTTGAATTCTTGAAAGATCCAGGAAAATTTCAAACTCTAGGTGGAAAAATGCCACGGGGTGTTTTATTAATTGGCCCTCCTGGTACGGGAAAAACTTTGTTAGCACGCGCCGTTGCAGGTGAAGCAGGTGTCCCATTTTATTCGATCTCAGGATCCGATTTTGTAGAAATGTTTGTCGGTGTAGGTGCCTCTCGAGTTCGCGACATGTTTGAGCAAGCAAAAAAACAGGCACCATGCATTATTTTTATCGATGAAATCGACGCAGTAGGACGTCATAGAGGTGCCGGTGTCGGCGGCGGTCATGATGAACGCGAACAAACCTTGAACCAACTTTTGGTAGAAATGGATGGCTTTGAAGGCAATGAAGGTGTCATTGTTATGGCAGCGACGAATCGCCCTGATGTACTCGACGCGGCTCTATTGCGTCCTGGTCGTTTTGACCGACAAGTCTTTGTTGGTCTGCCGGATATTCGTGGTCGTGAGCAAATTCTACGCGTGCATTTAAAAAAGATCTTATTTGCAAACAATATCAATCTAGTACTTATTGCACGCGGTACGCCTGGATTCTCCGGGGCTGATTTAGCCAATCTAGTCAATGAAGCCGCCTTATTGGCAGCACGTGCTAATAAAGCCCGAGTTGAATTAAGTGATTTAGAAAAAGCAAAAGATAAAGTGATGATGGGCGCAGAGCGCCGATCCATGGTCATGAGCGAAAAAGAGAAAAAACTCACGGCTTATCATGAAGCAGGTCATGCAATCGTGGGTCTTTCGTTACCGGAGCATGATCCAGTTTATAAAGTAACAATTATTCCGCGTGGCCGAGCATTAGGAGTTACCGTATTTTTACCAGAAGAAGATCGTTACAGCTATACAAAACAACGTTTAGAAGGACAAGTCGCTAGTTTATTTGGAGGTCGTATCGCTGAAGCTCTGATCTTTGGAATTGAACAAATCACAACAGGTGCTTCGAATGATCTACAGCGCGCCACTGAAATTGTACGCAATATGGTTACCAAATGGGGATTATCAAAACGCTTAGGGCCGTTAACGTATAACCAAGATAATGACACTTTGTTGTTAGGTCATCCTATGGCAGCCGGTTCAAAAGTATCGGATGCAACAACGCTGCTTATCGATGAAGAATGCCGCACGATTATTGATCGTATTTATCAATTGGCAGAAAGTATCTTGACTAAGAATATTGATAAATTACACCTCATGGCTGACGCTTTAGTTAAATATGAAACAATCGATTCCGATCAAATCAAACAAATCATGCAAGGCCAAATTCCTAACCCGCCGCACGATTGGCCTCTGGATGACAATCATCAAGAAACTTCAACTCAAGAACATAAAACAGAGGATATGCAGAAAACTACGGATAAAATACAAGATGGATCTACCGAAACTGGAACAGCCAGCGCAGGCGATACAACAACGCGTTCAGAATAACTTTATATTACGCTTTACTCTGTTTTAAGTTATGGAAAAACAATGAGCAAAAAATACTTTGGTACAGATGGTATTCGTGGCCGTGTTGGTGTCGCACCAATCACTGCTGAATTTGTTTTGAAGCTAGGTTGGGCTGTCGGTGTCATCTTAGCTAAAAAAGATAATCGCAATGTTTTGATCGGAAAAGATACGCGCATCTCAGGTTACATGTTGGAATCAGCATTAGAAGCAGGTTTATCTGCAGCAGGCGCGCACGTACATTTACTCGGTCCAATGCCCACACCCGGGATCGCCTATTTAACCAATACGCTACAAGCACAAGCAGGTATTGTCATCAGTGCTTCTCATAATCCCTACTACGATAATGGGATTAAATTATTTTCAGCACGTGGCATTAAGTTAAAAGAATCAGTAGAAAAAGCGATAGAAACGCAATTAGAACAAGCAATGATAACTGTTGCGCCGCATTGCTTAGGCAAAGCAACACGCATTACAAATGCGCAACGTACCTATATTGAATTTTGCAAAAGCACATGGCCTACTGCATTAAACTTGAACGGATTGAAAGTAGTCATCGACTGTGCCAATGGAGCCACTTATCATATTGCACCTCATGTATTCTCTGAACTCGGTGCAGATGTTGTAGCCATCGGTGTAGAACCTGATGGGTTAAATATCAATGAGTATGTGGGCGCAACTTACCTCAAACATTTAAAAGAGAGAGTATTAGCAGAAAACGCTGATCTAGGCATTGCTTTTGACGGCGATGGTGATCGTGTAATGATGATCGATCATACAGGTGAGCCCGTAGACGGCGATGATTTACTTTATATTCTTGCACGATCAGGATTAAAAACAGGCTGGATACACGGAGGTGTCGTCGGCACTGTGATGAGCAATTTAGGGCTTGAATTAGCATTGAACAAATTAGGCTTGAGTTTTTTACGGGCTCAAGTGGGCGATCGTTACGTCAATGAAGCGTTACAAGCTAAAGGCTGGCTATTGGGCGGCGAAACATCCGGGCATATTGTGCGACGCGATTTAACTACAACAGGTGATGGGATCGTGGCTGCTTTGCAAGTATTACTATCCTTAAAACTGCATAATAAAACTTTGCATGAATACAAATCGAGCTTAAAGAAATTTCCACAAATTTTATTAAACATTCAGAGCAAAACACCACGAATAAGCATGCAATCAGAAAAATTACAACGAGCAGTACAAGGTGCCGAACGAGCGCTAGCGAAACAAGGACGCATTTTAGTACGCCCTTCTGGTACCGAGCCTCTCATACGCATCATGGTAGAAAGCACAGATCTGATCCAAGCGGAACAGATTGCTAAAGATCTAGCTGAAATCGTGCAGAGCTTAAAACAATAAAAATGACGCTCACATTGAATTATTGCTAGGTCTTGCAAGAATTTGAGAACAGAGAACAGATTTTTCTTCCTGCTCTTCCTCAGATTTTTTATGTGTATTATTTCTATTGTGCAAAAATCCATACTGACTCCATCGCATATCAGATGCTTCAGCCTCTTTTTTTATTTTTTCTTCATAGGCTTCGACCTTTTCTGCAAACATTGTACTGTCGCGTATCTGTAACGCTAATGATGATGAAGAGCGTATTAATTTATAAAAATCGTCTTTATTGAGCCGGTTTATTTGATCTTGAAAATCGTTAACTATTCTCGAATGTAATGATACGTGAAACTTGATTATTAACTCACAAAATCGATCCGACCTCGTTACCTTTATTTTGTCTTGGAATCGATCGAGTATTTGAGTATCCTCTACCGCATCTGTTTTTAGAATGAATTTTAATAAGTCGTGCACAGCAGCGTCGTCAAACCCATCAATTTTAGTTGCAAACTGGTCAAATACTTTTTCTTGTGTGTCAAAAGGAAATCGGGTGACTAAGCAAATAAAATCTTGCGTTGTAAGATTCTCTATTTTTTCATGAAAAATGTTTAATACATCCTTAGATAGCGATGGATCAAAATTCCTTATCAATGCACAAAATTCTTCATCTTTAAGGCAGTCTATATTTTTTTCAAAAGACTGAAGTATTTTTTTATGTACTGAACTATGCAAATTTTGCGCGTATTGAAAGAAATGATTAGAATCCTTTATTTTATTCAGAAAAAATTCATATTCAAGAATTTTTTCTTGTAATTTAGGCTTCAATTTTCCTATTAAATTACACAACTCGTTCGCATTGAATGTATTTATTCTTTCTTGAAATTCTTGAAGATTAGCTGGCGTTAACGCTTCAATCAGTAAATCAAATCTTTGCTTGGTATCTATTTCTTTTTTCTTTGGCAAATCTGCAACAAATTTTTGCAACGAAGAAATTTTTCTACTTAGTATTATTTTTTGTTCAAGATCGGCACGTTGTTCAGGCATGAAAGCCTCAACCATTTGAGTGACTTGATCAGTAGTCATCAACTGCATTCTTTCTACAAAAATAGCAGGGAAAATAATTTTTATTTCGTCAGGTGAATAATAAAACAACAAATAAAAATCATTCGCATGCAACTCATCTATTTCATCTTTAAATGTATGAAGATTAGTTTTAATCTCTTCATTATTCATGGTTTTTTTGTCTATAACCATCTCACAAAATTTTTCTAAAAATACTTCAAATTCCTTATTTTTTTTATGAGCTTCATCAATCTTAAGTTTGCTTAAGAATTTTTCATTATGTTTTAAGGCTTTATCTAAAACATAACCGACTCTTTTAGCTGCCTCTTCTATGGATAAGTGAGAAAGTCCTAGATTAAGAATAAGGTTGTTAATCACATCAACATCAAAATGCATGAGGTCATAGCAATCATGCTTTAATGCGCGCGTATGAGCGTGATTAACCCGACTGGCGTGCTTGCCTACTGTAATAGCATACGATGATGATTCATCTCTTCTAGTATCTGTAAAAAGAAAACGGTTTTTTTGCTGTATGTCTATTTGACCGATTTCGAGCAAAGGTTCTAGGTTGAATTCATCTGCATTGTATTTAATAATGCCTGATTTTAACACACAGGTAACCAATACATAGGGAGAATTATTTTTTAAAAATTCTGTGTGCAAATTGCTAACTATTTTATGAAATACGTGATCTTGATTTATCTTGCTCAACTGCTCTATTTGAGTGTCACCTCCTACAGTACTCACGTGAAAAATTGTATTAGATAAAAATATAGAGTCAGTGAACTCTAGACCGTTTCTGTCACACTGATCAAGGCAACCAAATTTTTTCAATGCGGAATCTCTAATTATTTCTAAGCATTGCTTTTCAGGATTAACTCTAAAACCCAATCTCACTAGAAAAAGATCATCAGAGTTTTCTTCATGTGCATATGTACTAAAATTTTTTACATATTTACAATCAGCCTCACCGGTCATATTATGATTCTTGAGCACACTGACATGATTGTTTAAGGTATATTGAGTAGCCTGAGTGTTCAGATTGTTAGAAAAACTATGTATATACTTCAACACGAAATCTTCTAAGCTTAGTTTTTCACCATCGTGTTCTACGATCCAACTAGAAAAATGAGGTTGACTTAAGGAAATTGTTTTAATAACAGCGGGAGAACTTTGCACTCCATCGCAATATTTAGGTCCAATTGAATCATCAATAAAATTTTCAATCTCATTTAATTGCAAAACCTGCACTGTATTAGACTTATTATTTTCATGGATCTGAGCGATTATTTGTTCTTCATGTTGCCTATAGTCTTTCAAGCAATCATATTCTCCAATTAATTTCCAATCCTGAGTTAATTTTTCCTGTAACGCTTGTTTGTTATCAGCATAATTTTTTAATTCTGTCAAAAAGCCAATCATTCCTAAGATGTTTTTTCTAGGAGAGCAACTATGTAAATAAGCACGCGCTGGCGTAGGATACTCATGAATAAATTCGATCATAGCCTTGAGATCGGTCTGTAACGCAATTTCAGCATTTTTTCCATTAGATTGAATATAATGATCCAGCAACGGGATCACTTCCCCGACCAATATAAATCTTTGTTTTAATAAATAGTTTACCGAATCTTCAAGGCTAGAGGATATGAATGTCACTGCTCGATCTAAATTGCTTACACAGACTTTCCATGCAGAAACACAGGCAATAACTGCTTCTTGAATTTCATGCACGCATGCCCTAGTTCGTGGATTATTCAGTAACAACTTCCCATTATTTTCGTCCGCCGTGTAGAAGAACTGCCTGAATAAATACAACATAACATGCTGTGAAGAATTATTGTCCCGTACAATATCGAGACCTAAAATAATATTCTGAATAGTAATTAAACTATCTTCGATGTATTGATAGTTTGACTTATCCCTTTTTGCATAGACTGATAAGCGTTGTTTTATCTCTTCGCGTTCATCCTGTTGTGATAAAGCTAATTCTATTAATTGACATTTCTCGTCTAAAGTAAGCAAGCTGCCATCTGGCGTATCGAATGGAGAAAAATCTCCGCCATCAAATTGAAAATACTGTTCAACCGATCGCTGAATACTTTGTTTGATGATATCTTCTTTTTCTTTTGGCATAAAAAACCTTGTTCTTAAGATGAATAGAGCTAAGTTCTGTAAACTAATTTAAATCGCTTGCCACAAAAGGCGATGGCGATCTTTAGGAGGGTAGAACAGCCACAGTGTTGTGCTTCTCGATCATACGCCTTCTCTTCGATTTGTTTTAACGCAGCTTGAGCGGCTGTTTCCAAGAGCGCTTCAATTGTTTCTAATGTATCCATCTTTGATACACTCACGCGTTTGAATTCCATCAACAAGCTTGGTTTCTTCGGATCCTTCGATAGAATGAAATAATCATACCGCCCGTAGCCGCTTTCTTTATTTGATTTTAATTCATACGCCGGATGCGATTGTAAATGTGCCGTCAGTCCTGTCATGAATCCATGATAAAACGCTTCCGGATTCTGGCTTAAATCATGTACGCTGATCGTATTCTCTAATAAAAATCGAAAGGATTCTTCAAACGCAGGAATATCTCCTTGTAATAATTCCTCTAAAAATTGATTGTGGCTTATTTGGTTTTGCCCGGCGACTAACCAATCTTGGATGAGCTCGCCATACAACCCGCGAATCTCAATGTTCGGAATGGCCAGCTGACACTGTGTGCCGTGCTCTGTGTAGTCTGTCGAAACTACTTTGAAATACCCGGCCATTAATAAAAAACTTAAAATGACGCCTTCATTTCTATTCGAAGTGTTTAAATCAGGAAATACGATCTGTTCATCGATAGAACAGTGAATCGTTTGCCCTTGTAAGAGACGCTCAAATACTTCTTGGTGAATTAATCCCGAACGATACAAACAGTCTTTCACTAAGCCATTGTCACTGGTGTTGAGCCAATACCGTTTTAACAACCCTTCGTTTTTAACACAGTTTAACAGCGACCAGGGATTGTAAATTATGTGTTGGCCTATTTGATAACCGTTGTACCAGTGACGAATGCCTTCCGTTTTCTCACTTAACCCCGCTTTGTCTAACAAGGTTTGAACCTCCGATTCAGTAAAACCAAAGTATTGACCGTACTTAGGATGGATCACGGAATACACTTCCAGATTATTTAATCCAGAAAATAAACTTTCTTTCGAAACCCGTAAAATTCCGGTTAAAACTGCTTTGAAACAATGCGGATTGTCTTTTAAAGCGGCTCCGAGAAAATTTCGAAATAACTCTACGATATCTGGATAGTAGTTATTTAAGTAACCTGATTGAATGGGCGTATCGTATTCGTCGATTAAAATAATCGGCGGTACTTTGTAATAATGGTATAGATGGCTACTGAGAGTCTTCAACGCGTAATTGATCACTTCGGGCGCTGCTCGCTTTTCAAGGATAGCCTGATAGTCTTGTTTCTCATCGAGGGCTAATTCACTCTGTGTGAGCAGGTAGCGATGTTCCCTATAACTAAAGGCAATCAATTGACAGAAATTTTTATAGGTTTCTTCAAAGGTACGAAATTTCAGGTCTTTGAACGTTAAAAAAATAACGGGATATTTGCCTTGATGTTGGCGTATTTCCTCCGAAGCGTGTTGAATGTTTAATCCCTTAAATAGGGTTTCTGTCTCTTGACCGTCTACCTCTTTCGCAAAATAATAACGCAGCATCGACAAATTCAGCGTCTTGCCAAATCGACGTGGGCGTGTGATGAGAATAATGTCGGCAGAATCCTCAAGTAGTTCTTGAATAAAAAGACTTTTATCTACAAAATAATTTTTTTTTCGGATTAAAAGGCCAAAGTCACTTTGGCCAATGGGCATTCGCAATGTTGTCATAAGTTAAATTCTTTAGGAAAGAAGTGGTAAAAAATTTCTAATCCACTGAAAATGCAATAGAACAGTCCATACTATCCTCACTATAAGTATCGTCATCCGAAAATCCAAAAAATCCAGAACGAGAACAAGATGATGACGTTAATATAGTTTCAGAATTCGATTCTTCACTCAAATCCTCTACTTGTTTTTTATCATTCGTATATTCTAAATCTTCCCACAATTCAGATAATGGCTTTTTTATGTAGTCGATCTCGCGCTTAATAGATAAGGCCCAATCGAGACGGTATTGCAACTCAGATAGAGTTATTTCAAGATTCTCCGCGCTGGTATTACTCATACAGTTCAAGAATTCAATAAAGCTACCAGTCTCAGTAATATAATCTTCACAATGATCATCCATCTCATAAAGCTTTTCTAGTAATTCATCTACCAAGCAAAAAGTGATCTCTGTAGTTACATTATTCCAATAGCCTTCTACGATATTTAAGCAATCTTTGACAATATTATTATGCTGTCCCGGCAAACAACTCTTAATAATCCATTCTCTTATAGCAACTTGAGTTGCGTTTAATTCTTCTTTATCATACTTGACCTTACTATCGAAAAAATCATTATACTTATTGTCAAAATAGCTTGTTTTATCTTCATTATCACTGTCTTCATTTCGCAATTCTATCGACTCATTAGATAATTCGTGTACTTGATTGACACATGTCCGACGACGATATTTCCGACGATTTTCTGCATACCACTTCATAACGATTTTAAAGTCTTCATCATTCAAGTGCTTGTTTTGCATTGTTCCTTTACTTAAACGAAACATCGAATCGTATAAAGTGGCTCTACTAACTTCTTTATTAATAATATTGCGCTCATTAAACTCAATAACCAGTTCAGGAATTGAATTAATTTTAGCACCCTGCTTTTTTATAATTCCTGCATATCCTTGAACAAGTTTTCTCGTTTCTTCCTCTGAGTATTTTGCGACTTGCTTCTGACTTCCTTGGTTTGGTTTTTTATTTAGCTTTAATTTTTTCCAGTTGTTTACTGCATTTACAGAAGCCCCTGCTATTTCACAAACGACCGATCTCGGCACAAACCCTTCTACTTTCTCTAAATCCTTCAATACCCGAAGCTTTTCTTCCTTTTGACTATATGTATATCGACGTCTCTGCTCAAATTTATCGGTTAGTTTTTTTATACAGGCGATCTGCTTCTGAAAAGATAATACCCATGTTGTGAAGTTGTCGTTATTCCCACTTCCAATAACCTCACCAATATAAGTTTGACAATGACTGTTCATCTCATTAATCTTTTTTACTAAGCTTCTTATCAAGTCATAAAGAATTATTCGCTTAGTTCCAATCTCGCCCGCTATGGCATCATAAGTTATATTATTTTGATGCTTTTCTAAGCTACTTAAGCACTTATTTAAAATAGAATGCTTACCTGATGGATAACAACTCGTGATAATCCATTCTCTAAAGGCGTTTGTTTTTACATCTATGTTATTCTTACAAAAATTAGTATATTTCTCATCTAAATACTCTTTTGCATTCACATGCTTCCTATTAGAAATACCCTGCTTATTTGCCCACGTTAAAAGAGCCTGAGGCATTTCATCAGATCCATTATTTCCACATTTTCTTTCCTTATTTACCCAACACCAAAAATTGTTGGACTTAAATGCACTCATGGCAGGACACTGCGCATGAAGCATTTGAATCAATTTTGGCACTGAATCAATCGATAGCGATAACGCTTCATCGTCTATGATTTCTACTAATTGATTACAAATGGCTTTCTTTTTATTCAATAAGTAGACGCTTCTTATATTTTTTATAGGCCTAACCTCTTTTTTATTCCATGCCAAGAGACCACTTAAGCACTTATCTCTTTGATTTATTGCTTTTTTTTCCTCTGTTTTTATTTCTTTTCTAATCCACGTGTACAAAGTTTTATAATTCTTCCCAACTAAGTCGGCTAATGCGCTTATTGAGATGTTCGGGTTTTCTTTAATCAACCTCGAACATTGCTTGAGAGTATTGTATATTTGTTTGCGTGAATAAGACGCACGTTTCATCTTTTTTGTATTACTTTTCGGCATGCAACACCTTCTTATTAGTTTTTATAAATTGTATCGCTTCGTATTATTATTAGAGAAATAAAGCGTTTATTCGCACAACGCTATACAATCGTTTCATAATGATCTGCCACGTAAGATTCTAGAATTTGCGTAAATTCCGTAAAAATATTTTCAGCACGCAAAGTTGCAATTTTACGTCCATCAGCAAACACAGGCGCTATTGGGTTTTCACCATTGCCTGGCAAACTAATGCCGATGTTTGCGTGCTTACTTTCACCGGGTCCATTCACAACACAACCCATAACTGCTAATGATAAAGTTTCAACACCGCGATAACATTTTTTCCAATACGGCATACGTTGATCAATGTAAAGACGAATTTGACTTGCCAAACTTTGAAAATAGGTGCTCGTAGTACGCCCACAACCAGGGCAGGCAGAAATAGTAGGCGTAAAAGCAACAAAACCTAAGGCTTGTAAAATATGTTGGCATACTTTAACTTCGCGCGTTCTATCAGCACCCGGATCAGGGGTTAAAGAACAACGGATCGTATCACCTATGCCTTCTTGCAATAAAATAGATAAAGCGGCTGTTGTTGCAATAATGCAGGCGTCACCCATTCCGGCTTCTGTTAAACCAAGATGGATTGGATAACGGCATCGTTCTGCTAAACTACGATGAATCGCGATCAATTCCTGAACTTGACTTACCTTACATGATAAAACAATACGGTTCTCAGGCAATCCAAGTTTCTGCGCTAAATCAGCGCTCAATAACGCTGATTGGATCAGCGCTTCACGCAGTATAATCTGCGCTGGCTTTGGATCAGAAGCGCTTGCATTCTTATCCATTAATTGCGTTAATAAATCCTGATCGAGACTGCCCCAATTCACACCGATACGTACTGCTTTATTAAAACGCAACGCGATTTCGATTAAGGTTGAAAAATTAACATCTCGCTTCGTCCCATACCCTACATTACCAGGATTAATACGATATTTATCCAAAGCCTCTGCGCAATCTGGATATAGGCTCAGCAAGCGATGACCGTTATAATGAAAGTCTCCAACTAATGGCACCTGACAGTTTGCAGCACGCACACGATCACGAATAAAGGGCACAGCTGCCGCAGCTTTCTCAGTGTTTACCGTCATACGCACTAAACCTGAACCGGCCGTTGCAAGTTGGATGATTTGCTGCGCTGTTTTATCACAATCTTCAGTATCAGTATTCGTCATCGACTGAACAACAACCGGAGCGTGTCCGCCTATTAAGATAGATCCAACCTGCACAGAAATACTTTTACGACGCGTAATTTTATTTTGCTCAAGCATAAATCACCCTAAATGCAGCGCTAAAAAGTAGATGCAAATCACAAACGCCTTAGGTATACTTGGACAGGAATTTATCAGTTCCCTCTCTAAAAGGAAAGCGTTTTAGGAACGTCAATGACAGGAAATAAGTTAAATAAAATGAAGGAGTCTAATTGCTTATGAGCACACAACTAAAGACCTTGGATATTGCACTACCTATAAACGGTTTAGAAGCTTATCTAGCACGTGTAAAACAAATCCCTGTATTAACAGCGCAAGAAGAACGACAATTAGCGGAGCGTCATTGTCAGGCACACGATCTGGCAGCGGCTCAAAAATTAGTGCTCAGCAATCTGCGCTTTGTTGTACATATTGCGCAAGGTTATTTAGGTTATGGTCTCCCACTGCCTGACTTAATTCAAGAAGGAAACGTCGGTTTAATGAAAGCAGTCAAGCGTTTTGATCCAGCCGTCGGTGTGCGTCTTATTTCCTTTGCTGTACATTGGATCAAAGCAGAAATTCAAGAATTTATTTTACGTAATTTGCACATTGTTAAATTTGCTACAACAAAAGAAAAGCGTAAATTATTCTTTAATTTACGCAAATTAAAACGACGCTTAGGTTGGCTATCGCAGGGTGAAGTCAATACGATTGCTAAAGACTTGAATGTGAAAGCCAAGACAGTACGTGATATGGAATATCGTTTAGCTACACAAGACACGAGTGTCGATATCAGCGATGTGCCCGATGATCAGAAAAACGCCATGGCGAGAGCGGCGCTCAATCATTTTGAAGATCACCGTTATGATCCTGCACGATTATTAGAATCATCTGATTTTTCTGAATACAATCAAGATCATCTGTATAAAAATTTGAAATTATTAGATGAACGCAGCCGAAATATTATTATGCGACGTTGGTTGTCTAAACCGCATGCCACTTTACACACTCTGGCTAAGCATTACAAAATCTCACCCGAACGCATTCGTCAATTGGAACAAAATGCAATGAGACGATTACGTGTTGCAATTGAGGAAGCTGCATGAACAAATTACGTTGGTTAAAAAAATGCCTAGCAAGAAAACAACGAAAATTTACAAGCGGCATTGATGCATTTCTCATGTGTTTTGATCGTGAACATTATCAAAAATCATCCTCTCAACAAGCAGAAATAATGAATTATAAAAAGATTCATCAATCACGTGATCGAGCGCACAATATAGACAACGTTACCGAACCCTCTTCTTTATGGTCTAGTTTTAATTGATCTTTATGTTTTTAGAAATAGAATTGAAACTTGCTATCATCCCAAGCGATGTACCCCTGCTACATCAACATTATTATTTACTTGAACATACGAAAGGTCCTAGTAAACCGCAACATTTAATCAGCACGTATTTTGATAGCGACGATCAATGTCTATGGAAAGAAGGTTTATCCTTGCGTATACGTGAAGACAGTAAACACTACATTCAGACAGCAAAAACGACAGGCACGCGTGAAGGTGACTTGCATCGGCGTTACGAATGGGAACAAGATATCCCTACATTGATGCCGGACATTAAACAATTTAATGATAAGGAACTGTATCAAAAACTCGATACAATCATTGGTCATAAAGCGCTCATCGAGCTTTTTAGAACAGAAATATATCGTACGCAATGGGATATTTTAATAAACGATTCTAAAATTGAGTTGGTACTTGATCAAGGCTATGTAATAGCGGGCGCTGAGCGTATGCCATTGCACGAAATTGAATTAGAACTTAAATACGGTGATCCCAATGTACTCAATGTGTTTGCCTCGATTTTACGTGAAACCATACCCTTATCCGTTGAATCCTGTAGTAAAGCAGAGCGAGGTTACGCTCTATGCGCGCGACTTAAAAACAAAAGCACTTCATGTTATTAAATAAGAGAGCAACCGCTTATGTCTTATTTAACCAAACACGAGCGTTTCTCTTCTTACGTTGTACATCATAAAACAACACGTATTGTGATCGAAGGCGTCACTGAAGCCGGAGAGACCTTTCGTCCGAGTGATTGGGCAGAACGTTTATGCGGTCGTCTTGCCAGTTTTGATCCAGGACGCATGACGTATTATTATTCTCCGAATTTATACCCAGAAGTTCATCATGAAACGCGCATCAAACGTTTAGTGCTTGATCTTACTTTAAAAAAAACGAATCCTGATATTTATGAAGCTATTTTAAGCTTTGCGGGTGAACATAAATTAAAAATTCATGAGGAATAAGATCCTTAAATGATAAGAAATCAGATTATAAAAATTAAAAAGAGATCTGAATGAAAACAAATAAAACGACCTACACGCAAGAAGAAAGGAAAAATAAGCTTAACAGCATTGTAAAAATAGTATTGGGCGATAATCCTCCTCTTTCAATTGACTGCTTAGCTAAACAGGTTGGCGTCAAGCAATCAATACTTAAAAGTTGGCTCCAGAAACTAAAAAAATCGAAAACAACTGGTAATTTTGATGCGAAGTATACTTGTATTTTAAAATGGAAAGAAAAAATTCTTATGCTAAGATATGCTCCTCCTATCACTCAAGAAAAAACAATAGAACAGACTATAAAACAAACAGAAGTGATTGTGGACATAATGTATCAACAAGCCACAGATCATAAATTTATACTTAAAACTTCAAATGAACTCGATATCAATAGCTTGAACGAAGCGTTGAATGAATTATCAGATCAATTAAGAGACAACAAAAACGAGGTTCTATCTCACTCTGAGAAAAAGTGCTCTGAACAAATTAAACTTATTTTTGCACTCACGCAATTTATACAAACCTTACTCCTTCAATGTTCATTAGAACAAGTCACAACATGCTTACCTGACATAAATAAAAGTGTTAATACACCATTGAATGATCTGATTGAAACACAGTTAAAAATGCATCAACCACACGTAAAAAACAACGATTTCTTTAAATTAGACAGCACTTCCAACCACGCATCATCATCCAATCAATTACCCAGTAAACGTGTGTAAATCGAAAAATATCATTATAACTCTTGTGAGTCATG
>Ga0206946_1073_pt1 | contig 34411 bp, 27 predicted proteins | sample Alteio_BWOrgHeat_2_FD_152965 | JGI IMG/M metagenome (GOLD analysis project Ga0206946, IMG submission 152965) | Enriched cells from forest soil in Barre Woods Harvard Forest LTER site, Petersham, Massachusetts, United States -... | ecosystem: Environmental > Terrestrial > Soil > Temperate forest > O... | reverse complement strand
GAGGTGCGCGAGGGCCAGGCGATCGTCGACGCGATAGAGCGGATGCGCCACCGCATGCGCGAGGTTTTCCGCGGTGAGATATTTTTGCAGGTCGAAGATGTTGTCCCGCAACGCCTGGATTTCGCGGTGTTGCGCCTCGCTTTCGCCCCACACGAGCACGTGGACTTTACAACGATCATCGGGGAAGCGCGTGCTCACCTGTTCGCTGATGAACACGCCGGGGCGGTCGGCGATCTCGAGGCAGCCTTCGATGCGGTTGTGATCGGTGAAAGTCACCAGATCCATGCCGCGCTCGCGCAGCTTCTCGTACTGCCGGGCGGGATCAGAATAGCTGTCCGGCAGGCCGGCGCGGCGGAAGAGCCATTCCGGGGCGCGGTCGCTGAATCGAGTGTGCAGATGGAGGTCGGCTTTCAAGGCGGAGGCGCGGTTCGTTCCCGCGTCAGCCAAGCGAGATAGGTCAGGGGTTCACGGTCGGCAAGAGCCCGTGTGACGAGTTTACGTATTTGTTGCCAAACCTTCGCGTGCCGCAAATCGACGGGATGAATGGAAATGCGCATCAGGGAGTTGGTTTGGAGCCGGCGGAAGAGCAGCGCATTCCAGGCGAGGCTCATCTGCCGCCGCCAGGCGCTGCGCACGCTCCAGACGAGCGATTGGGAGGCAACCGTACGCCCGGTGCGCAGGTCGAGGACGCTGCCGAGGCGGGTCGTGTACTCGCACTGCAAGTCGCGTAGCGCGGATTCCGCTTCGCCGCTGAGCAGCCACGCGGGCGCGATGAATCCCGTAGTGGGCACGCCGAGTTGCTGGAATTCCGCGCGCGCCTTGGTGACCAGCGCCGTCGCGGAAGCATGGTCGAGATCGTAAAACTCGCCTTCGTCCGCCGTGTAAAATCGCGTCGTGGCTTTGGCCCGCAGGCTCTCGCCATCACGACGCGTACGCTGGTGATGATAGCCGTGGATGACGATCTCGTGTCCTGCGCCTGCCTGCTCGCGCAACCAGCCACCGAAGCCGGCATCCGCGAGCATGGAGGCGCGGCGATGATGGTCGGGAATCACGAGCAGCGATGTGGCCGGCACGCCGAGGGAGCGTAGCTCGGCGAGAATCGCCGCGCAGTCTGCGCGGGTCAGCGGAGAGACATCGTGCAGCGAGACAACGAGCGCGCGGTTTTTTCTGTTTTGGATGACGGGTGAGTGTTCCATCTCAGCTACGCGGGCGAAGTGGCGAAGCTATCGACCCAAGGTAAGGAACGATCGCCGGGCGTTCCCTCGCATCCGGCAAAGCGGCGGGGAAGTTTGGGAACGCGCGGCGCGCCTTCCCTACCTTGGGAGACGAGCCTGCCACGGGACCGGAGCCGGGCGGCGCGTGTCATACGAAAAATAGCCCTTGCATAAGTATATCGAAATAGTATAGAAATAGCGCAGCAGGAACGAACCTTGCGTCTGTTCCCAGCCTCCTACCAGTTCAAGCTGGAGGTCAACTCTCATGGCGACCGAGCACCGCAGGCGCGGACGAGGTCGCGACCCAATTATCCGTCATGTCGTCCACTCCCATTCACACCTTGCCCGAAACCGTCCATCCGCCGCGGTACGCGCCCGCCACCACGCGCGACGTGGCTGCCGCACTGAACGAAATACTCGCTCCCTTGCACGCCGCGGCGCGCGACTCTTCGAGCCTCGTGGCCAGTCGGCAGCCGATGGAGCTGCGCGGCGTGCCCACCGGGATTTCGAGGTTTCTCCTCCTTGGCCAGCGCGGTGGTGGCAAGCCGATCCGGTTGGGCCTTTTCGCTGGCCTCGAGGCGGGGAACCTCGAGACGGTCCGGGCCCTTGCGCAATTAGTCTTGCAACTCAAATCCAGCCTGGCATTGAGCCGGGATTTCGCGCTCATCACCTATCCGGTGGTCAATGTGCGGGGCTTTACCGCCGACGCCGCACCGCTGGCGGATTTCGAGAGCCGCTTCGCTCGCGACTCCGCCGAGGCGGATGTGCAATTCTTCAAAACCGAACTCCGCAAGTGGAGATTCGATGGCCTGCTCTCACTGCGCACCGATCCCGGCGCGCGCGGTTTCCATGCCGCGGTGCGCAGCGAGATCATCGCCGCCGAAGTGGTCGAGCCGGCGCTCGCCGCCGCGGCGTCGGCCCTGCCCCTGGCGACGCAGGCCGTGAGAGTGCGTCCCGGCGACCGTTACGCGCGGACGGCGGATTACGCGCATGGCCGCCTCAGCCCGCCGGCGGATGTGCGGCCGTATCCGTTCGAGATCGAGCTGTATGCGCCGCGCGGGCCGATCACGGAGACGCGCACCGATGGGCTCTTTGTGGCCCTGACGGAAATCCTGCGGCTGTACCGCGCGTTCATTGCCCACGGACAGGATTTGTAAGTTGCGATTGCTGGTGGGGCAGCGGCGGTCGGGGCCGGCCGCCGCTGCTTGCGCGCCCCGTTGGCCGTCAGCGGAGGTCTTCCAGCGCGCTCTGGTAGGCCGTGGCCACCTGCGTGGGACTGGCGATGCTCATTTTGAGGTCCTGCATCAGGCCGTCGGCGAGGGCGTAGGTCCAGCCGTGCACGTGCAATTCCTGCCCGCGCTCCCAGGCGTCCTGCACGATGGTCGTCTGGCAGACATTGACGACCTGCTCGATGACATTGAGTTCGCACAGCAGATCGGCGCGCCCTTCTTCGGGGTGGGCTTCGAGGAGGGTGGCGTGTTTGAGGCGGATGTCCTGGATGTGGCGCAGCCAGTTGTCGATGAGACCGAGGCGACGATTGGCGAGCGCGGCGGCGACACCGGCACAGCCGTAGTGGCCGACGACGAGGACATGCTCGACTTTCAATTGGTCGACGGCGAACTGGAGGACCGAGAGGCAATTGAGGTCGGTGTGGACGACGACATTGGCGACGTTGCGGTGGACGAAGATTTCACCCGGTATGAGGCCGAGGATCTCATTGGCCGGGACGCGGCTGTCGGCGCAGCCGATCCAGAGGTATTTCGGCTCCTGGGCGGCGGCGAGGCGGTGAAAGAATTCCGGGTCCTCGCGCTTGACCTGGGCGGCCCAGGCGCGGTTGCGGGTCAGTAGTTCGTTTGGATCGGACATGCGGGCGCAGCATGTAACGCGAAACCGCGGGCTCGGAAAGCGGAATGCGGCGGTCGGATGAGAGGGAGACGACAAACGAGACCGATGGGAGAACGGAACTCACGGGATCGATCCTTCAATTATTTCGCTTTCACCGCGTCGTCGGCGCCTTCCGGCGGAACGCCTGATGCGGGCGATGCCGCCGGAATGTTGATCGTGGGAGGCGACGGCGGCGGCCCGGGTTGCTGGGCGTAAGGATTTCCCGGAAAATGGGGCAGGCGCATGCGCGGATCCATGAACCGCTGGTCGGGAGCTATGGGTGGGGTCAGGAAGCTCTGCACACCCTGGGCGTAATCCTGCGGATGCTCTTTGCGTATCGCTTCGAGGTGCTCGCCGATGATTTCGGGTGGAACGATCTGCGAACCCGCTTTCAGCGCCGTTTCCAACGAGTCGACCGCGATGGCAAATTGCGCGGCGCGCTCCTGGTTCAACCCCGCGAGAAAGGATTGCAGCGCGGTGCGATCGTTGCCGACGGTGGTGAGTTCGATCTTCAGGGTCTGGGCGAGTTCCACGGTGCGGCCGAGCAGGGTCCAATCCTGTTTTTCACGCGCGGCGGTGGCGATCCGGTTGAGGTAGTTAACCGAGTTTTCCCCCGGCTGCGCGGCTCCTTTTTCTCCCAATTCAAGGGCGCGGGGCAAGGCTTTGAGCAGGAGTTGAAGGCGCAGGCGGGAGAGTCCCGTCTCGATGGCCGTCGTTTTGTCCTCGGTGACGTCCATGACGTGAATGCTCGTCGGCCGACCCTCCTGCAACTCGCGATTGATTCGCTGGAGGGTCCCGAGCACCCGCAAGGCGTTTGCGACGACGTTGCCGAGCGGCCCTTTTTCATGGTCGCCGGCGAAGGTCTCGAGTTTTTTGATCGCTTCACCGCTGTCATTCAGATCACGGGTTTCGTCGATGATCTTCTGCGTTTCTTTGTCCGATTCCACCGCAGGCCATATTTTGAGCTTCTCGGGCCCAGGCCCGCCCGGAACTTCCTTCGGTTGGCGATCCTTTTCCAACACGGCGATCCGAGCCAGAAACTCCGACCGCGGGACGAGATCGGAAAAATCGCTGCTCGTGAACAACAGTGACAAACGCATGTAACCGCCCTCGCGATTCTCAAACTCCCGGCTGGCGAGATAATCCTGCCATTGCTTTAGAAATGCCGAGACTTGCTGCGTTTGGGCGGCTCGAGGAAACAGCGCCGGTTCCGCGAAATTCCCCAGGGTGTTTTTTTGCCCCAAGCGGGCCACGGCGGCGATCGGCGCATCCAGATCTTTCGCCTTCCCGGCGGTCAGGGCCGCACGCAAGGCCGACGTGAGCTCGCGCTGGATTTCGGCATCGAGAGCCGCATCCTGTTTTTTCTGTTCCTCACGGAGCTGCCTGGCCAGGGTCCGGCTCAGATCCGACACTTTGTCCGAAGTCGTGAGTGTCCCCAGAGCCTCGATTGCACGCAGGAGATTGGCGCTGGCCTGAGTGCCCGACTCGGCCCTCCCTAGAAGCGCGACCGACTGTTGCAAGCGATCGAGACGCGCCTCTTCGTTCTCATTTTTCGTTGCCAATGAAGCCCGGATTTCCGCTTTGGCGGCGACTTGGAGCTGGTCCAGCAACTCGGTGGTCGATTGGGCGCATGCGAAGCTGGCGCCCAGGAGAAAGAGAAGGGGCAAAAGGCGATTCATGGGGTCGTGCGAAACCGAGGCGCGGATGCGGGAGTGCGGGTAAGCGGTCGGCTATCTTGGCCGGATGGGTTGGAATTCGCCGGTGGGCGAAGGGGTCAATGCCGAGCGGACTCCCTGTTCGTATTCCTCGGGATGCTCCTTGTGAATCCGCTCGAGGTGCTCGCCGATCGTCTCTGCGGACACGAGCTGTGAACCCGCCTTGAGCGCCGCTTCATAGGAAATCACGGCGAAGGTGAATTGCTTCGCACGTTCCTGATTGAGTCCCGCGAGGAAGGACTGGAGAGCGTTGCGATCGTTGGCATTTGCGGTGGGCTCGAGATTGAGCGTCTGCGTCAATTCGATGGCGCGCTGGAGCATGTTCCAGTCGGCCTTTTCCCGCGCGGCGAGCGTCAGGCGGTGCAGATAGCTGGGAACGGTATCGTCTGCCAGTGGCTTATCCGCATCGCCCGCGCCTAACAGGCGCGGCAGGGCGTAGAGGAGGAGTTGCGCACGGATGGGAGACAGGAGCTGGTTGACTTCGGTATTGGAGTTTTGGACCACCGTGGTGAGGCTCATCGAGGTGAAGAGGCCCTTGTCCAAATCGCGCCGAATGCGTTCGAGATTGCTCAGATGCTGCAAGGCATCGCCGGCCACCATGCTGAAAAAACCGGTGTGCTTTTGCTCCACCAGATCCTGAAGCTGGCGAATGCTTTCCGGCAGATCGGCAAGCGTATGGGTGGCGCCCAGAATCTCCCGTGCTTTTTTGTCGATCTCCTCCTGGGTCCATTTCTTTTCTTCGCCGACCTTCTTTCCGGCCAACCGTTCCAGTATCTCGGAGCGCGGAATGAGGTTGGAAAAGTCCGCGCCAGAGTTGAGCAGGCGTTCCAGGCGCTGCTGGGCATTGGTGCTTTCATCGAGGTCCACACCGGCGAGGAAATCCTGCCATTGCCGGAGAAACTGCCAAAGTTGTTGCCCTTGGTTTAAGAGCTTTTGCAGCTTGGGATTGGCGGAGGATTCCACGCGGCGCCGCTGGATGCAGGCGTGGACGGCGGCGAGGGGAGCATCGACATCCTTGAACGACTTGGCGGCAAGCGCCGACCGAAGGGCTTCGGCAAAATCTTTTTCCATCTTGTCGGCCAGAGCGGCTTCCTGCTTTTCCTGCTCGGCTCGCAATTGAGTGGCGAGCGAGTGGCACAGCGTGGCGAGCTTTTCAGACCCGGCCGCTGCTTCCAAGCCCTGGATCGTGCGGAGCAGGTCTGCCGGCGAGACGTCGCCGCTTTGGTAGCGGTCGAGTTGGTCCACGAACATCTGCCATTCATAGGTGCGTTGCTGCACCGTAGGGGCGCTCGTATTCCGCGCTTCCCTGGCTGCCGCGCTCGCCGCGGCCCGGACTTGTTCGAGGAGATTTTCCGTGGTTTCCGCGGAAACGAGGGTGGCGGTGGCCAGCAGGAGCAGGATTGTCGATTTCATGAAAGGAAGGGAAAAGGAAGAGCGCGCGGGTGAAAAAATCAGTTCGCGGCCTTGTCGGTAGTAATTCTGACAATCCCACCGGAGGTGGCTGGCACCGTGATGTCTCCCATCGGAAGGGTCAGGTCTATGAGACAGCCTCCGCCTTCTTGCAGTGTGGAACCGTGGGCATTCACGATGAAAAGTTTCGGTGGCGATGTGGCCCGGGCAATAGCGCAACCTCTTTCGTAGTCCTGCGGGTGCGCGGCCCGTAGGTCCTCGAGTCGTGCGCCGATGAACTCCGCCGGGAGCAGTTGGGAACCCGTCTTGAGCGTAACCTCGTAGGAGCAAACGGCCGCGGCATACTCGTGGGCGCGTTCCTGGTTGAGGCCGGCGAGCAAAAGATCCGCCGCGGCGCGATCGCGGCTCGTGGCGGTGGGATCGATGTTCAGCTCCTCGGTGAAGGCGATGGCCCGGGCAAACAATCCCCAATCGGCTTTGGAGCGGGCCGTGATGGCAACGCGGTGCAAATAGGTGGCGGCATTGTCGTCGGGCTCCGGAGGAAGCGTCTGCTCAAGGCCCAGCAGTCGGGGAATCGCCCGGAGCAGGAGCTGGGTACGGAGCTCGGAAAGCGTGTCGTCACTACTGACGATCTCGTTCACCGCGATTTCGCGAAGGTGCCGGTCGACAAAGACGCCCACATCGAGATCGTGGAGGACGATGTGGTAGCCGCGCAGCGTGGCTCTTGCGTATTGAAGATAGTCGCTGAATTTTCCCTGGAGATGCACCTCGCAGAGCTTTTGGAGATCAGCGAAGGCGCGGTCGACATCGTCGAGGCTGTGGACGTGAGACATGATTTCGCGGGCCCGATCTTCCTGTTCCTCACTCGTCCAGGTACGCCGCCGGCCTTTTCTGGTTTGGGCAAGGATCTCGGAGCGAGGGATGATCGCGGAGAAACCATCGCTGGAATTCATGAACTCGCGCCAGAGCGGCTCCAGGCTCTCGCCGGTTTCCAGTCCGACGGAAAAGCTTTGATAGCGGTGAAGGTAATCCTCCAGCTTTTGTGCTTGCTGGGCCAGGGCCAGGATCTGGGAGTTGCGGGAAGCGGTTGCCTCTGCTTTCCCCGCCAGCCGGGAGATGGCCTGTGCGGGGGCATCCAGCCCTTCCACGGAATTCGTGGCCAAGGCCGCTCGCAAGGCGGCGGCGAGCCCTTCCTGCATCTCCTGGATTAATGCGGTGTCGCGCTGTGCCTGCTCGATTCGAAGCTGCTTATGCAAGCGCCCGCAAAGTTCCACCACCGCCTGGGAAGTGGCCGCGGACTGAATTATTTCGACCGTACGGAGGAGATTATCGCTACGGGGACTACCTTCCGCCTGACCTTCCGCCTGGCTGAATTCCACGAGCATGACCTGCAACTGCCTGGAGTGCTCCGGCGCAGTGGGCGCCTTGTCTCGCAGGGCGGCTTGGATCTCCGCGCGCACGGCGAGTCTCAACTGATCCCGCAATTCCGTGGTCGATTCGGCGCGCAGGAGTCCACTGGTAAAAACGAATAGCAATGGAAGCGCGAGCCTCCGACCGTAAGAGCTGACGTGTCTCGCCACTGATCGCATGGGGTGAAAAATCGGATCTTTATTCTCCACGCCGGGCACGGCGCAAGGGGTGGAGTGTGTCATGCAGATTTACGGTCGAGAGATAGGAGGAATTAGGGGGGCGAGCCTCAAAAACCAAAAGACCGCCACTCGGGTTCCAAGTGGCGGTCTAAATGTGTTTGTCTGGCTCTGTGGCGCCTTAGGCGTGGGCCGGGGCGGCAGGCGCCGCGGCGGCGGCTTCGCCGCGCTCTTTCATCGCGGCTTTGCGCGAGAGTTTCACGCGGCCTTTCTCGTCGACGCCGATGCACTTCACCCAGATGACGTCGTTGAGCTTCACTACATCTTCGACGCGGTTCACGCGGAAGTCAGCCAGCTCGCTGATGTGAACCATGCCGTCCTTGCCGGGCAGCACTTCCACGAAACAGCCGAACTCCTTGATGGTGACGACACGGCCCTGGTACATCTCGCCGACGGCGATTTCCTTGGTCATGCCTTCGATGATCTGCTTGGCGCGCAACAGCGAGTCGCCGTTGTTCGAGTAAATGTGCACGGAGCCGTCGTCCTCGATATTGATCTCGGCGCCGGTCTCGGCGACGATGCCCTTAATGGTCTTGCCACCAGGGCCAATGATGAGGCCGATCTTGTCGGGATTGATGCGGATGGTCTCGATGCGCGGGGCGTATTTGCTGAGCTCCTTGCGCGGCTGGGCGAGGGCGCTGTCCATGACATCGAGCACTTTCATGCGAGCGTCGCGGGTGCGGTAGATCGCTTCCTCCATCATCTTAAGCGGGAGGCCGGGAAGCTTGAGGTCGAGTTGGAAACCGGTGACGCCGTCGCGGGTGCCGCAGAGTTTCCAGTCCATGTCGCCGAAGTGGTCTTCGCTGCCGATGATGTCGGTGAGGAGGGTGTAGCGGTCGAGCTGGCCATCGGCGCGGAACTCGGTGACGAGGCCGCAGGAGATGCCCGCGACGCTCTTCTTGAGCGGCACGCCGGCATCGAGCAGGGCGAGCACGCCCGAGCACACGGAAGCCATCGAGGTGGAGCCGTTGGACTCCATCACTTCACTGCTCACGCGGATGGCGTAGGGGAAATCCTGCACGTCCGGGATAACAGGTGCGACGGAACGTTCGGCGAGCGCGCCGTGGCCGATTTCGCGGCGGCCAGGCGAACCGGTGCGGCCGGTTTCACCGACCGAGAAGGGCGGGAAGTTGTAATGGAGGATGAAGCGCTTGACCGTTTCGCCGCCGGTGTAGCCGTCGAGTTCCTGGGCTTCGTCGGCGGGCGCGAGGGTCGCGAGGGCGACCGCTTGCGTTTCGCCGCGCTGGAAGAGCGCGGAACCATGGGAGCGGGGCAACAGGCCGACTTCGGCGCTGAGGTCGCGGATCTGGTCGAGGCCGCGTCCGTCGCAGCGGGTGTGCTTGTCGAGGATGGAGACGCGGAAGGCTTTCTTCTGCAAGTAGTCAAAGGCCTGGCTGATCTCGAACTTCGTGGCTTCGGGATACTTGGCGATGATGGCGGCGCTGACTTCGTCCTTGAGTGCGGCGATGGCTTTCTGGCGAACGACTTTGCTCTTGTTGTAGATGGCCGCTTCGATGCGGTCGCCGGCGACGGCGTAGGCGATTTCCATCAGCTCGTCCTTCACGGTGAAGAGGGCTGCCTGGCGCTTCGGCTTGCCGGCCTTTTGCGCGAGTTCGACTTGGGCGGCGACGATCTTGGACACTTCCGCCTGGGCGAAGTGGAGGGAGGAGATAAATTGATCTTCCGCCAGTTCGGTGGCGGCGCCTTCGATCATGATCACGTCCGTCGCATTGCCGACGTAGACGAGGTCGAGGTCGCTCTGGCCCATCTGGGAGTGCGTCGGATTGGCGACGAACTGGCCATTGATGCGGCCCACGCGCACGGCGCCGACCGGGCCGGCGAACGGGATATCGCTGACCATGAGCGCGGCGCTTGCGCCATTGATGAAGAGAATGTCGGGGTCGACTTCGCCGTCCGCGCTCAGGAGCACGCCGATGATCTGCGTGTCGTAGAGGTAGCCTTTCGGGAAGAGCGGGCGCAGCGGGCGGTCCGTCATGCGGCAGGTGAGGATTTCTTTTTCCGAGGGACGGCCTTCGCGCTTGAAGTAGCCGCCGGGGAATTTGCCGACCGCAGCCGCTTTTTCGCGGTAATCGACGGTGAGGGGGAAGAAGTCCTGGCCTTCCTTGACGGTGGTGGCGGAAACCGCGGAGATCATGACGATCGTTTCGCCGCTGCGGACGGTGACGGCGCCGTCGGCCAGCTTGGCGAGCTTGCCGGTTTCGATGGTGGTGGAATGGGCGCCGATTTGCGCCGTGACTTGATGGATACTCATTGCGTTTTGCTGAATGGCATCCGGACACCGCAGTCCAAAAAGTTTCAGGGGAACCCTCGCAGTTCTGTCTTAATCTTAATCTTACTCTTAATCTTAATCCCCGGGCATGATTCGCGGCGTGGCGTGCGAGGGATTAAGATTAAGATTAAGGATTAAGATTAAGGGGAGAAGCGAGAGACGGGAAACGGAGGTGGAGAGACGGTGGCCGGTTCTGCCTTGGTGTTTGGGGTTAGAAACCGCGCGGCCGAATTGCCGGACGGAAAGGGAAAAAATGGTTGGGGGGAAAGAGTTCGCCCGCGAACCAGTCGCGGGCGAACGTTTCCGAAAATCTGTCGCTACTTGCGCAAACCGAGTTTCTCGATTGCGGTCTTGTAGCGATCTGGTGAGGTGCGTTTGAGGTACTCGAGCAGCTTGCGGCGGCGGGCGACCAAAAGGAGGAGGCCGCGGCGGGAAGAATGGTCTTTGACGTGCGTCTTGAAGTGCTCGGTGAGCTGGTTGATGCGCTGAGTCAGCAACGCAATCTGCACATCGGCGCTGCCGGTGTCTTTTTCGTGCAATTGCAGCGCCTTGATGTCCTTGGTATCTGTCATATCAAATAATGTAGGGCCGCGCAGTATGGGGAGGAATTCAGAGTTGGCAAGTGGAAGTTTGGGTTTTCTCCGGGGCGGGAGGTTGTTCCCATTCCTCCTATTCCGAGCCTGGCTTCCAAGGTTTTGAGCCGTGCTTCCAGATCGCTGTTCTTCCTGGCGCTGCGACAAAACTTCCTCGCGTCGAAATTTTTTTCCGCCTTGTGGGGGCTTGTCTCGCCTTGTGGCGCCTTGTAACGGGCCACTCCTTCCGGAGCACTGCGGGGCGAAATCCAGCCCTGCGCCTGTTTTTGACCCGCCCGGCTGCGCGCAACCGGGTGGATTGGGATCGTCGGATGGAAACCGGCCCTGCCGGAGTAAATGGCCCGCAAGAATTTCATATGATTCATTTAAGCTATCAGGGCTCGCAGGTCAAGCCAAAGTTCTCGCGCTCAAATCCGGGTTTGAGTCCAAGCCCGTGGCGGCTCGCCGTTCAGCGGCTGGCCGCAGACCGCGCGGCTCAGGGATTGGCGCGGATGACCGGTGGAGTGTCGATTTTCAGGGTCAGGCCCAGTTTGCGGCCGTAGTTTTGCACTTCGGTGGCGAGGCTTTCACGGGTGCGGCCATGGAGAAGGCGCTTTTCCGCCTCCTCTACCGTGGCACCGCGTCGGATGTCGTCAAAGTAGATGGCCATGCTGGCCCCGTCCCCCTTGCCGTCGGCGTGCAGCAGGTAGTAGGTGAGCAACGCGACGGAATTGTAGTAGGGGTAGGCATAACCCGCGGCGACCCCTGCGTTCCAATCATCGCCGCTGAGGCCCATGAGTTGGACGGGCGGGATGAACTGCAGATCGCGCTGATTGGGATGGGCGCGCCACTTCAGCACGTAATCGTGCATCGCGGCGTCGAGCCCTTGGAAGGAATAACGGCCCCTCGTGTAGGGCGTGGCCGCCATGCACTCGCAAAAGCCTTCGCTGACCCACATGGGCAGAAACTCTCCCCAGCGGCCCAGGATCTCGTGCGTGACCTCGTGCTTGAGGACGAAAATATTGCGCTGGAAATCAAGCCCGAGGCCATTCGCGCCGGGCTTAATGCCGAGGTTCGGGAGGAAAATGAGCATCTGGCGGGTCCAGCGGTTGTAGGTGCCGCCGCTGCCGCCATTGCCGCCGGCGTTGCCGTAGTCCATCACATTGGAAAGCATGGCCACCGGGTATTTATGGGTTTCGTGGCCCAGATGCAGCCCGAGCGGCAGCGCAATAATCGCCGCGCGTGTCGCTTCGAAAACAGCGGCGATCTCGCGCACGGCGGGCACGGGCAATTTCAAATCGGACTCGATCGCGAAGTGGGCGCTCTCGTAATGCCAGCGCGACGCGGCGGTATCTTCCCCGGTCATTTGCACATCGATGCTCTCGGCCACCGCCTCCGCCGGCCACGGCGGCATGCGCTCGGGATCGACCAATGGCGCTTGCGGATTGTCCTCGCGCCATTTCTGGACGTAGGCCGCATCGGCGGCGCTCATCTGGGCGAAGGGAATGACCGTCTTGCCCCGGCCCGGGACGAGCAGCGTGGCGCGCAAGCCGTCCGCGGCGACCAGTTCCGCCTGAAACGGCGCGACGCCGGGGAGGGTCCACTGGCGCGCATCTTCGGCGTGGAGGAGGGATGGGGAAAAAACACCCAACATCCAACATCCAACTCCCAACATCCAATGGCCTGCCATCCTCCCGCTCCAGATGCGGCGCCGCATCTGACATTGGGTGTTGGATCTTGGATGTTGGGTGTTGGATGTTCTGCCTTTGCCCCCCATCGAATTCAGCCCCTCCATCTAAAAGTGCGGGTAGTAAGCCAGATAGCTCGTGCCCTCGAGTTCCTCGATGCGCATGCGGCGGTTGCGCGCCTGTTCGCCCCAGCTTTCGGTGAAGATGACCTCGCGCCGGCGTTCGTTGTATCCATTGACCACCGAGGCATGCGCAAAGCCGTCTTTGGTCGGCCAAAGCTTCTGGTCGTTGAGATCGGGCTTGGGCAATTCGAGCGCGGGATTCGTGGCGAAATTGCGTGCGAAAGTGGCGTGCAGGTAATCGCGCTCCTGGCTCCAGCGGCGAAAGACGATGACGGGCAATCCCGCATCGAGGCTCACCTTCGCCTTGTCGAAATCGAACTTGGTCGTCTTCGGCAGGTGCAACTCCGCCGTGGCGCCGGCCGCGTCGTAGGTTTCCTTGATCTTTGATTGCACGGTGCTGCCGAAACGGATGCCGGCCGCCGCCGCGTAGTCCTCCGTATCAAGACTGACACCGAGGTACCGCATGACCATCGCCAGGGTGGAGACGCCGCAATAGGCGCGATCGCCCTGCGGAATGACCGGCACGGTTTCGATGAGCCGGTCGCCGTCCGGCAGGGTGTGCGATTCGCCGGCAAAAGCGCGCGCTACCTGTTCCTTCTTCAGCGCCCGCCGCTCCGGGCTCAGGAGCTGGCTGGCGATCTCTTCGCTCGGGAAAATGCTGACTTTCACAAGCTGATCCGGCTCGAGCGTGAGACGGGAAGCAAGGTCGCCATGGTCAAAGACGCGTGCCGTACGCTTGAGCAGGCCGGTCCCGATCGTCACGTTGCGGCCCTGGTTGCCGGCGAGTTGCTCGAGCCCGTGCGTCACGTCGGCGGAGACTTGCTTGTAAAGGGCGGCGAAGGCCGGCCCTTTCGTCTGCGCCACCGTTTTTGCCTGGGCATCGGGCACGTAGCCGAACCATGCCCCGGAATCGAGAAAGACAATGGTGATCGAGGTCAGCCGCCCGTTTTCAAACCACCCCTGGATCGCCTGCGGCTGGACGCCGAAAATCGTCGCGGCACCGCGATAGCGCCGGCAAACGCGCGTCTGCCCGGCGGGTGGCATCGACCACGTGGCGAGAAATTCCGGCGAAGTCCACGTGGCGCTTTTGCTGAGCGCATCCAGAATCGGAGCGGGCGATTGCTGGGCCTGCGCCATAGCCAGCATGGAAACTGTCGCCGAAAAGCACGCTGCCCACAGGCCAGCGACGCGCGACGATGAGCGCATGGGGCGATGGCTCACTTGCGCTTGAACTCGACCGCGACGCGATCACCCGAAAAAACCGTAATCTGTACCGTCTTGTAAAAGAAAGTAACGAAGCCTTGCGACTGTCCGATCCCAGAATCGCCAGTAAATGCCCGAATATTGGCCAGGAGCGGCCCGAATACATCCACCACTTTTCCACCCGCGCGGTTTGCTTTGCCTCGAAACACCACCCGAAAGCTCTGCACCTGCCCATCCTGCTGTTTCGCGGTCACTTCATCCGCATCAACGCCGAAGACCGCTGCGGAATCGGTCAGCGTGAGCCTGTCGCCGTGGGCTTCCCAGTGGCCCTTGAGTGCGGAGACGTCGCCCCAGGCCGCAGGGTCGGCGGCAAATTGCTCGAAGGAAACGCCGGCCGTGTTGAGAAATTGATTGTTGTTGAAAGTCTGCGGGATGCCGAGGACGGAAAGGCCGAGCAACCCGAGGGCGGCGCCGCAGAGGAGGAGCGTTTTCATATTCGGGAGGGTTGTGCGTAGCTCTGGCCCGAAAATGCCTCGCGAGCAAGGTGGAATCCGCGGTGGCGCCAATTCGGTGAATTTCCGGTGCGATATTGGCACCCCGTGTGCTTTTTGCAGGAGCATGCTCACTTACGCTTATCAAGCCCGCGACTCTTCGGGAAAGACCGTTTCCGGCATCCAGGAAGCTCTCAACGAAGACAACGCGATCAACACATTGATGTCCCGCGGCCTGATGGTGCTCTCCCTCCAGCAGAAGGCCGCCGGCCGGGCGGGCACTCCCCGGGGCAAGATCACCGAGACCGATCTCGTGCTTTTCACCCGCCAGCTCGCCACCATGGTGGACGCCGGCCTCCCGCTCGTCGCCGGCCTCACCGCGCACGCGGAACCGTGGCAGAAAATCCTCGTCGCCGGCTCCGACGATCACGGCGGCATCTACCCGGCGTCCGCTTATACGGAAACGGAAGGCGGGACGACCGTGGCCGACTTCCTCGCCGCGGTGCGCGCAGGGCGCTGCACGATGCGCGGCGCCGGGGGCACTCCCCTCGCCGCCTCACACAGCCTCTACAACAACCTGCGCTCTTTCCTCGGCACCAAGTTTGCCGGGGCCAAGAGCTCGAGCCTGCTGGGCAAGGCCTTCTCGCGCTTTATGGAAGGCGAGGACCCAACGGAATTCTCGTGGACCGACAAGCTCGGCTTCCTCGCCGAGGGCATCGCCAGCGGCAAAATCTTCGAGCTGGCCAAGCCGGCCAACGCCTCGCTGTGGAAACAATTCTCGACGACCTTCAGCGGCGGCGAAATCAAGACACTGCTCGCGAGAGAGACCGAGGGCATCGCCGAGCCGGAGCGCCGCGCGTTCGTGATCGCAAACTTTTTCGTCAATCAACTCGCGTTCCGCTTCTTCACCACGTTCATCCAGCAGATTTCCAGCGGCAACATTATCGAGGCCATCCAGGACATCAGCGCGCTGCTGCCGGTGCTCGCGCCGCTCGCGCCGTACTTCTACGCGTTTCGCAGCCAGGCCCCGGACCGCCGCTGGCTGGGCGACGTGAGCGTCGCGCTAACCGGCGACAAACCGGCTGCCTTGCGCAACCGCAAGCGCGCCTGGTTCACCGACACGCTCGAAGACGTCAACGGCGTGGCCAATACCATCCGCAAACTCACCGCCGCTTGCGTGGCGCAGGACTGCGAGCTCACCGTCGTCACCTCGCGCTCGGACATCACCATTACCGGCATCCCGATCAAGAATTTCGCGCCGGTCGGCGAATTCGAGCTGCCGGAATACGAGCTGCAAAAGCTTAGCTTTCCGCCGCTGTTGCAAATGATCGACTTTATCCAGCGCGAGGGTTTCACCGAACTGATCAATAGCACGCCCGGGCCCATCGGCCTCACCGCGCTGCTCGCGGGCAAGATGCTCGGCCTGCGCACCAGCGGCATTTACCACACCGATTTTCCACAGTACGTCCGCATCCTCACCGACGATAACTTTCTCGAGACCCTCACGTGGAGTTATATGAAATGGTTCTACGAGCAGCACGACCTGCTCTACGTGAATAGCGAAGGCTATCGTCGTGCGTGGATCGACCGCGGCATTCCCGCCGAGCGTATCCGCATCCTGCCGCGCGGGCTCGACACCACGCTCTTCAACCCCACGCGGCGCGACCCGGACTTTTGGCAAAAGCACGGCATCGCCCGCGATAAGACGGTGCTGCTCTACGTGGGCCGTGTGTCGAAGGAAAAAGACCTCGACGTGATCGTGCACGCGTGGCCGAAGCTAACCCGCAACGGCAGCGCCCTGGCTTTCGTCGGCGACGGCCCGTACCTCAAGGAATTGCGCACCCTCCTGCCCAAGGCTGCCTTCACCGGGTATCTCGGCGGCATCGAACTCGCCCGTGCCTACGCCTCTTCGCACGTCTTCCTCTTCCCCAGCACCACCGACACCTTCGGCAACGTCATCCTCGAGGCCCTCGCCTCCGGCGTTCCCTGCATCGTCTCAGATCAAGGTGGCCCCAAGGATCTGATCGACGACGGCCGCACCGGCTTCATCACCCGCGCCCTCGACGCCGAGGATTTCTCGAAGCGCATGCAGCAGCTCACCGAAGACTCCAGCCTGCGCCACGCCATGAGCATCGAAGCCCACCGCACCGTGCAAGCGCGCGATTGGAGCGAAGCGGCCCGAAAGTTCTGGGCGTCGTCAGAGACGTAGCGAAGATTCGACCGGGCGATATCGAGTGGCGGCGAACGGCGCAGCGAAACTGGACGAAATTTTCTTGTCAAGGGCGGGCCATTCCTAACATAAACGTCGCGCGGAAAGAGACTGTGGCCAACGACGATAAAAATAAGTTACTAATCACGATGAACACTCAATCAACTCTTCTCTTACGCTACTGGGTCGCTGCGTTAACTTGCGTTGTTAGTTTCACTTTCCTCGTCGTCCCAGCTCGCGCGACTTTGCAGTTCTCGGATAGCTTTTCCTATTCCACCGGCGCTCTCAATGGCGACGGACCTCCCGCCGGAAGTCCCTCGGGCCAGACTGCGTGGACCACGAGCAGCGGCGCTCCACAGGTCGCTTCGCCAGGTCTGAGTTTTAGCGGCGTCCGCTCCGCGGGAAATACGACAACGATCACAGGGGTCGCCGGCAACAATGGCGACATCGCGACTGCCAGCATGACGGCGGTCCCTGGCGGCTCGGGGACGGAGTGGGTCGGATTTTTGATCAGCGAGCAGAGTGGCGGCTCGACCCCGAACGGTTACGCGGTCGTGGTCGTCGGCTCAAACGGCCCCTCGTTCGGTTTGATTTTCAACCAGAACCTCTACGGCCTCGACAACAATACCGGGTCGCAGGCCGATACCCGCGTGTCCACGACCGCGCCGAGTGCGTCGACGACCTGGATGGTGGCGGAATTGAATTTTAGCACGGGCATGGAGTACCTGTTCTTGAACCCTTCCACGGCCAACCCACCGAGCACCGCGAGCGCCGCGGCCAATTACACGATGACCAGCGCCTTTCAGTCCAGCGGCTTCAGTGCGATCACCCTCGCCGCGGGTTTCAACACCGCGCAGTTCAAGTTCGACGAGGTCCGTGTGGGAACCACGTTTGCCGATGTCGTGCCGGAACCCTCGGCGGCCAGCTTTTTGGCCATGGCGTTCACAGGCCTGTGCGCCAGGCGGTTCCGCACCCGGAAAAAGGCGCGGGTGTAACGACAGACGCCGACCGCGATTTTTGGGCGCCAGCCAAGATTGATTCTATCAAACGAAGCCGCGCGGGATTTTCTGCGGCGTGATCCGCGCTCCTCGCTTTTTCTTCGTCGCGCTCGTTCTCGCCGCCTCGCTTTCCTCCACCCGCGCGCAGGCGCCGAAGACCGGACCGACGGTGTGGATGAGCCCGCCGGGACAGGACAAGGGCAAGGCGTTTCGTGAGCTGTTCGAGCGGCCGGAGGATTGGAAGGAGACGCGCGGGCTGGTGAACGTGCTCTTTACGAGCGACTTGAGTTTCAAGCGCGACGGTTATTCCGACGAGGAACTCACACGCTGGTTTGCGCAGGCGCGCGACTGGAAGCTGAAGCTCGCGATGGAAGTGGGAGCGATCAAGGGCTGGGGTCGCACGGGCGCGGAGTGTTTTACCAGGGAACAGGACACCTGGCAGCGGTTGCAAAAGCTGGGCGCGGATTTTTACGCGATCGCGATGGACGAACCGCTGGTCTGCACCCGCGAACAGATTCATGAGTCGGATGAATATGCGGTCGAGGAGACGGCGAATTACGTGGCGCTGGTGCGGAAGAATTACCCCAATATGCTCGTGGGTGACATTGAGGCGTATCCGTCGTCGTCGGTGGACGAGCACGAACATTGGATCGAGGCGCTGAACAAGCGGCTCGCGGAGAAAGGGGTGCGCGGGCTGGATTTTTACCGGCTGGATGTGGACTGGCTGCGCTTCGAGGCGCAAGGCAAGGGCTCGTGGAAAGACCTGCGAGGGCTCGAGCGCTGGTGCCGGCAGAAGAAGCTGCCGTTCCAGTTGATCTATTGGGCGTCGGGTTATCCGGCGCTGAACCGTCACGGGTTGGCGGACGACAGCACGTGGTACGTGGCGATCATGCAGCAGGGGTATGACTATGCAGTCGAGGACGGGCGGCCGGATGTTTTCGTGGTCCAGAGTTGGATCGAGGCGCCCTCGCGCTGCCTGCCGGACAGCGAGGAATGGACCTTCACGCGCTCGGTGCGGGATTTTGCGCGGAAGTTTGTGAAGCGTGGAAATTGATGGGACGCGTCGCCGCGCGAGAGAGCGAACGAAAAGCACTGTCATTCTGATCCCGCAGTGCGGGAGAAGAATGACAATGTCTTTTCAACCCCACCCTCCCCTCACACGCAGCATTGCCAACCCAAGAATAATGAGGCGATGCTGGTCTCCTCACTATGCACTTCCGTCTCTCCCCACTCCTCGCGGTGGCGCTCGTCGGCGCGTTCGCCGGTTCCTTGCTCGCTGCGGACGATCCCGCCGCTCCTCCCCGCGCCACTCCTGCGCCACCGAAGCCGACACCGAATCCCGCGCTGCCCAAACCTACTCTCGCGGATGTCCACTACGGCGACCACGAGCGGCAGGTACTCGATTTTTATAAAGCGGAGTCCGACAAGCCGACGCCGCTGCTTTTCTTCATCCATGGCGGCGGCTGGGTCACGGGGGACAAGGTGAATCCCGGCAGCCTCCAACGGTGCCTTGCGGAGGGAATTTCGGTGGTGTCGATCAATTACCGGTACTCGTGGCAGGCGCAGATCGCGGGCGTGAAGCCGCCGGTGAAAGCGCCGCTCGAAGACGCCGCGCGCGCCTTGCAATTCGTGCGCAGCAAGGCGGCGGAGTGGAATATCGACAAGCAGCGCATCGGCGCATCGGGCGGCTCGGCGGGCGCGTGCTCGAGCATCTGGCTGGCCATGCACGATGACATGGCCGATCCCAAGAGCAGCGATCCGATCGCGCGCGAATCCACGCGGCTGTGGTGCGCGGCGGTGAGCGTCGCGCAGACCTCGCTCGACCCCAAGCAACTCAAGGAATGGACGCCCAACAGCCGCTACGGTGGGCATGCCTTCGGGTTCATGGACCCGTATGATCTCAAGGATCGCGACAAGCATTTCGCGGAATTTCTCGAACACCGCGAGGAGGTGCTGCCGTGGATCAAGGAATACTCGCCCATCGAGCACGCCAGCGCGGACGATCCGCCGATTTATCTCTCCTACCCCACCCCGCCCGCGCTCGGGCAGGATCAGAAGGACCCGACACATACCGCGAACTATGGCGTGAAATTGCAGGAAAAGCTGCATCGCCTCGGCGTGGAATGCGAACTGGTCTACCCGGATGCGCCCGACGTGAAGCACAAGAGCATCGATGATTTTCTCGTCGACAAATTGAAAGGACCCGCGCCGAAGTCCGCCGCGCGCAAGCCGTTCTATCATCCCCCCGAGGACGTCGAAGTGCGGGAAGATGTCGTCTACGGCGAAGCCGGCGGCACCGAGCTGCACGTCGACATCGCCTACCCAAAGCAGACTCCCGCGAAGCCGATGCCGGCGGTGATGCTCATCCACGGCGGCGGCTGGGCGGGCGGTTCGCACAAGGGCTACCTGCCGACGTATCTCGCGCAAAATGGTTACTTCATCGCCACCGTCGAGTACCGCCTCAGCGGCGAAGCGCCGTGGCCCGCGCAGATTGAGGATTGCAAGCTGGCCATCCGCTGGCTGCGCGCGAATGCGGAGAAATATCACGTCGACCCCAATCGCATCGGCGTGATGGGCCACAGCGCGGGCGGCCACCTCGTCTCGTGCCTCGGCACGCTCGGCGAAGAGAGCAGCCTCGACGTAGGCGCCTATGCCGGCCTGAAAAGCAGCGTGCAAGCCGTCGTCGACGAAGCAGGGCCGGTGGATTTCACGCCCGCGGGCCGGCCAACCGTCGGCACCGTGATGGAAGATCACCCCGGTCTGCTGAAACTTTTCGGCGGCAGCTATGACGCCAAGATGGACGCGTGGAAGCAGGCCAGCTCGGCGCTGCACGTCACCGCGCAGACACCGCCGTTCCTCATTCTGCATGGCGAGCAGGACCATCTGGTACCGATTCATCAGGCCGAGGAAATGGCCGCGGCCTTGAAGACAGCCGGCGTGCCCTACGAACTCATCCGCATCAAGAACGCCGGCCACGGCCTGCGCGCCGACAAGCCCACCGACCCTCCCGCCGATCCCGACCCGACGGCCCAGCAAAACATCATCCTCCACTTCTTCGACCAGCAGTTGAAGAAGTAGGTTCATCCCGAAGGCTGGCGAAAAGTGGTATCGCAGCGCTGTCGCTCCGCTGCTATCGTCGCTGCCATGTTCACTCCCCGGTTGCGTTGGCTTTTGTGGATCGCCACGTCGGTCCTGTGGCTGGCCGTGTGGCTGTTTCCGGAAAGCACTCGCCTCACCCGGCTGGCAGGTGTGATCCTGCTCGCCGCAGCGTGGATGGGATTCATTGGTCTCTCGTGGAAATGGCGTGCGTGGCGAGCGGCATTGCTCGGCATTTCCGCTGCCGGTGTGCTTTTTTTACTCTGGCCGGGCCACGCTTCCCATGACCCCGGCGCGCTGCGCGCCGCTGATCTGCACGGCCTCGCGCGATACGGCGGCACCCATTACTTTTGGGGCGGAGAAAGTCCCAAGGGGATTGACTGCTCGGGCTTGATGCGGCGGGGGATGATCGATGGCCTCTTCATCCAAGGGTGCCGGCGCTTCGAACCGGCCCTCGTGCGCCAGTCGCTCGACCTGTGGTGGCACGATTGCACCGCGAAAGAATTGATGGACGGATATTACAATCTCACGGTTCCCGTGTTAACGACGCGCAGCCTCAATGTTCTCGATCACTCCCGCATCCTCCCCGGCGACATGGCCGTGACCGATTCCGGTGTTCACGTGATGGCCTATGTGGGCGACAATCGGTGGATTGAAGCGGACCCCGGCATCGGTCGGGTAGTCACATTGACCGCGCCCACGCCGAGCAACATCTGGCTTTCGGGTCCGATGAAGATCGTTCGGTGGCGCGTGCTCGAATAAAAAGCCTCAACCACTCGAGACTGCGTGCGTTAACGTCGCGCGCGCGGGTCGAGGGCGTCGCGCAGGGCGTCGCCGAGGAAGTTGAGGGCGAGCAGCGTGATGGACATTACGAGCGCCGGGTAGAGCAGGAGCCACCAGTAGCTTTTCACCGGGTTGATGACTTGCGCACCGTCGCTGAGCAGGCTGCCCCAACTCGCCTGCGGCGCCTGGACACCGAGACCAAGGAAGCTGAGGAAGCTTTCGTCGAGGATGACGGCGGGGATCGTGAGGGTGAGATAGACGATGATGATGCCGGCGATGTTCGGCAGCAGATGGCGGACGATGATGCGCGCGTGACTCTGGCCCAAGGCGCGCGCGGCGGCGACGAATTGCAGGTTTTTCAGCGAGAGCACCTGGCCGCGGACGATCCGCGCCATGGTGAGCCATTCGATGAGGCCGAGGGTGAGAATGAGGATGATGATCTTCGAATAACCGACGACGGATGTGTAGCCGTGCGCGGCGAGCCACGTTTTGAAATGCTTGTCGAAGATGAAGGTGACGAGGATGAGAATGATGAGCCGCGGGATGGCGTAGAGAATTTCCACGAGGCGCATCATGATGCCATCGGTGCGTCCGCCGGCGTAGCCGGAGACCAGCCCGTAGGCAGTGCCCACGATGAGATTGATGAGGGCGCCGCTGATGCCGACGAGCAGCGAAATGCGCGCGCCTTCGAGCACTCGGGCGAAGGAGTCGCGGCCATTATTGTCCGTGCCGAAAAAGTGCGCCCCTCCCGGCGGGAGATATTGCTCGCGGGACGTGGCATGGGGATCGACCTGGTAGAGCAGCGGACCAAACACCGCGACGAGCAGCACGAAACCGAGAATGAGCATGGCGACGATGGCCGTCGGATTCTTACGCAGGCGCGACCACGCGCCGGGAGGAGGAAGAGCGGTGGCGGCGCTCATTCGAGGCGGATGCGGCGGTCGAGCCAGGTGTAGGCGATGTCCACGAAGAGGTTGAGCACCACGAGCAGCGCGCAGTAGACGATGACCACGCCTTCGAGGAGGAAAACGTCGCTGTTCAGAATGGAGTTGATGAAGAAAGGTCCGGCGCCGGGGATATTGAAGATGGTCTCGACGACGATGGAACCAGTGAGGAGGTTTGCGGCCAGCGGCCCGAGGAAGCTGACCACCGGCAGGATCGCGACCTTGAGCGCATGCTGATAAACAACCCGCGCTTCGCTCACGCCCTTGGCCCGCGCGGTGCGGACGAAATCCTGGTGCAACACCTCGAGCATGCTCGTGCGCATGAGCCGCGCGATGTAGGCGATGTAGGGCCCGGCGAGGGTGATCGCCGGCAGCACCAAGCTCGACCAATCCTGCCAGCCGCCCACGGGCAGCGCTCGCAGCTTGATGGCAAAAAGCATGATCAGCACGGGGCCGATGACGAAGTTCGGAATGCTAATCAGAAAGAGCGCCGCGAGCATCGCGCCCGTATCGGTCGGCGTGTGACGCCGCACCGCCGCAAGACTGCCCAGCCAAACGCCGCCCGTCGTGGCGAGGAGAAACGCCGCGAGACCGAGGGTGCCGGAGATGGGCAGGGTCTGGGCGAGGAGTTCGCGCACGGAGCGGTCGCGATACTTGGTGGAAAGCTGGAGGTCACCCTCGAGGATGCCGCTGAATTGGCCCTGCGAGTTTTTCCGCACGCCGAGGTAGGTCGTAAGCTGCTCCCACAGCGAACCGTCGAGATTGTAGCGGGCCATGATCTGCTTCTCGATGGCCGGCGGAATCCGGCGCTCCTTGGTGAACGGTCCGCCGGGTGCGATCCGCACGAGCAGGAAGGTCAGCGTGATGACGCAAAAGAGCACCACGACCATCGAGGCAAAGCGGCGGAGGATAAAGGCGAACACGTTTCGCCGATGCTGATTTCAGATTTCCGATGTCTTGCCAAGACGCGAACGCGCCACCGCGAAATAACCCGCTCTGCTTTTTGGACGAACTCTCAATGCCCCGCGGGCTTGGCGGAAGCCATGGCGGCGTCGTTCGCGGCGAAGATTTGCAGTTCGTGAATCGACCAAAAGAGGCCGCTGACGGAGCCGGTCTGCGTGATGCGGACAAACTTCGCCTTGGCCGGAGCGAACGGGATGTCCGTGATCGGGCCGGAGCCTTTGCCGGTCGCCACGGATTTCCAATGCTCGCCGTCGGAGGAGAGCTCGAGCTTGTAGCCACGCGGATAGTCGTTGGGCGATTTCAGGCATTCGAGCTGCACGCCGGCGAGCTGGGTCTCCTGCGGCAGTTCGATCTGGAACCACATGCCGGGCACCTGGGAGGTGCCGGTCGTGTAACGCGTCTCGGGCTTGCCGTCGATGGCCAGGCCCACGTCTTTGGGCTTGTGGCTCGCGGTGAGCTTCCATTCCTTGCGATTGGCCAGCGGCTGCGGGAGCGTGGCACGCAATTCGGCGATGGTCCACGGCTGTACGCGGTCTTTCGTCGCCGCGCGAATGGCCGCAACCTGCTGCGGCGTGACGAAGCCGGCGCGATTGCCGAACGTGTTGCGCACGTAGCTGAGCACGCTGGCGATCCAGGCGTCGTCGTTCGTCGCCATCGAGATCATCTGGCCTTCATATTTCTTGCCATCGATGTCGCCGCTCAAGCCCTGCATAAGCACGTGGATGGGGCCTTCGCGCCAGCCGAGCACGGTGCGCGAACCGGCGAGCGCCGGGGCGAGCATGACTCCGGGAGCCGCGCCGACCATCGGCATGCCTTTGCCATCGAGGCCGTGGCACGCCGCGCAGAGCGTTTGGAAAATGCCTTCGCCCTCTTTGTAGAGCTTCTTTTCCTCGTTGCTCATCGCGAGCGGCGCGGCCTGAACGGGCGGGTGCAGGATCATGTCGCCAATTTCCTTCACCCCGCGGTAATTGCTCGCGCTGATGGTGTCGGCGAAGGTCTTTTTCCAATCGCCGATATTGAGCAGCTTCGTGGTGAGCAGCGCTTGCAGAACGACATCGCCGTTCTGGTCCTTGGTCGCGTTCTGCACATCGGCGGCGAAGGAGGTGTCGCCGTTTTTATAGAGCGTCTCGCTGAGACGAATGGCCGTGGCGCGCAATTGCGGGTTCTCGTCCTTGAGTGTTTCGCGGACGAGTTCCGGGGTCAATGAATCGAGGCCCTCAAGCGTCCACAGCGCGTGCAGGCGGCCGAGCGGGTTCTTGCTCGTCTTCGCCATCGTGGTGAGCGCGGGCACGACCGATTTATCCTGCTTGAGGACGAGGAGCTTCTGCGCGGTATCGCGCCACCAGCCATTCGGGTGCTCGAGATGCGCGACGAGTTGCGCGGCGGTCTCGCGGTTCATGCCCGGCTGCGGGCCGGGCTTCATGCCGTCGTAGGTCAGCCGGTAAATGCGGCCACGGCCAGTGGGCTTATCGAGGGCGTACTGCTGGACGGATTTGCGGAGATAGCTGCCTTCCTTCACCCAATTGCCTTCCTGGATGATGCCGCGATACATGTCGGTGATGTAGAGCGTGCCGTCCGGGGCGTTGTTGAAATTGATCGGGCGGAAGAGCGGATCGGTCGAGCGGATGAACTCGGACTGCCCGTAGGGGTTGCTCAGGTGGGTGATCCCATCCTTCACCTCCACCTTCGAGCGCCGGACAAGCCGGCCGACCGGCTCGCCGAAGAACAAATCTCCACGCAGTTCCGCGGGCAGCTTGTCGCCGCGATAAATCTCGCCGCCACACGCCGCGGTGAAGTGATTGAGCGTGCCGTTTTCCGGGCGATAACGGTTCTCGCCACCCTGGACATCGGCCAGACCCACGATGGGCCACACCGCTTCGAAATCCGGCGCGGTCTGGTCTTTGGTATTGAAGGCGCCGTAGACAATCCCGGTCTGGTAATTCACCGGGCCGCGCTCGCCGCCGGCGTTCACGAACCAGAGCTTGCCCCAATCATCCTGCGAGACGCCCCACTGGCCGCCATTCGCCGCGGTCGGCTCTTTCTTCGTCTGGCCATCGGGCGACCAGCGCAGCCGGTAGGAGTTGTAGGTCGTGTAGAGCCAATTGTCGATCGCCCACGTCGGGCCGCTGGGCTGGTGCTCGAGGTTGCCACCACGCGGACCACCCTGAAAGAACAGCTCCTTCTTGTCGGCGACGCCATTGCCCTTGGTGTCGGTGTAGAGATAGATGTCGTTCGAGTCGGTTTCGCCGATGAGCACGCGTCCCTTATCGAGCGGGAGCAGGATGCGCGGCAGCACCAGCTTGTCGACGAAAACGGCGTGCTGGTCGTAGACGCCGTCGTGCTTCGAGGAGCAGTGCACCGAGACGCGGCTCACCGGGTCGTGCTCGTTATTGCCGTCGATGTCCTGCATGTAGCTGCGCATCTCGGCGACATACATGCGGCCGTCGCCGTCAAAGGCGATCGCCACAGGCTCCTTGATGTCCGGCTCGCTCAGCACGGTTTCGAGATGGTAGCCGGGCGGCAATTCCGTGACCTTGAGCAACTCCTCCGGCGAGCGTGGCGCTATCGGCTTGGCGGGCGTGAAGGGATTCGGCTTCGGGACCGGGACGAGGTCGGCAGCCAGGGCGGGAAGCGAGAGGGCGATGACGGCGGCGGCGAGCCGCGTGGAGGGACGTGCGATCATGGTGTTATCGGGAGACGGTTGGAGCAACCTGTTGGTCGGATGGCTTGAAATCGAGAATGGGTATTGGGGTGATGCGAAAAATGCCCCGAAAGCGCCAAACCTTAGTATGATAATCCTCGCGGCGCGTCCAGGCGCGGGCCGTTGGAGACCGATCATCCTACGTTGTTTGCCCCAGCCTTGTTTTATAAGTTTTTGTCTTGCGGCGAATACGTGGAAATCGCTATCGATTTCCTCGAGGATGGTAACCGCACAAAAATTTATGAAGCTTCCCCCCCGAGCGTTCTGGACAATCCTGCTGGCGTTTTTCGCGACCGTGGCTTCGAGCCGGGCGCAGAGTTCTACCGACCCTTGGGGAAACACCAGTACCGGTAGCAGCACCGGTGGCGCCGTGCTCATCGTGGGCGACACGGGCGGGACCTTTGACGGGGTTACGACTGTGACCGGTGGCACGCTGCAAATCAGCTCCTACAATCCGATCCAAGGCAACGGCGGCACAATCACCGCGACGACTGGTGGGACACTGACCCTCGACGGTGGAACCAGCACGGTTTCGGGCGGTGGCGTCCTCTTGCAAAGCTACAATCCTATTTACACCGGTGGCGGCACGCTGACGCTAAATCCCATCGGCGGGACGATTTTCGCCGGCTCCGGCGGCCTCACCTTGACCGGCACCACCACCTTCACCGGCGGCACGATCATCGGGACCTCTCCGATTCTTGGCGGCGACTCGGGTGCCACCCTGACCCTCGGAGCCGGAACGCTCTCGGGCATTATCACGAACGGGGCGGGCACTATCACAACTGGCACGGGTATTATCACGGCCGGAACTGGCATTATCAAGACCGGCACGGGTACACTGACGCTGGGTCCGGGGATCGGCAACACGCTCAACTTGAACTCCACGGAGACCACGGAGGCTGCCAATTCCGTAGTTCCGGCGCTCGTGCCCGAGCCTTCCGCGGTGGCGCTGCTAGCCTGCGGCCTGGCGCTGGGCTTCCGGCGATCGAGGAAGCGCTGAAGAGCGGCGTCCCGGATGCTAGTGCAATCCGAGCACGTGCAGCACGATGTAGTTGCCAAAGGCGAAGAGCATCGAGCCAAGGAAAATGCACACCGGCAGAGTGAGCACCCAGGCCAGCAGGATATTGCGCAGCGTCTGCGCCTGGAGACCGGAGCGGTTGGCCGCCATGGTACCCGCAATACCTGAAGACAGCACATGCGTGGTGCTCACGGGCCAGCCACGGGTGTCGGCCAGCTTGATGGTGATCATGGCCACCAATTCCGCACAGGCGCCCTGTGCGTAGGTGAGGTGTGATTTGCCGATCTTTTCACCGACGGTCACCACGATGCGTTTCCAACCCACCGTGGTGCCGAGGCCGAGCGCGACGGCGACGGCGTAGACGACCCACTGGGGGATGTATTTGGTCACGCCGTCGAGAGCCTTGCGGAAAGGGACGGTGATCTTTCCTTCGTCCGAGTCGGCGTAGTTTTTGCCCTTTTCCAGATTCGCGATGGCCGTCGCGACGAGATACATATCCGTGCGGATGCCACGACGATCGGCATCTGGCAAATCGGCGAAGCTCTTGATCGCGCCCAGCTTTGTCTCGATGGCCCGGCACTCCGCCGCCAGGGCCGCCCACGTCTGATCGCGCAGCTTGCCCGGGTCTTTCACGAAAGCGCTCAACTCCTCCCCCATCTTTTCGGGCTCGACCGTGGCGCTGCCCGCCTTCTGCTCGAAAATAGCACGCGACGCCTGGGCCTCGACCACCAGTGCCTGGATGCGCTTCGGCGATTCATTCATGTTCAGCGCGTACATGCCGGGCAGCACGCCCACCAGGATCAGCACGATCAATCCCATGCCTTTCTGGCCATCGTTGGAGCCGTGGTAGTAGCTCACCCCGGTGCAGGTGCCAATGAGGATGAGGCGAATCCACCACGGAGGCGGCTCATCTTTTTTCGGCTCCGCGTAGAGAGCAGGAACGCGCACGAGCACCTTGAGCAGCAGAAGCAACAGCCCAGCCCAAACAAAGCCAACGAGAGGAGAAATCAGCAGCGCGCGGACGACCTCCTGCACCTTGGCCCAATTCACACCTGCGCCTATCGAGTGGCCCGAGAGGACCGAATTGGCGACGCCTACGCCAATGATCGAACCGATCAGGGTGTGCGAACTCGACGCCGGCAGCCCGAGATACCACGTGCCGACATTCCAGATGATCGCCGAGATGAGCAGCGCAAAGACCATGGCGAATCCCGACGCCGAGCCCACATTCAGGACCAATTCCACGGGCAACAGGGCCACGATGGAGTAGGCCACCAGACCCGTTGAATAGAGCACGCCAATCAAGTTCCACAGGCCCGACCAGACCACCGCGACCATCGGCCGGAGCGACTGCGTGTAGATGACCGTCGCCACGGCGTTGGCGGTATCGTGGAAGCCATTCACAAATTCGAAACTGAGCGCAAAGAACAGCGCGACCCCGAGAAATATCCAGGTGGCTGTGGTCGGCCCCGCAGCAAGATCGGCGAGCAATTGCATAACGAGCCCTCCCTTAGCCATCGCCCAATTCGCTGACGACGTTGGCATTGTTACAATCAGGTGACACCAACGGCCCCGCTACTCCAAAGCGCATCGCCCTTGCCTAGGTTCAGCATATTTCCCACTCTTCCTTTCCCGCTATGCTCACCCTCGAAAAATTCACTATCGGCGTCGGCGACCGCTTCGCCCACCAGGCCTCCGCGCAATTACGCGCGTTTCAACTCGCCGCCCAGGATGGCGTCGAAGTCGTCCCGGTCTGGAACAAATCGAATCGCGAGCACACCTTCGTCGGTTCCGAGCCGCAGAGCGTGTATGACGCGGCCCGCGCCGCGGTGAAGTCGCTCGGCTGGGAAAAAGGTTGGCACGTGGACGCCGATCACATCCGCCTCGAGACGGTCGCGCGCTTTCTGCCGTGCTCGGATTTCTTCACCATCGACGTGGCCGATTCCATCGGACAACCCGCTTCGCCCGCCGCGGTCACCGCCTTTGTCGACCGGCACCCGGAACTGATCGGGCGCATCGAAATCGCCGGCATCGACCGTCCTTTCGAGACGACGCGCGCGGAGGTCGAGCGCATCGTGGGCAAGTTCCTGCTCGCCGTGGAGGACGCCGGAAAAATCTATCGCCACATCACCGCCGCGAAGGGGGAAGGCAACATCATTGCGGAAGTCTCGATGGACGAAACGGATTCACCGCAGACACCACCGGAGTTGCTGGTGATCCTCGCCACGCTGGCCGACGAGAAGGTGCGCGTGCAAACCATCGCACCGAAGTTCACCGGACGCTTCAACAAGGGCGTGGACTACGTCGGCGACCTCGCGCAATTCGAGCAGGAATTTCACGACGATCTCGCCGTCATCCGCCACGCCATCACCCGTTACGGGCTGCCGGCCAGTCTCAAACTCTCGGTGCACAGCGGCTCGGACAAATTTTCGCTCTACCCGATCATCCGCCGCACGCTGCCGCAATTTGGCGCCGGCCTGCATCTCAAGACCGCCGGCACGACGTGGCTCGAGGAGATCATCGGCCTCGCTGAAGCCGGTGGCGAAGGGCTGGCCTTTTCTAAGGAAATCTACGCGCAAGCCATCGATCACGTGGACGAACTTTGCGGGCCGTATGCGTCGGTTATCGACATCGATCGCGCGAAGCTGCCCACCGCCGCCACGGTGAACGGCTGGACCGGCGAGCAATTCGTCCGCGCACTGCGCCACGTGCCTGGCGATCCGCAATTCAACTCCAGCCTGCGCCAACTCCTGCACGTCGGCTTCAAGCTCGCCGCGAAAGCCGGCCGCCGCTACCTTGATCTACTCGAGTCCAATGCAGAAGTCGTTGGGCGGAACGTCACAGAAAATATCTACGTCCGGCACCTCCGCCCGCTGTTTGTCGGCTAAATCGAAGGTTTAAGGTTTCTGGTTTCTAGTTTCTGGTTCCGCCACGGGACCGATATCGCTGCGGAAAACCTTAAACCAGAAACCTTAAACCAGAAACCCTGAACGAAGTGAAAAGCGCCATCACCATCTCCCTCACTCCGCAAGCCCGCAGCGGGCCATTTGTCTTTCACGACGGACTCGCCGACGGTTGCCGGGCCGCATCGCAATTGGGTTTCGATGCGGTCGAAATCTTTCCGCCCGCGGCGAATGCCATCGACGAGGCCGAACTCCAGGGCCTGCTCGACCGGCACGCGTTGAAGGTCGCGGCCATCGGCACCGGGGCGGGCTGGGTCATTCACAAATGGTCGCTGACCAGCGCGGATGCGGCGGTGCGGCAGCGGGCGCGCGATTTCATTCGTGCGATCATCGATGTCGCCGCCAGCTTCGACGCGCCGGCCATCATTGGCTCGATGCAGGGCAAAGTGGAAGGTGATGTGACGCGCGAGCAAGCGCTGGCCTGGCTCGCCGAGGGGCTCGAAGAACTCGGCGATTACGCCGCGTCGCACGGCCAGCCGCTGCTCTACGAATTTCTCAACCGCTACGAGACCAATCTCTTCAACCGTGTCGCGCCAACGGTGGATTTTTTGCACCACCTGAAGACGCGAGGCGTGCAGGTCCTGGCCGATCTCTTTCACATGAATATCGAGGAAGCCGATCTCGCCGCAGCGCTGAGTGTCGGGCGAGGCTGGATTGGTCACGTGCACTTCGCCGATTCGAACCGGCAGGCCATCGGGAGCGGCCATACCCAAATCGAGCCGATCATCGCCGCGCTGCGCGAGATCTGCTACGAGGGCTACCTCTCGGCGGAAATCTTTCCCCTGCCCGATGCGCTCACCGCCGCGCGCCAGACCATCGAGAGTTTTCGCCGGTGCCTCGCCACCAAATAAGCCATGCTCAAGACCACCCTCCTCCATCCCGACATCCTGCGCATCGTCGCGCGCGGCGGACATCACTCGAAGATTCTGATCGCCGACGGCAACTATCCCGCGGCGACGAAGAAAGGGCCGAATGCCGAGCTGGTGTGCCTGCAACTCACGCCCGGCGTGCCGACCGTGGCGCAAGTGCTGCGCGTGCTGCTCAGCGCGCTGCCGATCGACCACCTCAATACCATGGGCATCCCGCCGGACGATCCCTACGCGCAGCACGGCGATCCACCGGTGTGGGCGGAGTATCGCCGCATCATCGCCGAATCCGAAGCGCAGCTCACGCTTGAGCCCGTCCTCAAGTGGGATTTTTACCAGCAGGTCGAGTCGCCCGACCACATCCTCACCGTCCAGACCGCCGACCAGGCGCTCTGGGCCAATGTGCTGCTCACCCTCGGCTGCCGCGTCGATTGAATACCATGAAACACCTTCTCGTCCTCACACTCCTCGCCATCACCTTTGTCGCGCGGGCCGCCGAGCCCGCCGCGGACAGCCTCACCGGCCACTACGAACTGGCGAAGAAGAGCAAGTCGCCCCTGTCGTTCGACATCCTGCAAAAAGGCAAAAACGCGACGACTTCGTTTTCCGCCGGGAACGCCGACGGCTCCGGCGCGGCGCCCGATGGCGACGGCGAAGGCGCGCTCAACGCCAAAGGGGAGCTGGAATTCAAATGGACCGATACCTTCGACAACGCCGGCACCGGCACCTTCCGCCGTGACGGGAAAGTGTATCGTCTCTCGCTCAAGCCCACCAAGGTCACCGACCCGCGCGCCGTGGCCTTCTACGGCGAACTCACGCTCAAACGCACCTCGACCAAGCCGCAGATGAGCACGCGGTAATTCTTCCCATGCAAACCCGCCGCCTCGGCCAGACCGGCCTCGAACTCCCCATCCTCAGCTTCGGCGCATCGTCGCTCGGGCAGGAATTTCGCAGCGTGAAGCTCGACGAAGCCCTCGAGTCCGTGCACGTCGCCCTCGACTGCGGGCTCAACTTCATCGACACCTCGCCTTTCTATGGCCGCGGCATGAGCGAGGTGCTGCTCGGCATCGCGCTGCGCGGCGTGCCGCGCGAGAGCTACACGCTCTGCACGAAGCTCGGCCGCTACGATCTCCAGCACTTCGATTTCTCCGCGAAACGCGTGGCCGAGAGCGTCGACGTTTCGCTGCACCGGCTCGGCACCGATCACCTTGACATCATCCTTTGCCACGACATCGAGTTTGTGCCCATGCAGCAGATCGTCGACGAAACCATCCCCGCGCTACGCAAAATCCAGGCCGCGGGAAAGGTCCGTTACATCGGCTTCTCCGGCTACCCGATGAAAATCTTCCGCTTCATCCTCGAACAGACGCCCGTGGACTGCGTGCTGAGCTACAACCAGTACACGCTGCAAAACACGCGCTTCGCCGACGAGGCCATCCCCTATTTAAAAGCCAGGGGCGTGGGCGCGATGAACGCCGGTCCCTTCAGCGCGCGGCTGCTTACCAATGCGCCGCTGCCCGCGTGGCTCAAAGAGCCGGAGGACGTCAAGGCCGCCGCGCGCCAGGCCGCCGTGCATTGCGCCAGCAAGGGCGTGGACATCGCCAAGCTCGCGCTGCAATTCTCTCTCGCCAATCCCGACATCACCACCACCGTCTCCGGCAGCGCCAATCCGAACAACATCCGCAACTGGGCGAAATGGGCCGCCGAACCGCTCGACGAAGAATTGCTCCGCGAAGTGCAGGCCATCTTCGCGCCGGTGAAAAACATCGGGCACAAGGAAGGGCTCCCGGAAAACAACTGACATGAAAGCCATCTCCCTCGATCAACCGCAGAAGTTCCGCCTCATCGACACCGCCGAGCCCGCCGCGCCCGGACCGGGTGAGGCGCTGGTGAAGGTGCATCGCGTCGGCATCTGCGGCACGGACTACGGCGGTTTCCTCGGGAAGATGCCGTTCTTCAGCTACCCGCGCATTCCGGGGCACGAGCTCGGTGTCGAGGTGCTTGCTGTCGGTGCGGGTGTCACCAACGTGAAGCCGGGCGACCGCTGCTCGGTCGAGCCGTATCTCAATTGCCAGAAGTGCTACGCGTGCCGCCGTGGCCACACGAATTGCTGCGAGCACAACAAGACCCTCGGCGTGATGTGCGACGGCGGCCTCGCCGAGCGCTATCTGCTGCCCGCGCGGAAGCTGCATATCTCAAAGAAACTCACCTTCGACCAACTCGCGCTCGTCGAGACGCTGGCCATCGGCTGCCATGCCGTGGATCGCGGCGCGCCGCAAGCCGGCGGGCACGTGCTCGTCATCGGCGCGGGGCCCATCGGCCTTTCGGCGGTCGAGTTCGCCAAGCTCAGCGGCGCGCGCACCATCGTCATGGACATGAACGCCGCGCGGCTCGCTTTCGTGCGCGCGAAGATGGGCGTACCCGACACCATCGAACTCACGCCCAGCGGGGAAGCCGCCGCCGTCGAGCAGCTCGGCGCCCTCACCGGCGGGCAGCTCGCCGATGTCGTCATCGATGCCACGGGTAGCAACAAATCCATGGCCGCCGCTCTCGCCTATTGCGCCTTCGCCGGACGCCTCATGTATGTGGGCATCACGCAGCAGGAGGTCAGTTTTCTCCACGCGCCGATCATGCACCGCCGCGAGCTCACCATCATGGCCTCGCGCAACGCACTGCCGCCGGATTTCACCCGGATCATTGCGCTCATCGAGGAAGGCCAGATCGACACCGTCCCGTGGATCACCCACCACGCCGCCTTCGACACCATGATCGACGCCTTCCCCACCTGGCTGAAGCCGGAAACCGGCGTGATTAAGGCGGTGGTCGAGGTCGTGAGCTGATTCAGCCCAGTCCGCTGTCGGCCCTTGACGCGTAGTGTCCGACGCTACAGAGTGCCGCAAAGGCCATTTGTGATGTATGAATCCTTGGATTTCCGCCCCATTGCTGCCTTTGTCTCTCCAACACCCTCCAGAGTAAATAGGCGGTTTCATATCCTTAGAAATACTTAACAAATGTCTGCTGGCGTTCAGACGCCGTTCCAGCTTTACTTTGCCCATACATGGCAACCTCACCCATACTGCCATCTTCTGGAATCTCGGTCCGGCGCTGGCCGATTTTCTGCCATCCCCTCCCCGCCTACGGTTGCGCCTTGGGCCTGAGTGCTATCGCTTTCCTCGTCCGCTGGAACATGGACTCCACATTTGGCAATTCGGCCCGGATGATCTTCTTCATGATCGCCGCCGCGGTGAGTGCATTTCTGTTTGGGCGCGGACCGGGAATCTTTGCCACCCTCATTGGTACGGTCGCCGCGAATTACTTCTTCGTTGTCCCGCGCTATTCCTTTCACTTCGATTCGCGCGGCTCGATGATCACTTTCATTCTGGCCGTCGTTCAAGGTATCTTGATCAGCGTCTGCGCCGGCTACCTGCACCGCGCATTGCGCATTCACGATACCGCCGAGCAGGAAGCCCGCCGTCTCTACGAGGCCGAGCGGCGCGCCCACGAAGCCGCGGATGAATTGAATCGCACGAAAGATTACTTCCTCGCCGTGCTCAGCCATGAATTGCGCGGGCCGCTCAGCGCCATCAGCTACTGCGTGGCCGACCGGCTCAAGGATGCCGCCGTGCCCGCCGAGT